>Ga0210038_1001031_pt1 | contig 15007 bp, 11 predicted proteins | sample CryGeyCG2114_020_FD_183970 | JGI IMG/M metagenome (GOLD analysis project Ga0210038, IMG submission 183970) | Groundwater microbial communities from aquifer - Crystal Geyser CG15_big_fil_post_rev_8/21/14_0.20 (SPAdes) (version 2) | ecosystem: Environmental > Aquatic > Deep subsurface >... | reverse complement strand
CTGCGGCGAAGTCGAGATCCTCGCTCGCGAAGCGCCCGGTACTGGTGACGGTGCCGTCGGGCGCCCAATCGATCCGCCCCGTGCCGGTCACCACCCCATCGGCATTGGCAATGACCCCCTCGGCCAACCGCGACAGCTGTTTGGGCTGCAGCGTGCGGTCGAACAGGACACCCGGAATGTCGAGTTCGGCATAACCGCCGCCCCGGGAGAGGTCGTGATGAATATCGACCCTGGTGACAAGGCGGTCGCTGGCCGGATGGCGCAGGTCGGTCCGGGCATCGATCCGGTTATCGACCAGCGTCAACTCGGCCCCACGTGCGACGAGCGGCTCGAAGCGGGACGGTTGGCGGCGATCGACCAGCGTGAAATCGGCGCCGTCGAGCACCAGCCGGCCATCGGCGTAACGCCAGTTGCCATTCGCGCCGGTCACGTCGAGCGGAACCGCAGCCAGCGCGACATCGGCGCCGCTGAAGGTCCCGGCGATATCGCTGCCAAGGCGCGCATCGAGGCCGGTGATGCGGAAACGGCTGGCCGTGGCCGCAGGACCCAGCGCAACCTCGATCGAGCGCGCGGTCAAGACGCCGGGATAGGCGAAACCGACCGGGCCGCTGGTCAGCCGGATGGGCGTCTCGCCGAGACGACCTTCCAGATCGAGAGCGGGCGTTCCGGCAGCGATCCGCAGCGAATCGGGCCCGCCGGCCAGGATTGGGCGCCCGCGCGGCGGACACAGCGTCAAACCGCGCTTCTCGAATGCAAAGCTGGCGAGCGCGAGGCGATCGAAGCCAATATCGATGCAGCGCCGCCAGAGCGCGTATTGCCCGTCGGCGTAGCGCCCCTCGAGCGGAACCCGCAGATTGGTGGCGGACCCACCCGGCAAAGGCCCGCTCGCCACGACGCGACCCGAAAATCCGAGTGCGCCGCTGGCACCCTGCGCGATGACCAGTTCGGGCACGGCAAGCGCGCTGTCGCCCGCCGCATAGCGCTCCATGGCCAGCCGGAAGACCGATCCGCCCGATCCACTGCGCTCCATTCGCCCGGTGATGCGAGGCATGCCGGCACCACCAGTGGCGATATTGCCCGACAGGCGCGGCATCTGGTCGGCCAGTGCCGCAATCTCGACGCGCGACAGCGAGACGAGGCGCGCGCCGCTGCCCCCACGCAGCTCGGCACGCGGGAAGAGCAGCGAATAGCCCGCCGGATCGCGTCGCAGGCGGACGTCGGCTGCCAGCGAGCTGCCGCGGGTCTCCGCCTGCAGGGCGCCCGCCAGCTTGCGCGTCAGCGGCGCAAGCAGCGTGCCCTTTCCGCCCCCAGCCAGCGCGTTGACGGTATCGATCAGCGAGCGGCCGAGCCGAAGCCCGTTGCCCTCGACATCGCCGTCGAGCTGGATGCGGGCGAAACCGTCACTGGCCCGCAGCTGGCCTTCGGCAGTCAGCACCGCCGCCAGGGCTTGCGGGGTGCGTACGCCCCGCGCCGCCAACGAGAAACGGGCGGTGGCAAGCCGGTCGCGTAATTGGGCTCGGACGGTCCCCAGGACCGCCGCGGCGGAGTTATCCGCATAGCGCGTTTCGCCCCCTTCGAGCCGCGCCTCGATCGATGGGTTGGCGAGTCGCGTATCGCCGGTCACGGTCACGTCGATCGCATAATCGGAGAGGACTAGGTCCTGCGCCGGGCAGGTGAGCGCAGCCAGCCGCAAAGGCCCGGAAAACTTCGGTTCGCCGGAAACGGTGGTGACCTCGCCGAACGCGCTGGTGCGACCGGTCGTGCATCCCGGCAACGCCAGTTGCGGCGCCACCGCCGCAAGCGTGCCCTTCCAGCCGTGACTGACCAGGCCCGAACCGACCATCTTGAAGCCGACCGGGCCGTAATCGGTCTCCAGCAATCCGCGTCCGTCGCGTATCGCAAGCGTGAGGTTGGGCAGCGCAGGGGCCTTTTCGCTCGGCCCGAAGACGAGGGGATCGAGACTGCCAAGACTGAGCTTGCCGTCCCTGAAGCTGCCGTAGAGCCGCGGTTCGACCAAGGCCACACCGGCAATTTCGGGAATGCCGAACCGGTGGCGCAAGGTCACAACCACCCGTTTGGCGGTAAAGTCGGGCGCGGCCGGATCTCCGATCACGACATCGGTGAGGACCTGCTTGCGTCCCCCGACCCGCTCGATCTTATAGCTTGCCGGGACACCGCTGGCCTCGAGCTGGCCCTGGATGATATCGTCGACTATCCGCTCGCGCGAAAGCCACGCCACGAGGCCCGCGACCAGCAAGGCGACAGCAAGCGCGAGCACGACCAGCCACCGCTTGCGGCGGCGCGCTGCGGGCGTCCCCGAATCGCCCTCGACCATCGTCTCCATGTCGTCTGCGACCCGTTCCATCTATCCCACACTTGCGCCCAATGCCCTGCAAAGGCAATGCAAGTGCCTGAAACGTCGCGTACGGGGGTATGGTTGCCGGGGGATGGAAATAAATCGGCCGACGGGTCCGGTTCCGGGCACCGGCAGCGCTTGCGCCAGCGACTTCTCTCGGGCGGAGCCGAGGCGCTGGCCGATTACGAGTTGCTCGAATTCCTGCTCTTCGCCGCCATCCGGCAAGGGGATACCAAGCCGGTGGCGAAAGCCCTGATCGGACGTTTCGGATCGTTTGCCGCCGTGCTGGCTGCCGATCCGCAGGCGCTGCGCCAGGTCAAGGGCATGGGCGAAGCAAGCGCGGCCGCGCTCTATGCTTGCAGCCTCGCCGCACGGCGCATGGCGCGGGGGGCGGTAGAGGACAGGCCGGTGCTCGGCAGCTGGCAGGCGCTACTCGATTATCTCGCGATCGACATGGCGCATCTCAATCACGAACGTGTTCGGGTGCTCTATCTCGACGCCCAGAACCGGCTGATCCTCGACCACCTGCTCGGCGAAGGATCGATCGACGAGGCGGCGATCCACCCGCGCGAGGTCATCCGCAAGGCCTTCGACGTCGGGGCCACCGCGCTGATCCTGGTGCACAATCATCCGAGCGGCAATCCCGAGCCGAGCCGCGCCGACATCGCGATCACCGCCCGCATCGCGGAGGCCGGGCGGTTGCTCGGCGTGACTGTGCACGACCATGTAATCATCGGCCGCGAGGGTCACGTCTCGCTGCGCGCCAAGGGACTTGTCTGAGCGAGGGGATCAGCGCGTCGGCGCGATCCCGTAGCGCTTGTACCGAACCGCGATATCGGGTGCCAGCCGCAGCGCCTGAAGGATGTCGTCCCGGCCTTCGCTCTCGCCCCGACCGAGCCGGATGATCCCGCGGAGATAGCGGCTCGCCGCCTGACCGGGCTCCTTCTTCAGCGCGGCTTCGAGGTCCGCCAGCGCCTCTTCCTCGCGTCCGAGCCGGTGGAACACCAACGCCCGGCTATCGAGCGCCGCGGCGCTGTAGCTGGCAGCCTTGACCGCGCGGTCGCAGAGTTCGGCACTATCATCGAGGCGGTAGCTCCAGGTCCCCATGAACCAGCACTGCGAATTGAGCAGCGAATCGTCCCCCGGCCGCTCGGCCAGGGCATCAGCGAGCATGGCCCAGCCCTCGTCGCTGCGGTCGGTGGTACCGGCGATCTCGGCGAAGATCTGGGCCACGGTCGAGCGGTCCTCGCCGCTGACGTCGATCGAGTCGAGCAGGTCGAGACCCTCTTCCGCCCTGCCTGCCAGCGCCAGGGCATGTGCGTAGCCAGTGGCATCGGCGAGGTTGCCGGTGAGCTCGTAAGCCGTGCGCATGGCCGTTACCGCATCCTCGAAACGCCCCATCCGGGTGAGAATTTCGGCACGCCCCGAATAGGCATTTGCGGTTCCCTCGAGCGCGATGGCCTCGTCGATATCTGCAAGCGCTGCGGGATAGTCGCGCCCCATCGAATTGAGGGCGCTGCGCAACATGAGGAAATTGCCTTCGTCCGGCCACAGATCGACCAACCTGTCGGCCGGCACGATCAGCCCCTTCACCCGCTGGGCCACTTCCTTGTCCGACAGCTCCCACAAGCGGCGCGGCTGGGTGATGCGGATTTCGGGGTCGGCGCTGTTCATGGCGCGCATCGCAGCCTTCGTCGCGGGGATCTCGGCTGCGGGAATTTCATGCGGAATGTAACTGGCCGAATCGGTCACGCGCACCACCCCGCCATCGAAGGTCAGCGAGCGCTTGAAGCGGGTGCCCGCGACCGTCTGCTCGGCGAGATCCCCCGATCCAACGATAGCAGCGCCCGCTCCGCCATCGGGGAGGCGATAGGTAGCCTCTTCGACCGAGGTCATCGGACCGCCGACGCGATAGGGAATGTCCCGCCATGCCGCGCGGCCACGGTCGGGATTGAACTGCCAGTTGGTCGATGCAGTATAAATCTTGTGGCTCGCCGTATCCCGATCGAGCCGGAAGGCATCGGTCAGCACCCCCTTGGCGCGCAGATGGCCGATACCGCTTTCGGGATCGTAGCTGTAGCTCGCATCGTAGACGAAGCCATCGAACAGCTCCTCGGTGAACTTCTGCGCATGGCCCAGCACCTCCTTGGGATCGGTGATACTGGCCTTGGCCTCCACCCGCGCTGCCAACAGGCCGCGCGTTTCGACATCGAGTTCGTAGAGCGCCGGCATATCGACGCCCCGCGTAAAGTCGTAGGTCACGCGCATGGTGCGATCGGCGTAATCCGGCCAGCGCTGCTCCAGCTTGACTAGATCGGCGCCGCTTTCGCGAACCGGAAGGGCATAGCCGAAATCGGGCACTTCGCGGATCGTTGCGAGACGCGAGCCCGCCGAGGTCCCGTCGAGCCAGTAAGGAGTCCCGTCGATGGTGGCGCGGACCACCACATGGTCGAAGGCCCCGGGCAGCGGCTTCCACAGCTGGACCGCGTCGCCATATTCGGAATTGACGAGCATTGCCTCTGCCTCGATGCCGAGTTCGTGCAGCATGGCGAGGAGCAGCAGCGACTTGGCCTTGCAGTCGCCATAGCCGAGAGTCCAGGTCTCCATCGGCGCCTGCGGCAGGTAATTGCCCCCGTCCATCCCGTTGAGGAGATAGTTGATTTCGTCTTGCACCGTGCGCAGCGCCAGCGCTGCGCGTTCGAGCGGATCGGCGGTCGCGGCGCGAATGCGCTCGACTTCGGTCGCCAGCGCACTGCCCGGCTCGATTACACCGTCGGCTGCGTAATGGGGCGCCATGACCGCCGCCACATCGGCCCAGGTCGCAAAGCTTCCGGTCATGATCGCGGGGTGCGCCTTGTAGCGGACCGGCGCATCCTCGGGCATCTCCTCGACCTTGTCGATCGGCAGGACCAGCTCGACCGTGCGATAGCCGTTGACCTGGCTCACCTTCGGCTCGGGCGCCTGGCCCAGCATGGCATAGGACACGCCCGAATCCTCCGGCCACGACATGCGCAAGCGTCCATATCCCAGCCGCGTCGGCTTGGCCGTTAGTCCCTCGGTCGCCTGCATGGCGCCAGCCAGCGCCTGGTCGCGATTGGTGGTGGTGCTGGCAAAGCGCAGTATGTCACCCACCTTGAGCCCGGGAATCTTGAACAGCGCGGTCAGCGCGCCATTCACCGTGCGGCGCTCGAGTTCGGTCTCGCGCCGGATGACCTCATGGCCGATACCCTGGGCAAGCAGGTCGATCACCTTCCCGTCGCGGACGATCTCGATCCGGTGGACGGTCAGGTCGCCCTTGTCGGGCAGCCAGCCGAACTGGAGCGTTCCAAGCTGCGAGAGCACTTCGGAATTGCGCACGTCGTAGGCGATGTCGGTGAACCGGTGCACCACTCCGTCCTCGAGCCGCAGCTGGCGGTCGAACAGCACGATCTCCTCGCCCTTCTCAACCGCCGCGTCGAAATCGACCGGCGCCACCCACAAAGGCGCTGCTTCGAAGACAACAGTATCGCCGGCCCATGCCGGTGCAGCAAGAATGGCGAGCGGTGCGACCGCGCCAAGATAAACGGCTCTCAAGACAGATTCCCCCAAGTAAAATCGAACGGCAAGAGTAATTGGGAAGCGTGCCAACGCAAACAGAATATCGCTCGTCATGAACAGTTTGTCGCGGAATGGACAAAACGGTCACACCGCCTTGCCGCTTTTGCAGGGGTTGCGGTTTGCCCTCCTCGCGCCTAGCGGCAGCGCCACGTTCCCGCTGCAATCGAACCGGAGTCTCGCCCGCCATGGTCCCCCGCTACGCCCGCCCCGAAATGACTGCCCTGTGGGAGCCCGAAGCGAAGTACCGCATCTGGTTCGAGATCGAGGCGCATGCGACCGAAAAACTCGGCGAACTGGGCGTGGTGCCGGACAGTGCCGCGAAAGCCTTGTGGGACTGGTGGGCTACCGACCCGAAGATCGATGTCGATGCGATCGACGCGATCGAGGCGGTGACTAAGCACGACGTAATCGCCTTCCTGACCTGGGTGGCAGAGAACGTCGGCGACGAGGCGCGCTTCATGCATCAGGGCATGACCAGCTCCGATGTCCTCGACACGACATTGGCGGTGCAACTCGCGCGCTCGGCCGATATCCTGCTCGCCGATCTCGACGCCCTGCTCGCCGCGATCAGGCGCCGGGCCGAAGAACACAAGTTCACCCCGACCATCGGCCGCAGCCACGGGATCCATGCCGAACCCGTGACCTTCGGGCTCAAGCTCGCGCAGGCCTATGCCGAATTCGATCGCTGCAAGACCCGCCTCATCGCGGCGCGCGAGGAAATCGCCACCTGCGCCATTTCGGGCGCAGTCGGGACCTTCGCCAATATCGACCCGCAGGTAGAGGAGCACGTTGCCGAAAAACTCGGCCTGTCGGTCGAACCGGTCTCGACGCAGGTCATCCCGCGCGATCGCCATGCGATGTTCTTCTCGACGCTGGCGGTGATCGCCGGGTCGATCGAGCGGCTGGCGGTGGAAATCCGCCACCTCCAGCGGACCGAAGTGCTCGAGGCGGAAGAGTATTTCTCGCCCGGCCAGAAGGGGTCGAGCGCGATGCCGCACAAGCGCAACCCGATCCTGACCGAAAATCTTACCGGGCAGGCGCGCATGATCCGCGCCTATGCCCTGCCCGCGCTGGAGAATGTCGCGCTGTGGCACGAACGCGATATCTCGCACTCCTCTGTGGAGCGCTTCATCGGGCCGGACGCGTGCATTACGCTCGATTTCGCCCTCGCACGGCTGACGGGCGTGGTCGACAAGCTGCTCGTTTATCCCGAGCGCATGCAGGCCAACATGGACCGCATGGGCGGCCTGATCCACTCGCAGCGCGTGCTGCTGGCGCTGACGCAGGCCGGTGTCAGCCGCGAGGACGCCTATCGCCTGGTCCAGCGCAATGCGATGAAGGTGTGGGAATCGGACGGTAAGCTGATGCTGCTCGACCTGCTCAAGCAGGACGAGGAGGTCACCGCGGCACTTTCGGTCGAACAGCTCGAGGAGAAATTCGACCTCGAATATCACTTCAAGCACGTCGACACGATTTTCACGCGGGTCTTCGGCTAGACGCGCGCGGCGCTGCGGCCTAGCATTGCATCAAAGGTTACAAGGGGGGGAAGCCTTCATGCAGATCGTGCGCACTATCGTCTGGGTCCTGCTGCTGTTTTCGCTGCTCGCTTTCAGCTTCTTCAACTGGAAGCCGGTCGAAGTGCAGATTTGGTCGAACCTCGTGCTCGAGACCAAGCTTCCTGCGCTGGTGATCGTCTCCTTCCTGCTCGGGCTTGTGCCGATGTGGTTGATCCACCGGACCAGCAAGTGGCGCTCCACACGCCGAATCAGCGCGCTCGAGGCAGCGACCACGCGGCTGGCCACCCCCGCGCCCGCACCCAAGCCTGCCGAGCAGGCGCAGCCCGCCGATCCTTCTCCCGAACCCGACGATCCCATTTCAACAGAGCCATCGCAATCCGCATGACCAACCCGATCTATCTCGCCCTCGATGTCCCGCGGCTGCGCGACGGGCTCGACCTTGCCAAGCAGGTCAAGGGCCATGTCGGCGGCATCAAGCTGGGGCTCGAATTCTTCTGCGCCCACGGCGCCCACGGGGTTCACATGATCGGCCAGCTGGGCCTGCCGATCTTCCTCGACCTGAAGCTCTACGACATTCCCAACACCGTTGCCGGCGCGATGCAGGCGATTCACGTTCTCGAACCGAGTATCGTCACGGTCCACGCAAGCGGCGGGCGGGCGATGCTGGAAGACGCCAAGGCGGCCGCGGGCGAGAACACCAAGGTCGTCGGCGTCACCATGCTCACCAGCATGGACGACCGCGACCTGCAGCGCACCGGAATCGAGGGCAGCGCGCACGACCATGTCATGCGGCTGGCCGATCTTTCGCGCGAGGCAGGCCTCGACGGAATCGTCTGTTCAGGGCAGGAGATAAAGGCCGTCCACGACCAGTGGCGGGACGGCTTCTTCGTCGTTCCCGGCCTGCGCCCCGCAGGCAGCGCGGTGGGCGACCAAAAGCGCGTCGTTACCCCGCGCCAGGCCCGCGACGACGGCGCCAGCGTGCTGGTGATTGGCCGCCCGATCAGCCGCGCCGACGACCCGGCCAAGGCTGCGCGCGAGATCGAGGCGACGCTTTGACGGCAATCGAGGCGGCGCAGCCCGCCGATGCCAAGGCTCTCAAACTGCTGATCGAGAGCGCCTATCGCGGCGACAGCGCACGGCAGGGCTGGAATCACGAGGCCGATATCCTCGACAACGAACGAATCTCGCTGGCGGAAGTAGAAGCCATGCTCGCCGATCCAGCGGTGAGCATGCTGGTCGCGCGATGCGCCAATGGCGAACTGACGGGTTGCGTCGCGGTAACGCGCAAGGACGACACCATGGGCTATCTCGGCACCTTTTGCGTCGATCCGCGGATGCAGTCGGCGGGCCTTGGCGGCAAGCTGCTCGATGCGGCGGAGAAACAGGCGCGATTGTCGGGCCTCGGCGCCATGGAGATGACGGTCATCACCCAGCGCGAGGTGCTGATCGCCTGGTACGAACGGCGCGGGTATCGCCGGACGGGCGAGACACGCCCCTTCCCCGTGCCGCGCGACCCGCCGCTCCGCTTCGCGGTGCTGGAAAAGCCGCTGACCGAAGCCTAGGACGCGGCAATGGCGACTGCACGGATCAAGATCTGCGGAATTTCGAACGTCGACACGCTCGATGCAGTTGTCGCGGCGCGCGCGGACTTCGTCGGTTTCAACTTCTTCCCGCCGAGCCCGCGCCATGTCGACCCGGCCACTGCCGCGACGCTCGCCGCTCGGGCGGGATCAACGATTGGCAAGGTCGGCGTCTTCGTCGATCCCGATGACGCGCTGCTGCGGGAGGCCGTGGCTGCGGGCCGGCTCGATGCTATCCAGCTCCATGGCGAGGAAACTCCCGAACGCTGCGCCGCGCTACGCTCGCGCTTCGACCTGCCGGTGTGGAAGGCGATGCCCGTCAGCAATGCCGCCGATGTCGCCCGCGCCGACGCCTATCGCGAGGCTGCCGATTTCATCCTGTTCGATGCCAAGACGCCCAGCGACGCCGCGCTGCCCGGCGGCATGGGCCTGCGCTTCGACTGGTCGCTTCTGTCCGGCCTTAGGCTATCCTTGCCTTGGGGTCTTGCCGGGGGCCTCTCCGCTGCCAATGTGGGCGAGGCGATAGCGGCAACCGGCACGCCGTTGGTCGACACGTCAAGCGGAGTGGAAAGTGCTCCGGGAGTGAAGGACGCGGGCAAGATTGCTGCCTTCTGCGCCGCGGTGCGGGCATAAAAGCGGCGGCCCCGCAGGACCGCCCCTCGCGAATTCGCCGAAGCGCCACGATGCGACGAGAACGAATTTCCGCCCTGCCATCATAGCTTTCTGGACAACCACGCCGGTGGATGCGAAGCGCGGCAGGAGATGACGCAAGACGCCCCCAACTCCTTCCGCAACCAGCCCGACGAGCGCGGCCACTTCGGCGATTACGGCGGGCGTTATGTCGCCGAGACGCTGATGCCGCTCGTCCTCGACCTCGAACGCGAGTATCGCGCGGCGCAGGCCGATCCCGAATTCCAGCGCGAGTTCGACGACTTGCTCGAACATTACGTCGGCCGGCCCAGCCCGCTCTATTTCGCCGAGCGGCTGACCGAGGCGCTCGGGGGTGCGCAGGTGTGGTTCAAGCGCGACGAGCTCAACCACACGGGCGCGCACAAGATCAACAATTGCATCGGGCAAATTCTGCTCGCGATCCGCATGGGCAAGACGCGCATCATCGCGGAAACCGGCGCGGGCCAGCATGGCGTCGCGACCGCCACGGTTTGCGCGCGCTTCGGCCTGCCGTGCACCGTTTTCATGGGCGCCGAAGATGTGCGCCGCCAGTCACCCAACGTGTTCCGGATGAAGCTGCTGGGCGCCGAGGTCCGCCCCGTCACCAGCGGCCGCGGCACGCTCAAGGATGCGATGAACGAGGCGCTACGCGACTGGGTCGCGAACGTCCAAGACACCTTCTACATCATCGGCACCGCGGCGGGCCCGCACCCCTATCCCGAGCTGGTGCGCGATTTCCAAAGCGTGATCGGCAAGGAAGCGCGCCAGCAGATGCAGGACCGCATCGGTCGCCTGCCCGACCTGCTGGTGGCCGCGATCGGCGGCGGCTCTAATGCGCTCGGCCTGTTCCACCCCTTCCTCGACGATCCCGACGTGAGGATGCTCGGGGTCGAGGCGGCAGGCCACGGGCTCGACGGCGACGAGCACGCCGCCTCGCTGCTCGGCGGCTTCCCCGGCGTACTCCATGGCAACCGGACCTATCTGCTGCAGGACGAGGACGGCCAGATCACCGAGGGGCATTCGATCAGCGCCGGGCTCGACTATCCCGGCATCGGCCCCGAACATGCCTGGCTCAAGGACATGGAGCGCGTCGAGTATACGGCGATTACTGACGAAGAGGCGCTCGAGGCCTTCCAGCTGCTCTGCCGTACCGAGGGGATCATCCCCGCGCTCGAACCCAGCCACGCCATCGCGGCCGTGGCCAAGCGCGCGAAGGAGATGTCCAAGGACAGCGTGATCCTCGCCAACCTCTGCGGGCGCGGCGACAAGGACATCTTCACCGTGGCTGAGAAGCTTGGGGTGGAGATGTGAGATTGCTTGGACACATCTTTGCAGCAGCAGTTGCTGTCTGTCTCGTCATAGCCATTTGGGCATGGGCTTTCACTAATCGAGCCGAAGCAGAGTTCATCCGAAACACCGCTATCCTTATCTCGCTCCTCTTCGGACTTGCGCTTGGCGTTGTCGAAAATTGGGAACGCAAGCGTCGTGCGTGATCGCCTGGCCAGCGCCTTTGCCAAGCCCCACCCCACCACCATCGTCACCCCGGACTTGATCCGGGGTGGTGCTTCTTTCCGCGCAACGCTCAAAGCAGCCCGACCCCGGCTCGGGAGCCGGGGTGACGATGATTTGATGGAAAAACTGAGAGTGGTGCTTTGAGCCACCGCCGCAAACGGCCAGGTAAGCGTAAACAGGCTAACAAGTCCAAGGGTCGAACAAAGACCGTGCGGATTTGGGGACGTGAGGTTCCGTTTCGACCCAAGATTGGCTTGTTCTGGCTTGTGATTGGTTTTCCGCTGTTCTTCGGCTTTCGGATCCTTGGCCAATCCGCTTCAGGCGATATGGAAAATATGAACCGCTACTTTTGGTGGGCGGTAGCTATGACGGTAATCTTCGCTTTGATAGGCATGTTCACGAAAGTGCTAGATGACTGACCACTTCAATAAGCGCCTGTCCTACACGGTCGTGTCCGTGCCAAGACTCTTGCATGAACCGTCGACCTTCTTCCTGCCTCCGGACCGAAAGCAGCCCACTTGCACCCCCTCAGCTTTTTTGCCCTTGGACAGTGTAACACCCGGTCCATGTCTCAGACTTCTGCCGAGTTAGATGAACGAACCTGACCTCATGAACACCCCGAATCGCCTCTCCAATGCCTTCGCCAAGCCCCACCCTGCGCTCGTCTGCTTTCTCACCGCGGGCGACGGCGACACGGCGGCCAATCTCGACGCGCTGGTCGAAGGCGGCGCGGATTTGATCGAGTTGGGGATGCCCTTCACCGATCCGATGGCCGATGGCCCCGCGATCCAGCAGGCCAATATCCGCTCGCTCGGCGCGGGAACGACCACCGCCGATGTGCTGCGCATCGCGACCGAGTTCCGCCAGCGTCATCCCAAGGTGCCGCTGGTTCTGATGGGTTATGCCAATCCCATGGTCCGGCGCGGGCCCGAATGGTTCGCCTCTGCCGCGAAGGAGGCTGGCGTGGACGGCGTGATCTGCGTCGATATCCCGCCAGAAGAGGACGATGCGCTCGGCCCCGCCTTGCGCGATGCGGGGATCGCCCCGATCCGCCTCGCCACACCGACAACCGATGACAACCGTCTGCCCGCCGTGGTCGAGGGCAGCCAAGGCTTCCTGTACTACGTCGCGGTCGCGGGCATCACCGGCATGCAGCAAGCGGCAATCGAATCGATCGAGGCCAATGTCAGCCGCATCAAAAGGGCGACCGACATCCCGGTCGCGGTCGGCTTCGGCGTGCGCACGCCGCAGCAGGCCGCCGAAATCGCGCGTGTGGCCGATGGTGTGGTCGTGGGTTCCGCGCTGGTCGAGCTTGTGGCCGAGCATGGTGCGGAAGCGCCTGCCAAGCTGCGCGAGTTGACCTCGGCCTTGTCGCAGGCCGTCCACGCCGCCCAGTGAGACAGGGATCAGTCGTCGCGACCGTAGCGAAGCAATCCAGTCCCACGCTATCCGGATTGCCGCGTCGCCTGACGGCTCCTCGCAATGACTGGGCTTTTTTTAGCCGCGAATGCAGACTAAGGCGGCCGCATGAACTGGTTCACCCGCGTCCGCAATTCGATCACCTCGCTGTCCAAGCGCAGCACCGACAAGGATCTGTGGGTCAAGTGCCCCGGCTGCCAGCAGATGGTTTTCGCACAGGAGTATGCGGACAATTCCTTCGTCTGCCCCCGCTGCGAGCACCACGGCCGGATCGGTGCCGACGAGCGCCTGCGCCAGCTGCTCGACACCGGTTACGAGGTTCTCCCGATCCCCGAGGTGAAGGAAGACCCACTGAAGTTCCGCGACACGTCGAAATATACCGACCGCCTCAAGAAGGCGCGCGCCAAGAGCCCGCACAAGGACGCCTTCCTCGTCGGTTCGGGCGCGATCGAGGGCAAGCCCGCGGTCGTCGGCGTGCAGGATTTCGGCTTCATGGGCGGATCGATGGGCATGGCGGTGGGCACTGCCTTCTGCCAGGGCGCCGAACGCGCGCTGACGCGGCACTGCCCCTATATCGTCGTCACCGCCGCGGGCGGCGCGCGGATGCAGGAAGGCATTCTCAGCCTGATGCAAATGCCCAAGGCCACGGTGATGACGCGCCGGCTGAAGGAAGCGAGGCTCCCCTACATCGTCGTGCTGACCGACCCGACCACGGGCGGCGTCACCGCGAGCTACGCCATGCTCGGCGACGTGCATATCGCCGAACCCGGCGCGCTGATCGGCTTCGCCGGCCAGCGCGTGATCCAGGACACGATCCGCGAACAGCTGCCCGACGGCTTCCAGCGCGCCGAATACCTCCATAAGCACGGCATGGTCGACATGGTGGTGCACCGGCACGACCTCAAGGACACGCTGGCGACGCTGCTCGACTATCTGGCGCCTGCAAAGGCCGCCTGAGCCGGATCATGCGGGACTTCGCGCGCTCCGACAGCGCCGCTGTCCAAGAACAGCTCGACCGGCTCGCGCGCCTCTCGGTACCCGATGGCAGGCTTGGCCTAGGCACGATCCGCGCGCTGCTCGAGCGGCTCGGCAATCCGCATCACCACCTGCCGCCCGTCCTCCACGTTGCCGGGACCAACGGCAAGGGATCGACCTGCGCCTTTCTGCGCGCGATGCTGGAAGCGCAGGGTCACACGGTCCACGTCACCACCAGCCCGCATCTCGTGCGCTACAACGAGCGCATTCGCGTGGCCGGCAAGCTCGTCGAGGACGACCGCCTCGCCGCACTGCTTGCGCAGGTGCTCGATGCCGGCGAAGGCCTCAACCCGAGCTTTTTCGAAGTCACCATCGCCGCGGGTTTCACCGAATTCGCCCGCGTTCCCGCCGACGCCTGCGTCGTCGAGGTCGGTCTCGGCGGGCGGTTCGATGCTACCAATGTAATCGAAAGGCCCGCCGCCTGCGGCATCGCCGCACTCGGCATCGATCACGAACGTTTCCTGCTCGCCCCCGAGAAGGATGTTCCGCAGCGCCCACTGGCCCGAATCGCATTCGAGAAAGCAGGGATAGCCAAACCCGGACGTCCGCTGGTTACTCTGCACTATGCGGACGAAGCGGCGACGGAAATCGAGCGGATCGCCGAGGAACGGACGGCAATCCTCGCCATGCGTGGGCGCGACTGGACGTCAAGCGCCCTCGGCAACGTACTGCATTACAGCGACAGCCATGGCGAGCTGCACCTGCCCGTGCCGTCAATGGTCGGAGCGCATCAGGCGGAAAACGCCGCGCTGGCGATCGCCATGCTTCGCCACCAGAGCCTTATCCCCATTGCCGAGGAAGCGATCGTTTCAGGCTTGCGCAACGCCCATTGGCCGGCGCGCTTGCAGCGGCTCCGCCCGGGTCCGCTGACCAGGGAGCATGAGGTCTGGCTCGATGGCGGGCACAATCCCAGCGCCGGCGCGGCCTTGGCGCAACATTTCGAGGGCCAGCGGCTGCACCTCATCCTCGGCATGCTCAAGAACAAGGATCCCGCAGCGATCATCCGGCCGCTGGCGGGCAATCTGGCGAGCATCACCGCGGTACCGGTGCCCGATCACGAATTCCATTCGCCGCAGGATTTCGGCAAGGGCACCGGCGCGGCAGAATCGGTCCCCGAAGCGCTCGAAGCCCTGCCCAAGGGCAGCCTGCCCGTCCTGATCGCGGGCTCGCTCTATCTCGCCGGGGAGGTGCTGCGACTCAACGGCGAATATCCGGACTGATCATTCTGCCGGAGCCACTTCGCCGGCCTCGGGCGCGACGATACCCGCGGCGGCCTTGCCCCGGCGTTCGCGATACCATTCGAGGCACACCAGCACCGAGGC
>Ga0210038_1001030_pt1 | contig 15011 bp, 10 predicted proteins | sample CryGeyCG2114_020_FD_183970 | JGI IMG/M metagenome (GOLD analysis project Ga0210038, IMG submission 183970) | Groundwater microbial communities from aquifer - Crystal Geyser CG15_big_fil_post_rev_8/21/14_0.20 (SPAdes) (version 2) | ecosystem: Environmental > Aquatic > Deep subsurface >... | reverse complement strand
CTGTTATTGCGGTTGTTAAAGACCGCGGAAGAGGAATGGACAGGTTTGAAAGAGAAATGGCGCAGGATGGTTCTATTCAGCGTAAAATAGATAATGTTGTCATTCGTTTTAGAGTTTCCGTTTTACCTTTAGTCGGTGCTGAATTAAAAAACAAATATGAAAGCGTAGTAATAAGAATACTTGATGATAGAAAAGTAATAAAAGATTTGGACAAATTAGGTTTAGAAGGTTATTCAAAACAAGCCTTTTTAAAATCAATTAATAAACCGCAAGGTATGGTTATCTTAACAGGACCAACAGGGAGTGGAAAAAGTACTACTCTTGTTGCCGCAGTATATCAGGTTATAGATTCCACAGTAAATGTTTTAACAGTTGAAGATCCTGTAGAGTATGTAATTGAGGGAGCGAGACAGCTAAAAATCGGTTATAAAATGGATTTTGATCAAGCTATTCGATCAATATTAAGACACGATCCCGACATAGTTCTTGTGGGTGAAATGAGAGATAAAATAACAGCAGAAATTGCTATTAAACTTGCCAACACAGGTCACTTAACATTTTCTACTTTGCACACAAACGATGCACCAAGTGCGGTTGCAAGATTATATAAAATGGGAATCGAACCCTTTTTAATTGCGTATGCAATAAATGTAATAGTTGCACAGAGATTAGTTAGAAAACTTTGTAATGAATGTAAAAAGAAAGAAACAAATCTTGATGAAGTTGGAATGAAATCAGCAGGGTTAAATATTGCAGATTGGAAAGATCTTGATATTTATAAAGCAGTTGGTTGTGATAAATGCAACAAGACTGGATATAAAGGAAGAATAGCTATTCATGAATCACTTTATTTTACAAAAGAAATTAGAGAAATTATTGTAAGGTCGGGAATTGAAGTTGACGAAGAAAAAATAAGAATTCAGGCAAAGAAAGACGGTTCATTAAATTTAAGAGAATCAGGGTTGGAAAAAGTTAAACAAGGGTTAACTTCTCTTGAAGAAGTAATTTCAGCTACAACTATAGACTGATATGTTTTTGTGTTCTAAGTTGGGGAAAAGTATTTGAAAGATTTTAATAATAAAAAGTAAATATCAAAGTGCCATATTCTAACTTAAAAAAAATATTGTCATCCATTCTCTCACAACTACCAGATGTTATTAACAGCATAGAAAGGATTAATCAAATTGTTGAAAACATTGAAAAAATTAATCCAAAATACAGAACAGAATTAAGAGATATTTTAAATAAAGTTCTAATCAGCATGATAGAGAGGGAAGCATCTGATATTGAAATTGGTGGTTCGGGAACAGACGGTCATATATGGCTTCGTGTTTTTGGACAAAAAGAAAGAATAAAGGAATTCCCACAATTAACAGTAGATGAAGCAGCAATTTTAATTTGTAATTTATTAAACATAGATCAAATCAATTTTTTAATAGAATATAAAAATTTAGATTTCAGTTATTCATTTTATTACGAAAGAAAAAAAACAAATGTAAGGTTTAGGGCTTGCACTTATTATGATCTCGATTCTTTAGCATTAAACATGAGGGCAATAAGTACATTTACTCGTACAATTGAATCATTGGGCTTTCATCAAAATGCATTTAAAGTGATGAACCACAAATATCAAAAATTTGGTTTATCATTAATTACAGGTATTACAGGCTCCGGTAAATCTACCACACTGGACGCTATAATTGATTATCACAATAATACTGATAAAGCACATATTGTTATTATTGCCTCACCTATTGAATTTGTTCATAAATCAAATGCTGCTATTATTAGACATAGAGAAGTTGGAAGAGATGTAAAGTCATTTAAAGATGGTGTTATTCAAACTATGCGTCAAGATCCTGATATAATTGTAATTGGTGAAATGAGGGATCCCGATACAATTTTGGCTGCTCTTGAAGTAACAGATACCGGACATAAAGTATTTTCTACACTTCACACATCTTCAGCAGTTGAATCAATAGACAGAATTGTTGCAGAAGTACATCCTAACGAACAGGAAAGAGTAAGAAACAGATTAGCAGATGTTCTGGTTTCTGTAGTTTCACAAAAGCTTGTTCCATCCATAGACGGAAGATTAGTTTTGGCAAAAGAAGTTTTAGTTGTTAATTCAAATGTAAGAGCAGCAATAAAAAATAACAACACAAGTGAAATTTATATGATGATCAATCAGGGTGCACAAAACGGTATGATCACAATGGAACAAGATTTAAAAAGATTATATTTAAATAAAACAATTACTTTGGAAAATGTTATGGCTTATGCCAACCACAAAAAACGCATGGAACAAATATTGATATAATATATGAAACAACATGTATTTATATATTGCGAAGGTTCTGATGCTAAGGTTATTGCTGTTGAAAAAACCAAAGATAAATTAAAAATTATCAAGGCTTCATCGTTGGAATTAGTCCGCACATCTGTTGAGGCTGACGAGGGGATAAGAGGTCTGAAACTGGAATCAGATGATGATCTTTCCTTGGTGGGATTAGATACTTCAGATAAAAGTATATCTAAAAAACCTTCTTTTAGCAGTATGACTCTTTTGAACAATGCTTTAGAAGGTTTAAAACTTAAAAAATGTAATTTTGTTTCAGTTATAACCGAACCATCTGTTTATTATCACGAGGTAGAAGGCACACCCAGGACAACATCCTCTCGTGTTACAATGCAAATTGCCGAAGAAATTCAGAAACAAAGAAATATTGATGTTGATAAAGATAACATAGGTTATGTTCCACTTGCAGATAAGTCATACTTATCTGTTTTTGTCAGCGGAGAAATAGAGTGTATAAAACTTATAAATTCTTTTGCAAATTATAACGGCAGAAGATTTTATAAAATACCTTCTGTAAAAAGTGCCGAAATTTCTTTAGCATATTTTATTACAAAAAAAGAAAAATTTTTCCCAGATGATTCTTCATTAATTATTTATATAGGTAAAGACTACAGCAAACTTATTTTTTTAAAAGGAAGAAATTTAAAACACATAGGGGCAACTTTAGATATTGGTAAAGCAAATCTTCATACTTATGATGTTTATTTTTCTAAAATACTTTTAGAGATGGAAAACGGTGGGATAACATCCTTAGACAATATTGTGGTGTGTGGAGAAGACGATTCAGAAAATCTGCTACTTTCTTTTTACGGAACTTTTCCTGAAGCAAATGTTACCAGGGTTGATTTTAAAGAACTTGATATAACAGATCTTCCACAAAGCACAAAAAAGATTATGTCATCTTTCAGTGTTCCAATAGCAGCTGCTCAAGATTATTTTGCAGAAATTGCAGGAGAGCACAAAGGAATTAATTTATTACCTAAATATGTAGTTGAACAGCAAAAATTCTTACAGTTTGGATGGCATGGATTTTTAATTTTTCCATTGTTGTTTTTAGCGGCTTTTTTCTTTACTCAAAAATCTCTTGAAAATAAATTAACTATAAAAAATTTAGATAATGATATTGTCAAGTACCAAAAACTTTATGATCAAAATCAGGCAATAATTAATCAAATAGCTTCTTATGAAGCAAAAATAAATAATTTCGGTCGGACTCAAGCTATTTTAGATTCTGTTTCTACGGGAACATTAGTATGGACAAGAGCAACAAATAATATTTCTTCGTTTATAAAAAGGAATAAAAATTTATGGTTGACAAATATTTATTTAGATGCAGAAAATAAAGTGAAATTAGAAGGATATTCTTTAAATAAAAATGTTGTAACTAATTTAGCATATAGTTTAAAGGCTGCAGAACTAAAAGGAATTTTCTTTGAGACGATAAGAGAAAAAAACACTTATAAATTTACCCTGTTGTTTGATATTGCCAACTATGATAAGGATGGGCAATGAACAGAAAATTAAAAAACACTATGGGTTTGATTTTGTTGCTAATCCTTGTAATTGCAGCAGGTATAGTCTACAATTATATTTTTCAAAAAAACACCATACAAGAAAGAGAAGCCATTCTTGCAAAACTTAAAGCATTTAATTACCAAACAAGTGAAATTACAAAACAACTTGAAGATTTATCTCAGAGAGCAAATGTTTTGGATTCTCTTTTAGCATCAAGAAGATTTAATATACCATATAATTTATCATCCATTAAATTTTTCAATTTTATAAATAACATAAGTTCATCCTTCTCACCAGTAACAAAATTGAATGTTGAGTATGTTGATAAACTTGATGAAAAAGATTTTACGTATTATGAATATAAAATAACCGGAAATGGTGAGTATAACGATATATATAAAATAATATATTCAATAGAACACAGTAAAGAATTAAAAAAGATAAAAAGTATTACAATTAGCAACATAGTTTCAGCTGATGAAAATAAAATCCCGGAATTTTTAGTAAAAACCACCATTATTGCCGATGTCTATTTTGCACATAATGACAGATTTTCAACAAAAAAATTATATGAAAATGATTTAACAGCATTACCCCAATATGATATTTTTTATCCACTTATTCGTAATGAAATACCTCCAAACAATGAAAGTTTGTTAGATGTACAGGGAGCAAAACTATTGGCATTAATTCCGGAAGGAGCTTTCTTATCTGACGTAAACGGTAAAACTTATTTGTTATGGGAGGGTGAACAAATTTACTTGGGATATTTAACAAAGATTGACTATGAAAATAATATAGTTAAATTTATAATTAATAAAGGCGGCATAATAGAAAACATTACATTAACTTTGGAAAAAGAAACGCCTTTAAAACCAACACAATAAAAGAGTTTTAATATGAGAAAATTAAGTTTTATTATCATTTTCTTAACATTGTTTGTCCCATTCTTATCTGCACAAAATTATTTGGGAAAAACACTTACCCAAAATTACAGTCCCGATGAATTAATCACAATGTCACCAGTACTTCCATTTGATCAGGCAATAATTTTATTAAGCAAGATAAGTGAAAAGACATCAGGTATTAAAATAGTTTTAACAACACAAAACTCTAATCCAATAGGCGTTGAAATAAACAATATGTATTATTTAAAAGCTTTTGACTTTATTGTAAAATATGCCGGATTAATATATGAAAGAAAAGATGACATGATAATAGTTAAAAAACCAAATGAAGAAAAACAAGATCCTCTTACTTATGCTTCTGTTGATTCAAGAGAAGTTACAATTTCAGCTGTGTTTTTTGATTCTGATGTAAATAAATCAAAAGAACTTGGATTAGACTGGAAAGTTTTACTTTCGAAAGATGGATTGGAAATTGGTGGAGATTTTGGGAATCCTGTAGATCAAACAACTACTACAGATTCTAAAAAATATCAGATAACTACAAAGTCATCTTTCGATATTGGTGGTTTTTTTGGAGAAGCCACATCTGTTTTTAGATATTTAGAAAGTGAAAGTGTTGGAGAAATAATTTCAAACCCAAACATTACAGTTAGAGACAGGGTAAAAGGAAAAATTCAAGTGGGTTCCGATTTTTCAATTCAACAGAAAGATTTTGCAGGGAACACAGTTGAAAAGTTTTATCCTACCGGTACAATTATAGAGGTAACACCATATATTTATAAAGAAGATAGTTTAACCTATATTCTTTTAGATTTAATGGTTGAAAGAAGTTCTTTTAATGTAACGGACAATACTTCTGAAATTAAAAAAACAGCGGCAACCACACAGGTTACAATGCTTAATGGTGAGGAGACGGTAATTGGTGGTTTGTTTATCAACCAAGAGGTACAAGAACGAACAGGTGTTCCAATTTTAAAAGATTTACCATGGTGGTTTTTTGGACTTAGGTATCTATTTGGAAGTGACAAAACAACTCTTGTAAAAAAAGAACTTGTAATTTTAATAAAAGCCGAACTTGTTCCAACATTAAAAGACAGACTTTCTAACAGAAAGGATAATATATCACCAATTGAAAGCGAAATTATAAAAAACAGGAACAGGATAAAATATTATAAATTTAAAAATTCAAATCCAGATAATAAATAGGCGGGCTAATGGAATCTATATTAATTGTTGATGACGACATAAACTTGTGTACTATTCTTAAGGAAGAACTAGGTGCGGTGGGGTATGATGCAGAATTTGTAACCGATGGAAATCAAGCAATTAAATATTTGTCAGAAAAAAAAGCTGATCTAATTTTACTTGATCTGAAAATGCCGAACAAAGACGGTTTTGGTGTACTTAAAGAAATGCAGGAGAAGAGAATAAGAGCAAAAGTTATTGTTTTAACTGCTTATGCTGATGTTAAAAGCGCAATTGATTCAACAAAAATGGGTGCAAATGATTTTATTAGTAAACCATATGATTTTGACGAACTTCTTATAACAATCAGAAGGGTTTTACAGGAAGAATAAAAATGAATATTAAAACGCGAATATTAATTATTAATTTTGTTACTGTTTTTGTAGTAATTATTGGTATTACTATCGCGTTCTATTCAATAATGATCAACACACTTACCGATAACAATTCTCAAAGACTATTAAAAAATACAAACAACTTTGTTTATTTATATCAAAAAAGTCTAGATGACGCTGAGATTGAAATAAATAATTTTATTGAACTGCAGAGTAAAAATATTGAATTGCAACATGTAGATTTTATACTTAAGAAATCCAGAGGAAATTCAAATCTGTATAGTATTGAGTATTATAATGACAACATAATCCAATCTAAAAAAAAAATAACTTTAGATAAGTTTATTTTTGATAATCCCTTTTTAAATTTAAAAAAATATATTAGCACAAATGGTAATGAATATATATACGGAAAAAGATTTACCCAAACGTATATCAATAATATGTCCAAACAGACTGGATCTGATATAGCATTAATTTGGAATAATTTCCCCTCTGTAGTATCAACTCTAGGTAATAATAACAATGATTTGTTTGGCTTAAGTGAAATTTCGAAAGAATTAGAAAAGCAAAGTAATTTTTCATTACTTGACTACACAATGGGTTCCGTTAAACTTATTGCTACAAAATTTAACCCAGATAATAATTTTAAGGATGAAGCCTCATATTCATTTTTAATATTTTCTTCTGTTACAGGACTTTCAAAATTGTGGGATAATCTAAAATTAATAATACTATTAACAAGTATAACAGGTGTATTATTATCTATAATATTAACTCTAATATTTTCTAATAGAATAAGAAGACAGTTAAATACTTTGGGTGAAGTAGCTGTTAAAACCGGTGAAGGTCAATTTAAAAATAAAATAGAAATAAATTCAAACGATGAAATTGGAAAATTAGCAAATGTATTTAATAACATGCTATCTGACCTGGAAAAAAGCGAAAGAGCTAAAAAAGAATATAGCGATTTTATTGAACTGGTAAATCAAAACCCAACACTTAATGAATTTTCAGAAGCTATTTTAGAGAAGATCATTACTACTGGAAACTTTCCAATTGGTGCATTATACAGTGTGACAGACGATGAAATTACACTTTGTGGGTCTTATGGTGTTTCTGCAGACGAATTACCAAACAAAAATATAAGTTATTTGCAAAGTGTTGTTAAATCAAAAGAGACAAAAGAATTAATCTTAAAAGAAGATTCACTTACAATTTCTTTGGGGATTGTTTCCGTAAAATTAAAACAGCTTTTAATTATTCCAATTGTATACAATAATGTTGTGATAGGAATTTTAGAATTGGGATTAGAAGATCTTGCAACGGATGAAATAAAAAATTATTTAAATAGCATAAAGCTTCAACTTGCAATTGGACTCAGCAACGCAAAATCATTTTTACAATTAGAGAAAATGGTTTCGGAATTAAAACAACTGAATATAGAATTCCAAAAACAAAATGTTCAAATTACAGGACAAAATAAATCCTTAAAAGAACTACACGATCAGCTTAAGACAAAAGCAGATGAATTAGAAATTCAAAAAGCAAAAGCGGAAGAATCAACAAAATTAAAATCTCAGTTTTTAGCAAGTATGTCTCACGAACTTAGAACACCAATGAATGCAATTCTGGGTTTAACAGAATTAATACTTGAAGATGATACTTTAGATGCAAAAGACAGAGAGAGACTTCAGGTTGTTTTAAAAAGTGGTAAGAGACTTATGATGTTAATAAATGATGTACTTGATCTATCCAAAATAGAAGCCGGAAAGATGGATATACATCTTGATACACTTATACTTAATGATTTAATAAGTGAAGTAGAAGCAAATGTAAAACCATTAGTTGCAGATAAAAATATTTTATTCAAATTAACTAAAAAAACAAATACAAATATTATTATAAGAACGGATGGATATAAGATAACACAAGTACTTATAAATTTAATAGGCAATGCAATTAAATTTACAAATGAAGGTTTTGTTGAACTTTCAATAAATTTATTGCCCAAGGATAATTTAGAATTTAAAATTATAGATACTGGTATAGGCATATCAGAAGAAGATATTAAAATTATATTTGAAGAATTTAGACAAGCCGATGGTTCAACTACCAGAAAACACAGTGGAACAGGTCTTGGACTTTCTATAAGCAGCAAAATAGCAAAACTGTTAAACGGTGAATTACAGGTATTTAGTGAAATTGAAAAGGGATCAACTTTTACCTTTACACTTCCTATAGAAATTATTGATGTTGTTAAAGAAGAAAACATTAAAAAAGTTGATCAAGAAAAAATTACAAATGAAGTTATGGTAGTTGAAGAAATAAAAAACAAAAAAAAAGCTTTGATCCAAAATGAAATAAAGAAAATTAAAGGGACAGTAAAAGTAAAGAAAGCTGAGGATGATAACTCACCTTTAATTATGATTGTTGATGATGATGCAGACACTTTATTTACAATAAATGAATTGGTGGAATCACTCAATTATCAAACAGTTTTAGCAAAAGATGGCCTTGAATGTATAAAAAAATTAGAAGAGATAATACCCGACCTAATTCTTCTGGATATTATGATGCCAAGAATGGATGGTTTCCAGGCTTTAACAAAGATTAGAGAAAATACAAAGACAAAAGATATAACTGTACTAGCTGTTACAGCAAGGGCTATGGAAGAAGATAAAAAAATAATTTTAAAACATGGTTTTGATGGTCATATTTCCAAACCGGTTGATCCATTAATTTTAACGAACAAATTAAAGTCCGTTTTCAACAAAATAAAACAAACACATAATGCATAAAATTTTAATAATTGATGATCTTAAAGAAAATGTTTTTATGCTTCAACACAGATTGGAGAAGGAAAACTATGTAATAATTTCGGCTAATAACGGTGAAAAAGGAATTGAAATAGCAAAACAAGAAGAACCCGATCTTATTCTTCTCGATATAATGATGCCTGGTAAAAACGGTATTGAGGTATGTAAAGAATTACTTGAGATGGAATCAACAAAAAATATTCCTATTATTATGGTAACAGCAAAGGTGGGGGCAGATGATATAAAAATTGGACTTGAAGCCGGAGCATTCGATTATATTAAAAAACCTTTTAACCAGATTGAACTTTTGGCAAGAGTAAGAACAGCTCTAAAATATTCTGAAGCAAGAAAAATTGCTTTGGAAGCAGAGAAAAAAAATATGTTTGCTGCAACAGTAGTAACGGCAAATCATAAGATCCGCCAACCTTTAACTTTAATGAACTTAACTTCTTCAGCAATAAAAAAAGAATTAGAAAAAGATGAGATTTCTAAAGAAATAGTTTTAAAGAAATTGAATTTTTTAGAAATAGCGGTTAAAGAAATTAATGAGGTATTAAAACAATTGCAAAATATAAAAGATCCTGTGTTTTCAGAATATGCTAACGATATAAAAATGATTGATGTAGATAATGAAAACGGAAAGGATTAAATCAATTCTTCAATAAGGTTCAGCATTACATTAAACTCATAAGGCTTAGTTAAAATTCTAGTAACGCCCTTCTTTTTCCAATTTAAATTTTCTTCAAAAGCCAAACTGCCTGATGATAAAACAATTGGCATATTGAAACCCATATTTCTTATATCTTCTGTGCACGAAAGTCCATCCATATCAGGCATACTATAATCAATGATTATCATATCAACAACCATTTCTTCTTTTAATACTCTTAGTGCTTCAAGCCCGCTATCAACCATAATTACATTGTAGCCAACTGATTCAAGCAAGTCTGCCAGTAACTCTTTCAGCATTGGTTCATCATCAGCCAATAAAATAATTTTTTCTGATTGAACATCTACATTAACCTTGGTTGGTTCAAATGCAGGAAGAAAAACATCAAATGTTGTTCCACTATCTTTTTTACTGGAGACAAGAATTTCACCGTTAAGAGCTTTTATAATACCATAAGAAACATATAAACCCAAACCTGAGCCTGTATCTTTTTCCTTTGTTGAAAAATAAGGATCAAATATTCTTAATAAAAATTCTTCTTCAATACCTTCACCGGAATCATTAACAGATATCCAAACATAATTACCTAAATTTAAAAGCGGATACTCAGAGCGATTGGCTTTTTCAATTTTTAATTTTTTTGCAGCAATGTTTATACTACCTTTTTTACCAATTGCTTCCTTTGCATTTACACATAAATTTAATAGAACCTGATAAACCTCTACAGTATTACCTAAAACATCCGGAAGTTCTTTATCTATATTTGTGTTTACACTAATTCCTTTTGGGAATGTACTTGTAATTACCTTTATCAATTCTTCAAGTAAAGATGAAGGTTTTATTATCTCTTTTCTTTTTGCAGTCGGTTTACCGAAAGTTAATAATCCCTTTGTCAAATCTCTTGCTCTTACTGAACATTGCTCAATATTGTCAACCAGTTTAGATAATTTTGGATCATCCGGCAGCCTCTTTTTTAATAGATCCACACTACCAAAAATACCGGAAAGCAGATTGTTAAAATCATGTGCCATCCCACTGCTTAATTTTCCTATTGTCTCTAATTTTTGAGCTTGAAGTAGTTTTTTTTCCAGAGCAATATTTAAATTCTTGGTATTTATATTGCTAATACCAAAGGCAAGTAAGGAAGCAATTTGCATTGTTGTTGAGACATCGAACTTAGAAAACTCACCTTTCTTTTTTCCAATAATAATAGTTGCTAAAAGTTTACCGTCAAATAAACTTGGTGCAATTAATGTTGTTGAACTGTGAAATAAAGTATTTAAAGATTGACCGATATTATCATGTTTTTTAGTTCCTATAAGTGGTTTTGTGTTTTTAATAAGCCATTTATTAATAAATGAAAGATTAGCTTTCATTTCTCTTTTAATGTCATTCAAATGTTCAAGATTTTTATCCGGATCATATTTGACAAAGGAAGGTAAATTATCTTGATTGTTAAAATAAATAATACCAAAACACCCGTCACAACTTTCAACAGCTCTTAACAATATTTCTTCTGATATTACTTTGCTGGATTTTTCTTTTACCAGGAGGGATAAAATATCTTGTAGTTCTTCCTGAAAGTGGATGTTTTGTTTTAAAATACCTACTTCATTGTTTAGACCGTCTGCATTATTTAGCATTTAACAATATTATTGTGTTAAAGAATATTTTTTAATTTTTGAATATAAAGTCTTTATGCTTATACCAAGTTTGTATGCGGTTTTTGCTCTATCCCACTTAAAATAATTAAGTGCATTTTCAATATGTTTTTTTTCAATTTCTTCCATACTAACTATTTCGGTATGTTCAGATGTTGCATCAGTAGATTGATCTTTTTTATCGCTTGATGGTAAATTAAGATCTTCAGGCTTAATAGTATCATCTGAGGCAAAAATTATTGCTCTTTCAATTATGTGGTCTAATTCTCTAACATTACCCGGGAAAGTGTAATTGCTTAATAAAATCTCTGCAGCAGAAGAAAGTCTTTTTGGCGATCTTATTGGAGATTTTACTTCTAAAAAATGATTTGCAAGCTGAAGTATATCTCCTTTTCTTTCCCTTAAAGGAGGCAAAGTTAAAGTAATTACATTTAATCTGAATAAAAGATCTCTTCTAAAATTTTTGCTTTCAGTTTCATCTAAAAGATTTCTGTTTGTTGCACCAATTACCCTTACATCAGATGTTAAATTTGAAACACCCCCAATTCTTCTGTACTCACCGCTCTCTAAAAATCTTAATATTTTTGGTTGAAGTGTAATGCTCATTTCACCAATTTCATCCAAGAATAATGTTCCGCCGTCTGCAATTTCAACAAGACCTTGCTTTGCTGATTTGGCATCTGTAAAGGCTCCCTTTTCGTGTCCGAAAAGTTCACTTTCAATTAATTGATCTGGTAATGACGCACAATTAATTACTACAAATGGCTTGTCTTTTCTTAGGGAGTTGCGGTGAACATATTCTGCAAGAAGTTCTTTTCCTGTTCCGGTTTCGCCTTCTATTAAAACATTGGACTCTGATTGCGCAGATTTATTTGCAAGGGTTATAATCTTTTGTATTTCTTTACTTGAACCTATGATCTTACTGTGAATATTTTTATTTATTTGCTCTTCTAAAATTGTTGTTTTAACAAGCAGATTCTTATGCTCAATTGCTCTGTTTATTGTAAGAATAAGATCTTCAAAATCATAAGGCTTTGATATAAAATCATAAGCTCCCAACTTAATACAATTTATTGCTTTTTTGATATCGGATTGTGCTGTTAATATTATTACTTGTAATGACGAAGTATAACCGGTTACAAACTTAAGAACTTCTTCACCGGATACTTCTTTCATATTAAGATCCAAAAGAAGAACATCATAGTTCTTGCTTTTAACGGATTCTATTGCATCTTTTCCGTCATAAACTGTTTGAACAGCAAACCCTTCTTCAAGGAGTTGTTCTTTCAGAAGATAACACAGAGTTTCATCGTCATCACATACGAGTATGTTGTTTTCTTTTGACATTTATCCTGTTTAATATGTTAAATTATAAGCTAAATTGTTTGAAATAGAAACATCAAATGCTTATATTTTGCCTTCAAATTTTTTTGGGCGCGTAGCTCAGTGGTAGAGCATCTGCCTTTTAAGCAGAGGGTCGGTGGTTCGATACCACCCGCGCTCACTCTCAATTTGTAATCCCGTTTTAAACGGGATTTTTTATTTTAAAAATCTATTAATTTTAATTCGATTCAATGCGTAATATAATAATTATAATTAAATTTTAATATATATACTTAAAAATGTTAATAAAAACTTGATCGATAATTTATATCTATAAACTTTTTTTCATCATTTTATAAAGACTTGATCTGTTAACACCTATTTTTTTTGCTGCTTTAGAAATATTTCCATCATTATTGTTAAGTAAATTTTTCAAAAATATTTTTTCAATATCTCTGCATACTTTATCAGCGGCTTTTTTTCTCATATTGTCCATTTCTTCCCAAGTTTGAGGAATTGAATTAATTTTATAGCTAAATAAATTATTGTTTTGAGCAATTTTAGAGTCAAGATCTACCGGTTTTATTATACTATCTTTTGCTAAAATAATTGCTCTTATAAGATGGTTTTGAAGCTCCCTTATATTTCCCGGCCAATCATATTTTTTTAAAACCTTAATGCTTTCTTCAGAGAATTTGTAAAGGCTGCATTTTAGATCATCACATATTTTTTTTGCAAAGTGTAAAACTAGTTCATCAATATCTTCTTTTCTTTCTCTTAGCGGTGGAACATATATAGGCAAAACATTAAGTCTATAAAACAAATCTTCTCTAAATTTATTCTGATTTTTTAATTCTTCTAAGTTTTTGTTTGTTGCTGCAATAATTCTTGCATTGGTTGAAATTGTTTTAGTTCCACCAACTCTTTCAAATTCTTTGTTTTGAATTACTCTTAACAGTTTAACTTGAGCATCTAAACTTAACTCGGATATTTCATCTAAAAATATTGTTCCAGGTGAAGCAATTTCAAATTTGCCTGGTTTTGATTTAACTGCACTGGTAAAAGCTCCCTTTTCGTGACCAAATAACTCGCTCTCTAACAAGTCTTTAGGAATAGCTGCACAATTTATTGTAACAAATGGTTCATTAGAATAATTGCTTCTTAAATGAATCTGTCTTGCAACTAACTCTTTACCAACCCCGCTTTCACCGGTTATAATTACTGTGTTATTATTCTCAGCATAAAGATCTATTACATTTATAAGTTGTTTTATTGGTATGCTTGATCCTACTATTTTGAAAAATTCTTTAGATGATTCCTTTTGAAGAGATTTAGCTTTAATCTTTAATGAAACTTCTTTAAGTGATCTTTTTATTTTTATTTGTAGCTCTTGTAAATTAGGAGTTTTTGAAACATAATCATAAGCTCCTAAACGCATTGCTTCTGTTGCTGTATCTATTGATGCATAATCAGTTATCATAATTACCGGAAGATCAGGTTCAATGTTTTTTATATCTTTTAATGTTTTCATTCCATTTGGTCCATTGTCAAACATTAAGTCAAGTAGAACAATATCAATAGAATATTCCTCGATTAGTTTAATGCCTGCCGTACCTGTTGTTGCTGATTTACACTCAAAGTGTTCGGAAAGCAAGATTACAAAATCAGAGATAAAATCCTTATCATCATCAATTATTAATAATGTCGGTTTCATTTTAAAACTCCTTCATTTAACTCTATCGTAAAAGTGACACCGGCCTGAGTGTCTTTTTTTACAAATATTCTCCCACCATATTTCTTTAAGATTTTTCTTGAAACAAAAAGCCCTAATCCAGTACCAGAACTTTCTGAATACCCATGTTCAAAAATAATTTCGTGTTTTTCTTCAGATAATAATTTTCCTGTATTAATAAAATCAATATGAATTTTTGGGGGGACTCTGTATAATTTTATTTTAATGATTTTTGTTTCAGAACCAGACAAGAAATAAATAGAATTTTGAAATAAATTATCTATAATATTAGCCAGCTCAAAACCCTTAATCAAAATCGGAATATTAGTAGTATATTCCTTTTGTTTTATTAGTTGAATACTATTTTTTGATAAATCATCTTCAAAATTTTTAGCAATATTGTTAATAATTTCAATGGGATCACAAGAAAATTGTGAATAAATA
>Ga0210038_1001020_pt1 | contig 15132 bp, 6 predicted proteins | sample CryGeyCG2114_020_FD_183970 | JGI IMG/M metagenome (GOLD analysis project Ga0210038, IMG submission 183970) | Groundwater microbial communities from aquifer - Crystal Geyser CG15_big_fil_post_rev_8/21/14_0.20 (SPAdes) (version 2) | ecosystem: Environmental > Aquatic > Deep subsurface > Groundwater... | reverse complement strand
CCGCGCCTTCTTTCCCGGCATCGACCGCAGCATCGCGCTTGATCTCTGGCGGCAGGCATTGCCCAAACTGCCCTGCCCGGAATCCACCCGCCGCAGGCTGGATCAAGTTGCCACCGCCATCCTGACCCAATCGCCGCTGAACCCGCCGCCGCGCAGAAGCGGCGACCTCGCCCTGCTCGCACAAATTCCGCCGCACAAATCGCTGTTTCACTGCGCGCCCGGCATCGGCTTGCCAATCGGCAGCCTCACCAGCCAATTCTTCGCCAACGTCTATCTCAACGAACTCGACCAGTTCGTCAAACACACCCTCAAGGTGCGCGCCTACCTGCGCTATGTGGACGATTTCGTTTTGCTCGCCGACGATCCCGCCACGCTGCTGCGCTGGAAACTCGCCATTGACGACTTCCTGCGCACCCGGCTGCGGCTCGAACTGCATCCCGACAAGATCGTGCTGCAACGCTGCAATCAGGGCATAGACTTCCTCGGCAGCATCGTCTTCCCCGGCCATCGGCTCACCCGGCAGCGCGGTGTGCGCGCCCTGCGGCGGCGTATCGCCTGGTTCAACGGGCTGCTGGCTTCCGAAAACCGGAGTCCACCCGCGCCGCCGACAGGAAGCTGGCATCGCTGGCTGGCCGACCATCGCGCATTTATCGCGCCCGGCGTGCCCAGCCCCGCGCTGCTGCAACGCATGTTGGCGACGATCAACAGCTATTACGGCGTATTCGGACATGCTGACACCTGGCGGTTGCGCAAACACATTTATCAAAAGGAACTCGGGCCGCTCAAGCGGTTTTTTCTGCCGGATGGCGCGGCGTATCATCATTTGCGGATTAAAAAAGGGTGGCTGTTGATGGGGGAATCCCACATCGGATGCCAGCCATCAGGTACGGCTTAGGTAGGGCGCAATAACCAACGGGCATTGCGCCGGATGTGTTGATTGCGAACGGATTCATACGGCGCAATGCGCTGCGCTTATTGACGCCCTACGGTGTGCGACTTACGCGAGTTATTGATGCGGTGATGGCGGGTGGGTTAAAACGGCACGGTAGAGAGAATGTCGATCCGGGGGACGACGCCTACAACACCTGCAACGCAACGTAATTGTTGTTGTTGTCGTTGTTGTCGTTGACGTTGCCATTGTTCAGGTTGACGTTGGCGTGACCCGAAGCCGAAGGCGTGGCCGACCAGTAATTGTTGGCCTGCCAGCCGGACGGCGTTTTGCGTCTCCACTGTGCGTCGCCATGTTGCCAGAGGGCGAACCTGAGCCTTGCCGTTTTCACCGCGCGGCCAATCAATACGGCGCATAGAGCCGAAACCCTTTAAAACGCGCCGTGGGAGACGCCAGCAACATTCCCTGAAGGCCCCTTTTGATGACAGCCGTAACCGTCACCCCCATGAGGCGCCAACCGAAGTTGGCGGAATGCGTTCCCGCCGCTTTAACCCTGCACCCTGTGCGCACCTCCTCTCCGCGCGTTAAAAAACCCAAAAAATCGTCCGGCCCTGCGGACCGACAAACCAAAGCAAGGCCGGCCTGAAGCCGGCCCCCAAACCAAAGGTCAAAAGCCAAAAGTCAAAGGTCAACAAAACGTGCTCCGGGGGACGACGCCTACAACACCTGCAACGCAACGTAACCGTTGACGTAGTCGCCGTCGTCGATGACGACGCCAAAGTCCAGGGTGACGCCGGCGTGACCCGAAGCCGAAGGCGTGGCCGACCAGTAAGCGCTGGCCTGCCAGCCGGACGGCGTGCCGTCGATATTGGTTCCCGTGCTCGTGCCGTTATAGGCATCCCAGATCGCCAGCAGCTCGTCGTAGGTGCCGGTCGTGCCGTTGCTCGTCGCGCCCGCATCGGTGTACGCGGTGCCGGGTTGATAAGCATTGATCCCGCTGGGATAGGCCATACCGCCGTTGGCCGTGGGCAGCGCCAGATGCACACCGTTGAGCGTGGCGTAGCGGTAGATGTCGGTGGTGTTGCCTGCGCCGCCGACAGTGCCGTTGATGTCCTGATTGAAGATGCCGTCCAGCACGTCGTGCGTGGTGTAGTCCAGGCCGCCGTTGAGGCTGCCGCTGTTGGCGTTGCTGCCGTCGCCGCTGCGGTCCCAGTAGTAGTACCAGTTGCCTTCGACCTTCACCGGGGCGATCAGCTTGCCGTCTGCGCCGAGGTCGATCATGGCGTCGCCCGCATCACCAACAACATCAGTCACCGTCAGCGCAACCGCCTGATCGGCGGTGTTGCCCGAACCGTCGGTGGCGGTGACGGTGACGGTGAAGTCGTAGATGTTGTTAGCGCCATCGTCGCCGGGGGCCTCAAAGTCCGGGCTGGCGATGAAGGTCACCGCGCCGGTGCTGGCGTTGATGTTGAACAGCGCGCTGTCCGTGCCGCTCAGGCTGTAGCTGACCCCCACATCGCCGTCCGCCGTGGCGTCGTACACCGTGGTGCTGGTGGCGGTGTTCTCGGCGATGCTGGCGGTGGCGGCGGAGGTGAACACCGGGGCGGTGGTGTCTGGAACGACAGGTGGCGCGCTGTCGCCTCCGCCTCCGCCTCCGCCGCCGCCTGCCGCCAGGGCGATGCCGCCGACCGCCAGTCCGCCCAGTGCTATTGTGCCGAGACCTATTCCTGCCCCTGCTCCTGCTCCTGCCCCTGCCCCTGCTCCTGCTCCTGCTCCTGCTCCTGCCCCTGCTCCTGCTCCTGCCCCTGCCCCTGCTCCTGCTCCTGCCTCTGCCCCCGCATCGGCAAGCAGGATAGGTTGACTGTCTGTCAATCCTGCCGTCCCTTGCGCGTCGGCCAGCACGTCGTCCGCCGGTGCGCCGTCCTGTTGCGCGAGTTGTGCGTCGTCTTCGTCGTCAAGATGCTTGCGCCACGGCATGCGGCTGGGTGCGGCCAGCTTGGCGTTGGCGGGCAGTTCGATACCGTGGTTGGCGGCGATGGTGTTCAGCAGTTCTTCAACGGGCTTCATGGTAAGGCTCCTTTCAGACTAACGTTCGCCGAGGGACTCGGACAGGGTTTTGGTGACGGGTTTGGTGAGGTACTTTAACACCGTTTGCTGGCCGGTGACAATTTCCACCGTGGCGGTCATGCCGGGCTGGATTTCGATGGGTTTGCCGCTGCGTGCGCGGTTGCGTTGTGCCAGGGCGGCCGGGTCGAGGCCGATCTGGACGCGGTAGTAGATGGCATCGCCGTTTTGGGTTTTTTCACTGAGAGCGTCGGGGCTGATGTAGCGCACTTTGCCTTTGAGCGAGCCGTAGATGCTGTAGTCGAAGGCGTCGAGTTTGACGGCGGCGGGCAGCCCCTCGCGCACGAAGGCGATGTCGGCGGGTTTGAGTTTGGCTTCGACGATGAGGTCGCTGCCGGTGGGCAGCAGTTCCATGATGACGTCGCCGGGGCGCACTTTGGCGCCGGGGGTGGTGAGCTGGATGTTCTTGACCAGGCCGGCGGCGGGGGCGGCGATTTCGGTGCGCTCGTAGATGGCAGCGCGCTCGACCAACGCTTGTTGCTGGGTGGAGAGGTCTTCTTCGGCCTTGGTCATGTCGGCCTGGGCGTCCTGGAAGTATTTGTTGCGCCGGTTGGTGATCTGGCCCTTGAGGTCGGCGGCCTGTTTTTTGAGGCGGATGACTTCGGCTTTGCCGATGTCGCCGCTGGCGAGCAGGCTCTGGCCGAGTTCCAGTTCTTCACGCACCAGACCGAGGCTTTCTTCGAGGGCGGCGATCTCGGCTTTGAGCGCGCCTTGCCGGCGCTGGAACAGTTCGGTCTGGTTTTGCACGAAGGCGGGGTGGGCGCGCACGTCTTTGGGGAATTGCAGCGGCCGGTTGAAGACTTCGGCTTGCAGCCGCACCAGCGCAGCCTTGAGCGCGGCCACTTTGCCCAGGCTGTCGCGCCAGGCGGCTTCGGCCTGGCTGCGGTCGAGCCGGGCCAGCAGTTGGCCTTTTTTCACGCGCTCGCCTTCGCGCACCAGCACGGCTTCGATGACGCCGTCGTTGGCGGACTGGATCACCTGGGTGCGGGCGGTGGCGATGACCTGCCCCTGGGCGCGGGCGATCTGGTCGAGCTCGGAGAATCCGGCCCATGCGCCGAGCGCGGCGAGGCTGAGAAAGACCAGCAGGATGATCCAGCGGCTGGAGGCTAGTTTATGGGCGGGCTGCCGAGGGGCGCGCGGGTTCATGCGGCGCTCCCGGTGGCGCCTTCTGCTACGGCGCGTGGCTCGGCTTTATGCGCAGCCGGGGGCGGGGCATTCCGGCGCAACTGCCCGATGACGGCGTCGCGCGGGCCGTCCATGACGATGCCGCCGGGGGCGAGGACGACGATGCGCTCGATGATGTCGAGCAGCACGGGTTTGTGGGCGACGAGGATGACGGTGTGTTCGGGCGCGATGGCCTGGCGCAGGGCGTTGAGCGCGGTTTGTTCGCTTTGGTCGTCCATGGCGGAGGTGGGTTCGTCGAGCAGCCAGATGCCGGGGCGGGACAGGATCAGGCGGGTGATGGCGATGAGTTGCCGCTGTCCGCCGGAGACACCCTTGCCGCCCTCGAAGATGGGTAAATCCAGCCCTTGCGGGTGGCTGGAAACCAGGTTGATGAGGCCGGTGGCTTTACAGGCGGCGAGCAGGTCGTCGTCGGAGGGCGACGCATCGAGGCCTGCCGTCAGGTTGTCGCGCAGTGCGCCGGAGAGGAGTTTGATGTCCTGCGGCAGGTAGCCGATGCTGCGGGACAGGCGGAGACGGTCGATCTGCTGGATGTCGAGTCCGTCGAGCAGCACTTGTCCGTGGCCGGGGGCGTAGAGCCCGGCCAGCACTTTGAGCAGCGTGCTCTTGCCCGCGCCGATGCCGCCGAGCAGCGCGACTTTTTGGCCGGCGGGGATGTGCATCTGGGGGATGTTCAGCGCGGGGGCGAGGTTGGCCGCCGTGCCGGGATAGACGAAGGCGGCTTGTTGCAGGCGGTATTCGCCGTGCAGGGTCTGGGGTGCGAGCGGTGTGGCGACGCCGTGGTTGTCGCATTGCAGGGCGAAGACCTTTTCCAGACTGTCGAGGGCGATGCGGGCGTGCGCCCATTGCACGATGAGGCCGGGCAGCGCGGCAACCGGGCCGAGCACGCGCCCGGAGAGGATGGCGGCGGCGATTAACCCGCCCATGGTGAGGTCGGTGGTGGTGGCGGCGATCCACGCGCCCATGGCGATAACCCCGACATAGCTGGTCTGCTGGATGAAGCCGGCCCAGTAGGTGGCCTGTTCGCTGTGGCGGCGGATGATGATGTCGTCATCGACGGTCTGGTAACAGAGGTCTTGCCAGTGCGCCATCTGCCGCACGGAGGCACCTGATGCCTTGATGCTTTCGGCGCTCTCGACAGTTTCAACCAGCAGGCCGAGTTTCTTGTTGGAAGCGACAAAGCCGGTTGCGGCATGGCGGGCAATGCGACCCTTGAAGAATAGACCGACCGCGACGGCGACGATGAAGAAGATTGCCGGAATGGCGGCAACCGATACGCCGGCAAGCAGGGCGATAACCGCGAGAAAGAGCAGCGCAAAAGGCGTGTCAACCAGCAGGTAAAGCGTGGCCGAGGAGGTGAAGGCGCGGATGGTTTCGTAGCTGCGCAACTGGGCGGAGAGCGTGCCGACGGTGGCGGGGAACTGGTCCATGCGCAGACGCAGCAGGCGACGGAAGATAGCGTGGGAAAGTTCGAGGTCCATGCCCTTGACCGCGTTTTCCAGCACGTAGGAACGGGATAGCTTGACCAGCAGTTCAAGTGCGGCGGCAATCAGCACGCCGATGGTGAGCACCGTGAGGGTGGATACCCCTTGGGTGGGGATGACCCGGTCATATACCTGCATGCTGTAGAACGCGGCCGACAGGGCAAGAACGTTGGCCAGCAAGGCGGCCAGGGCGGCCTGGACAAACAGGCGGCTGCGGGCGAGAAGTACGCCCCGGAACAGCGAGGTGGCGGTGGCGGGTTGGCTCATGACGGTTGATATATGGATATACCTGGCAAGTCGCCGGTGTGCAGCCGCAAGCGGGTACGCGCGGCCACTGCCTGCGTTTCGCTGTCGGCCAGCGCGGTGCGCGCCACGGTAAGCTCGCGCGCAATGTTGAGCACGTCCAGCCAACTGCGCTTGCCAGCGATGAGCAGACGGTCGTAAGAAGCCAGCACCGCGATGTTGGCGTCGAGGGTGCGTTTGAGACTGCGCGTTTGTTCACGGCTGGCGCGATAGGTTTCGTAGTCGTTCTGGATAGTGTCAGCCAGATCTCGCCGCGCCGCTTCACGCTTTTCCTGCCGGGTGATGATGCGAGTTTGCGCGGCATTGGCGCTGGCGCCGGTCGAGAGACCGGCATCAGGCGCGTAATCGAGAGTGAGCATGATGCGGCTGTCCTTGACCACTACCGAGGTGGCGGCATCGCTGCGCTGGTGTTCGGCACGCAGGTTGACGGTCGGCCACAGGATGGCTTGTTGCTGTTCGACGTCGTGGCGGGCCGCTTCGATGTCGGCGTCGAAACGGCGCAAGGCGGGGGAATAGTCGACGGCCAGTCGCAGAAATTCATCAATAGGCGGCAGGCGCTCCCCTGACCCGTCGTCAGCGGCTTGGGCGGGGGCAGTTTCCATGTCTTCCGCGCGCAGCGGCTGGCCAAGCAGCCGTGCCAGTTGCGCGACGGCAACGCGCTGCGCCGAGCGGGCGGCAGCCAGGTCGCTTTGCGCTTGCGCCAGGCGCGCGGCAACCAGTTCACGGTCCACTTCGGCTGAAGCGCCCCCGACGATGCGGCGGCCAACACTTTCGCTATAAATTTGCAGGAGATTAAGGTTTTCCGCGTAGGCGGTGGCACGACCCAGTGCCTGGCGGTAGGCAGCCCAGGCGTCAACCACCCGCAAGGCGAGCGTGTAGCGGGCTTCGTTGATGGCGATGGCGGCAGAGTCTGAACGGCTGTGGGCGGCGTCCAGCCCCGCCGTCAGCCGCCCGCCCGACCACAGCGGCTGGGTGAGCGAGACCACCGTGGCTGTGCCGTCGCGGTCTTCGCGCAGTTGCACCGCAGGGGATGGGTAAAACCGGTTGCGCGCCGCATCAATGTCGAATTCGCTCGCGCGGCGTTCGGCACGCGCGGCGGCAATGTCGGGATGGTTCAGAATGGCTTGCTGAATGAGCCGTTCCAAACCGTGGCGCGGCTCTCCGGACAGATTCTCCGCGACGGCCAACGAAGCGCTGCCAGCGAAAAGTGCCAGCAGACATGACAACGCGCACTGCCGTGTGGACAGTGCGCGCAGGAAAAACCAAAATACGCTTAACACGCCTAATACGCCCAACACGCTACCAGTAAGCTTGGCTTGGCTTGGCTTGGCAATGATGGTGTCATGTTGTCGCATTATGTCAATCGAGGCTCTGGCAAAACTTTTCACCCGTGTGAACCAACCGCCGTGCCGAGATTGGAACGGATACTACCCAATATGATGAAACGAAACAATCTTCCAGAAGGCCTATATACTTTTGAAGACAACCTAAGCCGGACAAGTCTGAACCAAAATGAATGTCGGGCAGCCTGGCGCAATAACCAACGGGCATTGCGCCGGATGTGTTGATTGCGAACGGATTCATACGGCGCAATGCGCTGCGCTTATTGACGCCCTACGGTGTGCGACTTACGCGAGTTATTGATGCGGTGATGGCGGGTGGGTTAAAACGGCACGGTAGAGAGAATGTCGATCCGGGGGACGACGCCTACAACACCTGCAACGCAACGTAATTGTTGTTGTTGTCGTTGTTGTCGTTGACGTTGCCATTGTTCAGGTTGACGTTGGCGTGACCCGAAGCCGAAGGCGTGGCCGACCAGTAATTGTTGGCCTGCCAGCCGGACGGCGTTTTGCGTCTCCACTGTGCGTCGCCATGTTGCCAGAGGGCGAACCTGAGCCTTGCCGTTTTCACCGCGCGGCCAATCAATACGGCGCATAGAGCCGAAACCCTTTAAAACGCGCCGTGGGAGACGCCAGCAACATTCCCTGAAGGCCCCTTTTGATGACAGCCGTAACCGTCACCCCCATGAGGCGCCAACCGAAGTTGGCGGAATGCGTTCCCGCCGCTTTAACCCTGCACCCTGTGCGCACCTCCTCTCCGCGCGTTAAAAAACCCAAAAAATCGTCCGGCCCTGCGGACCGACAAACCAAAGCAAGGCCGGCCTGAAGCCGGCCCCCAAACCAAAGGTCAAAAGCCAAAAGTCAAAGGTCAACAAAACGTGCTCCGGGGGACGACGCCTACAACACCTGCAACGCAACGTAACCGTTGACGTAGTCGCCGTCGTCGATGACGACGCCAAAGTCCAGGGTGACGCCGGCGTGACCCGAAGCCGAAGGCGTGGCCGACCAGTAAGCGCTGGCCTGCCAGCCGGACGGCGTGCCGTCGATATTGGTTCCCGTGCTCGTGCCGTTATAGGCATCCCAGATCGCCAGCAGCTCGTCGTAGGTGCCGGTCGTGCCGTTGCTCGTCGCGCCCGCATCGGTGTACGCGGTGCCGGGTTGATAAGCATTGATCCCGCTGGGATAGGCCATACCGCCGTTGGCCGTGGGCAGCGCCAGATGCACACCGTTGAGCGTGGCGTAGCGGTAGATGTCGGTGGTGTTGCCTGCGCCGCCGACAGTGCCGTTGATGTCCTGATTGAAGATGCCGTCCAGCACGTCGTGCGTGGTGTAGTCCAGGCCGCCGTTGAGGCTGCCGCTGTTGGCGTTGCTGCCGTCGCCGCTGCGGTCCCAGTAGTAGTACCAGTTGCCTTCGACCTTCACCGGGGCGATCAGCTTGCCGTCTGCGCCGAGGTCGATCATGGCGTCGCCCGCATCACCAACAACATCAGTCACCGTCAGCGCAACCGCCTGATCGGCGGTGTTGCCCGAACCGTCGGTGGCGGTGACGGTGACGGTGAAGTCGTAGATGTTGTTAGCGCCATCGTCGCCGGGGGCCTCAAAGTCCGGGCTGGCGATGAAGGTCACCGCGCCGGTGCTGGCGTTGATGTTGAACAGCGCGCTGTCCGTGCCGCTCAGGCTGTAGCTGACCCCCACATCGCCGTCCGCCGTGGCGTCGTACACCGTGGTGCTGGTGGCGGTGTTCTCGGCGATGCTGGCGGTGGCGGCGGAGGTGAACACCGGGGCGGTGGTGTCTGGAACGACAGGTGGCGCGCTGTCGCCTCCGCCTCCGCCTCCGCCGCCGCCTGCCGCCAGGGCGATGCCGCCGACCGCCAGTCCGCCCAGTGCTATTGTGCCGAGACCTATTCCTGCCCCTGCTCCTGCTCCTGCCCCTGCCCCTGCTCCTGCTCCTGCTCCTGCTCCTGCCCCTGCTCCTGCTCCTGCCCCTGCCCCTGCTCCTGCTCCTGCCTCTGCCCCCGCATCGGCAAGCAGGATAGGTTGACTGTCTGTCAATCCTGCCGTCCCTTGCGCGTCGGCCAGCACGTCGTCCGCCGGTGCGCCGTCCTGTTGCGCGAGTTGTGCGTCGTCTTCGTCGTCAAGATGCTTGCGCCACGGCATGCGGCTGGGTGCGGCCAGCTTGGCGTTGGCGGGCAGTTCGATACCGTGGTTGGCGGCGATGGTGTTCAGCAGTTCTTCAACGGGCTTCATGGTAAGGCTCCTTTCAGACTAACGTTCGCCGAGGGACTCGGACAGGGTTTTGGTGACGGGTTTGGTGAGGTACTTTAACACCGTTTGCTGGCCGGTGACAATTTCCACCGTGGCGGTCATGCCGGGCTGGATTTCGATGGGTTTGCCGCTGCGTGCGCGGTTGCGTTGTGCCAGGGCGGCCGGGTCGAGGCCGATCTGGACGCGGTAGTAGATGGCATCGCCGTTTTGGGTTTTTTCACTGAGAGCGTCGGGGCTGATGTAGCGCACTTTGCCTTTGAGCGAGCCGTAGATGCTGTAGTCGAAGGCGTCGAGTTTGACGGCGGCGGGCAGCCCCTCGCGCACGAAGGCGATGTCGGCGGGTTTGAGTTTGGCTTCGACGATGAGGTCGCTGCCGGTGGGCAGCAGTTCCATGATGACGTCGCCGGGGCGCACTTTGGCGCCGGGGGTGGTGAGCTGGATGTTCTTGACCAGGCCGGCGGCGGGGGCGGCGATTTCGGTGCGCTCGTAGATGGCAGCGCGCTCGACCAACGCTTGTTGCTGGGTGGAGAGGTCTTCTTCGGCCTTGGTCATGTCGGCCTGGGCGTCCTGGAAGTATTTGTTGCGCCGGTTGGTGATCTGGCCCTTGAGGTCGGCGGCCTGTTTTTTGAGGCGGATGACTTCGGCTTTGCCGATGTCGCCGCTGGCGAGCAGGCTCTGGCCGAGTTCCAGTTCTTCACGCACCAGACCGAGGCTTTCTTCGAGGGCGGCGATCTCGGCTTTGAGCGCGCCTTGCCGGCGCTGGAACAGTTCGGTCTGGTTTTGCACGAAGGCGGGGTGGGCGCGCACGTCTTTGGGGAATTGCAGCGGCCGGTTGAAGACTTCGGCTTGCAGCCGCACCAGCGCAGCCTTGAGCGCGGCCACTTTGCCCAGGCTGTCGCGCCAGGCGGCTTCGGCCTGGCTGCGGTCGAGCCGGGCCAGCAGTTGGCCTTTTTTCACGCGCTCGCCTTCGCGCACCAGCACGGCTTCGATGACGCCGTCGTTGGCGGACTGGATCACCTGGGTGCGGGCGGTGGCGATGACCTGCCCCTGGGCGCGGGCGATCTGGTCGAGCTCGGAGAATCCGGCCCATGCGCCGAGCGCGGCGAGGCTGAGAAAGACCAGCAGGATGATCCAGCGGCTGGAGGCTAGTTTATGGGCGGGCTGCCGAGGGGCGCGCGGGTTCATGCGGCGCTCCCGGTGGCGCCTTCTGCTACGGCGCGTGGCTCGGCTTTATGCGCAGCCGGGGGCGGGGCATTCCGGCGCAACTGCCCGATGACGGCGTCGCGCGGGCCGTCCATGACGATGCCGCCGGGGGCGAGGACGACGATGCGCTCGATGATGTCGAGCAGCACGGGTTTGTGGGCGACGAGGATGACGGTGTGTTCGGGCGCGATGGCCTGGCGCAGGGCGTTGAGCGCGGTTTGTTCGCTTTGGTCGTCCATGGCGGAGGTGGGTTCGTCGAGCAGCCAGATGCCGGGGCGGGACAGGATCAGGCGGGTGATGGCGATGAGTTGCCGCTGTCCGCCGGAGACACCCTTGCCGCCCTCGAAGATGGGTAAATCCAGCCCTTGCGGGTGGCTGGAAACCAGGTTGATGAGGCCGGTGGCTTTACAGGCGGCGAGCAGGTCGTCGTCGGAGGGCGACGCATCGAGGCCTGCCGTCAGGTTGTCGCGCAGTGCGCCGGAGAGGAGTTTGATGTCCTGCGGCAGGTAGCCGATGCTGCGGGACAGGCGGAGACGGTCGATCTGCTGGATGTCGAGTCCGTCGAGCAGCACTTGTCCGTGGCCGGGGGCGTAGAGCCCGGCCAGCACTTTGAGCAGCGTGCTCTTGCCCGCGCCGATGCCGCCGAGCAGCGCGACTTTTTGGCCGGCGGGGATGTGCATCTGGGGGATGTTCAGCGCGGGGGCGAGGTTGGCCGCCGTGCCGGGATAGACGAAGGCGGCTTGTTGCAGGCGGTATTCGCCGTGCAGGGTCTGGGGTGCGAGCGGTGTGGCGACGCCGTGGTTGTCGCATTGCAGGGCGAAGACCTTTTCCAGACTGTCGAGGGCGATGCGGGCGTGCGCCCATTGCACGATGAGGCCGGGCAGCGCGGCAACCGGGCCGAGCACGCGCCCGGAGAGGATGGCGGCGGCGATTAACCCGCCCATGGTGAGGTCGGTGGTGGTGGCGGCGATCCACGCGCCCATGGCGATAACCCCGACATAGCTGGTCTGCTGGATGAAGCCGGCCCAGTAGGTGGCCTGTTCGCTGTGGCGGCGGATGATGATGTCGTCATCGACGGTCTGGTAACAGAGGTCTTGCCAGTGCGCCATCTGCCGCACGGAGGCACCTGATGCCTTGATGCTTTCGGCGCTCTCGACAGTTTCAACCAGCAGGCCGAGTTTCTTGTTGGAAGCGACAAAGCCGGTTGCGGCATGGCGGGCAATGCGACCCTTGAAGAATAGACCGACCGCGACGGCGACGATGAAGAAGATTGCCGGAATGGCGGCAACCGATACGCCGGCAAGCAGGGCGATAACCGCGAGAAAGAGCAGCGCAAAAGGCGTGTCAACCAGCAGGTAAAGCGTGGCCGAGGAGGTGAAGGCGCGGATGGTTTCGTAGCTGCGCAACTGGGCGGAGAGCGTGCCGACGGTGGCGGGGAACTGGTCCATGCGCAGACGCAGCAGGCGACGGAAGATAGCGTGGGAAAGTTCGAGGTCCATGCCCTTGACCGCGTTTTCCAGCACGTAGGAACGGGATAGCTTGACCAGCAGTTCAAGTGCGGCGGCAATCAGCACGCCGATGGTGAGCACCGTGAGGGTGGATACCCCTTGGGTGGGGATGACCCGGTCATATACCTGCATGCTGTAGAACGCGGCCGACAGGGCAAGAACGTTGGCCAGCAAGGCGGCCAGGGCGGCCTGGACAAACAGGCGGCTGCGGGCGAGAAGTACGCCCCGGAACAGCGAGGTGGCGGTGGCGGGTTGGCTCATGACGGTTGATATATGGATATACCTGGCAAGTCGCCGGTGTGCAGCCGCAAGCGGGTACGCGCGGCCACTGCCTGCGTTTCGCTGTCGGCCAGCGCGGTGCGCGCCACGGTAAGCTCGCGCGCAATGTTGAGCACGTCCAGCCAACTGCGCTTGCCAGCGATGAGCAGACGGTCGTAAGAAGCCAGCACCGCGATGTTGGCGTCGAGGGTGCGTTTGAGACTGCGCGTTTGTTCACGGCTGGCGCGATAGGTTTCGTAGTCGTTCTGGATAGTGTCAGCCAGATCTCGCCGCGCCGCTTCACGCTTTTCCTGCCGGGTGATGATGCGAGTTTGCGCGGCATTGGCGCTGGCGCCGGTCGAGAGACCGGCATCAGGCGCGTAATCGAGAGTGAGCATGATGCGGCTGTCCTTGACCACTACCGAGGTGGCGGCATCGCTGCGCTGGTGTTCGGCACGCAGGTTGACGGTCGGCCACAGGATGGCTTGTTGCTGTTCGACGTCGTGGCGGGCCGCTTCGATGTCGGCGTCGAAACGGCGCAAGGCGGGGGAATAGTCGACGGCCAGTCGCAGAAATTCATCAATAGGCGGCAGGCGCTCCCCTGACCCGTCGTCAGCGGCTTGGGCGGGGGCAGTTTCCATGTCTTCCGCGCGCAGCGGCTGGCCAAGCAGCCGTGCCAGTTGCGCGACGGCAACGCGCTGCGCCGAGCGGGCGGCAGCCAGGTCGCTTTGCGCTTGCGCCAGGCGCGCGGCAACCAGTTCACGGTCCACTTCGGCTGAAGCGCCCCCGACGATGCGGCGGCCAACACTTTCGCTATAAATTTGCAGGAGATTAAGGTTTTCCGCGTAGGCGGTGGCACGACCCAGTGCCTGGCGGTAGGCAGCCCAGGCGTCAACCACCCGCAAGGCGAGCGTGTAGCGGGCTTCGTTGATGGCGATGGCGGCAGAGTCTGAACGGCTGTGGGCGGCGTCCAGCCCCGCCGTCAGCCGCCCGCCCGACCACAGCGGCTGGGTGAGCGAGACCACCGTGGCTGTGCCGTCGCGGTCTTCGCGCAGTTGCACCGCAGGGGATGGGTAAAACCGGTTGCGCGCCGCATCAATGTCGAATTCGCTCGCGCGGCGTTCGGCACGCGCGGCGGCAATGTCGGGATGGTTCAGAATGGCTTGCTGAATGAGCCGTTCCAAACCGTGGCGCGGCTCTCCGGACAGATTCTCCGCGACGGCCAACGAAGCGCTGCCAGCGAAAAGTGCCAGCAGACATGACAACGCGCACTGCCGTGTGGACAGTGCGCGCAGGAAAAACCAAAATACGCTTAACACGCCTAATACGCCCAACACGCTACCAGTAAGCTTGGCTTGGCTTGGCTTGGCAATGATGGTGTCATGTTGTCGCATTATGTCAATCGAGGCTCTGGCAAAACTTTTCACCCGTGTGAACCAACCGCCGTGCCGAGATTGGAACGGATACTACCCAATATGATGAAACGAAACAATCTTCCAGAAGGCCTATATACTTTTGAAGACAACCTAAGCCGGACAAGTCTGAACCAAAATGAATGTCGGGCAGCCTGGCGCAATAACCAACGGGCATTGCGCCGTATGTGTTAATCGGGAACGAATTTTATACGGCGCAATGCGCTGCGCTTACCTCGCAGAGGTTCTTACCCCCTCCGTGTGTTGACGCCATTGTGCGCCTTACGCAGGATAAATCTGCGTTTCTTTGGCATCCTTGTGCCACATGCTTTCAACGATGACATCCAATGCTCGAGGTGATGGGCGCATAGCTAACTCACCCAATGCTCAACCGGCTTGCGTAAAAAATCTTCCACGGCGATGCCGTCTTCTCCCACCCGCAGCAATCTATTCGGCTTGAACGCCTCGTTGAACGCTTGCATACCGGGCAATACTTCGCGTGCGCGACCGCTTTTGACTTCGATGGCGGTCAGGCGACGTCCGGCGCGCACCACGAAATCCACTTCGCGGTTGCGGTCGCGCCAATAAAACACTTCGCATTTTCCGGCGGTAGCGGCATTGGCCAAATGCGCGCCCACCGCCAATTCGGTGAGCCGCCCCCAGTATTCGCGGTCGGCCTGCGCTTCCTCGAAGCGGTAACCGGACAAGGCCGACAGCAGTGCGGTATCAAACACTTGCAGCTTGGGACTTGAACCGCGACTGCGCACGATCTCGCCCACAAACTTAAACCCACCGCATCACTGCGGCTTGATCTCCAGCGCCTCTTCGGCAGTTTTCCCGCCAAAGCAGATGGCCATGAATTGCGGCAGACGATGTTTCATCGTTCGGATTCCCGCATTCAAGATGTTCTCGATATGTGCAGGCTCGAACCCTGCATCTTCCACGTCAATGTAGGCGTAATACATCAGTACGCGGTCATTGCGAACCACGGCCAGGTACCCAAGAGAAGTTCCAATATTAACCATATTCACCCACTTCAACTGAGAATGACACAGGCACTCCAATTGATATAGAATGAACCATCAATTGATATTTAAGGGGGTCTTATGACTACATCCATAGCTACCCGCAAGCGTGCAGAAGGCTTCGGTAAATGGAAGGCAG
>Ga0210038_1001014_pt1 | contig 15249 bp, 16 predicted proteins | sample CryGeyCG2114_020_FD_183970 | JGI IMG/M metagenome (GOLD analysis project Ga0210038, IMG submission 183970) | Groundwater microbial communities from aquifer - Crystal Geyser CG15_big_fil_post_rev_8/21/14_0.20 (SPAdes) (version 2) | ecosystem: Environmental > Aquatic > Deep subsurface >... | reverse complement strand
AATACGTTAAGTGCGCAGCCTGGCGATATCGTGGTTGCCTTCAACCCCCGTGAGCACGGGGAATACAACTGATCAAAAGCCTGGCGCGCATCAGGCCTCCTTCAACCCCCGTGAGCACGGGGAATACAGACTGAACAAGAACCTCGAACTAAACTGGTACCTTCAACCCCTGTGAGCACGGGGAATACAACCCACTTGCCGAATCGGAAGCAAAGGCATTCCTTCAACCCCCGTGAGCACGGGGAATACAGTGGTGGCGGCAACTGGGCCGGTCCTTACCAACTTCAACCCCCGTGAGCACGGGGAATACGCAAAGACTGCTTGACTACCAGTTTCACCATACCTTCAACCCCCGTGAGCACGGGGAATACATTTTCCTCGACGTACCAATCGCCCATACATTCCTTCAACCCCCGTGAGCACGGGGAATACAAAATCTGTTGATGGAACATCCGGTGTGGTCACCTTCAACCCCCGTGAGCACGGGGAATACGCTGGCTTCGCACCGAGCTGCGGGCGGGTTTGCCTTCAACCCCCGTGAGCACGGGGAATACAATGGCATCTCGCCAGCCTGGTTTCCCGCACTCCTTCAACCCCCGTGAGCACGGGGAATACAGACGACCAATAACCTTGCTGGAATGACTTTCCCTTCAACCCCCGTGAGCACGGGGAATACTCACTTGCAGCCTGTTCAGAACCACCGCCCTGCCTTTAACCCCCGTGAGCACGGGGAATACTTTCTATCCTACATCGCAGTGTGTCGAAATACTCTTCAACCCCGCGAGCACGGGGAATACTCAAATTTGAAGCTATATGGACTGACGGACAACCTTCAACCCCGCGAGCACAGGAAATACTTGGAGCTCGTCCCGCACGAGATCACGCACGCCCTTCAACCCCCGCGAACACGGGGAATACGCAGCAGAGAACTTGATCTCATCGAAATCCTCACTTCAACCCCCGTGAGCACGGGGAATACAAAGCTGCCACAAGTGCAGCTTCAACCACAAACCTTCAACCCCCGTGAGCACGGGGAATACTCGTTTAAGAATTCGTGAGCTTGCTTTGGCGTCCTTCAACCCCGTGAGCACGGGGAATACCCTTCATGCCGATAATTCAATCGCCAATACTTTCTTCAACCCCCGTGAGCACGGGGAATACCAAATGTTCCCTTCTCGATAGCCTTTTGTTTTCCTTCAACCCCCGTGAGCACGGGGAATACTGCAAGACTCATTGCCGACTCCCCTCTCCTTTCCTTCAACCCCGCAAGCGCGGCCATACCGTGCGCTCTCAATCTTGAAATCGATATGAGCCCATCAACCCGCTTATCCGGGATGCTTTATGAATTTTCAAATTGTTAAAGAACTGCCTAAATCCCAAGCGGGAATGCTATACCGAAACCGCTCTACGGGCCCCACTGGAATTTCAACCACCTCAAACAAGAGGTGAATACAATTAACATCGCCTTAAACAGCGAAGCTAACCTACGACGCCGCACCTGCGCTTTATTGCTTGCCTTTCCTTCAACCCCCGCGAGCACGGGGAATACGAGGATGCGTTCGTGGACGATGCAAAGTTTTATCTTCAACCCCCGCGAGCACGGGGAATACGCACGCTTGCGTGCTGGTGAAGATGCTGAGGACCTTCAACCCCCGCGAACACGGGAAATACCGAATGGCGTTTAAAGCAGTTTACGATCGCATCCTTCAACCCCGCGAACACGGGAATACTGCTGTTCTGCACGTTTTTGCATCATTTGAACCCTTCAACCCCAGCGAGCACGGGGAATACGCAGGTGTAAAAATTTGCGCACCAATTCATGACCTTCAACCCCCGTAAACACGGGGAATACACGGGCTAGCCGAATCACCGCATGGCACCTATCTCTTCAACCCCCGCGAGCACGGGGAATACAATCTGGAAGATTTCAGATGAGACTGCTTTCCTCTTCAACCCCGCAGGCGCAGGGAATACATTCGTTTGGGCTGTAAAGCTCCGCATTGATACCTTCAACCCCCAACAGCCTTAAGGGAAATACAAATATTTTGAGGCAGGACGTGTCGGATTGTCTCTTCAACCCCCGCGAGCACGGGAATACGCTTCGCGCCGCAGTAAACCATCCCGCTCCATCCTTCAACCCCGCGAGCACGAGGAATACGTTATTTGGCATTGGTTCGTGCCATTCTCAAACCTTCAACCCCCGCGAATACAGGGAATACACCGGAATTCTTTCTTTTGTATCTTTTCCATTCCTTCAACCCCGCGAACGCGGAAATACCATATCCGTCAAACTTCCATAGGCGATTCACGCCCTCAACCCGCTTACGCGGGATGCTTTATGAATTTTCAAATTGTTAAAGAACTACCTAAATCCCAAGAGGGAATGCTATACCGAAACCGCTCTACGGGCCCCACTGGAATTTCAACCACCCTCAAACAAGAGGTGAATACAATTAACATCGATTTCAACAGCGAAGCTAACCTGCTTCAACCCCATCGAGCACGGGAAATACGGCTGGTCTCCACCTAATCTCTTTTGGACATATTTTCAACCCCGCAAATGCGGGAATGTTTGGCCAGTCAAAATTCGGCTGATCACACTACTCTTCAACCCCGCAGTAGCGGGGAATACATCAACACGAAGCATGCTTGCTTTGTGAATATCCTTCAACCCCCGCGAGCACGGGAAATACGGTGCGGATCTGTGGCCCATTTTGAATCTGTTCCTTCAACCCCCGCGAGCACGGGGAATACTTGTTTAACCCCTTTTGAATTCCCCAAGAGGGCCTTCAACCCCGTGAGCACGGGGAATACTTCTTCACCGTCGGCACGTTCGACATTGCCATCCTTCAACCCCCGTGAGCACGGGGAATACTTGGAACCAAGGCCATCTTTGGCCACCAAATGCCTTCAACCCCCGTGAGCACGGGGAATACGCGAATCGGAATCACTTCGCCTGTTGGCTTAACCTTCAACCCCCGTGAGCACGGGGAATACGACCGTAGCCATGTCCCTCACCACCTGGCCTACCTTCAACCCCCGTGAGCACGGGGAATACATTGGATACCTAAAGCGATATGAACAGCTTACCCTTCAACCCCTGTGAGCACGGGGAATACTACACTTGAAAGGTGAATATCATGAAAGCCTATCTTCAACCCCCGTGAGCACGGGGAATACGTTAAGTGCGCAGCCTGGCGATATCGTGGTTGCCTTCAACCCCCGTGAGCACGGGGAATACAACTGATCAAAAGCCTGGCGCGCATCAGGCCTCCTTCAACCCCCGTGAGCACGGGGAATACGCAAGCCTCCGTAGAGGTGAACGTGGATCACACCTTCAACCCCGTGAGCACGGGGAATACCCTTTAAAAATTAATTTTTAATTTCATTAACTTAAGATGACTTTGCTTTTACACCAGCTTTTTTGATGAATTTCACCAGCGGCAATCCGTAATTATCATCCACACAATATTGGTGATTCCCGCTTGTTATGATGTTCCATCCAAGTTCGTTTCTTGCAGGGAAAGCTAAAAAAGCAGCATCCAGTTTTTCTGCTACAACTTGCTCCCAAATCTGTTCTGTCGATCTCTTGGAAAGCGACGCAATAAGAACCACAACGGTTTTCCCAACAGGAATAACCGTTAAGAAATCTTTCTCCGCCAGCACAAGCTGATGCCCGTCCTGTTCGAGAACTCCTTTGTCAGCATAGACAATCGAGATTCGCTCAGAGACGGGTATCGGGTGCATTAATTAATTGCTACTGAGATGTTAAGACAGAATGGTTGGGCAGTACGCCTTCCCCTTATTTTCAGCAGCCCAGTAGGGAGGTTTCCATGCAGCCTGGATCTTCTCGTCGTCTTCACGCATTTGCCATGGGCGAACACGAACATTCCACATATCAGCAGCTTCTGGACAACTTTCGATCTTCACTGACTTAACAAAACCATGTCCGGCACGACGGCGTGCACCGAGGTGAGATACATGGCCACTATGCACCAGCCAATCCTCGATCGCATCACGATCACCAACACACCATGCGACCAGAGATTCAACCTCGGTCAATGGGTAGAAGTCGAGCATGTTGCGGAACGGGCCTCGCGCCGAATCGATGCTGTTCTGATAAGGCTTCATGTCAGCACCAGGCGGGAGGCTCTTGTCTGGCTGATAGCGACCCATCTGCACCACACCGGAACCAACAAGGTCTGCGTATTCAGCTTTATCCATGCGCTGAGTAAAGAAGCGAGAAGTGTGATTGATTCGACCTTCGGCCATCAACGCACTCGCCTTCCATACCCACTCGCCATCCTGCTCGTATTTCTCGAAAGGAAGGTCGCTCGACATTGCTCGCAATGAAACAATATCTGTCGGCAATTCAGGATTAGAAGGATCCAGCCCAGCCTGCGTGACCGCATAAGCGATCAACGCATCCAGATGAAGAGGATATGGTGGCGGCACGAAACCGCCACTGACCTCAAAAGTGATCTTCAGCGGTTCCATGATTATGCCTCTGCCTGCTCTGCCGCAGCTTTTTTGGCCTTAGCCTTCTTCTCAGCTTTTTTGCCGGCGCTGAAATCGATGAAGTAGCTCTCCATTTCAGCAATTGTCAATTGCGACAGGCCTTGATCGGCTGCATCGAGCAGGCGCTGAACAATAGGGTCTTCCGGCAGGCTGAACTGGTCTGCTGGCCCCATATCAACACCATTCACTTCGCCGCAGCCAAGCGTATCGCCAATCTGCACTTTCAGCGCATCGACGCGATATTGACCCAGACCCAAGCGACCCATTCCGCCCAAAGAGTTCTCGCGGATCATGTCGTTCAGAGCGTAAAGCATCAGACCGAGTTGAGCTTCAGAAACGGCGCTGGTCAGCGTGAGGCGCAAGTGCATCTGAGTACCAGTGGCAAGGGTCTCGAACGTCATCATATTGGCCACAGACTCCTTGGAAGCCGTGCCTTCTTTGCGATCATCGTTATTGCCCATGATGAATTCCTGGTGCGCAGCAACACTTTCCTCGGGGGAGTTCAGATATTCCATGATCTCGTCCGGGCGCATGACGCGCGCCACATCATCAACTCGGATCATGTTCAAAATGCCTTTGGTGAGCATCCATGGGTCGACATAGGCCGCATTTTCGGCATCATCAGTATGGCGAGGCTTTACGCGCTCCGCGCAACTATCCGGCACCACGCCGGCATCCAGAGTGAATTTGAGAACCGGGTTCAGATCGGAAGCACGGTATTCGGATTGCAACATACGGGCGCCACCACCAAAAACACCCATATACACATTACGTCGCGCACGCAGCAGCTCTTCTACCGACAATGGCGTGCTGTCTGGGTTTCCAGTAGAAGCGCCGCAGGTAAGACCCAGGTAGAGCGGAGTTGGCACACCGCCTTCCGGCTTCAATGCAGCCATAACGCGAGCAGCCGCCGCACGACGCAGACCGCCACGGAAGCCATTGGATGGAACGTAAGGGATATCAGATTTCTCAGCATACTTTTCGTTCGAAACGAATACCGGCTTTTTGACAGTACGGCAAATCTTGCCACTACCAAATTTCTCTTGGTTATCTGGATATGCCAGATACAGCGGAGAGGTCAGGGTGATGTTCAGATCGATTACATGGTTATTGTTGCTCATTATTTGTTTCTCCTGTTTAAAAATAGAAATTACTTGGTTACGAGTGGTTCCGGCTTAACCGGTGCATCATGCAATACTGCGTTCAAAGCCCAAGCTTCAGCACCGTTGAGCACGGTAAGAGGCCTGAACTCTTCTTCGGTGATAGCTCCTTCTTCCAGCAATTTCAGAACCCACCCCTTCCAGTTCCCACCGGACGCGGACTGGAATTTCCAGTCGTTGACGAAGGGACTTTCAAGCTTTGCTGCAGTCGGACGACCGCCGCGCTTTTGCTCGGACTCAGCGCGTTTTTCATTCAGTAGGATCGCAACTTCACGAGCATCCATCAGATATTTTCGACGGATCCGAACCACTTGCTCACCAACACGAATGAGGATCACCTCTTTCGACAGTGAGACCGGCGCACGCCAAACGATGTGCTGCATTCGAGCGTTCTGAACACAAACAGCAAAAGGCGGCTCGGGCGGGTTAAGCAGGAACCAAGCACGGTTCTCACCCTTCATGATCGAGTAATACCCGTCTTCACTGAAGATCGCAGTAGCCAGGCCCATCTGGAAGTCGCCCCGCGTCATCACCGCCGTACATGCACCGCAACGGTACTTGTTGTTCATGTAAGCAAGCGAAGAGTGGTTTGTAAAAGAAGGCGGCAACACCATCTCGTCACAGATTTCGCCAGCCGCGATAGGCGCACCACATACGGCACAGATTTCATTTTCCGGGCAAGGCATAGTGCCTTCCGGCTTCAAACCCAAACCAGCTACAGCCAAATGAGAGGGGGATTCGATCATTTGCCACCCCCGTTCCATTCACCTTGCTTGATCAGGCGACCATGGCCACGGGACGGCAGATTGCCCACTTGCCACATACCTTTCAGATTGAGGTGCATGCTGACTTCGGCATTCACCAGCGTGACGTATTCATTGGACTTGCCGTTACTGGTGCGAAGATGCATGCCCAGCTCACGGATATTGTGAAAAACGATATTGAGTCGAGACGCCACCGGCAGATCGAAACCATGAGTACCTGCGATGCGCGCCAAAGAACTTTCGATACGACGGCGCGCAAGCTGTTCTGTAGGCTCATTGCGGAGCTCTTCGGTACGACGCTTGATCGCCATGTCGCGCAGGTAATACATGACAGGGTATTGCACTTCTTCGAGCGAAAAGGCCTTGGATTCGATGGTCATGGGCAGCGGCCGCTTGAAATGACCGGAGGCCACACGCACCGCAATACCGGCAGCCTGATCGATAAGAGGCGAATCAGCCGTCATAGAAAGAATGCCAACCCACGACTTTCCGCCCACAAAACGAATATCCGGGTCAGTTGAAGACAGCGGACGACCATCTTCACCATAATTAAAAAAGCTCGACGGGAGTAATGCAGAGCCATCACCGGCCTTTGCCATCATTTCCCGAAAATCCGAAGCATGAAGTATCGGCTTTCCGTCAGGAAGTCCGATCTTAAGTAGAGTTTGTTTCTTTTCTTTTGACAAGTTTTACTCCTGTGAAATACAACATTGACGATTTTACAGAAAATTTCTATAATTGCAATACCTAATCACAAAAAGATTAAATTAAGTAGATTTTGTCTCTTTTCGTTTGACACGTTTTCCTCTTGCGAGATATAGTGTTGACGATTTTACGAAAAATTTCTATAATTGCAATACAAATTCACAAGAAAGTAAAAATGCCAACAATCATCATTCCAGACTCGCTCTGCTCGTCTATTCATCCGGACTACAATGGAGACAATTCCACCAAGGAAGTTGTCGATACGATTCGCCTAGCTGTAAAGAAGATGATCGAGGGCGCAATTCGGGATGAGCTGCAACCCGCCCCACTGCCGGCAGTCTCTGAAGCCGGGCTCGCTCAAAACATCACATTCCCTGCACTTGAAAGCAGAATCATTCGCGCCCTGTCTAAACAGGAAGGGATATCTGAAGCCTATGCGGCAAAGCGATATCTCTTGGCGGCGCTGGCGCGTGGAGATGCGCTCGCTCAAAGGAAAGACCCGATCTCCGAAGCTTTCCAAGTATTTTTGGACGCAAGTAAAAAATCAACACGTCACGCTCAGTCCGTCTTCTTTGATTGCCTGAATGATTCGCTCGAAAACGAAAAGGTTGGCCTTATCGAGGGCGCAACCGGCATCGGCAAAACGCTGGCCATGATCGCTGCAGCCACAACCTCTCTACAGAGAGTGTCCTTTGGGCGTGCTGTGATCACCACCCCGACTATTCAGCTGATGCGACAATTCGCCGGACAACACCGAGAACTGGCAAGTCGAATGGAGATGCCGGAAGGTCGCTTCATTCTGGGTCGGCAAGAATTCGTTTCCGACCAAGCTTTGCGGCAAGTGATCAGTGAAGGGAAGTTGACGACGATCGACCCGCTTCCCATCCTGGAATGGCTTGATAAAGGCGCTTTGGCCGTTGGCCAGAACGCTATTTTTGAACATCGATACCTTGCAGACTCCCTGTCCACGATCTCGTCAGAATTCCCTTTAGATGTTGTGCGTCTGACCACAAACACCGACACATCAGATCCGGGATTCATCTCCTACAAAGAGCAGTTTGCTCGCGAAGAAGATGCTTCCAGTCAGGTTCAAGAGATCATCTATTGCACACACGCCATGATCGCGGTCGATATTCGACGCAGGATAAGTCGCTCATACCAAGGTTGCGATACGCTGAACCAAGAGTCCACCAGTAAAATGGTCGCAGCAAGAAAGAATATGAAGGACGGTGAAGAAAAGACGGCGCTCGGAAAAGAGATTCGTGACGCCATCATGGAGGACCAGGACAGGATCGCGGAATACGCAAAATCGGAAGACCTGGGACATCTGCCGCCATGGCAATTCATCTTGGTGGATGAGGCACACCTGTTCGAGCAGAATCTCGCCACCGCCCTTTCTGATTACTTCTCTGTCGCCTCATTCATTTCGGATCTCAAAGAACTCGCTGGTAAAGGACTGATAACAGCCACTTCAGTATCCAGAGCGAAGGCCGCATTTGGTGTGTTGCAGCAGTGCGCCCCGACAGGTAAGGACGATATCGATTTGAGCCAAGGTTCAACCAACGCACAACAAGCTAAGATCGCACTGAAAGACCTGATTGATTCGATCAAACTGAAGAAGAACGGGAAGGATGGGGTAGTTAATCCGCTCGTCGATCGCATAAACAGGACTGTTTCCAATTTGCGTCGCGTCTTGAATCAATCACAGCCCAATTCGGCATGGAAATGCATGGTCAAATTCTCGCCGGTACGACAGTATCCGCAAGTCTATTTCGGGAAAACCAGCATCAACTCCGAGCTGTACTTCCTATGGGCAACAGCACTTGGGGCGGCCTGCGTATCGGCTACGCTCTATATACGACGCATGGATACAGACTCGGCGTCTTTCTACCAGCGAATCCTTAACATTCCCGATGTCCGCGTTCGCGAATATCCGCCGATCCGTCCAGCATGGGTGGTCAAGCCGGTAAAGGAGCTATGGTCGCCAGAACGCATCAAACTAGATACTGGGGCACTTTGGCTGTCCCCTCCTTCGCGGATGGATAAGCTATCAGAAAGCAAACACAAAGAAGCCGAGTCTGTTTGGCTCGATCAGGTAGCAGAAGAAGTGAAATCCATTCACGCTTCGGCAGCCGGTGGCGTTCTTGTATTGATGACCAGCTACGATGCAGCAGATGGACTATCGTCTCGAATCGGCGACACGATTCCTTTCAAAGTTGTTGCGAGCACAGGGAATCCGCTGTCATCTCAAAAGCATCGGTTCATACAACTATCTCAAGCCGGGGAGCGGCCATTATGGATCGCCTTGGGCGGCGCCTGGACAGGACTTGATGTAAACGGCGCTGAACTTGGAATTAAACCGGAAGACGACAATCTGCTGACCGACCTCGTTATTCCTCGCATCCCATTCTCGCTGAACCGAGCGATGACACATATCGCCAGGATGAATTCTCTAAGCAAGGTGCCATGGGAGCTACTTGATACCGCGATGCGATTCAAGCAAGGGATTGGTCGACTGGTTCGCCGAGAAGGGCTGAAAAATAACCGCAGGATCTTCATTTTGGACGGGCGAGTCAATGACGCTAGATTCACCGGCTACCTGTCTTTGCTTCAGCGAATGATGAACATTTATACAGTAAAAAAACTCATTAAGAAATAAAGTCGACACAAACAAAAAAGCCAGCATCTCTAATGATTAAAGCAAAAATATCAGAACATGAATCATCCTTCTCCAGATTGAATCGGATGGGGATTGTTGCATGGGAGCAAGTCCTTCTGGTGTTGCCATACGAATACAAAGATTACACAAAAGCGATCACATCACTCCCAAGTTCGCCACCCGCATCACCCGATGGGAAAGCCTGCTACCAAGTAACAGTCACATCAAGACCTAAAGTGGCAGCGCACTCCTCCACACCAAGGATATCGCTTGAAGTATCTGACGGAATACGCAACGCCACATTGACTGTTTTTGGAGATATATGGTCATGGAAAAATCTATCTGAAGGCGAAGAGATAACAGTTGAATGCCAGATGGCGTCCTGGCAAGGCGCTTTGCAGATGAAAAACCCTGTGTTGGTACAAAATGTCAAAAAAGGCAAGCTACTGCCGATCTATCGCGGGAAACGCGGCGCGAACAAAGATACGACCGTCACCCCAAAATTCATGTACGAAAAAACGCGTGAGGCATTGGCTAGTCACTTAGATGAGACAGCATATTTCATCATGCTGCACTTCCCTGTTATGGAAGAAAAGCAGCTCCTCCGCCGGGCTGGTGTGAAATTCGAATCTCTTCAGGAAATGCTGAAGTCGATCCACAACCCAAAAACGAAGCAAGAAGGCATGGAAGGATTGGCTGCCGCCCGTGCGATCGCCGCCTTTGAAGTCGTTTTCTATGCAGAACGGCAAATGGTTCGGAAGCCAAATCCAGTCGCATCGATACGAGTCGATCTACAGCATATTGAAGAACTGAAATCGAAATTCCCATTCAATCTGACAAAACACCAAGATGACGGCATCACAGATATCGTCACGGACCTACGTCGCCCATACAGGATGAATCGGCTACTGAGTGGTGACGTAGGCTATGGAAAAACAGAAGTGGCATTGATTCCAGCTATCGCAGCAAGAGCGGCCGGCGCTAAGGTCGCCATCATGTGCCCCAGCCTGCTGATCGTAAATCAATGGGCAGAGAAGATAAAAGGATACGGCTCAAAGATCCCGGTCTGCGTGATTGCAGGTAATGGCAAAGCATCTAAAGCCGAAAATATCACTAAAGCTAAATTGGATTCAAACCCAATCATGGTGGGGACTACCGCCCTTATCACGCGCCTACCTAAGCTGGATTGGACGCCAGATTTCGTCATCTTGGACGAGCAACAAAAGCACGGCAAAAATCACAAGGACACCATAACCGGCCCAAACACCAATCGATTGGAAGCAACGGCCACCTGCCAGCCAAAGACCAGCGCAATGGTCAACTACGGCGGTATGGATGAATCTATATTGAATCAGTGCCCAGTGGATAAGCAGATAACCACCAGAATCGTGCTCAAAGAAGATAAAGAGCGCATGTTCAGTCACATCAAACGAATCATGACGGACATTAAGGACTCTCAGATAGCCGTTGTGTACCCTTCAGTCTCGCAAGAAGATGAGAAGACTAGCTTGATCGCGGCATCTGCGACATGGGAGAAACTATTCCCAGGTCAGATTGGCGTTCTCCATGGCGGCATGACGGATGACGAGAAGGTGGAAGTGATCAGAAAGATGCACAACCTGGAGATTCGTATCTTGTGTGCGTCCGTGTTGATCGAGACCGGCCTTACCCTTCCATCATTGCGAGGAATGGTGGTGGTGTCTGCAGACCGGTTTGGTGTTTCCGCGCTTCACCAACTTCGAGGTCGTCTCGCTAGACATGGCGGCCAAGGCTATTTCCACATGTACGTCCCGGACGAAGACATCTCTCCAGACACAATCAGCCGGTTGAAACTACTGGAGAATCACACAGACGGATTTGTGCTGGCCGAAAAAGACGCTGAGATGCGAGGATACGGCTCAATATCGGAAGACGATGATGACCAGAGCGGGGTCAGCAAAAGCACGCTGTTATACAACCTGAAGCTGATGCCTAAAGACATTGAGACAGTTGCTCGAAATCGGAAATTGCTCATTTAAAGCAAAGTTTGCGTATTTATTACCCTGCCCTTTGGCAGCATTGGATCTGCGACCTTTTTAATGCGATTGATATCCCTATCTGCAAACGAGCCATCATCGGCCTCGTAAGTAGAGATATCCACGGGCTCAAAAGAATCTTGAGCAGCATCGTCAGTAGCTTTGCGCTCACCACGAGCGACAGACAGCATTTCGTCTTTTAGGTCTTGCATCGACTGAACTTTCTTGACGCCTAATAAAGCTTCCATATTTCCTCCATATCCAAATGTACAATACAAAATGGCTGTTCTGCAAAGAAAACCCGCCATTTCAAAAGGAATGACGGCGCTTAAAACTACCAGACAAAAAAACAAGCCCACCTCAAATAGAGGGGGCTTGCTGGATACTACTTGCTACAGTGATAAATCTGATCACGTTCAACCAGATCACCTTCGTACGAGATGATGATCTCGTACTTCCAGCAGCCGGGACGTGTCCGGCTCATCTGGTGAACATCGACCAGATACCCGTTCGGATCGGTCATCGAATACTGGCCACGCTCGATAGCCATCTTCTGCACTTCTGCAAAAGTGCGAGCACCATCGCGACGATCCCAGGACGGGGATACGGTGTTCCGAGGAATCACCTTTCCACCGCACACCCGAAAGTTCTGGATGTGCTTTCCTTGAACTGACGAAACAGCATCGCAGTCATTAAACTTCCCGACGTAATACATCGGGAAGAATTGACCATTCACGCTCACAGAACGCGAATAGCCGACCCGAGCCGTCTCCCTCAACTCGTCATCCAGAGTGGATGCGTGAGCACCAGAGATGAATGACACGAAGACCGCAGCTGCGATCAGGGAAGTATGTAAAGCCAACATGGTTGTCTCCTATTAGATCGGCAAAATTGCCATTGATAACCGATATGAGGATGCAGAATCTGAGACGATAAAAACCGCGCGAATATGGATCATTACTTTGTGAGTAATACAGTAACAGATTGTTTTAATTTAATTCATACTGCGAAATTAGACATTGAATATTAAATATTTAAAAAAAACACCGCCGTCTCAAATGAGCGCAGCGGTGGTATTGCTAAAAACTATTAACGGATCTGGAGATGTTGGAATCTCATCATCCATGACATATTCGCCAAGATCCTCATCAAGCCTGGCTCCATACTAAGAGCGATAGACATCGAGCGTTTCACAAGGAAGGATCACATTTCGACCCGAGCCATAACGCACTCCGTGAGAAACAATAACCTCGTCTCGCTTGCTATGCTCGTTGTACTCTCGCATTGTGATCAAGACGATCATCACACCTCCACAAGAAAGATATTCTGCTCGAACGCCACACCAACTGCCTCAGCTTTGGTCTTCATCCAGGGCTGGATCATGTCCACGCCTTTGGCATCAACGATCCTGCAAGAACCGGTAATGCGAGCGCCGGTCGTGCGAAGATCCTCTTGGGTATCGTATTTCAGATAGCCAACTCGGATGTCTTGAGCGATCAGCTTCTGGCAATCCTCTGGAAGCTCTTGGAATCGAATACGACGACCAAGATGCTGCCCAGGAACCGCCGAACAATGCATTCCGTACCCTTGCGGGTGGAATGGGTGCTCAGACATGCCTACAGCACCGTAAAGACCGCCCCGCTCTTCATCCTTCATGAATACCGCAGTGAAACGGTCGAAGGTTTTGCCGCCATTGTCGTAAATGCGAACTACATCTTTGTTGCTTGCCATCATTTTTCTCCTTAGAAGAACATTATCGTTCAAGAAGAAGATGGGGGAGAAGAGCCAATAAAAGCTAGAACCGGTTTGCAGGCGAGCTATCGCCTTTACCTTTACCGGACGATAAAACTGCCGCACCAGTAAGGTGCAGCAGTTTTGGTTACCACGAATAGCCTGTTCCTTCCAAAGGTTCACTACGAAGAAGGCTGCCAATACCGAGAATGGTGCTCATCAACACATCCTCGCATCCTTTGTGTGAAAGCGTCCTAGACAAGCCAAGAGGAGTTTGAGTCCTCCATACCGCCCGATCATCTGCATCACATCGGATCAACTCTCTCACAACATCCGGGCGATTTGCCTCGACCGCGCGAAAGATCGGCGTAGCCCCTTCCATATCAACCACATCAGGATCAGCCCCATAATCACTATACAAACGAACCAGTGAGGAATATGGGGACTTGTGAAGCAATGTTTGCCCAGTGCGATTCTTTTCTGTGACATTACAACCTGAGGCGACAAGATAGGTCATGAATTTGCAAAACCGCTCCTCAATGAAATTCGACATATCGAACTCATGCTGGATACGCCAATGGTCCGCAAAAGTATCAACCTCATACCGACCAGTCTGAACGAGCGTTTGTAGCGCCCGGACATCACACTCTTCAAAAGCGCGACGGATGTCGATCTCGTTATTCGCTATATCCACCATTTTCTACTCCTTGTTAAATTGACTAAATAGAAGATGCGGATGCGCCGCCTATAAAAAATCACAACCTATCGAAGATGATTTGCAATTCCAGCGCCAAACAAAAACCACCAAGCCAAGAGGGATGGTGGCTTAGATCATTGCTTGCACTTGAGGTAGACCTCGGCGACGATATTCGCCCGGTCCTGGCCAGACAACACCGCGCCAGAAGCCTTGACGGCCGCATCGACGTGCATCTCGATAGACGGCCCCATCCCTACATCGGGGCAGGCATCCTCGAATTGCTTCCGCCAGTATGCGGCATCAGCGAGAGCAGCAAGGAGCATGTGCTTCATCGGGCCTCCTTGTACTGAGAGAACCACTGCTTGGCGGTCGCTTCATCCTCTATCTCAACACGAAAGGACGGATCGATAGTTCCAACACGAACCAATCCCCCCATGGCATCGCCGGGCACGTTCATTCGCGCCACCGTAGGGTAACGATGGAACAGTCTGCCGGCAGCACAAACGATCCGCTCGTGACTGTCATGAAGGTTCGGCGCGCCGTAAAGATTGCCTTCGTAATAGATTTTGACATCACTACCAGACGGCACGCCAACGATGGCTGAACCAGGACGAATGTCACGGAAACCTTTTTCAAGGTCCGCCGGGACGTAGATATCAGCAGACTGCTTGTCCGATGACACATTGACCTTGAATCGAGCATTGAAGCGCTCCTGCTGCACGGCAGTCATCTTTTCATCCCAGTCCAGGATGCCAAGCGCTGAATCGATCTCCCATTGCTGCTGTTCCGGCAGCCTGAAGTAATCGGCCGGTCGTTGCATCACTTGTTCAAACATGCACTTCTGTTCTTGACATCCTCCCCGCCCTAAAGGGCAGGGATTCCTCCTGCGAGACGCTCAAGTCCGAGCGCGAGAATGTTCTTCGCCGCGTTGATATCGCGGTCGTGAGTCACACCGCACTCACACATCCATTCTCTTATTCCAAGACCTGCTCTACCTTTC
>Ga0210038_1000999_pt1 | contig 15420 bp, 11 predicted proteins | sample CryGeyCG2114_020_FD_183970 | JGI IMG/M metagenome (GOLD analysis project Ga0210038, IMG submission 183970) | Groundwater microbial communities from aquifer - Crystal Geyser CG15_big_fil_post_rev_8/21/14_0.20 (SPAdes) (version 2) | ecosystem: Environmental > Aquatic > Deep subsurface >... | reverse complement strand
GTGTAAATTATGTATTAAGAGAAGCATGGGGTGAGATATATTATCAACCTATACCTTATTTTACTCTTAATGGAAGAATCGGTGGGTCAAGTTCTTTTAGAGAGGGAACAGGCTATAATTCATTATCCATTGCATTATCAGCTTATTGGACTTTCTATTAAGAATAGAAAAAATTTGAATTAGAGTTTCAAAATTGATATCCTGTTTAATCTTAAATTAAAAATTAGACAGGTTATTGATTTTATAGAAAATATATTTAATAATATACCGGGAGGTTAATTGTGTCATTTACTCCAAATCATTCTTTAACTATTTCATCAAAAAAATTAAAACTTTTCGCACTATTATTTATGGTAGTTTCATTCAGTAATCTTACAAATTCACAAAATAATATTTATCAATTTGCTAACGATGGGATTACTGTTAGTGAAAATACTAAGGTAATAGAAACAGAAGTAAATGAATATATAGATTTTACTAATAACAATATTTGTGTAGATGATAATCTAAATGTATTTACAAATTTAACGCACGGAGTACAAGGAACTTTTGTCCCAATAGCAGGAAATAACCAAGAATTAAAAGATTTTTTTAGAGCGTTGAGAGGTAGTAGAACCAATAAAATTAGAATCGCACATTACGGAGATTCAATTTTATTAGGTGATGTAATAACAGAAAATTTAAGACAAAACCTACAGGATAAATATGGTGGTGATGGTATAGGTTATCTTTCTATTGTACCAGATGATTTAAGAATGAAAAGATCAATTAGACAAACTGTTACCGGTACTTGGATTCAGGGTTCTATGACAACAGGAAATCGGACTCATCTACCTATTGGAATTAGCGGTATGACAGCACAGGCAACAAGTAATAGTACCGTAAAATTTGAGACAACAAAATTTATGAGAACTTCTCGTACATTTAACACCGTAAGAATATTTTACAGTAATGCTAGTTATTCTTCTTCAATAAGTTACTCCTTTGGTAATAGTAGAGCAGTTTCAGAAAAATTACTACCTGGAGAAGGTATACACGAATTAGTTTTAAATGCAACAAATTTAGAAACATCATTTGAATTAAATTGCGGTAGTGCGGCAGGTACTTATTTTTATGGTGTTAGTTTAGAAACAGGAAATGGAATTTATGTAGATAATTTTTCATTCAAAGGAGATTCAGGAGTTTCTTTAGTAGATATTGATAAAAATACTATTAAAGCATTTGATAAATATCTCAATTATAAGCTTATTATTATAAATTTTGGGATAAATGCTACAACTTTACCTGTATCAAGTTTTATTTGGTATAAAAACAAGATGAAAAAAGTAATAAATCATTTCAAATCAGCATTACCAAGTGCAAGTATTTTAGTTGTAAGTGTTGGTGATAAAAGTATTAAAACACATTCTAAATTTGTAACTGATCCAAAAGTTGTATCATTACTAAAATTACAAGAAGATTTAGCAAAAGAAACAAATGTTGCATTTTGGAATCTTTTTGAAGCTATGGGTGGGAATAATTCTATGTCTAAATGGGTAAATGCTGGACCACCTTTAGCATTAATGGATTATGTACATCTAACAAGTTTAGGTGGTAAAGTTGTAGCAGATTTGTTAACTAAAGCTCTTTTACAAGAATATAATAAAATGTAAATAGGAATATTTGAATAAAAATGCATTATTATGAGATTTTTGATGAAAATCAGTCTTAAAGCATTACAATATCCTATAGAAAAAGCGTATAAATGATTAAAAAACAAATAATTAGACTGGCATTATAATTGAATTAAAGACTAATAATAATAAAAAAAGAAGAATATTATGGAATTAAGTCAAAAAGTTAAAAAAGCAATATTTACAATAAAGAACAAAAAAGAACATCGTTATGATGAACAAAGTTCAGGTAAATATTTAAAGAGAATATTGATAAGTGGTCTTTTATCATTAATTCTTTTGTATATAATAATTTATACTTTACCGCAAACAGTACTTGATGTTAGTTCGTTATTAGAATATACAACTATTGTTGCTTTAGTAATTTTTCTTTTTGTATTGGTATTCAGATATTTTGCTATTCTTATAATGGCATATCTTTATATAAATCAATACACATATAAACCTACAACTGGTTTCTTCCCATTCGTTTCTATAATCGTTCCTGTTTATAACGAAGGCGTTGTAGTTGCAGATTCTGTAAAATCACTTTTAGATCTTAATTATTCAAATTATGAAATAATTATTGTTAATGACGGTTCAAAAGATAACACTCAAGAAGTTGCTGAAACTTTAGTAGGATATCAAAAAGGAAGATTATCCGATGTTAAAGTTTCATTAATAAATAAACCAAACGGCGGTAAAGCTCAAGCTTTAAATGCAGGTATTAAATATTCAAATGCAGAAATAGTACTTTGTATGGATGGTGACTCTCAGTTATCACCAGATTCTATAAAATTAGCAGTAAGACACTTCAGCAATCCTGAAATTGGAGCAGTTGCCGGTAATGTAAAAGTTATTAACAGAGGTAAATTATTAACCGATCTTCAAGCACTTGAATATATTGAAGGTCTTAATATGGCAAGAAGTGCACAGAGTTTTATAAACTTAGTAAATATAATTCCTGGTCCAATAGGTTTATTCAGAAAAAAAGCAATAGAAGAAGCCGGTTTCTATTCAAGCGATACATTTGCTGAAGATGCAGATCTTACATTAAAAGTTTTAGCTAACGGATGGAAAATATATTATGAACCTAATTCTATCTCTTATACTGAAGCACCAGAAAGATTACATCAGCTATTAAAACAGAGATACAGATGGACTAGAGGAATTATTCAATCTATTAGAAAACATAAAAAATTGATGGTAAATCCTACAATAAATTTCGGCGATACATTTATCATGTGGACAATGGCTTATGAAGCTTTAATATGGCCGGTAATGAACTTAGCTGCAAATTTATTCTTTATTGTTGCTGCTATATTCTTTGGATTTACATCACTTATTTTCTTCTGGTGGGCAGGCTTGGCCTTACTGGATCTAGTTACAGCCTTATACTGTGTTGCAGTAGAAAAAGAAGAATTTAGACTTGTACCATATTCTTTAATCTATAGAATGGTTTTCATTCTTATAATTGATGTTAGTAAAGTGATGTCAACTATTGAAGAATTCCTAGGCATTAGAATGTCTTGGGGAAAATTGGAACGAGTTGGAGCTTTAAGATCACAAAATTAATTAACTAATTTAATAATTAAGAGGTAACTCATGGAACTTATACCGATTCTATCAACAATAATCCTCGTTGCTACAATAAGCACATTTATATTGGCAATAGGTGCTTATATTCTCTATAAAGTTAGAGAGAGCAGAGGAGAACACTATGTTTCAGCAGGCCCATCTGAGGTAAGAGCTGAACTTGTAACACCGGCAGTTGCACCATCACCTGTACGCGAAGTTGAAAGAGCACCAGCACAAGTTGTTGTTAATCAACCAGCAAGCAGTGGACCACAGTTTCAGCCACAGCCAATTTTTGTTCAACAGCCGCAACGACCTGAAGCTAGACCTGTAAGAGTAGGTGTTCCTTCTCAACAGTATAGCGCTGGTTATACAGCTGCACCAACAAGAGAATCTAAATTTATGAAATACACAACCGAAGGTTATGTATCAGCTAAAGAAGATGTAAATGCAGGAGCATTAAAGTGGAAATAAAATCCCAAAAAAAGAAAGGTGGAATAAATCAAGGATTGATCATATTTAGTGGTCTAATATTCGTGATTGGTTCTATTTTAACTTATTACTTTATTCTTCGTGGAGTCTTTGGAGAGTTTAATACTGATAATCTATTACCTAGTCCAAAGATTGTTAAAAGTGCGTTGGCTAAAGATAAAGTTCATATAGCAATACTTTACTCTCAATACACTGAAAATATGCTGCCGGAAGGAAGTACTTGGTTGAATGATAATATAACCACCTGGAAAAAATTTCTTGATAATACCAACAATCCTTATGACGTTATAAGTGATGAAACAATTGAGCTTGGTCAATATAATAAATATAGTTTAATTGTTTTACCTGGTTCTAAATCACTTAGCGATAGAGAAGTAATAAACCTTAAAAGATTTGTTGACAGAGGTGGAAGCGTTTTTGCAACAAGTGGTACCGCTACTTTTTACGATAATGGAAAGTGGAGAGGTTGGGAATTCTTCAATGAAGTTTTTGGAATTAATTTTACCAAAGCAATGAAAAATGATGATTTTACTAAAATTCATACATTGCGTGGTGGACTACCAATAACAGCAAATATTCCTACTGGATTTCCATTAAAAGTAGCTACTTGGGATAAACCAATTGCTGCAGAAGTAATGGATCCAAGGACAATACAAGTAAGTTTCTGGTATAACTACAGACTTGAAAATGGTTTGGCTAGACAAAATATAAAAGAAACAGCTGGTATAGTTTACGGTAATTATGGCAAAGGAAGATTTGTTTGGATGGGGTTTGAAATTAATTCCGTAATTGGTGTGCAGGAAGATTATATATACTTTGACAAGCTATTCAATAACTCTATCAATTGGTTAACATATAAACCGCTTGCTTATTATAATGAATGGCCAAGAGGATATAGAGCAGCAGCTATAATTACACCAACACTTTCAGAAGATATTTATAATATAAATAACTTATTAGCTGTTCTTAAATCTGAAAAAGTACCTGCAACATTTTTTATTGATCCTTTTAAAGCAGAACAAAATAAAAGATTAGTAAGATCATTAGCCAGATATGGCGACGTAGGTGCATTGGTTGATATTGGCTACTTAGCTTCTATTAATGATACATCAAATAGTTTAGATGATTTTACAACACAAAAAGAAAAATTATACAGTGCAAAATCAGTATTAGAATCAATCGCAGGTGAACCCGTAAATGGTGCCAATCCATATTATGGTTTATTTGATGAAAATACTGTTCAATCTTTGATTGATGATAAATATAAGTTTGTTATTACTGATTCATTAACAGATAGATCGGTACCTAAATCAATAATACGTGGTAATGATAAACTTATTTCAATAACAAAAACTGCACGCGATGACTATGAAGTTATAAGAGACTTTGGATTGAATTTACCTGAATATCAACGATATACTTATCAAGAAGATGTTGATAGAATATTATTTGAGGGCGGATTGTATGTATTTAAATTACATACTGAATATCAATGCAGACCTGAAAATGTTAATGTTGTTAGACAAATTATAAAAGATCTAAAACAGAAATATTTTTGGATAACTACGGCATCCGAAATAAGTAAATGGTTTTCAAAAAAAGATAAAATTGAGGTAAGAGTTGAACCTAGAGGAGAAAACAGAGTAGTAGTAACTGTATCAAATCCTGGTGACAATACCATAAATAGTCTTGTAGTTAAAGTTGATCTAAATCAACCTGCAACAAGAATTAAACTAAGTACTGAAATTATAGGTACAAAATTAGCAAAATATGAATTTGATAAAGTTAATAAAACTGTTTACTTGTATATAAATGACCTGGAAAAAGGTGAATCGCGTACTTATTATGTAGATTATACAAAACCTAACGCTTAATATATAAGAGTATGAGACTTATGAAAAAGAATATTAAATATCTATCGGTTTTATTTGTTGCAGCCACATTTTATCTTACAGGCTGTGTAAATTCATCTACATCACCTGTTACAGGTGTTACCACAGGAGAAGCAGGTACTATTGAAATATATTCTCCCGTAACAGGAGACTCTGTAGGATATGACAGAACAGTAATTAATTATTCTGTTTTTCCTGTAGCAGGTAATAATTCGGTAGAATTATATATAAATGATAAATATGTATCTACATATTTTACAAACGATCCTTCTACTGCATTCGAACTTTCATTTGATCCTTCTTTAACTGGTCAAACTTTTAGCTACTTTTTAAAATATTATGATGAAAATGGTGCATCTGCATTTAGTGATACTATGAGAAACATAGTTATTACAGAACCTAGGGTAATACCAAATACACCAACTAATGTAACATTAATGGTATTACAGGGGTCAACTACAAATTCAGTAAATATTTCTTGGAGTGATAATTCTATTGGAGAAGTATATTATGAAGTTTGGAGAAGAGAGATTACTACACCAAATTATACCAAACTTTTAGGACCATTACCACCTAAAACATTTAATGTAAATGATAACGGTGTTTTTCCTAATGTTGTTTATTATTATAAAATAAGGGGTATAAACAAATTTGGAAATTCAGAATTTAGCGAGCCGGTTAATACAGCAGGAGCTAGTGGTTCAGGTACATTTCCACCACCTACAGGCTTAACAGCAGTAGCATTAAGTTCTACAAGTGTAAAATTGCAATGGCAAGATAACAGTAGTAATGAGAATTTTTTCAAAGTTGAAAGAAATGATAATTGGTCTGCTTGGTCTACCTATGAAACAATAGCAACTGTTGCTGCAAATTCCACAACATTTACTGATAATACAGGTAGTTTAACCGGTGGACATGAATATTTTTACAGAATAAAATCATATTCAAATTCAGATTCTTCTTGGTCTAATATAGCTTCTGTTAAAACACCATTGTAAAAAAGTTTAATCCTTGTTGATTAAACTTTATTTATGATGTATTTTCATTTATAGTAAATGGTTGATAAAGTGGAAGCTAAAATTAAAATAAATTCTCAATTATTCTCTGCTTTAGGGCAGAATTTACGCTCTCCATTTTTTGTGCTTGATAGAAACGGTAGAATTCTGTTTTCTAATGAAGTGGCTGAAAAACTTTTACAATCATCTGAAAAGGATAAAATACTTTTTAATTTCTTTGATGAAAAATCATCAAAAAAATTAAGGGATCTTTTAACCGAACATCTCTTAACCGAATCACTCAATGCTAAATTATTAGACCTTAAATTAACTACAGGGGAAGAAATAAAAGCACGAGTTACTTTTACCTCTTATGCAGAGAAAAGAGAAAGTTTTATTTTTTGCTCTTTTAAGTCTGTTGAATTATCTATTAAACCTAGTGATGTAACAGGAATAAATGTAAAAAGTGACGATTACAAAAAATTAATAAATAATAAACAAATAATAAAAATTATTCACGAGATAAAATCTTTATATCCTTTTACTTTTATCGGGAAAGAAAAATTAAGAAAAGAAATTGATAAGCTTAGTGAATTGTTTTGGATTAAAGACAAATTTGGGACTATTAATTTAGTTAATAAAAAATTTGCTGATAAAATTGGTGTCAATCCTACAATTTTGGAGGGACAAAAATATAATGAATTTATTCCTGCACATCTTGTAAATTTTTATCAATCTATTGATGAATATATAAATGATTCATTAAATTGCATTATAGTTGAAGGAACACCTGTAAAATCGTTATTACAGTTTCAAAATTATCAAACTATCCAGGTTCCTTTAAATGATGCTGATAATAATGTAATTGCTCAAATATGCATAACACAAAAAATTAAAGAAAAAGAAGTAAAGTTGACCGGCTCAGAATTATTTGAACTTAATCCAAAATTATTAGATGAATATCCACGCGCAATTGCTCTGTTTGATGAAAGTGGTTTATTAAAGCAAAAAAGTAATCAATTTAGTAAGTTATTTCTAAAAAAATTAAGTAGTAGAAAGAAAATTCTGTTTCAAGAAATATTTCCTGTTGAGATAACAGATAAAATTAATTCATTTTTAGAATCTTCAACAGAGAGTGAAAAATACAGTTTAACTGTAGACAAAAGTGAAGAAAAAGAAAATAGAAAAACATACGAAGTAATTTTACACAAATTAAAATTTGAAAAATCCAAAGTAAATGGATTTATATTTGAAGCAAGCCCTGTAGTTATTACAGACGATTTTGAAAGTATATTAAAAAGAAGAGGGAAAATGTTCGATATCTTGATACAAAATAACCCTGAACCAATATTCATTTATGACAAAGATAATTTAAAATTTTTAGAAGTAAATGAAGCTGCATTGGATCTTTATGGATTCAGAAAGGATGAATTTCTTGAAATGGATCTAACAGATCTTTATACTCCTGATGATATTCAGACTCTTCTGGATACCTCTTCTGATAGTCAGTTAAAGAAAACTCAATTTAAAGGACCTTACAGACACAGAAGGAAAGACGGTTCAATTGTATTTGTAGAAATAAGTAAAATATCATTTACATATCAAGGTAAAGAAGCACATTTTAATATTGTAAAAGATATAACAAAAAATTTAACTCTTGAAATGGAAAATCAAGAGTACAAAGCTGTTTTTGATAATACAACAGATCTATTATTTACTACAGATCAAACCGGATTTATAAAATATGCTAATAATAAAGCCGTAAAATTTTTAGATTCTACAAATAAAAAAATTATCGGAGAATCTTTTATCTCATTATTTGTTGATGAAGATAGAAGCAAAATCAATAATAGTATTTTTAAATCATCAAGTATTGAACCTGTTAATATTAATGGAAAAATAAGAAGTAAAAAAGGGGATTCAGAAAATATTGATTTAACTGCAACTCCAATATTAGATTTTGAAGGTAATATTGACACCTTTACTATAATTGGTGTTACAAAACAAGAGACCGTTAAACATCTAATTGTTGATAAATCTTCAAATAATTTTAGTAAAGAGAAACAACAAGTAGATTCTTTATTCTTCTCCAGTTTATTTCATGAAATTCTTACACCTATAAATGTAATACTTGGATTTATTCAAGACATAACTGATAATATTAAAGATCTGTCTCCTGAGCAAAAAGAAACAACAAAAATTATTGATCAAAACAGAGAAAGATTACTGGAGACAATGAATTCCGTAATTGAATATTCAAATATTCTAAACAATGAAGTGGATTTGAATATTTCAAAAGTAGGTATTCCGGAAATTATTGATACAATTCAAAAAAAGAATGATACAACTGATGATAATCAAAAGAAAGAATTTACTTATGGTAAGATTTCTTCTTCTTTAACTTTTGAAACGGATTTACAGAGATTTAAGTTACTTGCATTTTTATTATTTAAAATTATTTCTAGACTCAGCACCAAAGATAAATTATATTTTTCAGCCGTAACTTTTGACGATAATAATTTCTTGATTTCTGTAAAAGATAGTTATGCAGCAATTTCAGAAGAATTATTTGAAAAGATTGATAAAATGTTTTCTAGTGATGAAAATGTTTCATCCGATGTTTTTGGTCTTTCAGTTTTAACTATAAGTTTAGCAAAAGCATTATTAAAATTATTAAAAGGTAAATTTTACACAGATGAGACAGACAATAAAAATTGTGGATTTATTTTTCCTATTAATTTTAAGATAGAAACTGCTCCTGAAAAGGATAAGAAAGTTACTGCTAAAAAAGAAATAGTTAAAAAAGATAAAACTGATGAAAAACTTGTTGTATCTGGAGAAGAACCTGAAATTTTAACTACAGAAGAAATAGAGGAACCAACATTTGAAGAAACATATAAGATTAAAACTATAGATAATGGAGATAAAGCAACTAAAGAAAAAATGTTTCCGTCAAAAGGAGATTTTGATCTGTCAGAATTAAAATGTTTATACATTGAGGATCAGATAGATTCGCAAATATTATTTAAAGTTCAATTAAAAGGATTGAAAGAGATAAAATATGCAGTTAGTTTTGAGGAATCTTTACCTCTTTTAGATGCTAATCTTTTTGATTTCATTGTAATGGATATAAATCTACAAGGTGAATACAACGGGTTGGATGCATTAAAAATAATTAAAAAAATGCCCGGTTATGAAAACATACCAATAATTGCTGTAACAGCTTATGTATTACCAGGCGATAGAGAGAAATTTATAGCTACCGGTTTTGAAGATTTTATTTCTAAGCCTATATTCAGAGATAAAATGGTTTCAACTTTAGAAAGGATTTTCGTTCAGCACGCAAAAAATTAAAGAATGATTTTATCCCGGAGGCCATTTCATTTGTCTTCCGCCAAGAAGATGTAAATGTAAATGTTCTACTTCCTGACCTCCGTTGCTACCGCAATTAAAAACCAATCTGTAACCATCCTTATCTATTTGAAAATCTTTTGCGAGTTTATTTGCAGTTGAAAATATTTCGGAAAGAATTTCACTGTGCTTATCTAAATTTAAATCTGAAATTCTGGGGATCTCAATCTTTGGTATAATTAAAATGTGAACGGGAGCCTGTGGATTAATATCTTTAAAAGCCAATACATTTTCTGATTCATAAACAATATCTGCCGGAATTTCTTTTCTGATTATTTTAGAGAAAATAGTTTCACCCATTTTAACCTCCTTTCTCTATGCCGTATTTTTTCATTTTATTGTATAAGTGACTTCTTTGAATATCCAATTGTTCGGCTGTTTTGCTGATATTCCAATTGTTATTATTAAGCTGTTTTATAATAAAAGCTCTTTCCGTTTTTTCTTTAAAATCTTGAAATGAATTACTTTCTAAAATCAAATCGTCTACTGAAGAGGTTGTCTTAGGGAATAAAAAATTAAGATCTTTTTTCTCAATTATTTTATTATCAACAATAATTATTATCCTTTCAATTACATTCCTAAGTTCTCGTATATTACCGCTCCATTTTTGTGTTTTCAATAACTCCAATGCTTCTTTAGAAAATTTTACTGGCGGTTTATTATATCTTGTTGTTATATTATTAGCAAAATGTTCTACTAAAATTGGTATGTCTTCAATCCTCTGATTTAGTGGAGGTACAAAAATGGGTATAACATTTAACCTATGGAAAAGGTCCTCTCTAAAATTACCGTTTGCAATTTCATCTTTTAAGTTTTTGTTAGTTGCTGCAATAATTCTTACATCTACTTCAATTTTTTTACCACTGCCGACTCTTTCAATTGAACTGTCTTCAATTGCTCTTAAAACTTTAGCCTGAGCTTGTTGGCTCATATCTCCAATCTCATCTAAAAATAAAGTCCCTTTTTTTGCAAGTTCAAATTTCCCAATCCGTTGTTGAGAAGCACCTGTAAAAGAACCTTTTTCATGCCCAAACAATTCTGATTCAATTAGTTCATTTGGAATTGCAGCACAATTTACTTCAATAAAAGCTTTATCCTTTCTTTTACTATTGTTATGGATAGCTCTTGCAACCAATTCTTTTCCTGTTCCGTTTTCACCTGTTATTAAAACTCTTGTATCAAGTGGAGCTACTTTTTCAATCATTTGATGAATGTCTTTAATCACTTTACTATTTCCTAAAATTTGGCCATCACCTAATAAAGATTTTTTTATTTGAATATTTTCTAAAAGGAGTGATGATTTTTCAACAGCATTTCTTATACTGATGATCAATTTTTCTCTGTCAATCGGTTTTTCTATAAAATCAAAAGCTCCAAGTTTTGTAGCTTTAATTGCATTTTCTAGGCTGCTGTGTGCAGAAATAATAATAACAGAAATAAATGGAAATTTGTTTTTTGCTTTTTCCAATACTTCAAAACCATTCATCTCAGGCATTTGAATATCTAAAAGTAAAGCTGAAAATTCTTTATTAGCGAGTTTCTCTAATCCATCTTTGCCTGAAGTTGCATATTCAGTTTCATAACCTTCGTAATCAAGTATCATTTTCACACTTTCGCAAATGCCTATTTCATCGTCAATTATTAGTATTGGTTTCATAGATTATAATTAAAATATTTTAATGTGTTTGATATCAAAATTTGGGAACGTAAAATATTCTTATTTTTTTTAAGAAGCTCACCAAATATCTTACCCAAATTATTAGCTACCATATCCCTTTTATCAATTGAAGATTGGACCTTAAAATTTTCTTCAAAAACTTCAATAAAATAACCAATTAGGTCATCGAAATCAAAAATGTTTGAGCTGTATGAAATAAACGCACTTCCGAAAAAATGAGATAATTTATCCTTGTCTCCAAACTCATTTAACTGAGTATCAAAAAATATATACTTGGGTGTAAATTTATTTTTTAATTCAAAAAGAGAATCACTTACTGAAACCAATGGATAATTGATCATACCAAAAATTGGGAATTTGATATTCACCTTTCTTACCAGAACCAATGCAAATGTAAGTGATAATAATGCTTCCTTAAAATCCTTCTGTTGATAATTTAATTGTTGCAAATAAATAGAATCAATTTGTTGAAGATCAGATTTATCTTTTAAGGTGAACTTAATATTTGATACTATGTAATTTGAAGTTGATTCAACAGCTTTATATAATTTACTTCTTTGGGGATGAATTTGTATACATAAAAAAATGAAGAATGATAAGAATAATATTAAAAATTTATTGTTCAAATTTTTAAGTCTGAATTACACCTGTAATGAATTTAGGAATATCTGGATTATGGTTTGCCACCTCAATAGCCATTGAAATATATTCTCTTGTAAGAGCCGGGTCAATAATTTCATCAACCCAAATTCTTGCTGCGGCATAATAAGGTGAACTTGCGTTTTCATAAGAATCTGTAACATCTTTCAACAATTTCTTCTTTATCTCTTCGGTTAATTTTACACCGCTTTTTTCTTCTTGCTTGAGTTTAATACTTAATAAAACGTTGCTAGCTTGAGATCCACCCATAACAGATATTTTTGCATTTGGATATGCAAATATAAATCTTGGATCGTAAGCTTTTCCGCACATTGCATAATTACCTGCACCAAAACTATTGCCCACTATAATTGTAATTTTAGGTACAACTGAATTTGCAACAGCATTTACCATTTTTGCACCGTCTTTAATTATTCCGCCGTGTTCTGCTCTGCTGCCCACCATAAATCCTGTAACATCTTGTAAAAACAATAATGGAATTTTTTTCTGATTACAATTCATTATAAATCTTGTTGCCTTATCTGCACTATCAGAATAAATAACACCACCAAACTGCATTTCACCAGATTCAGTTTTTACAATACTTCTTTGATTTGCAACAATTCCAACTGACCACCCGTCAATTCTGGCATAAGCTGTAATTATTGTCTTCCCATATCCAGCCTTGTATTCATCAATTGAAGATTCATCGACTATACGTGCAATAATATCATACATATCATATTGTTTTGTAAGATCTTCCGGCAATATTCCATATATTTCTTTTGGAGAAAATTGTGTTGGTTTACTTTCTATTCTGTTGAAGCCTGCTTTATTTCTTTCACCGTTTTTTTCAACTATGCTTCTGATTTGTTTAAGGCATTCCTCATCATTTTTCATTATATAATCTGTAACGCCAGAAATATTTGATTGGACTTTTGCACCGCCTAAACTTTCATTATCAATGTCTTCTCCAATTGCTGCTTTAACTAGATGAGAACCTGCTAAAAAAACTGAACCTTCTCCTTCAACAATTAATGCCTCATCACTCATAATAGGAAGGTAAGCACCGCCGGCTACACAAGGACCCATTATTGCAGCAATTTGCGGTATACCCATAGAAGACATTTTAGCATTGTTCCTAAAAATTCTACCAAAATGTTCTTTATCAGGAAATATATCTTCTTGGAGCGGGAGAAAAACACCTGCACTGTCAACTAAATAAATAATTGGCAGATTATTTTCCATTGAAATTTCCTGTGCACGTAAATTTTTTTTTGCAGTAATTGGAAACCAAGCACCTGCTTTAACAGTTGCATCATTTGCCACTATTAAATGTTGTCTTCCGTGAATTTTACCGATACCGTAAACAGTTCCGGCGGAAGGAGCCCCACCGTATTCTTGATACATATCAAAAGCGGCAAAACTATTAAGTTCAATAAATTCTTTTTGATCATCCAAAAGAAAATTGATCCTTTCTCTTGCGGTCATTTTGCCTTTTGCTTTATGTCTTTCTAAAGCTTTTTCTCCACCTCCTAAAGTAACTTTCTTTTTCTCAGCATTTAGTTTCCTTATTAGGTTTTTTGTAAAATCTTCTCTTTTAAGATAAGATTCATTTTCTGTTATTTTTTTTCCGATTTTTTTCATGATCTTTTAATCTTTTAAAATATCTCTTGCAATTACAATTCTTTGTATCTCTGATGTACCTTCACCAATTGTAAGAAGTTTAACATCTCTGTAAAATTTTTCAACCGGATAATCTTTTACAAATCCATAACCACCGAATATTTGTACTGCTTCATTTGCAGCTTTTTCAGCTATTTCGCTGGCAAATAATTTTGCCATTGCTGCTTCTTTTGTATTAGGTACACCTTTATCTTTCATAATAGCTGCTTTATAAGTTAATAATCTGGCAGCTTCAATATTTGTTGCCATTTCAGCAAACTTAAATTGAGTTGCTTGAAATTCATTCAAGTATTTTCCAAATTGTTTTCTTTCGGATGAATATTTTATTGCTGATTCCATTGCACCTTGAGCTAGACCTAAACTTAAAGCTGCAATAGAAATCCTACCACCTTCTAAAATCTTCATTGCCTGAACAAATCCTTCACCTTCTTCTCCAATCATATTTTCAGCCGGTACTTTACAATTTTCAAATATTAATTGTGTTGTATCAGATGCCCGCATTCCTAGTTTATTTTCTTTTTTGCCTATTACAAATCCTTCCATTCCTTTTTCAACAATAAAAGCAGTAATTCCTTTCTTTTTTTTCTCTTTATCTGTAACAGCCATAATAACAGAAGTTTCACCGACGGTTCCGTGAGTTATAAATGTTTTGTTACCGTTTAATATATAATGATCTCCGTCTTTTACAGCTGTTGTGCTCATATTACCGGCATCACTACCGGATGAAGATTCTGTTAATCCCCAAGCTCCAATTTTTTTACCTGAAGTTAAATCGGGTAAATATTTTTTTCTTAAATCTTCATTACTAAATGAATAAAGATGATTTACACACAATCCATTGTGAGCTGCAACAGACAGAGCAATTGATGGATCAACTTTTGCCAATTCTTCTATTGCAATTGCATATTCAATGTAACCCAAACCGGCGCCACCGTATTGTTCAGGAATAAGAATTCCTAGGAATCCCATTTCTCCCAATTGCTGCATAATTTCCATCGGGAATTCTTGTGATTCGTCAAACTCCATAACAATTGGCCGGATAGTTTTATCCGCAAAATCCTTTATTGTATCTCTAATTAATTTTTGCTCTTCAGTTAGTTCTAAATTAAAAGTCTGTTCCAAAGTTTCCATCATTCCCTCAATGGTTTGAATATTATATTATAAAATTTTTAATTTAAATTGCTCAAAGATATCTTCTGCTAAATTATAAGGTGATATGTTTTTATCTTTTACTTTATTTAAAGATGAAATCAATGAATCATCCGATTCTGAATTCCAGAGTTCAGATCTAATTTTATCCTCTACAATTTCTTTTATTCTTATTTTAGTTCTTTTAATTCTTTCCGTTTGAAATATATTCTTATCAATTAAATGTTTTTTATGTTCTAAAATAGTATTTA
>Ga0210038_1000992_pt1 | contig 15453 bp, 14 predicted proteins | sample CryGeyCG2114_020_FD_183970 | JGI IMG/M metagenome (GOLD analysis project Ga0210038, IMG submission 183970) | Groundwater microbial communities from aquifer - Crystal Geyser CG15_big_fil_post_rev_8/21/14_0.20 (SPAdes) (version 2) | ecosystem: Environmental > Aquatic > Deep subsurface >... | reverse complement strand
CTTTTTTTATGGGAAAATTATTTTTTTATAATTTTTCAAGCTTTACCTTGCCGTTTTAAAAACTTGACGGATTAGTAAAAAAGAGCTTGAAATTTAAAAGATTAGCCTTGGGAAAATAAAATTCCTCCGGTTAGAGGAAAAAATGAAAAATCTGACAATTTAATTTAATACCCAACTTGCCTATGAACTAGACAAATTTAAACCGGAGGAACGAACTACAAAAGTAGCCCACCTCACCGACATAAAAAAATAAGGTGCCAAAAGGCATCATTTATTAACTTTTAAATTTTATTAAAATGAAAAAAATAATACCCTTAATTTTTATTATGTTTGCGTTTAACATAATAAACGCGCAAGAAAAAAATAAAAAACAAATTCTATTTATTGGCGCTGGCAGTCCTGTGTTTATGGATAAAGACAGGGCTTTAAACAATTATGCCTTTTCTATAAACTATCAAAATCGGTTTTCGGAAAGCTTTGCTTTAGATGGGTTTTATAGCTATGCACAAAGTAATAACTATCCGGGTTTTATAAATAATAGTCAGCAATTAGACCAGTTTTTAAGAAATTTAAAAAATAGTGAAATTTTTGAACGCACGCTTTGGTCTTCTATTTATACACACTCAATAGGAGCTAAAATTCATTATTCGTTTGTTAATAACAATAAATTCTATTTTTCATTTAGTTATTCAGGAGGTATTATATTTTCTAAATCTTCTATATTCAATTTGAAAAGTATTGAGTATAATCCAGCTACAGGCTCAATATTAAACTACACTGATGAAATCTCAAAAGATACCGATACACAACTATTTTATGGACCCGGTTTATCATTTCAATATACTTTGCCTAAAAACTATATCGTTGGATTCGAAGCCACAGGGTATTTTGCAAAACAGAAAGAATCGGGAGGACTTATTACAATACCAGTAATCACTGATTATTACAATTTATCAATTCTTTTTGGTAAAAAATTCTAAACAAAACTGTTAACATGAAAAAAATCACTATTTTACTATTGCTAATGTCCTTTAATAGCTTTTGTCAAGAAAAAATTAAAACCAAAAACAGTTATGAATTTTCATTTGCTCATGGGTTTTCGTATGACAACTTTGGAGGAATACAAAATACAGAAGGTATATATACACCAAAAATAGGTTTATTTACAGAACTAAATTTTGACTTAAAACTCCCTAAAAACCGTTTTATAGGCATCGGTTTTGCAAGAGAACAATATTCCAAAAACATAGACTTTGTTAGTTTGGACCTTGTTTTAGATAATTATAGAGCCATAAACTTGACAAATTTTTATGATATTCATTTTCGAAAAGAATTTAAAAAGAATTTAAATTTAACTTTAGGACTTGCTTATTTTGAACTTTTTAATAACAAAGTTACAGATCGACTGGTTACAGATGGTACAAATTTTTTTAATGTTATTGCCATTTATAATGATTTGCAAAGATCGGATGATATTGCGTTTATGGCTTCGGTTGGCTATTATTTAGCTATAAGAGATTATTTTCAAATTGGGGTTAAAGGCAGTCTTTATTACTCACTAAATGGCGTAGAATCCATTTCGCTTTCGCCTATTTTAAAGTTTAGCTTTTAGATGTAAATGTTTTAAATAAATTTACTTGCCTTAGATTTTTTAATCACCGACGATAAAACCTTTATTTTACCGCGTTTTTGGTTGTTTACCCTAACTTATAAGTTGTAGCTTTCTCAACGAAACAAGCCTTGAATGTTTGAAGCAAATAATTTTACGGCGATGGCTAGTAAAACAATTCCAAATATTTTTCTAATAACCCCAATGCCACCTTTGCCAATGACTTTTTCTATTTTTTTAGATGATTTTAATACCGCATAAACAAAAATGGTATTGATAATAATGGCAATGATGATATTTACCGTTTGGTATTCTGCTTTAAGCGATAACAGTGATGTCATGGTTCCCGCACCAGCAATTAACGGAAATGCCAAAGGTACAATACTGGCAGTTTCGGGCACTTCATCGCGATAAAGATTGATACCTAAAATCATTTCTAACGCCAAAAATAAAATAACAAAAGACCCCGCAACGGCAAATGAGTTGACGTCAATGCCAATTAAATTTAGAATCTCTTCTCCCAAAAAAAGAAACAAAATCATAATTATGGCCGAAACAATTGATGCTTTTTCTGATTGAATATGCCCCGCTTTTTGGCGCAATTCAATAATAATGGGAATGCTTCCAATAATATCAATCACAGCAAAAAGCACCATGGTTGCTGTAACAATTTCTTTAAAGTTGATAATCATCCGATTCATTTTTTAAAAGTCTGCAAAAATAGGCCAAACAAACTTAATACATCGCAAATTTAGACTTAATTTTTTTAAAGCATTTTTTAATTTAAAAGCCCTATTTTTGAACCATGTTTCAATTGGGAAAAACCATCGTATCAGAAGAACTTTTTGAAAGCGATTTTATGTGCAATTTGGCAGCTTGCAAAGGTGCATGTTGCATTGATGGCGAAGCTGGCGCACCTGTTGCCGATGATGAGCGTCAGATTTTAAAAGATATTTATCCAAAACTAAAACCCTTTTTAAGAGCCGAAGGCATTGCCGCCATTAAAGCCCAAGGCGTTTATACCACTAATGAAAGTGGCGAGCACGAAACCCCCTTAATTGACGGTGCCGACTGCGCTTATGTTATTTTTGATAAAAAAGGCATAGCCCTTTGTGCTATTGAAGAAGCGTATAACAGTGGCGCAATTACTTGGAAAAAACCGGTTTCCTGTCATTTATATCCAATCCGCGTTCAAGATTACAGCGATTTTGCAGCCGTAAATTATCACAAATGGCAAATATGTAGCGACGCTTGTGCGTTAGGAAAAGAGCTGCAAGTACCTGTTTACAAATTTGTTAAACAAGCCCTTATTAGAAAATTTGGTGAAGATTGGTATGAAGAACTTGAAAAAATTGCTTCCGAACTAAAAAGGTAAACAATCGGATGTTTTATTTGTGTATTCGCGTCTATTTTTGCTTTTAAATTCCGTTTGATTTCAATCAGTTCTATAAGGTTTTATAGTAGCCTTGAGAACTTTACTGCTTTAAAATTAAACCTTATAGGACGTTTCAAGAGAGCTAACAGGTTTTAAAAACCTGTTAGGTTTGGTAATGGTGTCAAATAATATTTGAGCATTTGTGGCATTCGCTCTATTTTTTCTTTTTTTTATGAATCACCAGCTTGGCATCAATATAATAGATAATGTTTTCCGAAATATGTTTAAGTAAATCACCAATCTTCTCAAATTTTTTCATCACTACCAAAGCCATCAAATATTGCCTGATTAACATTTGATTTTTGCCAATTTCGTCGGCAACAATGTTAAAGGTTTCGAGATTGATGTGATTGATAATTTTATCTTTTTTAAAGACTTTTCGGGCAATTTTTAAATCCTCGTTTTGGTAAGCCAAAATCACATCACTAAACATATTGTTTAAGGTTTCGAACATGATATCAAACTGTATTTTTTCAAGAATTTCGGGCGCTAATTGCTGATTTAAATTAATGGTGAGATTGGCAACATCGAAAGCGTGGTCACCAATGCGTTCTAAATTATAATTAATTTTGAGCAATGCCAAAGCAAATCTTAAATCGGTTGCCACCGGATTGTAAAGGGCAATAAATTGGTCGGTATCTTTTTCAATTTTTAGATCGAGGGCGTTGATGCGGGTTTCTTTTATAATCACATCCTCTGCCAAATCGGTATCAAAAGCAATAAAAGTTTCATAAGCATTCTCAACTTGTATTTTGCAAAGATTGAGCATTTCTTCACAATTTTGACTCAAATTACTGCGTTGTTCTTCAATATTTATCATTGTTTTCAGTTTTTATCCAAAGCGACCTGTAATATAATTTTCGGTTCGTTTTTTTTCAGGATTTGTGAATATTTTTTTTGTTTTATCAAACTCAATCAATTCTCCCATATAAAAAAAGGCGGTATAGTCGCTAATTCTAGAGGCTTGTTGCATATTATGAGTTACAATAATAATGGTGTAAATTTCTTTTAAATGGTGGATAAGTTCTTCAATTTTAGAAGTAGAAATGGGGTCTAAGGCCGAGGTAGGCTCGTCCATTAAAATTATGGAAGGTTCAACGGCTAAAGTACGTGCAATGCACAAACGTTGTTGCTGTCCGCCCGATAAGGTCAATGCCGATTTGTTTAAATCAGCTTTAACCTCATTCCATAAATCGGCTTGTAACAGGGCTTTTTCTACGCGTTCATTAATGAGTTTTTTGTCTTTGATGCCTTGAATTTTTAATCCGTAGGCAACATTTTCAAAAATAGATTTAGGAAAAGGATTTGGTTTTTGAAACACCATTCCAACTTCTTTTCTCAGTTGTTCGAGTTGAATTTTTTTCTTATAAATATTATCGTCGTCAATTTTAATTTTGCCTTCCACTCTAAAACCTTCAATATAATCATTCATTCGGTTAAACAGGCGTAAAAACGTTGATTTTCCACAACCCGAGGGGCCAATAAAAGCGGTGATAGTATTGGGTTTAATGTTCATAGACACCTCTTTAATAGCTTGAAAATCGCCGTAAAAAACATTTACATCTTTGGTTTGCAACTTATATTTTTCGTCAATTAGGGCTTCTATTTTAGCAGCTTCTGATTTTTCTGTCATAATAGTATTCATTATTACTGTAATTTTTTTTGCCATTTATTTCTAAAATACACGGCGATTCCATTCATGATAAAAGTAATAAATAATAAGATAATAATGGCCGCTGCAGCATTGTCAATAAATCCTTGTTGAGGTCTTGAAATCCAGTTAAAAATTTGGATGGGCAACACTGAAAATTGGTCTAGCGGGCCTTTTGGGGCAAAAGGTACATAAGCCAATGCGCCGACAACAATTAGGGGAGCCGTTTCGCCAATGGCTCTTGAAAGCGCTAAAATTACACCCGTTAAAATGCCACCGCTTGAAGCTGGAAGCACCTGATTCCAAATGGTTTGCCATTTAGAAGCGCCCAAGGCATACGAAGCTTCTCTAATTGAATTTGGAACGGCTTTTATGGCTTCACGGGTTGCCACAATAATAATGGGCAAAATTAAAAGCGACAAGGTTAATGCACCCGCCAAAACACTTGCGCCCAAGTGCATGATGCGCACAAAAACCTCCAGACCCAACAATCCGTAAATAATTGAAGGTACGCCGGCTAAATTTGAAATATTAATTTCAAGCAAAGCTGAGAGCCTATTTTTTTTGGCATATTCTTCTAGATAAACCCCTGCAGCAACACTGATTGGAAATGAAATTAAGGCCGTTAAAATTAACACCCACACACTCCCCATTAGCGGTGTCCATATTCCTGATTTTTCTGCTTTACGCGATGGCAAATCGGTTATGAATGCCCAATCTATTCGGCTCAATCCGTCAACTAAAATTCCGCCAATAAAAATAACCAGCAATACCAATCCCGCTAAGGTGCAGGCTATGCCCCAAAATTTGAACAACTGATCTTTCAGCCTATTTTTCTGAATGCTATTCATATTTTTCTCGGTATTTTTTTCTGATTCTAAAACTCACGGTATTCAATAAAAAGGTAAAAATAAATAAAGTGATTCCTGCGGCAAAAATTGTTCTGTATTCTAATGAGCCGTGCTGCACATCGCCCAAACTTACCTGAACAATATAAGCGGTTATGGTTTCGACAGGAACGGTTGGGTCAAGCGTTAGCCTTGGTTGTTGGCCTGCGGCAATAGCCACAATCATTGTTTCGCCAATGGCTCTTGAAATGGCCAATATGATAGAAACAATGATGCCGGAAGAGGCGGCCGGAACAACCACTTTAAAAGCGGTTTGTAGCCGCGTAGCGCCCATACCATAAGAGGCTTCGCGCAATGCTTTTGGAACGGCAAATAAAGCATCTTCACTTAAAGATGACACAAAAGGAATAATCATTATACCCATTACAATACCGGCAGACAGCGAGTTAAACCCCGATAAATTTGGGATAAATTGCTGTAAATAGGGCGTTACCACCACTAAGGCGAAAAAACCGTAAACAACCGATGGCACTGCTGCCAAAAGTTCTAACAAGGGCTTTATGGTTTTTCTAAAACTTCTTGGGGCATATTCACTTAAATAAATGCTTATGGATAAGCCAATGGGCAAGGCAACCGAAATGGCAATAAAAGTGGTGAGCAAGGTTCCCGTTAGCAAGGGGAGAATTCCGTAATGTTTTTGGGTGAATAAGGGCGTCCATTCTATATCGGTAAAGAAATCAAAAATAGAGACTTCCTTAAAAAAACTAAAAGTTTCAATGGTAAGCACTAAAATAATTCCAACGGTAACGGCAATGGTAATTAAGGCACTGGATAAAAGTGATTTTTCAATGATTAATTCTCTTATTTTAGGCATCACATTTTATTTAAAAGCAAAATCAGATGTAATATACATCTGATTTTGTAAATATACTTGAAAACTTTTATTTATTTAATTCGACAAAAGCTTTAAATTTTTCTTTTTGTTTTGCGTAAAGTTCGGCAGGCAGGGCAATATATCCCACTTCTTCCGACAGTTTTGCTGCATTTTCAAGATAAAATTCAACAAATGAAACAACTTCGGGTTTTTTTATTGCGGCACTATTTATATAGATAAATAGGGGTCTTGACAAGGGTTTGTAAGTTCCATTGCTAACTGTTTCTAGAGTTGGTTTTACAACAGATTCGCCATTGTGAACGCCAACCAAGGTTAGTTTCTCTTTGTTTTCAGCATAGTAAGCCAATCCAAAAAAACCTAGTGAATATTTATCACCTGCAATGCCTTGAACCAATACATTATCGTCTTCACTTGCGGTATAATCGCCTCTGCTTGAGCCGCTTTTTCCATTTATCGCTTCGGTAAAGTAATCAAACGTGCCAGATGCAACGCCAGGTCCGTATAAATGGATTTCTTCATTTGGCCATTCCGACCTAATTTGATTCCATTTCATTATTTTTCCTTGGGCTGCAGGCTCCCAAATTTTCTTCAATTCTTCCGAGGTAAAACTGTCAACCCAAGTATTTTCGGGGTTAACCAATACCGCCAAACCGTCATAAGCAACTTCTAATTCTATATAAGTGATGTTGTTTTCAGCACAAGCCGCTATTTCTTTGTCTTTTATTGGGCGAGAAGCGTCTGAAATAGCTGTTTCGCCTCTTGAGAATTTTTGAAAACCGCCACCGGTTCCCGAAACGCCAATGGTTACATTTACATTTGGTTGATTGACTCTAAACTCTTCGGCTACCGCTTCGGTGATGGGGTAAACCGTACTTGAGCCATCAATTGAAATTTGTCCGGTTAAAGATTGTGAATTAGCTTCCTTTTTAGCAGGATTGCCGCAAGAAATTAAACTCGTTACTAAAAGCGTGCACGACGCTAAAAAAAATAGTTTCTTCATTATTATTTTTTATTTTTAAATTGTTACAAAATTACTATAAAAGCCTACTAAACAAGTTAGTGAAATTTAAACTTAAGGTTAAGCTATTGTTATTAAATAGCGAATTTTATATTTTGAAAACATGGTGATTTTAAATTTACCAAGTGATTTATAATTTAAATTCAACACTTAAAAACACCAATGATTTGGCATCTAGCGCGGGTGCATCAAAGCTAAATCCCTGATAATTTAGAGCAAATTTTACCCCCTTTGTAGGCGTATATTGAACACCGGTTATTAGCTGGCTACCATCTTTTGCTAGATTCCAAGCGGTGGTTTGTCCCGTTAAGGTATTAGAACTTAACTGATCATAACGCCCAAAAACTTCAACTTTTTTATTGATGATGTAAGTTGCATAGAATGACACGCCATCAAGTTTGTTATCAACCGCGGGCGTAGAAAACTTTTTGCCGTTATTTAGCTTGTTAAATTCAGCTCCAAAACGCCAATCAATTGCTTGATAACCTGCAAATAAAGCCAAACTTGTTATGGCTTTAGAGCCTGTTGTGGGTTGGTTATCTACATAAATTTTTGTTGTCAATCCTTTAACGGGAATAAACACCAAACTTCCACCCACTTTTTGGTTGCCATCTTCATCTTGAAGTGATTTAAACCCTTCACCATTAAAAACAATAAAATTTGCTTTTAGCGTTTTGCTCAATTTAAATTCGGCATTTATGCCTAAATCGGCACTGCTGCCAAAACCATTTTCATCTTGAAAAGATTTAAACAGATAGCGGTAACCCCAAAATTCTTCTTGGTCATTAAATTGTTTCATGCCAATTAATCCCATACTCAATTTAATGTCATTGGTTAGATTCCAATCTAATTGAGCATTTTTTAAAAGCACGGTATAATTGCTGCCACCTGTGTTATTTGATATATCAAAGATTACTTTGGCCGAAAGCGCTTTAGTGTAGGTGTATTGATAACCTAAATAGGCGCGGTTCAGTTCAAAGGCACTCGTTTTTGTAGCATTTTTTGATAAGTCGCTATGGTAATTCCAAAACACCTTAAATAGGGGCGCACCACTTGGTTTAAAGTCAGTAGGGCTTGTTTGTGAAAAAATTGTGGTAGATAGAAAGATTAGGCTTAAAAAGAATTGCTGCTTTTTCATTTTACTTGCTTATAAAAAAATCTATAAAGATACGGAGCAAAAGTATGTTTATAATTTTATTAAAACGTAAATTAATTATTAAACGAATGTTACGCTAATGTTAAGAGATTAGCATAAAAATAACAATTTGATAAACAAAATTATCACGATGATTATTTTATAGTATTTAGGAAACATGAAACCCCTAATATGAATGAATTCGTAATGGTTTACAGTCACTTATCTAACTAGGAGGTATCGGTTTTTTAGCGTTAAGCGTGCTGTTTTAGGCTATTATTGATAAGATAATGGCGATTTTTTAGAGACCATGCTAATTAAAACAAGTTCTTTAGAAGTAGTTTATAAGTTTCAAAAGATTTCACTTTTAAAGCCAAACCACTATTAAAACCCTTCTGCATTAAGCGCATAGGGTTTCTTTAGGGGCTTTAGGTTTTGAAAGGCGTTAGGGGGCTATTTTTACTAAATGATGGTAAATTTAATAAAAAATGATAGCCTAATCAACCGTTTGATTTTTTTTAAATGGAGGCCGGTTATGGTTAAGATATTAATTGTTTAGGCGCTAGTTTTTTGTAATTAAACCATAAACCTAAAATCAAAAAATATTAAAATCGACCTCCAATTATAGGCTAATAAATTTTAGACTTATTAATTTTAAAAGTTAATATGATACCCAAAAGAAAAGGAAATTCCAATATGTTTTTTTAGATAAATCTTATCGCTTGAACCAAACGATTGGTAATGACTTTCAATATTATTATTCAAAAGATTCTCAATTTTAAAATTGATAGCCGATTTTTTTTCGCTTCCTAGATCTTTATTTACAGTAAAGTTTAAACTGTTAAATGGAAGTGTATAAACATCAGAAATAGCACCAATGCCAACTACTTCGAGCGATTTGCCTTGCACGTTATAAAACAAACCTGTTTGCAAGCCGTTGTGGTCGTCAGTATAATTTATACCCGCATTGATTAAATAGGGAGATTGACCTTGTAAACTTCTTTTATCAGATAAGGTTTGGCCAACTCTTAAATTCTGCAATTTAGATTCATATTCACCATTTAAGCTTTTATCCATTAATTGAGAGGATTTTATAACCGATGCATTGCCGTTAATACTGAATTTATTAAAAGCGTCGCCTAAAAAATCTAAATTTTTTCTAATGTCGATTTCAAGACCATAAACCGAAGCCGAACCAATGTTTCTAGGTTGTAAATTGTCGGGAGCAGAAGCGCTAAAAAAAGCCAATTCAATAGGATTGTTAAAGGTTTTATAAAAAGCCGACAAGGCAAAAAGTTGGGCGTCTTCGCCAAAATTTTCATAACGCACATCAAAATTGTTTATATAAGATGGTTGTAAGTTAATATTACCATTAAAAGTAAAATTTGAAATGGGATCAAAAATTTGCGTAATAGAGGCTTCTTTAAACGAAGGTCTCGCCACTGTTTTAGAATAGGATAATCTAATATTTGTTTGGTCATTTGTGTTGTAAATAAAATTTACTGAAGGAAACAAATCAAATTTATCAATGGTTTTAACTTTATCAAAAACGGTAGTTCCGTTGTTGTTTTGGCCGGTATAAAATTGCTCAAATTTTTCTAAACGCAAACCGATAATAGCTTTTAATTTGTCCGAAAACTGTAAGAATTCTGAGCTGTAAAAAGCAAAATTGTTATTGTAAGCATTATAGGTATTTGACGGTTCATAGTTGCCTTCAATATAAGTGCCTAGGCCTGTGCTAGTAGTCCAAATATTGTTTTCTTTTAACAACTCATTTGCATCGCCAACAAGTGTTTCTCCAGCCGAGCCTCTCACCGCAATGATATAATTATCAATACTAAAATCCCTATTTTTATAGGTAAAATTACCACCAAAAAGTAATTTTGAAGGTTTTGAAAACAAGTTGTGTTTTAGGGTAAAATCAATTTTTGAAACCACATCAATTTCATCTAAGTTACGCCATATTCTTTTTGGAGAACCACCCGAACTTGGCCTGATTGAATAAGTATTTGTAGGCTCATCAAAGACAAAGGGTGTGATGCGCCAGTCTTTATCTTGAATTAATGAATAGGTTGGTGAAATTGTCCATTCTGTTAAAAAAGAGGCGTCTTTATTTGAATGTTTACCCGTTAAAAGCAGGTTTGAAATGGCGCGTTGTGTATATTGTAAGTTGTCTTTATAAATGTTAACCGCATCGGTAAAAACCTTTGTTTGCTTTAAATAACCCGCAGTCGATTCGCCATTTTGCAGGTGCATAATATTTAATTTGTATTTGCTTCGTTCAGTTTTATAGGTAAGTCCAGCCAAACCACTTAACAAAACTTCATTTTTGCCGATATCGCCAATTTGATTATCTGAAAGCTCTAGTTCATTAACCGATTTATCGGCGGCTTTTCTATAGGTTCCTGTTTCGTAATTGCGGAAAAAAGAAGTGTTATTTTTATAGGATATGGCTGCTAAATAGCCAATTTTATGGTCATTTTTTAAGGTATATTGATTGCCTGCTGTGAACGAAAAATTAAAATCCATGGCGCTTGTTCCTTTAGAAGCCTTTAATATAGGATTAAATGTTTTAATGATGGTTGTTAGCGCCGGATTGTTTGAAAAGGGACCCGGTATAAATTGATTTCTTGAAATTGGAAGTTGGCGTGTTCCATTGTCAAAACCCAAAAAGTCGGTTGCCGAACCTTTGTATTTTAAATAATTAGCATTAAAATGCATGGTGGGATTGTAAGAGCCACCAACACCGAAGCTATAGGTTTTTTGTGTTGGGAAATCTTTGGTAATGATATTGACCATACCTCCAGTAAAATCGGCTGGAAGATCGGCGGTTGATGATTTAATTACCTGAATATTATCAATAATATTTGTAGGAAACACATCTAATTGAACGGTATTTCTATCGGGATCTAAACCCGGAATATCAACGCCGTTTAAAATTGACTTTGTATATCGGTCACCCAAACCACGTACATAAACATATTTTGCATCCTGAACGGAAACGCCAGGAACATTTTTTATTGCGGCAGCCACATCACTAACCGATAATTTTTGAAAAGTTTGTGAAGAAATGCCATCCATAAGATTTATTGATTTTTTTTGCATGGCTAGAATTGAAACCTCGGTATTGCGCGCTCTGCTGGCAGTTATCACAATTGTTTCAATGCTTATACCCGCTGCTTTTAAAGTAACATCCAAGCTTGAAACATTGTTGCTTGTTACTTTAACATCAGAGATTTCTTTAGTGTCAAATCCAAGAAATGAAAATACTAAATTATAAGTACCCTCGGGGAGGGTTAGCGTGTAATTTCCCTCAAAATCGGTTGTAACGCCTTTGTCAGTTCCCTTAACAATAACACTTTGCAAAAGCCAATGTTTCGTTGGTGTCAGCTTCTATTACTTTTCCGGTTATAATGCCTGTTTGGGCAAAAGCATAACAAGAAACAAAAAAACTAATAAATAAATACTTTAATTTTGATTTCATTTGAAAAATGTTTAAAAAACAAATTGCTCGCCTTATAAAAGACGGGCAATTTGTAAATGATTATTTTTAAGATTTATACTAAAATGCACTTTTATTTTTTGCTATTGTCCAACTAAATACCGAAGTATCAGCACCAGTTGTTTGGCTACCTGCAGTTACAGGAGTAGCCCAAGTAGCTGCATCAGCACTAAAAGTGGGTGCTAAAAGGGAAGCTGATTTATCTTTAAATAAAGAGGTAATATCTGTGATACCGGTAGGTAAAACCATTTGCCAATTTGTAAAAATCAATTTGCCATTTACATAATTTTGCGCAACATTGTCTTTGTTGATTCTAACAATAGAAGTTGGCTGAAAATTATAAGCATATAGATTCTTTACCGTTCCTTGAGCAGCGCTTCTAAAATCAGCAAATTTACCTCCAACGGCGTTGGCATCTCCTTTTAAAGAGATATTAGTAAGGGTGTAATCTCTTTGTAAAGAACCCTCTCCACCATCAATTTCGAGTGCACTATCCGAAATATTGGTTAAAATCACAAAGGCATTTGATGCGCTACCATTCCAACCTTGATCAACATCTAATCCATCATCACCTTGACCCCAAACAATTATATTTGATATATTTACAGCACCTCCAAAAATTTCAATACCATCGTCAAGTGTTGCCATGATTTCGATATTTTTTACAATCGTAGCGCTACCAACGGCTCCTAAAGTTAAACCATTGATTTCATTAGCAGCGCCTATTTCTGCACCACCATGGCGTATTGAAAGATACTCTAAATGACCCGAATTATCGGCATCATCACTACCGCCATACAACCCAAAAAAATCGCTTGCAGGGATTCCTTCAATTTGAAATTCGGAAACATCTCCCGAAAATGAGCCTTTTGCTTTTCCTAAGATTAACAAACCACCCCATTTGCTATTATCAGCTATGGTTAAATTAGTTCCAACTTTTTCGCCAATTTTAATATTATCAGCAATTGAAGTAAAGATAATTGGCTTATCGGCAGTGCCTACTGCATTTAATTTGCCACCTCTGGCTACAATTAGCGCAGATGCTAATGACCCAGAACCTTCTTTTCCTTTAATAATGGTACCAGCTTCAATGGTAAGTGTTACACCGTCATTAACAACAACTTTTCCATTTAAAATCCAAATTTTGTTGGCGGTCCAAGTGGTGTTTGCGGTTATTAATCCCGAAACATTCTCTTCTGTTGCGGCAGGAGGTGTTACATCAATAATTGGGGCTGTTCCGCCACCTGTTGAACAAGAGGTTAAAACCGAGCTTGCAAGAATAAAAAGATAAAATAATTTTTTCATTTTTAAAGTTTTTAAGTTTTATTTAATAATTTGATGCAAAAATAGAGCGGTTTAATTCCCTGAAAATTATCTAAAGGTTACTAATAAACTAAGGTGTATTAATAAAGTATTAGCAATGTTAACAAAAGGTTAGCGATGGCTTTTTTAAGAGTGTTTGTTAAAATCTTGCTTAAAAATAAAACTGCCTAGCAGCCAGATAAGTAAGGTGCCAATTTGCCTAAAAATGACACTGATTTTAAAATCGCTACAAAGTTTGTTGGGTAAAAAAGCAGCAAAACCACAGCGGTTTAAGCACCCCCTAACAACCAAAGGCTTTGACTAAATAAAAAGTATATTTTAATGATTTTTAATGAATTATTTATATTTTTACCAAAATAAAGTATGTAAATTTTTATACCTATTTATTTAAAATAGTTGGATAGGTATAAGGAAGTCATATATATAAGTAAGTTGGGCGCCAATGCTAAAAAAGAACAGTGCAACACGACAATGACAGAGAAAAAACAAACATATGAAAGTAAAAAAAACCGAGTGACTGACCAACTTGAACAGTCGACAATTGGAAAAAGTGAACAGAATGAAAAAATTTTATTTTTTGCCGACCCGCATTTTTTGTTTTTAATTCCTGACGCTCATTTGGCACATTGCCTTTTACCCGCCAACGCACAACCCAACCGACAGGGCAAAAGTCAAAGAGCCAAATTGCCAACGCTTTTGAATAACAGGTTAATAAGTAAAGCCGTTTTTCACTCGATAAAAGGCAATAATTTACTTACTTTGTAACTTAGAAATAGATATTCCAAATAAAAATAATGACACTAGAAAGTATAGAAATAACGAAGTATACATTCTCAGGACACGACTCCTTTCAGTGCCGACAACTTTGGTTAAAAAAAGGGTATGACTATGTTTTAAAAGGTAAAAATTTTAATGACGAAGATGCTGTAGTCATACTTGGCGTTGGGAAAAATATGGTTTCATCCATTCGTTTTTGGTTGAAAGCTTTCAATATTATAGATAACAAAGATATTCCAACTGAATTTGGCAAACGATTATTTGATGATGAAAATGGATACGACCCTTTTTTGGAAGATGAAGCAAGCCTTTGGCTTCTTCATTATCAATTAGTGAAAAATAGCTTTGCTTCTATTTACTCCATCATCTTTAATGAATTCAGAAAAGAGAAACTGTTCTTTAACAAAGAAACCTTTGTGAATTATGTGAAGAGAATTGGTAAGAGCAATCCCGATTTAAATTTCAATGAAAATACGGTTGCTAAAGACTTTATCGTTTTTGCTAATCTTTATAAAAATGACCCTGAGAGCAAAGATGTTGAGGACAGTTTTTCGGGAATTCTGTCTGAAATAGAGCTTTTAAAAACAACAGGGAAAGGCAAAGAAGAACAATTTTACATTGAAAATGCTGAAAGAGATAATCTCCCCGAGGCGGTTGTATTGTACGCAATACTTGACAATTCAAACTACGGAAACTCTATAAGTCTAAATTCCTTGGAGTTTGACATCAATAGCCCAGGTTCAATTTTCGCCTTAAATCGGTCAGGTTTGATGAATAAAATTTCTGAAATAGTAAGTGAGTATAAAGACATCACTTTTACTGACCAAGCAGGAATTAAAGAGTTGCAATTCAAGAATAAACTAGATGCTTTTACAATTTTAGATACATATTATGGCAAATAATTTCACAACATCGGTAAATATTATCAGGGACACTGATAGGGATTTCAACTACATCCCAACTCCCAATGCTAGACAAGTTGTTAGCCAAATAGTTAATGACTTTAAAAAAGGGATACGTTCTTTTAATGTAGTTGGTACTTATGGAACAGGAAAATCTTCCTTTCTTTTAGCATTTGAGCAGAGTATCAAAGGAACAAAACGCTACTTTGATCCTAATTTCCTTGCTAATCCAAAGTTTGATTTTGTAAAATTTATTGGTTCTTACGCTTCTATTGTGGAGCAATTTGCAGATGCTTTTGAAGTTCAAATTAACAAGAATCAACAAGAAAATATTCTTTCAGAGATATTTAACCGTTAC
>Ga0210038_1000974_pt1 | contig 15626 bp, 16 predicted proteins | sample CryGeyCG2114_020_FD_183970 | JGI IMG/M metagenome (GOLD analysis project Ga0210038, IMG submission 183970) | Groundwater microbial communities from aquifer - Crystal Geyser CG15_big_fil_post_rev_8/21/14_0.20 (SPAdes) (version 2) | ecosystem: Environmental > Aquatic > Deep subsurface >... | reverse complement strand
CCTTCATCTCCCCCTTTCGCGCCGACCGCGAACGCGTGCGTGGCATGGTCGAACACGGCGACTTCATCGAAATCCATTGCGACAGCCTGCTCGAAGTGTGCGAATCACGCGACGTGAAGGGCATGTATAAAAAAGCCCGCGCCGGACAGATCGCCGAATTCACCGGCATCTCATCGCCCTACGAAGCGCCGGAAAGCCCGGAGTTGAGAGTGAATACCGCCGGCGAGGAATTGGAGCGGTGTGTACAAAAAGTGTTGGACGAGATTGAGTGGCGCGAAATTACAGCTGATTTGAACGGCAAGAAGTAGATGCTATTTGGGGAAAGAGTAAAGATGGATAAGCCGGTATATGTGACTCAACCCCAACTTCCGCCATTGTCGGAATTTATTCCTTATCTGGAAGAGATATGGGGAAGCAAGATTCTGACAAATGGAGGTCCGTTCCATCAGCGACTGGAAAAGGCGCTCTGCGAATATCTGGGCGTAGAGCATATCGCCCTGTTCACCAACGGAACCATCGCCCTGGTCACAGCACTACAAGCCTTGAGGATTACGGGTGAAGTGATTACGACACCATACTCGTTCGTGGCCACCTCACATTCACTGCTCTGGAACGGTATCAAGCCGGCATTCGTGGATATCGATCCGGATACGCTCAATCTTGATCCGTCAAAGATTGAGGCGGCCATCACTCCAGAAACCACTGCGATCATGCCGGTTCACTGCTACGGGCATCCCTGCAATGTCGCGGCAATAAAGCAAATAGCCGACAAATATAATCTCAAGGTGATCTACGACGCAGCCCATGCCTTCGGCGTACAGGACGAGGGCGGGAGCATATTGCGTCATGGCGACCTCTCGGTTCTGAGTTTTCATGCGACCAAGGTATTCAATACGTTCGAGGGTGGAGCTATCGTCTGTCCGAACGCGGAAACGAAACGGCACGTGGATCACCTGAAGAATTTCGGCTTCGTGGATGAGGTCACGGTTGTTGCGCCCGGCATCAACGGCAAGATGAGCGAATTCAATGCGGCGCTCGGATTGTTGCAGCTCAAGAGTCTGGATGAGGCGATCATGAAACGGCGTGAGATCGATGCGCGCTATCGCGAAGCACTGGGAGATATAAGAGGTATTCGTTGCCTAGGCTATACAAATGAAAAAGTCGCCAACTATTCGTATTTCCCTATCCTTGTCCAGCCGGAATATCCACTTGGGCGTGATGCCCTGTTTCAGAAATTGCGCGATGTCAACATCTATGCTCGCCGATATTTTTACCCGTTGATCAGCGCTTTTCCGATGTATCGGGGGTTGCCGTCATCCGCCCCGTTAAACCTCCCGGTAGCAAACAAGGTGGCGGGTGAGGTGATCTGTCTGCCGATCTATCCAAATCTGGGCGTTGATAAAGTAGATGAAGTGGCAAATCTCATTGGCGAGGCTTAACCATGATTCGTGTATTGGTAGTGTCAGATAACTTGAAGCTGGTTCTTCATCTTCAAGCCAAAGTATGCGGGAATACGATACAAGATATTGCGCACTTTGAATTCTGCTATTCGGCGGCCAACAAAAATCCTGAGATGCTCATTAAGCAAGGAATGGGTGCGATTGATCTAAGTAGCGATGAGGTGTGCGAAAGGGTTATTTCCCACTATGACTTGGTGCTTTCCATTCACTGCAAACAAATTTTTCCGGGAACGCTGGTAAAAGCAGTTGCCTGTATAAATTTTCATCCCGGTTTCAATCCGTATAACCGGGGCTGGTATCCGCAGGTATTTTCCATATTAAATCAGCAGCCGATTGGGGCCACTATCCACCTGATGGACGAGATGGTGGACCACGGAAGAGTCATCGCACAGGAACGAATTGAAATACTGCCTACGGATACATCGCTTTCTGTCTACAACAGAGTTATCGAGCTGGAAAAGAAACTCATATCTGAAAATCTTGAGGTAATTTTGCTGGGGCGATACGAAGCCTGCGTGCCGTCTTCCGATGGAAACTACAACTCAATACAGGACTTCCAGAGAGTTTGTAGGTTAGACATGAGTAGCATGGGAACCTTGAGAGAACATATAAATCTACTGCGGGCACTTAGTCACGGTGATTTCAAGAATGCCTATTTTGTCGAGGGTGAAAGAAAAATATATGTAAGCGTGAATCTTTCGGACTGAGTGCGTCATAATGAAAATTATCCATGTGATACTAGATGACAAGTTCAACGACATGGCGATTCGTAAATTCGAAGCGGTGGCGCCGGGAATGCATGAGTACGTGATGATCGATACCCCGCAGCCCTTCCGCTATGTGAAGCACGTAGGGATTCGCAACCTGTCCGAAGAGGTCTTCTCGCAAGAGATGCGGCGAGGCGATCTGGCGGCTGTGATGTTTCATAGCCTGCCGCCCGCACGGTATCGGTTGCTGGGCCGGATTCCCGCCGACAAGAAGGTTTTCTGGTTCGGTTGGGGATACGACTACTATCATCTGCTGGACAATGCTTTTCCCGGGGGGTTGCTGTTGCGCAGGACGGCGGAACTATGTCGATCCGGGTTGCTGGAACGCTTGCGCGGCAAGGCAATATCACTTTATCGCAAATCTTTGCGGGTGGTAGGTCGATCCCCGAAGCTCGTCGATGTCTCCGAGTTGAAACGGGTCGACTATTTCAGCCCGGTACTGGATATTGAATATGAGCTTGTGCGCACACACAACCCGTGGCTAAGAGCGAAGTATCTTTGCTGGAATTACGGGACTGTAGAGGACGACCTTTCATTACCCGAATTGGTCGGGATGAAGATCGGCAACAACCTGCTGGTTGGCAACAGTGCGGCAGCGACGAACAACCATCTTGAGATGTTCGAGCGTATCAGGGAGCAAATCGACCTGAAAGACCGGAAGGTGATCGTGCCACTGAGCTATGGCGACATCGCGTACCGCGAGAAGATACTGAGGCTGGGTGGCGATATGCTGGGGCCGAGTTTCATTCCGCTGGTCGACTATATGCCGCGCGAGCAATATATCGAGATATTGAGCAGCTGCGGGTTCGTGATGATGAATCACATCCGTCAACAAGCCTTGGGCAATATTTGTATCACCATCCTGCTCGGAGCCAAAGTGTTCCTGAATCGCCGCAATCCCCTTTATGACTGGTTGCGAGTCAGGGGGGTGACCGTCGGCGATATCGACCATCCCGATACCGTGCCGCTAACAGACGGGGAACGCCGTTCGAATATCCAGGCGATCCGCGATCATTGGGGGCGTGATATACAACGGGAAAAGACACGACGTGTGGTGGAAGCGGCACTTGTCGATATGAAAATCTAGTCTGGGAAAATGATAGACCGCCATGTGGTGGAAGGCATTCGAGTAGTTGTGTGGTGATCAACCGGTAAAATATAGGCGCGTTGCGCGGATTGGGGAGGGGATGAGATTTGAAGATATTTACTCGATAGTTGGCCATGTGCCCTATATAGAGAAGAGAAATGCAAAGTACTTATACGAACTGATACTCAAGGAAAAACCCGTCGATATTCTTGAGCTTGGGATTGCCCATGGAACAGCTACTTGCTATATGGCGGCGGCACTTGATGAGCTTGGGGTGGGTTCAATTACATCGGTAGATTTGATTGGCGCCAAGGAGCTATTTAATCCATCCGTAGAGGCGCAATTGGAGGAGGCAGGCCTATCCAAATATGTCAGCGTTGTGCGCATGCAAACCGGTTACACGTGGTTTCTGCATGATGAGATAGCGAACAACACTAAAGACGACGTGTGTGCTGAAAAATATGACCTTTGCATAATTGACGGCCCAAAAAACTGGACGATTGACGGAGCCGCTTTTTTCTTTGTGGACAAGCTGCTCAAGAAGAATGGATGGATTATATTTGACGATTACAACTGGACATACGGTAAAGCAAATACGCTGAGAGAGTCCACAGACGGCATTACGCATCGAACCTTGTCTGCAGAGGAAAAGGAGATTCCGCATGTTAAAGAGCTTTTTGAGCTTTTGGTCAAGCAGCATCCTGACTATGGAAACTTTGTTCTATTAGCAGATGGTGACTGGGCACTCGCACAAAAAACAAAGAACTCTAAAAAGACATACTCAGTAAATTATCTTCAGCGTCCCATAGGCATCCCTGGAAGGATTGCAAGAAAATTTAGAGGGTTGCTTAAATCGGCTCTATCAAAATAGACGGTTAGATGAAGGTGTAAATCAGAGCAACGCAGGAATCTTCCAATTGGCGCACGGATCATGAAAGCTCGACAGTGAGCGATTTGATGCAATGCGAGGGGTTTTGATGCAACTATGGTGCGGCTGGATAAGCGCTCGCTTCATTCATCGACACGAGGGAAACTCAACAAATTGACACTCAAAAAGCAAACGTTCACTGCTGTCCGCTGGACAGCTTTTGCTTCACTTGTGCGCGCATTTTTGCAAATTGTGCAAGTGGCGGTACTGGCGCGAATACTTGCGCCGGAGGATTACGGCTTGATGGCAATGGTGACCGTGGTTTTAGGCTTTGCTGGAATGTTTACTGACTGGGGTGTGAATAGTGCCTTTGTTCAGCGGCAGCTTGTTACCCAGGAGCAGCGATCTAGCTTGTTCTGGTTGAATGTCGCAATGGGCGCACTTCTAACCCTGTTTCTAATTATCTTTAGCCCAGTGCTTGCATGGTACTTCAGTGATGATCGCATAGCGCCTCTGCTGATGGTGAGCGCATCCATGTTTGTTATAAGCGCACTGGGTACACAGTTGAGAGTCACGGCAGAAAAAGAACTCAATTTCAGGCCAGTCATGATGTTGGAGTTGGCCTCGGCGGCAATAGGTTTTGTTACTTCTTTAGTGGCGGCAATGGCGGGGATGGGTGTTTATGCTTTGGTTCTGGGCGGAATTGTGGCAACTGTGTTTGGAGCCATATTTGCGTGGATGTTTCTTGCGCGAGGCTGGCGTCCCATGTGGCGATTGCGTATGGTGGATGTGCAACCGTTCTTAAAGTTTGGCGGCGGAGTAATGGCGGTTGGTATAGGCAGCTATGTCAACGCCTCGATAGATCTGTTGCTAGGTGGACGTTTGCTTGGTGCGACCCAGCTTGGTTTGTACAGTATGCCGCGAAACTTGGTTTTGCAAATTCAGATGGTGGTTAATCCCATCATCACGAGAGTTGGATTTCCGCTAATTTCTCAAGTACAGAGTGATGTGGCGCATGTGCGGTCTATATACCTCAAAACACTAAATATGACCGCATCAATTAATGCGCCTCTGTATGTTGGAGTTACATTTTTTGCTCCTGAGATTGTGGCGATTATGCTGGGAGACGGTTGGAAAGAGGCCGCTCCATTACTGCGCATTTTGGCATTGTGGGGGCTATTCCGATCTGTTGGGAATCCGGTAGGTAGTCTTATATTTGGCATGGGGCGCATTGGCTTGGCATTGAAGTGGAATATCGGGTTATTGATTATCGTTCCGCCTGTTGTTTGGCTGGGCGCACAGTACGGTGCGGCAGGCATGGCATGGGCGTTGTTGATCATGATGGTCGTTTTGTTCATCCCTGGCTGGTATGTTCTGGTTCTCCCCTTATGCCAAGCCGGACTAGTTAAATACACCATAGCCGCACTGCGCCCATTATTGTTGGCGCTTGCCAGCGTGGTTCCGGCATATCTTGTTGTCGGTGCACTCGATGCGGAAATCATTCGGTTGGTCATCGCCGTTCCGATTGCCGCAGCGCTCTATTTGTCAATTAGCTATAAAGCCAACCGTGAGTGGTTTGCCGCGATGAGGGAATTGGTGTTGCCGACGACGGGGGAAGCAAGCTGAGCCAGTCAATTTAAGGGTTGAAACAGGCGGCTGGAAGTTCAAGCGAGACCTTATGACGATGAAAATATATCAGTGCATTCACAAATATCCACCACACATTTCGCTCTTTGAGAAGAAATACGGCGTGACCGATGACATGGACTTTGAAACCCTGAAGCGATTGGTCATTTCGGATGGATATGCTTCTGCCTACATACTTGCCCCAGCACTTGAAGGCAGTACTGAAGAAGTTTTCTACACGCTATGGGACTATGATCGCCTGCAACATCTCTGGGCCAAGGAACACGGCTTGAAGACTCGCAACCTTGACGAAATCAAACTGGCCCAGATAGAAGAATTCAAGCCGGATGTTTTCTACAACATGTCGGCATTTTGCGATGGCGACTTTGTCCGGAAGCTGCGCGGCGGGCGGTGTAAAAATGTTTATTGGAACGGCATCATAGAAAGCACGCCGAGGACATACCCGGAATACGATGGGCAACTATCATTGCACAGGCCATACGTGAAGTACTGGCAAGCCATGGGGCTAGCAGCATGCGAGCTGCAGCCAGGCATTCCCTCAAGCTGGCTTCGTGCGAATCGTGTGGATCGAAACGTGGACGCCTTGTTTTACGGGCAATATGAAGGCGCGATGTTCGCTACCAGAAACCGCTTGGTCGAACAGTTGCTCCACTATAAGTCGCGTACAGATCGCGACATCCGCTGTCATTTGCAATGCACATGCCGGCGACTAACCATATTTAAGGTTCCCGGTTTACCGTGGACGCGGGTCAGGCTTCCGCAATTCATGGTGGAGAAAAGGGTGGTTGCAAAGTATGCGCTACCGCCGTTGTATGGTGAATCGCTATACGATGCCATTGAAAGCACGAAGATCGTAATCAACGCCTATACCGACAACAATATCGACTTCAAAAGTAATATGCGCCTATTCGAGGCAATCGGGCTGGGGGCTTTCCTTATTTCGGAGGCGGGGCAATACCCGGACGGATTCGAACCGGGTGTTGACTTCTATACTTACAAGAGCCCGGATGAATTGTTTACGCAAATTGAAAAGGTCTTGTCTGATTGGCCCTTGCATGCGGAAATGGCGCGGGTGACACAAAGAAAAATAACCGCGCTGTATAGCAAGGAACGGCAGTGGTGCGATTTTAAGAATTTTGTAGCCACTTTATGAAGAGACGTGGTTACAGGGGGGCGTTATGCGTGAATTTCATAAAATTTCAGACGTGCAAACGAAAAACATAGGCGAAGGCACTCGTATCTGGCAGTTTTGCGTTGTGTTGCCCGGTGCGAAAATTGGTGCCAACTGCAATGTATGCGCCCATGTCTTCATCGAGAATGATGTGGTAGTGGGCGATAACGTCACCATCAAATGCGGGGTGCAGTTATGGGACGGATCTAGGGTGGGCAATGGTGTGTTCATCGGTCCCAACGCGACTTTTACCAATGACCGCTTCCCGCGCTCCGGCGTGTATCCGGCTAAGTTTCTGCAAACAAACATCATGGATGGTGCCTCTATTGGCGCGAATGCAACCATTCTGCCGGGCATCACCATCGGCGAAAACGCCATGATAGGAGCGGGTGCAGTGGTGACCCGCGATGTGCCACCGAATGCACTGGTGCTGGGCAATCCGGCAAGAATCGTGCGATATCTGAACGGAGAACAGCATGCTTGAAAATTGCCGCATGATCGACCTGCCGAAGATCCACGACCCCCGCGGCAATTTGACCTTTATCGAGGGCGGCAACCACGTTCCATTCGATATTCAGCGGGTCTATTACCTCTACGACGTGCCGGGCGGCGCTGAACGCGGCGGCCATGCGCACAAAGGCTTGCACCAACTGATCATCGCCATGTCGGGCAGCTTTGATGTGGTGCTGGACGATGGCAAGGGAAAGAAGCGCTATCACCTCAACCGCTCCTACAACGGTCTGTATGTCTGTCCCATGATCTGGCGTGAGCTGAATAACTTCTCATCCGGCTCGGTGTGCATGGTGCTGGCATCCAACCGATACGAGGAGGACGACTACTACCGTGATTACAACGAATTCATGACGAATGTGGCGAAATGAAGAACACAGGTGAAGTGAAATTTATGGACCTGACGGCATTGCATGCGCCGTTGAGGGCCGAATTGGATGCGGCCTATAAACGCGTGATGGATTCTGGCTGGTTCATCACCGGCCCGGAACTGGAAGCTTTCGAGCAAGAGTTTGCCTCATACAGCAAAGTGAAACATACGATAGGTGTTGCCAACGGACTGGAGGCACTGCACTTGATCTTGCGCGCCTATGGAATCGGACCGGGTGACGAGGTGATCGTGCCGGCGAACACATTTATCGCGACCTGGCTGGCGGTCAGCCAGGTGGGGGCGCGTCCGATACCGGTCGAGCCTGACCCCGCGACATACAACATGGATCCGGCGCGTGTGGAGGAGAGGATCACCCCGCGCACCAAGGCCATCATGGCCGTGCATTTGTACGGGCAGATGGCAGACATGCCGAAGTTGCGCGAGATCGCAGACCGGCACGGCCTGCGCCTGATCGAAGATGCTGCCCAGGCGCACGGCGCGTCGGCACACGGCCGGACAGCGGGTGGTGTGGGCGATGCGGCCGGATTCAGTTTTTATCCGGGTAAAAACCTGGGGGCGCTGGGGGATGGCGGTGCGGTGACGACCAATGATGATGTCTTGGCTGACAAGATTCGCCTGCTACGCAACTATGGTTCGCGCGTGAAGTATCACCACGAGGCTGCCGGTTATAACTCCAGACTGGATGAGATGCAGGCGGCGTTCTTGAGGGTCAAACTCAAATACCTTGGACGCTGGAATGCGCAGCGACGCGAACAGGCGGCGATTTATACGCAAGCACTGTCAGGTATACAAGGATTGGTTTTGCCTTATGTGCCGGATTGGGCCATGCCTGTCTGGCATCTTTATGTGGTGCGTACTGCGCAACGAGACGGGCTTCAGGCGTGGTTGGCCGATGCGGGCATCCACACGATGGTGCATTACCCGATACCACCGCATTTGCAGGGTGCGTACCGCGATGCGGGCATCGCAGAGGGAGGCACGCTACCTGTCTGCGAGGCGATCCACCGGGAAGTATTGAGCTTGCCGATTGGCGCGCACCTGACGCCAGAGCAACAACAAAGGGTGGTGGAAAGGCTGAAATCATGGCGGGGCTGAATGGGTCCTGCTCGATAGCGAGTAGTGCATTCATATGCTTGTAAAACTGCTAAAGAAGCTTGCTGCACAGGCTGTTACCACGCTGGTGCGGCACGGCTGGCCCGGACTGGTCAGGGCTGCGCTACGAACAGAGCAAAGTTTGTCCTTGAGGCAACGCCGACAGCAATGCGTGCTCAGGCTGATGAGTGTCGCGCAGGGCGCATCGTTGTTGTCGGCACAGGTGCAAGCAGTGTTGCCGCCACGGTCATTGACATTGAAACCGGTTCGGTGCGTTGGGTTGATAGAAGATCAGGCCGAAATTCATCGGCATGAACATCGGGTCGATCTGCCGGAATTCTCGATCACGGTATTTCACAACTTAAAGCTCATCGGTGGCACGGAGATTTTGTGCGCCGACGATGTCATTCTTTACGACGAACTGGCGAAGGGCGATCCTGACCGGTATGGCTGCAAGGCATTCGGCATCATCCCGGCACAGGGCTTCGGCAGGCATCTGCCGGCCTGTACAAACGGCCATGTGCTAGTTTCATACCGTTTGCCTGAGAAGCCCCCCATCCCCCGGGGGATACATTTGTGCAAGGATCATTCCGGGAATTATTTCCACTGGCTATTCGAATGCCTGCCCAGGGCGATCATGGCGCTGCGTCAAACGGCATTCGCCGACTTCCCGCTGTTGATCGATGGTCATTTGCCGAAGCAGAATCTTCAGGCACTGGAGCAGATTGCTGCGGGGCGAGAGATTATCCGGATCAGTCACAGAGAAATGCTGCCTGTTGGAGAGCTGGTCTTTCCCGGAGTGTTTTCGTTCATGCGCGACAACTACGGGAGTGAACCGGCGGCGGACGATTTGCTGATCGCACCCGAGGCCGTGCATCTGCTACGTGAGGCCTATCTGTCGCCTTCGCCCATACGAGGTGAAAAAAGATTGTTTGTGGCAAGAGACGGGGCATCGTACAGACGATTGCTCAATGAAAAAACCATCCATCGGCAGATGCTGGCGCTGGGGTTCGAGATTGTGCGTCCGGAGCTGCTGAGTTTTGCCGAACAAGTCGCCGCGTTCTCGGAAGCCGCCGTGATCGTTGGCCCAACGGGAGCAGGTTTGAGCAACATGGTATTTGCGCCGGAAGGCTGCAAGGTGATCGTGCTGGCGGGCGCAACCAAAGGCGCGAACCATTTCATCTTCGGGCAACTGGCGCAATGGCTGAACCATGAACTGGTTTATGTGTGTGGTGCGGCCAGAAATCCGGCGAAGTTGCATTCCGATTACGTCATTGATATTGAAGTGCTGCGGGGTGTGCTGGCTGAAATGGACATTTACGCGCCTGCCCCGATGGAGAACAGAAATGCATAATCCTCCATTCGTATCGGTTCTGATCATCAGCTACAACCAGGAGCAGTTCATCCGCGAAGCGCTGGTGAGCGCGCTTGAGCAGGACTATGAGAATCTCGAAGTGGTGGTGGCGGACGATGCTTCCACCGATGCCACGCAGGACATCATCCGCGAGCTGGCGCAACGATATCCACAGCGCCTCAAGCCGATTTTCAATCCGCAAAACGCCGGCATCACTGCCAACAGCAATATCGGCTTGCGCCAATGCAGCGGCGAACTGATCGCGTTCATGGGCGGCGACGATGTCCTGCTGCCGGGCAAGATTGCACGGCAGGTTGCATGGTTCGCACAGGAGGATGAGCGTCGCGTGCTGTGCGGACATAATGTGGACTGGATCGATGCGGAGGGAGCTTCTCTGGGAATACACACCAGCGATCTGGTGCCGCTGCGCGCGGGGCTGGGCGCATCAGGGTTCATCAAGAATGGCACGCCGTACACCGCCGCCTCGGTCATGGTGCGCCGTTCGCGCATCCCGGCCTATGGCTTCCATCCGTCCTTGCCCGTCGTGTCCGACTGGAAGCTGTGGATAGACGTGATCGGTACGGATGGCACATACGGTTATATCCCCGGCATCTGGGCGCGTTACCGGCGCCACGATGGGAATGTGACGGCGAAACTGAACTGGAAAGTTACGCGCGATGTATTGCTAACGGCAGTGCTATCGTTGTGGCATCTGCACGGCAGATACATTAAAGACTGGGCGCATTATTTCCTTGTGCGGCCGCTGGCCAAACGCATGCGAAGAAAAGCACATGGTTAAAGTGGTCGCGATCACCGGCGGCACCGGCTTCATCGGCCGGCATCTGCTCGCGCGGCATGTTGCGCTGGGTGACCGCGTGCGCTACCTGACCAGAAAAAAACCGCTTGAATCGATACCGGGTGCAGAGATTTTCATCGGCGATCTCTCTGCATCGGAAACATTACGCGGCTTCGTGCAGGGCGCGGATGTGCTGTACCACTGTGCAGCGGAACTGCGCGATGCGTCCGCAATGGAGAAGACTAATGTCACGGGTACGACCAATCTGTTGCGTGCGGCGACCGGCGAGATCGGGCGCTGGGTGCAACTGAGCAGCACCGGCATCTACGGTGCCGTGCGTCACGGCGAAGTGCGCGAGGATGCCGAAATCCGACCGGGCAATGCCTACGAACGAAGCAAGGCGGCAGCGGACGCGCTGGTGCTTGCAGCGGCAGAAAAACTGTCCTGCGTTCTGTTGCGGCCATCCAACGTCTATGGCGCCGACATGCCCAACCAGTCGCTGTTCCAGCTGATCCGCATGATCGACAAGGGCTTGTTCTTTTTCATCGGGCCGCGTGGCGCAACGGCGAACTACGTGCATGTGGAGAATGTCGTTGATGCGTTGCTGGCATGTGCCCATGCGACACTGCCAGCCAACGGCCGTGCCTACATCGTTTCCGATCATCGCCCGCTTGAAGCATTCGCGGGCATCATCGCCGAGCATCTGGGCAAACCGACACCGCGCATGAGGTTGCCGGAGCTGCCGGTGCGCGCGCTGGCCGCAGCCTGCGGCTGGTTACCGGGTGTCCCGTTGAAGACTTCGCGCATCGACGCGCTGACCAATCGCACGGTGTACTGCACTGACCGCATCGAGGCGGAGCTGGGTTTCAGTAATCTGCTTTCAATGGAAGCAGGTCTGGCCGAACTTGTTCGGGTCTGGAAAAATGGCACAACTTGAGTTTCTCCCCGCTCATGGTGGAAGACAACTACAAGGCATTGCCAAATTACTATATTGATAGATACGTCTATTGTTTTTGCTAGACTGATATTGCAAATAAATATACACTTGCCGCATGACTACTTCATATGAGCGAGCCTTTGTGGCGCAGCTTGAAAAGCGCCTTAACGGGAACGCACCGCTGATCCAAGTGTTGATCGGTCCGCGTCAGGTGGGCAAGACAACCGGTATGCGCCAGTTGCTGGCACGTATGCCGGGCAATAGTCATTATGCCAATGCCGATGATCTGCTGGTGTCCGACCGCACCTGGTTGCTGGAGCAATGGCAAAAGGCGTTGTTGCTGGGGGATGGCACGCTGCTGGTGATTGATGAAATTCAGAAGATTCCCAATTGGTCAGAAGCCATCAAATCGTTATGGGACAGGCAGCCACATCGTCTGCGTGTGGTGGTGCTGGAATCAAGTTCGCTGCAAATCCAGAGCGGGCTGACCGAAAGTCTGGCTGGTCGTTTTGAGTTGACCCGGATATTTCATTGGACCTTTACCGAACTAAAAGATGCCTTTGGCTACGACCTTGAGCGCTACCTTATGTATGGGGGCTATCCCGGTACGGTGGATTTTGAAGATGACTACGACCGCTGGTATGCCTATCTGAAAGATGCGATTGTCGAGGCGGTCATCGGCAAAGATATTCTGCAAAACCGCAAAGTGGCCAACCCGGCCTTGTTCCGTCAGGCGTTTGAAATCCTCTGCCGTTATCCGGCACAGGAAATAAGTTACACCAAGCTACTCGGGCAGTTGCAGGACAAGGGCAATACCGATCTGGTCAAATACTACCTGGAACTTTATGCGGGTGCGTTCCTGATTTATTCGCTTGAGAAATATTCCGCAAAGGGTTGGCTGACGCGCACCTCCAGCCCCAAGATTCTCATGGCCTGCCCCGCCCTTTACACCATGACCGCAGGACAATGGGCGCTGTCAGACTCCGAACAGCGAGGGCGTGTGTTTGAACTGGCGGTGGGCGCCTTGTTGCTGCAATTACCGGGCGAGCTTTTCTACTGGAGGGAGAAAAACGCTGAAGTTGATTTTGTGTACCGTTACCAGGGCAGGCTCTACGCGGTTGAAGTTAAATCGGGCCGGAAAAAATCTGCGAAAGGGTTGGACGCGTTCATGAAACATTTTCCAGAAGCGATCCCGGTGATCATGACGCCGGATAATTTCCCCGTGCTGGCTAAAGATCCGTTAAGGTTTCTGGCCACGCTCCATTGATAAAAAGCACGCTACAGAGTGAGGCGGGCATGAAACCAAGGGTTGTAAGGATCGTGACTGCGTCCTATGTCGTGCCTTGGCATCTGGCCAACACGCTCAAGCGCATCGCGGCAGATTTCGAAGTGACCGTGGTCGGGCAGGGGGTCTCTGCCTATCGCGATACGTGGCCAGACATTCGCTGGATCGATCTCGATCTCAACCGCAAGGTGAGCCTGTGGTCCGACCTGCGTGCGCTGTTCGCGCTGTGCCGGATATTCCTCGCCATCAAGCCGGACATCGTCCACTCCATCATGCCCAAGGCCGGGCTGCTATCGGCTCTTGCCGGGTTCCTGTGCCGGGTGCCGGTGCGGATGCACACTTTCACCGGTCAGGTATGGGCGACCCGGGGCGGGTTGGCGCGCGCTATCTATTACGTCATGGACCGGCTGATCAATGCCCTGAACACCGTCTGCCTGACCGACAGCCCCTCGCAGTCGGATTTCCTGCGGCAGCACGGTTTTTCTTACGAGGGCGGGCCGCTGCCGGTGCTGTCGAAAGGTTCGCTGTCCGGTGTGGACCTTGCACGTTTTGACAGGTCGGCTCTGTCACCACGGGCCAACGAATTGCGCAGTCAGCTGGGTCTGCGCGAATCCGATTTCGTGTTTGCCTTCATTGCCAGAAAGACGCGGGATAAAGGCGCAATTGACTTGCTCAGAGCCTTCGCCAGGATCGCCGCGACCGCTGCAAACGCGCGTCTGCTGTTCGTCGGGCCGGACGAGTCGGACGGAGAGATCGGGAAGATACTCGGCGCGGACAAGGCACTCGCGAAGGCCGTGCTTGAGATCGGCCAGGTGGAGAACCATGAGCTGTATCTGGCAATTAGCAATGTCCTGTGCCTGCCCAGTCATCGCGAAGGCTTCGGAACCATCGTCATCGATGCCGCCGCGCTCGGCGTCCCCGCCATCGGCTCGCGCATCCCCGGCTTGGTCGATGCCATCGAGGACGGGCGCACCGGCGTGTTGTTTCCGGAAGGGGATGTCGATGCACTGGCCGATAGCATGCGCGACTTTCTTGAACACCCGGGGCGATACGAGCAGATGGGCGTCAATGCCAGCCGCCGAGTGGCGGAATCGTTTAGCGCGGACGTGTTGTATGGGGCGTTACGAGATAGGTATCTCAATCTTGTCCGGAAAACAGAGGAGTGAGTAAGCTGTGAACCGGGCTCCGCCGGTATGGCGGGTTTTCAGTTAAGGAAGGTCTGATTAAGTCGTCATCCCCGCGTAGGCGGGGATCCAGCTTGTTGAGATAACTGGGTTCCCGCCTTCGCGGGGATGACGAAGTGGACTTAATCAGAGATTCCTTAAGGGATTATTCGGGTTCAATGGAGGCTGGCTAAATTTTTTGCTTTGGCGGTCTTGCGCCGACGTAGTCTATAAACTACACTAGGAACGTGAGCATGATGGAGCTGAAGCAGACTGGGATTTTCCGCAAGTGGCGCATAAAGCTTAAGGATGAACGCGCCCGCGCCGCAATTGCACTGCGCCTGGCTCGGCTGGCCTACGGGCACGCTGGCGACGTGGAGCCGGTAGGGCAGGGGATAAGCGAGTTGCGCATCCACTACGGCCCCGGCTATCGGGTATATTCAAGCGGCGCGGCGACATGATCATCGTCTTGCTCTGTGGTGGCGACAAAAGCACGCAGGCCAAGGAATCAAGACCGCCAAGCGCCTCGCGGATGAATGGAGCGAATGAACATGACTGAAAAACTGACTACCTACGACCCGGCCGAAGATTTGACCTCTGACCAGGCTGTTGCTGACTTCATGGCCGGCGCATTCGAGACAAACGATCCCGGTTTCATCGCTCACGCCTTGGGCATCGTTGCTCGCGCCAAGGGCATGACGCAGATCGCCAGGCAGACCGGCCTTTCCCGAGAACAGCTCTACCGCTCGTTTAGCGAGAACGGCAATCCGACACTGAGTACCACGCTCGCCGTGATGAATGCCCTCGGCATCGAATTGACGGCCCAGCCCTCCGCTACACGCGTACATTGACCTATTGATCCGGCATCAATGATTCGTGGTAAACCCAAATAATCCATTAGGGAAACTCTGATTAAGTCTCATTCGTCATTCCGGCCCTTCGATAAACTCAGGACAGGCTGACCTTCGGTCAGGCCGGAATCCAGTGTTTTGCGAGCATCCGCTTCGCGGATTGCCTGCTTACCCCGCTTCAATGGACTGGACACCGGCCTTCGCCGGTGTGACGGACTTAATCAGGCCTTCCTTAGGCTGAATTGGC
>Ga0210038_1000959_pt1 | contig 15820 bp, 16 predicted proteins | sample CryGeyCG2114_020_FD_183970 | JGI IMG/M metagenome (GOLD analysis project Ga0210038, IMG submission 183970) | Groundwater microbial communities from aquifer - Crystal Geyser CG15_big_fil_post_rev_8/21/14_0.20 (SPAdes) (version 2) | ecosystem: Environmental > Aquatic > Deep subsurface >... | reverse complement strand
TCTTGTTATTGATGTAAAGGCTAAAACAGCCAAACATGGGTTTGGTGACAACATCATTTGGGTGAAGATAATCCAAGATAAAGTCAAATGGGATATTATTTGTCATTTCTTCTATTGCTTATAACGTTTCTCAGCTATACGCAGGCAGGGTTTTTCACCACTGAAATTCCTACGAAGAACTGAACTTCAAATATAGCACTTTTCTGTCTATCGAAGCACAATACCCCTGCTTGCGTATAGGTGATGTTGTAAGCTGGCCTTCTGTCCACCGTCATTGTTAAGTCGTTGTATTTCTGTGCTTTTTCAGTCATTTTATTGTTTCTGTTTTCTGTCTGTTTGGCGTGTGTGTGTAGGCTGTTTTAAAAATTTTAGAGGGAAGGTATTTTAAAAAATAATTTTCCCTTTGGGTGGCAAAGGTGGAAGCTCTTTTGCAATTTTTGGTCTGTGCGTTGGCTTGTGCGAATTGCAAATGTGCTTACACCTGTGGGTAGTTTTTTGTAGTTGACAGTTGTCCGTTGTATAATCGTCAACATATATAGAACTTTGTGCCAATTATGGATATTAAGAAAAAATTCGGTAAACAGGTCAAGAAGCTGCGTCTTGAAAAAGGTTTGTCGCAAGAAAACTTGCATATGAAGCTGACCTTGATAGGACTTATATACCAAGCATCGAAAAGGGTGAAAGAAATGTGTCTATTACTGTCATTGAGAAAATTGCAAAAGCACTTAAAGTTAAAATCTCTGTCCTGTTTGATGAGTAAACCGAAAATCAATAAACGAAAAATGAAAGAAGTAGAAGAAGAAACTGCTGATAATAAAAGGCAATGGAACCCCAATTTTTTGAAATACACAGAATTTATTGTAGCACACTCAAATTACAAAGGTCTTTTTTATGAACGTGGTGAAGACGGGAAAGTAAAATGGGTAATAACTGGAAAATCTGAAAAAGGACAGGAACGAAGAAAATGGTGGGACAAACAATGTAAAAAGTATGGAATAAAAATAGAAGCTGGTGCTTATGCAAAAATTGCCTTAACAATACATCCAACAAAGAAACATACTTGTCAAATTTGCGGAAAGGAATTGAGTGTTGAATATGTATACCCAAATAGTCGTTTATTAGTGACGATAAACAAGTATTTTGATATTTCTTTTGAGCCATTTTCATTAGATATTTTTGAAATTCTTGATGAACTTGTTGATGATATTGAATCAATAGAAAAGTTTAAACAAATTTTTAAAATCTCAAAAGAATTAAAGCTGTCAAAAACAACTTTAAAAAAGTATATTAAAGAACATTTTGTTAATACTTCTACAAAAGGTTTGCTTTCTCCTGGAGTGATGAGTAATTCTCCTGATAGATTTGATGGCTTTCATTCTGATGGTGCTTGTTGCAGGAGTCAAAGTGATAAAGGTCGTCACAAATCTAATTTACAAAGATATGGTCAAGATAGGAGAGTATATGAAAATTGGGCTGATGGAGATTGGAAAATGGCAGACCGTTTAATGTCTGAATTTAGACAAGCTGGTGTAAGTGCAGACCATATCGGACCAATTTCTTTAGGGTTTTGTCACAGACCCAAATTTCACCCACTTACAAAAGCAGCTAATTCGGCAAAGAACAATCGAATGAATCTTGCGGATGTAAAGGTTTTAATTGAAGATGAGAAAAAAGAGCAAGTTGTATCTTGGCATTCTAAATTTGTTTGGGATAAATTAAAAGTCAAAGTTCAATCTGATAAAGATGCAATTAAGTTGAGTGATTTGATGCGTAAGAATCTTCATTATGTTTTAATCTTATTTTCAATTATAGAAGATGCTGGTTATGGGGCGTTTTTGGAAACTTTTTTAAACCCTGAATATTCATTTTTTGATTACAGTTTTGAAGGATTCAATCCTAAAACAGGAACATACAAGAAAGTTGTCAGTAAAAATCTAACTGGAAAAAATCAACAAAATAATATTGAAAGATACAAACGAGTTGCATTTGAAAAGCTTCAAGAATATAAAAATGTTGAAAACAGAAAAGTCAATATTTGGAAAAGTAAGGATGTTGATGCTTCTGTTGAAAAAGTCTTTGCCCAATTGAAAGCAGGCGATTTCAAAAAGGCAAAGTTAAAACTTGATAATACTTTGATGTTGTTAGCTGAAATCGCTCACAAGAGCTGGTAATTTTTTCAAACAACTTTCGTAAAATTCAGTAAAATTAATTTTACCCGACATTAATTTTTCGTAAGAAGAGATTGGTTTGTAATTGCAAACCATTTCAAATTCACCTTCGCCTGTTTTTAACTCTGGTAAACTTCCAATTGCTTGCCTTACGTTTATAGGTTTAGGTAAATTTTCATCGTTTGTGGAAAATAAATTTTTTGGTTGATTTATTTTTTCCTTTTTTAAAGAACCGATAATTACTACCCGTTTGCGTTTTTGAGGAACGCCAAATTCTTCTGCATTTAACTTGAATGGTTTGTTTACATTGTAACCGATTGCTTCAAATGAAGCTATGATTTCTTTAATAGCTTCGCCTTTTCGCATTGTCAGAATTCCCGGCACATTTTCCATTACAAAAATTTCGGGTTGCAATTCATCAACTATTTGAACAAACTCTTTAAACAATTGATTTCGTTTATCATCAGGGTTTCTCCAACCTGCGTTAGAAAATCCTTGACAAGGTGGGCCTCCTATTACAACACCGATTTTCTTTTGCTTGGAAGCAACAGAAACAATTTGTTGTTTTATTTCAGGCAAAGTAATATCTCCTAAAATTAAATTATCTCCATTATCAAACTCTAAATGATTTTGTTTGTATGTTTCAAAATAATTTTTTTCAATTTCGTTAGCAGCTATTAGTTTCAACCCTTCGGAAATAAACCCTTCAGACATTCCCCCTGCACCTGCAAATAAATCAACGAAAGTTTGGTTTTGCAAATGTGGTTTTAATGATTCGGCAACGGCTCTTGCCAATAAAGGTGGAACGGCATTTCCGATTTGTTTGTATTGAGAGGTTTTACTCCCCAAAAAAATAAAACTATCTCGGAAAGATTGTAATCTTGCTCCTTCTCGAATTGAAATTATGCGGTCTTGTTTTGGGTGAAGATTACATCCATTACCCAAGCGGTTAAAATAAGTTGTAATTGTATAACTCGGCTTATCGAATTCAAGTCTACCGTAGTAGGTTGTTCTCCCTCCCGAAAGTCTAATTTGTTTTAAACGTTGGGATGGAATTGTGTCAGGTATATTTTGCCAATTACCACCTTCTGGAATGTGTTTTGCCATTTCCCATTCCAATTTGCTTAATCTCGGAGCAATATGATTATACAGTTTCGTGCTCATATTTTAATATTGTTTTCTCTTTGTTTTTGTTACCTAAAATGTAATTGGTTTCTTCTTTCGTTAGTCCGTATAGTTCACAAATAATTTCATTGTTTGAGTTTTCATCTTTTGAAAAATCACTCAATTCAATATTCTCCATATTTACAATAGGTAATTCGTCTAACTCGTAATTATTAATATGATTGTTACTACTCGTTATTTTAAATCGCCAATTCAATAACTCACTATTCAAAATGAAAAATAGTTTTTTCAAATCTTCCTCTTTGCGAGTTGAAACAATGTAATTACAAGAGTTTGCAAGAATGTCCGTCTTTTCGCAAAACACAAACTTTAATCGTTTCTGCATATCTACGTTTGAAATTTGCTGACAAATCAAACGTTCTTTGTTGTAGTCGCTTGTTTTAAAATCTTCTGATTTTTTATTTAGAAAGTTTTCAATATCAACAAACTCTCCGTTCTTATCAATCACTCCATTTGTGCTGATCATATTTCCACGAACCAAACGCCAACCTGTATTTTTAGTTGTAATAAATGGTTTGAACAAAGTCAAATCCAATTCGCCTCTACGATTACGGATAAATGAAATTTCTTTTACTTTTTTGAATTGTGAAATTTTCGCAAGTATTGACCAACCTGTTTTGTCAATCAACGGAATTTCAAAATTACTTGGGAAAACATTTTTGATTGTTTCTAAATCAATTTTAAAAGAGTTGTTTTCTAATTCAATTCCAATTTCTTCTGTTTTACCATTTTTCTGCAAATAGAAAATTACTGTTGATTGTGATACATTTTCAAACAATCGGGCTGATTCGGGGTAGTAGCGAATGAAATGTAACTTGTGCGAAGTCAAAATGTATTTGCGAAGTTTTGCAGAAGTTAAATCGGCAAACAAAGACGAAGGACAAATAATACCAATTTCCCCTTTTGTTTTTGTCAAACGCAAAATCATTTCAATTGAAAGTTGATAGTAATTCAACATTCCCTCAATAGAATACTGATAAACTCCCGAAGTTCTGAAAAAGTTAATCTCGTTTTGTACTTTGCTTTGAAGGTTTACATAATAACCGTTTAGTTTCTGTTGTTCATTAGCCTTTTTATTTACTTTCAGTAAATAATATGGAGGATTAGAAAATACAACGTCAAAACCGCCTTTTGCAAAAATGGTTTTAAAGTCGTTTGTAAAGTCTATGCTGTTTTCATTTTCGGAAAGCAAAGTTGCTTTTGGAATAAGTGCATTTCTGTTAATGATGTTGGTTGAAAGAGCATTGATGATTTCAATATTAATTTCATCAAACAAAGAAATGACTTTGCAACGCAACACAGATAAAGCAGTTTCATCAATGTCAATAGCGAACAGATTGTTGCAAACAATCTGTTGCAAAGTCAAGTTATATTTTTCTTTTAAAACTTTAATCGCTTCAAAATAAAAACGACCTGTTCCGCTTGCAAAATCAAGACAAGTAATTTCTTTTGGTTTTGCATTTTGCTGAATAGCTTTATCAATGGTGTTTTCAACCATTTCGTTTGTAATTTCTTTTAGAGTATAAACTGCACCGCTTTCTCTTAAATGATGTTTTGATTTTTTTCTTGTCAGTTTGCCGTTGTTTATTGAAAATTCGGAGTTTAAGAAAGTAATGTGCAATTCTTCAACGATTGCAGGAATTTCTAAAATGTGTTTTTGTGTAAAATCCTCAATAATTCCGATTTCCTCAAATGGAAAAACGGATTTTAATTCGTTTGCTTGATTTGGGAATTTTGAGTTTACATAAAAGCTATTCAAAGAATTGATAAGTTGTTTATGAACTTTAAAAGCAACATTCGTTTCATCAGTCAAAAGCAAATTAGCATTTATCAAATGAATATCTTCTAACGAAACAGGTTTCATTTCATCTCTACCCGATAGGAAATTTCTCTGAATTTCAATTAAAATCAGTTGTTCCTCTTTGATTAAAAAATAGTTGATTACGTTGTTCATTTTGCATTCTTTTTAATGGTTCTTTGATATTCAATTTTCGCTTCGGCAACTTGCAGAATTTCAGAAAATGCTTTTTCCTCCTGAATTTCATAAGCAACAACATCACTATAAAATGCGATAAGTAACTTTTCTTTATCTGCCTTAAAAATCTTGGAAATTTGATCAATCATTTGAGTATTTGCCCTGCGTTCATCTCGTTCAATTTTACTCAAAGTAGATTGGTCAATGTCAAGTAATGCAGCAAGTTTACGCAAAGGCATTTCTGCCTCTTCTCGTAACTTTCTCATTTGAGTACCGATACTGTCCAAATTTTGCATAGAATAAATTTATCTTGACAAATAATGTCCAAATTTAGAGATGTTTCTTTAATCAGACAAGTAAAATCTGAAAAAAGTTATTAACAGAGTTGGAAATTGGCTCTTTTGCAAAACTTGGGTCGTGTGTCGGCTTGTGCGGTTTTGCAAATGTGCCAATGTGCGGCTGGCTAAAATTATTTTTTAAAATGTGCGGTGGGAAAAATTTTTAAAACATTCGGGTCGGATTGTGTGTCGCCAAAGTCAGTCCGTAAGTTTATGTTAAGATGTCAAAGTTCCATTTTCAGATGTCTGTTTTTTCGGTGTACTGTCGTTCTCTAGGCTTGCTTACAACTTGTTTATAGGTCTCACAAAACAAGACATATACAACTACCATTAGTCGTATAGGTCTCATAAAAGTGAGGCTTTATTTTTCCAAACTTAAATAAATTTTCTTTATAAATCATCAAATGGAGACTTTATTTTTTGTAAACTTTTAGTTGATACATGTGTATAAATCTCGGTTGTTTTACTGCTTTTATGTCCCAGTAATTCCTGTATATATCTAATGTCTGTTCCGGCTTCCAATAAGTGTGTGGCATAAGAATGCCGCAGCCAATGCAATGTAACTGGTTTGTTTATTTTTACTTTTTCTAAAGCTTGCTTAAGAACATTCTGCAAGCTTTTTTCGCTGTATTGTTCTCCGGCATTTTGTCCTTCGAATAACCAAATTTTTGGTTTGTACAATTTATAATATACCCGAAGCATCTCAATAATTTTTTCGGAAATCGGAGCTATCCGGTCTTTTCTTCCTTTTGCCTGTTTAATAATTAATAAACCTCTTTTGCTATCTACATCGGCGGGCTTAAGATTTAACAACTCGCCTCTTCGCAATCCACAAGCATAAATTAAAGAGAGCATAGTTCTGTGTTTAATATTACTGTGCGCAGTTAAAATTAACTTTACCTCTTCCTTGCTTAATACGTTTGGCAATTTATATTCGCGTCGTGGTCTTTCAATTTTATCAACATCTATCGCACAATGTACAACTTCTCTAAAGAATAATTTAACAGCATTAACAACCTGGTTTTGATATGAAAAACTTAGTCCCCGCTTAATAATGTATTCATTAACATAACGTACAACATCATTGTTATTAATACTTTTAATTGGTTTGGGGTATGTGAACAATAAAAAAGATTTTGCTGCATCCGAATATGTGTTGATGGTTGATTCACTGTATCGTTTATGCGTCATCCATAATTTTAATGTTGTTAAACTTTGTTCTATTTCAGCGGGAATTTGAGTGTTGGTTTTTTCTTTAAATCCCGAATAATCTACAATAGCTTTTTCTTTTAAGGCGGTAATAAGTCTGTTTAAATCAAATTTGTTTTTATCAACAAACCACTTGCTTTTGGTTTGGCTCCACCGGGCAACACCCAATGTTTTAACCGCAGCTATTAGTTCTGCGTCTTTTGGGAAAATCAAAAACACAACATCGTTATTATGATGTTTACCGGATTCGATTATTACTTTTGGTTTCATAATGGCAAAAATAAAACAAAGTTTAACAACAGAAGAGGTAAAAAATATCACAAACTCAATAACAAACTTAGAACATTGTGCAATAATTTCAACTGTTTATTCTTGTGGTTTAAGAATTTCTAAGCTGGTTAATTTAAAAATTGAAGATATTGATTCTTCGGCAATGACAATTAAAATTGTAAATGCAAAAGGTAATAATGATAGACTGGTAGTGCTTTCTGAAAAACTTCTGGAGTTACTTAGAGAGTATTTCAATGATTACAAACCTAAAATCTATTTGTTTGAAGGACAAGTTGGATGTAAGTATTCTACAAGAAGCGTTCAGCAAATTTTTAATAACACTGTAAGACTATCTGTATAAAGAAAAAAGTTACTGTTCATTCTTTACATCACAGCTTCGCTTCACACCTGCTTGAGCAGGGAACTGATATTTCATTAATTCAAAAAATTCTTGGGCATAAAAATATTAAAACAACATTGCTGTACACACAGATCAGCAAATCTCAGTTAACTAAAATTAATAACCCCTTTGATACTATTTAAAAATTTATAATCAACACCGACAATTTGTAAGAAAAACATATTACTCAAATAACGAGTTCCGAGATTTTTATATAACTAAGCATATTATCTTTATTTACTTACAAATTGTTGGCCCAAGGGGATTTATTGTGTTATATTGTTGCATCTCTTTTTTCTTTTTAATATTCTAAAATTATATGAGTAAAAAGAAGATATATTACAACCCAAAATTAAAAGAATTTGCAAGAGAACTTAGAAACAACAGCACTCTTTCAGAAGTGCTTCTATAGAATGAATTAAAAAGAAAAAAGTTACGAGGATTTGACTTCCACAGACAAAAACCAATAGGAAATTATATTGTAGATTTTTTCTGTAATGAATTAATGCTTGCGATTGAAATTGACGGAACAAGTCATATAAATAAATACAAAGAGGATATAATAAGACAAAAGAAATTGGAAAGTCTGGGTATTCACTTTTTAAGATTTGATGATCTGCTTGTAAAGCATGATATTTCAATTGTATTAAAAGAAATTGGAAAATGGATTGATGAATTTGAAAACAATAAATTAAATTTCAGTAAAAAGTACAGAACTAAATATTAACATTAATACGCTCTAAAAAATATTTATTATATTTACTTCCAAAAATTTAATAGATAAATGAATTCCATTTTTGAATCAGAAATATCAATACGCCCTGATGACATTGATCTGAATAATCATGTGCACAACACAAAATATTTAGATTATGTGCTTGCAGCTAGATATAAACAAATGATTAAAGACTACAAAATGTCAATGAAGGATTTTGAATCATTGGGCTATAATTGGGTTGTGAGCATAACAAACATTGAATATAAAAGAGCATTAAATTTAGACGATAAAATTCTTGTACGCACACAAATGGATTCAGTAAATGGTGCGCAGTGCAAGGTAAACTTTTGGGTTGTAAAAAAAGAAAACGAAAAGATAGCGGCGCAAGGTCATATTATTTACACAATGATATCAACTAAAAATGGAAGACCTGTTAGAATACCTGAAGAAATAATTAATAAATATTCAATTTAAATTAAAAACATTATGAGCAATTTTTTAGAACAAACATATTTTAACAACACAGTAGAAAAATATCTTATAGCACTCGGAATATTTATAGCTGCAATTTTAATTATAACAATTTTCAAAAAAGTTATTCTCAGCAGGCTTAAAAAATGGTCTAAAAAAACTGAAACGGGTTTTGATAACTTTTTAATAAGAGAATTAGAAAAATCTTTAATGCCTATAATTTATTTTTGGTCATTGTTGTTTTCTATTAAAATTCTAAACATCACGGAAAAAATTTCAAATGTAATTAATTTAATTTCTATTCTTGTAACGGCAATTATTTTTATTAAAATAACAGTATCAGTTTTTAAATATTTATTTAGTGTTTATCTTACCAAAAAAGAATATGCACCTGAACGAAGAAAACAACTTAATGGAATAGTTTTTATTGCTTCCTTTTTAATTTGGACAATAGGCACACTTTTTCTTTTAGATAATCTTGGGTTTAAAATTTCAACCGTTGTTGCCGGGCTTGGTGTTGGCGGAATAGCAATTGCCCTTGCTGCACAAGCTGTGTTGGGTGATCTTTTCAGTTACTTTGTTATTTTCTTTGACCGCCCTTTTGAGATTGGTGATTATATTGTTGTGGGAGATAAAAATGGAAATGTAGAATACATTGGAATTAAAACCACAAAAGTACGAGCTTTAAGCGGCGAGATTATGGTCTTTAGAAACACAGATCTCACTGATTCCAGAATTCACAACTTTAAAAAAATGCAACGCAGAAGAATTTTATTTAAGATTGGTGTTGTTTATCAAACTAAGGCTGAAGTACTTAAAGAAATTCCGCAGATAGTAAAAAAAATAATTGATGATCAGGAATCAGCTACTTTTGACAGAGGTCATTTTTCATCTTATGGAGATTCAAGCCTTAATTTTGATTTTGTCTATTATGTTGAAAGCTCAGAATACATCAGGTATATGGATATTCAGCAGTCAATAAACCTTACCATATATGAAGAGTTTGAAAAAAGAGGTATTGATTTTGCTTATCCAACACGTACAGTGTTTTTGCAAAAATAAAACAAATAAGTGTGTACTTTGAAAGTTAATTTTTTGTCAAATAAAAATTTATAAATATGTATTTGACCTTAAAAAAATTAACCAAAAAAGTTTTTCCCGCCGGATATTTAAAAAGATATCAAAATAAATTTAGATACTTTTTATTTTTATTCTATAAAGGAAATGATTATAAATGCAATGTTTGTAATTCAAACCTATCAAAATTTGTTATTTTAGATAATAAATCGAAAATATGTCCAAGGTGCAGCAGTTCTCCAAGAGCAAGACAACTGTTAAAATATTTATTGGAAAATAAATATTTAAAAGATAAAACCGTTTTGCATTTTTCTCCTAATTATGGGATTAAAAATGCAATTAAAAAATTAAACACAAAAAAATATGTAACATCAGATTTTGAAGGTGAATTTGAAGCAGATAAAATATTAAACTTAGAGAATATTGATGAGCCAGACAACAGTTATGACCTAATATTATGCTTTCATGTTTTAGAACATATTGAAGATGATAAAAAAGCGATTCAAGAATTATTTAGAATTCTTAAATCACCTGGTTTTTGTCTGATACAAACACCTTTTAAAGAAGGAGATATCTATGAAGATGAAAGCATTAAAACAAAAGAAGAAAGATTAAAACATTTTGGTCAAAATGACCATGTAAGAATTTATTCCGTTGACGGACTGATCAAGAGATTAGAAACGGAAAATTTTACTGTAGAAAAAATAGTTTTGAAAAATCCACCCAACAATAAATATGCATTAAACGAAAAAGAAATATTTATAAAAGCAACTAAAGAATAAGAATAAGGCTATTTCTTCATTCTGAATTTACCGTCAATTTCTCTTTCAAAATTAGCTTCATAAATCTTTTTATATTTTTCAAGCAGATTGTCAGGCAGTCTTTCACCGTTAACTACAATTTTATCTTTTGTAAATTCTAATTCAAAATCTTCGTCATCATTTTCTACATAACCATCTTTAATTAATTCTGATCTTAATTCGTGCAAAAATGATTTTAATTTTTTCATCTCTTCTTTTAAATTACTCATATCAATCTTCATATCTTTCAGATTTTCTTTCAGTTTTTCCATACTTTCGTTTAGTTCTTTAAAATCAAAATCAATGTTAACATCAATAGGATTTTCTTCCAGCTCTACTTTTAAATTATGCACTAATTCCTCAATCTCGTCACAATTTATTCTTGATTTAAATTTCATTTTCTTTAATTCTTTTCTGATCTTATCGTTGTCTAATTTTACCCTTACTTTTATTCCGTCCAAATGTTTTAGTTCTTTGTTTAACTTTTTGATTTCAATATCAAAATCATCATACAGAAGCGAAGATGTATCTTTATCTAAGATAAAGCTGCTAGAATATAATCCACCATTTCTGTAACTGTTAGAACTAGAAGAACAACCAATTGAAAATATTACTAACAGAAGCAGAACTAAGCTCGATTTTATTACGTTACTGTTTTTAATAAATTTGAATTTTGACATATTTCCTCCTAATAAAATTTTAGTTTCTCATTAAGACGAAATAGTATAAGAAATGTTCTATTAATTATTTTAAGGTTTTATAAATGGTTATAATTGGTTAATTAAAATCTACTAGATTTGTCACACTGAGTCGATGAGAGATGGAAGAAGTGTCACCCTTCTATATTAATTGAGATTCTTCTCCCGACCTTGTCTGGATCAGAATGACATTTGAAAGTTTTTTAAGACAAATACCTTAAAATTTATTTGGGCCTGCGTTTTTAATCTTCTTATCAACATTAGCTTCAAATGCTTTAAAATTATCATGGAACATATTTGCTAATTTTTTTGCAGACTCGTCATATTTCTTTTTGTCTTTCCAAGTATTCCTCGGGTTCAGAACTTCAGATGGTACACCTGTAACTTTTTTAGGAATATTTAAACCGAAGAAAGGGTCTATTTCAATTTTAATAGAGTTTAAATTTCCTTTTAAAGCCTCATTTAGCATTGCACGTGTGTATTCAATTTTCATTCTTTTACCAACGCCGTAAGGACCACCGCTCCAGCCTGTATTTATGAGCCAGCAATTGGACTTATGCTTTTTAATTTTCTCTCCCAAAAGATTTGCATAAACAGATGGAAGTAAAGGCATAAACGGGGCTCCAAAACAAGTACTGAATGTTGCTGTTGGTTCAGATACACCTTTTTCTGTTCCCGCTACTTTTGCGGTATATCCTGAGATGAAATGGTAAAGTGCCTGTTCTGTTGTCAGTTTAGAAATTGGAGGCAGAACACCAAATGCATCTGCGGTTAACATTATAATGTTTTTAGGATGCCCGCCCATTCCGTCAGGTTCAATATTATTTATATGTTTAATCGGATAAGCAGCACGAGTGTTTTCAGTAAGTGTATCATCATTTAGATCTATTCTTCTGCTTATAACATCCATTTCAACATTTTCTAAAATTGTACCGAATTTTCTTGTGCATTCGTAAATATCCGGTTCGGCTTCTTTTGAAAGTCTGATTGCTTTTGCATAACAACCGCCTTCAAAATTGAATACACCTCTGTCACTCCAGCCGTGTTCATCATCACCGATCAGTCTTCTGTTAGGATCAGCTGAAAGAGTTGTTTTACCTGTACCAGAAAGCCCAAATAAAATAGCTGTATCGTTATCTTTTCCTATATTTGCTGAACAGTGCATAGCCATCACTTTCTTTTGCGGCAGAAGATAGTTCATAACCGTAAATATTGATTTTTTAATTTCGCCTGCATAACTGGTACCGCCTATCAACGCAAGTTTCTTTCCAAAGTGTAAGATTATAAATACAGGGGAATTTGTGCCGTCTTTATCAGTATCAGCCTGAAAGTATGGGAAATCAATAACAGTAAATCTTTCTTCATTAATATTTATCTTAGATAGATCCCCTATTCGAACAAACATATTTCTGGCAAAAAGACTATGCCAGGCAGTTTCCGTTACTATTCTTATTGGTAATTTATATTTTGGATCTGTTCCTGCATAACAATCCTGAACATAAAGGTCTTTACTTTCTGCATAAGAAAGCATTTTAGAAAATAGTTTATTAAAATATTTTTCATCAATTGGTCTGTTTACTTTTCCCCACCAAATATTTTTTTCACTGGTTTTTTCTTTAACTATAAATTTATCATTAGGGCTTCTTCCGGTGTGTTGCCCTGTTCTTGCAATTAATGGACCTAAATGGGAAATTTTTGCTTCTCTTCTTCTAACTGCTTGTTCATAAAGAGAAGGAGTAGCCTCGTTGTAAAAAACATTATTCAGGTTTGAAAAACCCATTTTTATTAATTGTTTCCAAATATCAAACTTATTTTTCATTTGTACCTTATTTTTTTGTAATTAATGAAGTGAAAATAATTATTAGCAATATAAAAAAAAAGGAAAGATTATTGAAGTAAAAGGGTCATTCTAAAAACCTTCCTTTCATAATTTGATTTTTCTTCTTCATTGTTAGTTTCAAATCCAAGCTTCTTGTATAGGTTTATTGCAGAATACAATTTTTTATTTGTTAGAAGTGTTACATACTTTGCATTTTTAGAATAAGCAAAACCAATTACAGCCAAAGCCAGTTTTTTGCCAGCCTGCTTGCCCTGGGCTTTTTTTGTTACAGCCATTTTAGATAATTCATAGGTCTGCCTATCAATTTTTATAGCTGCTGATGTTCCCACTATCTCATTATTTATTCTGGCAAAAAATATTTGCCCCCCCTTTTTTATAATATATTTTTCCGGCTCGTTTAATAACTTTTCATCTTTATCCTCAACATTAAAGTATTCTTCAAGCCATTCATAGTTAAGTTTTTTAAATATCTCCTTATATTTTTTGTTATAGGTAATTATTTCAACGCTTTTCATTAATTTCTGTTTTACTTTTTCATCCATTCTTTGAGCATAACTATTTTGTGTTAATAAGTTTTTTACTGAATCTATCATATTAAAAACATCATAACCGGATTCTGAAATTATTTCCTTGTTAACTTCTTCAATATCATTAAAAAGATCTTGTTCTTCTTTTAGAAATTGTTTTCCTTTTTTACTTAGAAAGGAATGAGATTCACGTTTATCTTGTGTACCTGATCTTGTTTCTATTAAACCTAATTTGTTTAGTTTCCTTAAAGATTGAATTACTGCAGGATGAGTTATTTGAAGATTATCAGCTAGATTTTGTACAGTACTTTTTTCAAAAAGATTTAAGTAGTAGAGTATTGGAAAAAGCGAAGGATCTAAATTAGAATTTCTTTTCTTACAAACATCTGAAATATCTTTCTGTAAAGATTCCCCCAACTTCTTTAAATAATTAGCAAAATTAAAATATTTTATTTCTTCAAAAGCTTTATTATTCATTAAAATCGAAATATAAAGTAATATAAAACGTAAATACTTACATAAATATATTACTAATTATCCATTTAATCAATATTAAATTTTCACTATTAGGTATCTAGTTCGGCAAGTAATTCCAGCAGATCAAATTCTTTTGTTTCGAAAACAATATTATCCTTTTCATCTCTGGGCCAGTCATATTCAGGTCGGTCACAATAAAGCTCAATTCCATTTCCGTCGGGATCAGAAATATAAATTGATTCGGAAATACCGCTGTCAGTTGCACCTTGAACCGGATATTTTTCTTCCCACAATTTTTTAAATGCTAAGGCTAATTCTTTTCTGTTTGGGTATAAAATTGCAAAATGATAAAGACCGGTATGTCCGGGAGGTCTAGGTGTTGCTTTTTCACCTTCCCAAGTGTTAAGTGCAATATGGTGATGGTAATCATTAGCTGAAAGAAAAACAGCTGAATCCCTATACCAGGCTTTTATTTTGTATCCTAAAAGATCTCGGTAAAACTTTAAAGATCTGTTTAAATTCTTTACAGTAAGATGTACATGTCCTATTTGCGTATCAGGGGAAATTTTATAATCCATAAAAGGGTCTCTATTTTATTGAAATAATTGAAAAAAATAAAATTATAAATATGCAGTAGCTTCTATTTCTACAAGTAATTCAGGTAAAACAAGGGCATTTACTTCAACCATAGAAGTGGCTGGTTTTATATTACCAAAGAATTCTGCATGTGCTCTGCCTACTTCATTTTGCAAACTGATGTCTGTTACATATATGCGTGTTCTAATTACATCATTTAGTGTTGCACCGGCTTCTTTAAGTGCTTTTTCAATCTTCTCAATTATAAATTTAGTCTGTTTATAAACATCATTTATTCCAATTATTTTTCCTTCATCAACAGAGGCTGTTCCGGAAACTTCAATTAAATTTCCCATTTTAACAGCTCTGGAATATCCGAACATATTTTCCCATTTAGCTCCGGAAGAAATAAGCTGTTTTTCTATAGGCATAAAATTCTCTAAGATTTATTATTCAACAATTTGTAAATCTATTAGATCAAAAAAAGTATAACCTTGAGGACTTGCAAAATTAGAACCGCCAAGTTCTATAAGTATTTTATCATCAACAGCAGAATTTATATTAAAATTAAGTGTATAAGATGTCCACTCTTTGCTATCAATGTATTTACTCTCTATTCTTGTTCTTTTGTCACCAACCTTGTGATAAATAACCAAACTTCCTGGATCTTGTGTAGATTTTGACCAAAATATTAATCTGTAATTTTTATTACCTTGAGGGGCATTAACTTCTTTAGTTACAAATGCGCCTAAACTTCTGGCTTTTAGAAATATTGAGAATTTTCCCCCATTTATAGGAACATCATTTGAAAATTTTACTATTGGTGGACCGGGACTTACCCAATTATCAATATCTGCATTACCACCCGATTCAAAAGAACTAACTAAAAGTCTGTTTGGTTGTGTATCAATAATTGTCTCAACAGGTGTTACAGTTCTTGTGCAACCTGCAATAATCAATAAAACAAGCGAAAATAGAAATATCTTTGATTTCATAATATCCTCCTATTTATTCAATAAAAAGAAGAGTACAAATATTACAGTAGATACAATTATATTTTCAATAGCTATTTATTGGAATATTGTTAAACA
>Ga0210038_1000957_pt1 | contig 15834 bp, 9 predicted proteins | sample CryGeyCG2114_020_FD_183970 | JGI IMG/M metagenome (GOLD analysis project Ga0210038, IMG submission 183970) | Groundwater microbial communities from aquifer - Crystal Geyser CG15_big_fil_post_rev_8/21/14_0.20 (SPAdes) (version 2) | ecosystem: Environmental > Aquatic > Deep subsurface > Groundwater... | reverse complement strand
TGCAACACCTATATTACCAGTTCCTCCTCCAAATTTAAATTCTGGATTTGTATAAAGAAGACTAAAATTTGGAACTTGGAAGAAATGACCATATGAGAAATGTACAACACCCCTATCAGTTAGCGGGAAAGCTACTCCTAATCTTGGACTGAATTGCCAAGATGAAGGTACATCAACATACCATTTTGTTCTTCTTTGTGCTAATGTTAGTGCTAGATTTTCTGTTTTTCTTGGTCTATATATATCAGGATCAGAAGGATCTGCAAGTGTAAAACCATCAGGTGAAAAATAATCTGCTCTAATACCAATATTTATAATCATTTTATCAAGTTCAATCTTGTCTTGCAGATAAGCTGAAAATTCTAGTGGTTGACGAGTGTACTGATCTATTCTTAAATTTTCATTAGGATCAAATAGATCTGGGATATATAAATGTGCGTATGGATTTAAACTGACTTCAGGATCTTGTAATCCTTGTTCTTGTATATAATTAATATTATTGAAATATAACCTGTGTTTATTAATTTCAAATCCGGCCTTTAACATATGTGTTTGTGTTACTTGAGATGTAATATCAAGTTTAGCACCTATTGATTCAGTGTTTCTTTCAAAGGCAGAATGCTGCATACCACCAGTTAAAAAACTTGGAACTTCTGCAGGTTGCTTTCCTAAAAGTAATTCATTAGGATAAAGTGCATTAGGATCATAATCAAAAGCTTTTTGATTAAAATCTTTCTTGAAATATGTAAAATTCAGATTGTAAAATGTTGAATTTGAAAGTGTATGAGTAAAACCTAAAATGTTTGTAAATCCGGTTCTTTCTTTTTTAAAATCTCCATCGGGATTAAAACTAAAGCCTAAATCAAAATCTCTAAATTTTACATTATCATAAATTACATTATAAGTTATTTTTAAACTTGGTATTATTTTAAATGTCAATTTAGCTTGTGCATATTTTTTTTCATTATCATTAAGCGGTACTATTGCATCGTCACCTTTTCCAACAGAACTATCCGCAATTAGTATATATCTTGATTCAATTGGTACGGAGGAACCTTGGTTGATGGTTATATTGTAAGGTGTATAAACTCTTTTACCATACATCCAACCACCAAAATAGATCCATCTTCCTGTTGTTCTTAAAAAGATTTTATCTTTTAATATTGGTCCGCTTAATGTAAGTTCAATATTTCTAATATTGGTAGCATCAATCTTATCTATATTTCTAAAAATATTAGTATGATTACTAGCATAGGAGCCTAAATAAGTTGAAATATTTGCGTGAAAGTCATTATTACCGTCTTTTGTTGCAATATTTACATAACCGGATAATGCACGTCCATATTCAGCGTTAAATGCACCACTTACAAATTGGAGTTCTTGAATACTGTTTGTATTTACATCTACAACAGTTGACCCGTCATAAACATCAGTCATCGGCACACCATCAATTGCATATACAACTTCACCGGATCTTCCTCCTCTTACATTTCCGCCAACAAAACCGGCTTTTAGTTGTAAGACTTCTTGAAATTCTGTTACCGGTAATTCTTTAATATCATCAGCATTTATAATTGAAGTAGATGAAGTTAAATCTTTTGTAACCAATGGCTTTTTTGCAACAATTATAATTTCTTCACCTAATGATAATACAGTAGTTGTAAGATTAAAATCAATTTTAGTCGTTAAGTCAATTGATACATTTACATTTGTGTATGTAATAGGATTATATCCCAATGCAGAAGCTTTTATTGTATAACTACCTGGTGACAAACCAATTATAGAATATTCCCCATCTAAATTTGTTGCTGCACCATAATTAGTCCCTAAAATTATAACATTTACGAAAGGTAATGGTTCATTTGTATTATCATCAACAATTTTACCGGCAATTTTACCTGTTTGTGAAAATGTAAGATTTGCAAAAATTATCAGAAATATACAAAAGTTAATAATTCTATAAATTTTAGACATTAAGAATTACCTCTACTTAATTCATCTATTTTTTTAATGAAATATTCTTGTTCTTTTTTGAAACTGTAATGTGGATATCTTGTAAGGGATTTAGAGTTGATGTGTTGCAATCTAAACTTTAAATTATTAGAACTAATATTAAAATAATCTAAAATAAACCATTTAATTTTAGTAATAAGCATAAATTTAGAAATGAACTTTATAGAAAAAAAATAAAATTCGAAAATAGTCTGGAAAGCTGTAGAATTTATTCTATAAAGGTCCCTTTTTTTTAATTAAGATAATAATATTTAACTAAGAATCAATTGATTGCTTTTTATTAGTATCAATGTATCTATTTATATCAATTCTTACTACTACCTAAATATAGGTATTTTAATAAATTATGTGTTTTTTGCCACCTAATTGAAGTGGTAAAAATATAATATTTTTTCAAATAAACAATATACTATACAATGCCTTCTTTTATAGCTTTTACAACAGCTTCTGACTGTGAATGAACATGTAGTTTTTTATAAATATTTCTGAAATGAAAGCGTACTGTTTCAACACTAATAAATAGAGAATCAGCTATTGCTTTAAAATTATTTCCACCGACTAATCCACTTAAAATTTCTTTTTCTCTTTTAGTCAAAACATATTCGTTTTTTTTATCAATATTTTTCCCTTTCTTCTGAAAAGATTCAATCACTTTTCTGGCAATATGAGAACTCATTGGTGAGCCGCCGTTAGAGGCTTCTTTTATTGCCTCAAGTAATTTTGACGGGGGTGTTTTTTTAATTAAATAACCTGAAGCACCAGCACATAAAGCATCAAATATTAGCTCATTTTCTTCATAAACAGTTAATACAAGAATAGTTATTTCCGGAAGAATTTCTTTAACTTTTTTTATCCCTTCAATTCCATTCATACCCGGAAGGCCAATATCCATTAAAAGTATATCAGGATTATTTTTTTCAATGTTCTTTAGCATTGAAGTACACTCTGAATATGTATCGATGCATGAATATCCTTCAGTGCCATCGATTAATATTCTTAAGCCTTCTCTTATTTCATTGTCATCTTCAACAACAACAACTTTTATCATAAATCATCTTCTCCATTTCTTAATTATAAAATTAAACAAATTTCTATAAAATATTTCCTTTAAATTTTACAATAGTACCGCCATCATCTGCCATTAAAATTTTTAGATCTCCACCTATATCACTGGCTCTTCTTTTCATATTATCCAATCCGTTCCCTCGCTTTATTTTTGAGATATCAAAACCTTCTCCGTTATCTTTTACTGTCATTTCTAACTTTTTACCTTTTGTTGAAGCTTCTAAAATAATTTCATTACAATTACTGTGTGCTATTGAGTTATTGATAGCTTCTTTAAATATCAGAAATATATTTTGTCTATGTTCCATAGTTAAAATAACTTTTTCAAATGCCTTAATATTTTCTGATTTGAAAGATATGCTTGTATGCGTCAGAAACTCAGCGTAAGTATCTCTTAATCTCAATATAAGATCATATAAAGATTCTCTCTTAGGATTAACCAGCCAAACTATGTCGCTTAAATCATCAATAAGCTTACGGGAATTTTTACTTATTGTTTTTAATGAATACTTAACATCATCATCATCAGTTTTAATTTTTTTTGAGATCACTTCGCTAAGTATTGATATACCGGTTAAACTTGATCCGATATTATCATGCAAATCAGCAGCAATTTTTGTTTTTATTCTTTCAATTCTAAACAGATTTCTAATTCTTAAATAAATAATTGAAGCAACAAGCCCTCCAATTAATAAAACTGCAAAAGCTATAAACCACCAGGTTTTCCAGATTGGAGGTGTAATAATAATTTTTAATGTTCTCCCCTTATTATTCCAAACTCCATCATTGTTGGAACCTTTTACCTTAAATAAATATGTCCCCGGATCCAAATTTGTATAGGTAACAAATTTTCTGTTTCCTGACAAGACCCATTCTTTATCAAATCCTTCCATCATATAAGCATAAAAGTTTTTTTGCGGTGAAACAAAATCAAGTGAAGCGAACTCTATTGAAAAAACATTTTGAGTAGAACTGAGTTTTATTTCATTTGAAGTGACTATTGATTGTGTCAGTGGAGAATCTTCTCCATTAATTTTAATTGGTTTGTTAAAAATTTGTAGATCAGTAATTACAATGTTAGGAATATGTTCATTGGAATTTACTTTATCTGGATTAAGTACATAAAATCCTTTTGTTCCACCAAAAAATAATTTACCGTTAATTCCTTTAAAACTTGCACCCCAAAAAAATTGATTACCTTCCAAACCGTCATTTGTATCATAATTTCTAACGGAATTGTCATTTGGATTTAACATTGACAAACCATTATCAGAACTCATCCAAATCTTACCATTATCGTCTCCCTGTACACAATAGATTATGTTACTGGTCAACCCATCTTTGATATTATAATTTATAAATTGAGGTTTTTTTAGATTCTGTTGATTAAAGGAAATTTTATTTATACCACCTCCATATGTGCCAAACCAAAGGTTCCCGTTTTTATCTTTAAATGTAGAAATAACCCTGTCATCACTTAAACTTAGTTTATTTTGAGGATCTGCTGTAAAAGATTCAAATTTTATATCATTAGTATTTTTCAGAACATCTTTTCTATATTTATTTGATAATTTGTTCAATCCGTTCCAAGTTCCTATCCAAAGATTACCAAAATCATCTTCGATTATACAAGATTGTATCATGTTATTGCTAAGACTATTCGGATTATTAGCATCATATATGAATTTGATAAATTTATTATTCTTTCTATCATAAACATCTAAACCAATACCTGTTCCTATCCATAATTGTCCGTCTGTATCTTCATAAATAGCCTGAATAATATTAGAACCACCTCTGTTGGCTGGTGAATTAGAATTTTTAAAATTTATAAATTTTATTTGGTCTAATTGATTTGATTTAATTGGCTTAAGACTTTTGTTAAGACCTCCACTCCAAGTACCGATCCAAAGATAGCCTAGTTTATCTTTATATATTGCAGATATTGAGTTATCATTTATACTGAATTTATTTTGAATATTATTTTTATAAACAAAAAAATGTTTACCGTCTTTTTTTAATCTATTCAATCCACCACCTAAAGTACCAACCCATAGAGTTCCATTTTTATCTTGATAAATTGAGCGCACAGTATTATGACTAAGACTCATTTTATCTGATGGATCGTTTTTATAGTGTTTAATCTGCAACACCTCTCTAACTAATTTTACTAATCCATCTTCTGCTGTACCAATCCAGATTAGTCCAGAGTTATCTTTAAATAATGAAAGAATATTGTTATTAAGTAAAATATCTGTATTGGAGATATCGGGTATTGTTTTTATAAACGAATTATTTTTGACATTATATCTGTAAAGGCCATCACCAGTGCCTGCCCAAATTAAATGCTGGTTATCTTCAATTATAGCATTAACTCTGTTTTTGTTTCCGTTCTTATTTTCTAACGGATCCATTATAAATTTTTTAATTTTATTTGAAGATAGGTTTAACTTAATTAAACTGTTAACAGTACCTATCCACAAATTTTGATTTTTATCCTGATAGATTGATAATATTATATTATTGTAAAAATTTTTATTAATTCTTGAATAATTTATAAACCTATTATTTTCTCTGTCATATTTATCTAAACCACCGTCACTTCCAATCCAAAGGTTTCTATCTTTATCTTCACAAAGTGAGAGGACAACATTATTGCTAAGACTATATTTATCATTCGTATCATTCCTATAGTGAGTAAATACTCCTTCCTTTTTGTTAAATCTATCCAGCCCTTCTTCGGTCCCTATCCATAAATTACCAAAACTGTCTTCTACAATTGTTCTTACATTATTAAAGATTAAACTGTTTGAATCTGCAGGATCATTTCTAAATGAAATAAAAGAATCCATAGATTCATCATATTTACAAAGACCGCCGCTATTTGTACCTACCCAAAGTACTCCATCTCTATCTTCATAAATAGTCCAAATAAAATTATCAGATATTGAGCTGGAATCCTGGGGAATGTTTTTATAAACTTTGAAATTATAACCATCGTATCTGTCAAGTCCATCTTCTGTAGCAAACCACATAAAACCTCTTCTGTCTTGTAAAATACTGTGAACAGTATTTTGTGATAGTCCGTGTTCACTAAAGAGATGTGTAAATTTTAATTGATTGGTTTGAGCGGCAATAGGATTTATTATTACTGAAGTAAGAAAGAATACAAAGAAGATATATGATTTGTTTTTTAACATTTATTATAAAAAATGATTAGTATTTTTTTAAATATAATTTAATATTTTATTAAGCATTGTTCCATATAATTAATTTAAAATAAAAGCCCAATCTTTTAACATGTGGATTGGGCTTTAGATTAAAATTTCAAAATATATTTTTGGTAAATTATTTCATCAGTATCATTTTTTTTGTTTGAATATAATCACCTGCAATAAGTCTATAAAAATAAATTCCGCTTGAAAGACGAGAAGCATTAAAAGTGACAGAATAATTACCAGCGGATTGTTCTTTGTTTACTAATGTAGTTACTTCTCTTCCTAATACATCAAAGATCTTCAAAGTTACATTGCTGACAGCTGACAGCTGATAGCTGATAACAGTAGATGGATTAAATGGATTGGGATAATTCTGTAACAATTTATAATCTGTTATAATGGAATTATCATTTGATTTTACGTCTGTAATAATTAGATCAGGAATAGGCAATTTTACATCTGTGTAAATATGATATTCACCCGGTGCAAAGTTAAGTGAAATATCAGTGCTTACAACATTTAAACTATCACCTGAAAAATAATCATACCACATTCCTGCATGTTGAAAATTAGCAGTTGAACTTAGATTGATAACATTAAAATTTCCAAAAACAGATACATTCATTGAATCTCCGTTCAAATAAATTTTCTTTACTGAATATATATTATCAACAGCAAGAGAATAACTGGATGGACTAAATGCTTCATAATTCGTTTTTAATTTAATTATAGCTGCAATAGTTTTATATAATTTTTGTCTGTCATTATTAGTCCAGTAATTCCAAAGAATTGGTTTTTCACTTGTTCTTCCACCCTGATCGATAGAAATATCATATCCTAATTCCCCAAACATCCAAAGCATTTTTGTACCTGGTATCAGATAAAAAAATGTTGATGCTAATTTTATTCTGTCAATTCCTGTAGTCAGAATTTTGGTGTCATACGTACCGCTGCTGTTACCGTCTTGTTTAATTTTATACAACATCCTTTCTTCATCGTGACTTTCCATGTAAGCCACAGTATTTAGATTCGGACTCAATCTAAGATCACTGTTATTTACATAACCCATAGCAGCTTCTGTATAAGCATAATTCTTATTAGTCCAAAGTAAAAAACCAAAGTTTGAAAGTATTGATTCCTCACTTTGAGCAAAATGTTCAAAAATTAAAGTAGATGATGGGTGATTTTGCCAGATCTTGTTTCCCATTCTTTCTAAAATATCAATCCTTGCTTGATCAAAAGCACTACCGTCGTCTGGTGGTATATTTGGTGTATTTGTAAAACCTTTTGTAAAATCAAATCTGTATCCGTCAATATGGTATTCCGATATCCAATAGTCTGTAACTCTGTCAACAAAATATTTTGTCTGATTACTTTCGTGGTTAAAGTCATTACCCCAAGAATATACAGTATTTGGTGAAGTAACATTAAACCATGGATTATTAGCTGCAGGTCTGTTATTTGCAGAATCCCAGTATAATCTGACCAAAGGACTTTGCCCGTAAGCATGATTTAAAACTATATCTAAAAATACAGCAATCCCCATTGAATGAGCTTCATCAATAAAAGCTTTAAGATCGTTTTTAATGCCGTAATATTTATCCAATGCCATATGAAAACTTGGATTATATCCCCAGCTGCTGTTGCCTTCAAATTCCATTACAGGCATTAGTTCAATTGCATTTATTCCAAGATTTTTTAAATAATTTAAAGTGTCTTTTAATGTTTTATAAGAATGAGTAGATACAAAGTCCCTTACAAGTAATTCATAAATGACTAATTTTTTATTATCTACTTTTGTAAAATTAGTAACCTGCCAGTTATATGGAGTTTGATCGGTCTGCAGCACACCGACTAATTGATTTGTTTTACCTGCTGGATACTGTATTAAATTAGAAGGATATATTGTTGTGGGAATATATTTATCATTTGATTCATCCAATACTTTTTCCGTAAACGGATCAGCAATTCTTAAATTACCGTCAACCAAATATTGAAAAGCATATTCTTGTCCTGCAGTTACATTAAAAGTAAGCCACCAGATAACGCTATCTGCAGTAACAGATTGTCTTTTCATAAAATAATTCAGGTCAACTTTCCAATTGTTAAAATCACCTAATACATATACAAAGCTTTTGTATGGGGCAAAAAGTGCAAGAGTTACAGTTGTAGTATTATAATTTATTCCTAGTTGGTTATTAGCCGGCAGGGCTTGTTCTGTTACGGAAGAATTTAGAAATACAGAAAAGCTAAGAGTATCTGATAATGTTGTTGTATCCGTTCCAACTATTGTAATACTATTTGCACCTGTAGTAAAATCTGTATTTACCACCAAATTATAGTTTAATGAATCAGAAGTAGTTTGTGTTTTTTGAGTGCCGTTTACAAATAGTGTAATATCTTTGCTTTGAGTACCTAAAGCAGCAGCATTCACAATTACATTTATTGTATCATCTGAGTTAGTAAATAATGGAGATCTTAAAGGATCACCAAATTGATTAGATACAGTTGGAGAATTAAGAACAAGAGAATAAGAGCCAGCAGTAAAGAGAGGGTAAAAAATGTCAGGTCTTGTTTGTTTGCTGGCATCAGCAGTTCTAAAAACAAAAGCTAAAGAATTGATATGTTCAGAAGAATTTGTAATACTATAAAATTGTCTTGGATAACCTATAGTAAGTTGATAGCTATTATCGCCGAGTCTTGTTAATTTAGGTTGAGTTGAATTGTTTCCCCAACTTCCAATAACGTGTTGCCAATCTCCAATATTTGTTTTAACACCAGTGTGCACATATAAATCCCCGCTAGTATAACTCAAAAGTTCTTCAGCACCAGGTTGTGTTGTATCAAAATAAATAATAATAGAATCACTCTCTGTAGGATATTGGGGTGTAGATGTAACAAGTTGCGAATAACTAAATTGAGCAATTGTAAAAAGTAATATTATTAAAAATTTAAATTTCATTAAAACCGATCCCCTTTTATATTCAAAACATTATTAGAAAAAAGTAAAAATATTACTTTATCAATTAATTAAACAGTCAATAAATATGACCTAATCATTTAGCTTTTACTTCATCTACGTCATTAACGAACATTACTAATATTCCGGCGAGTATCATTGAACCACCACCAAGCAGTAAAGCGAAAATAGCGTTATCCCCAAATAAATTTTTAACACACCATCCCAAAATAGCTGCAGCTGTAATTTGTGGAATAACAATAAAGAAATTAAAAATCCCCATATAAACTCCCATCTTTTCCGGTGGTAAAGAACCGGCAAGAATTGCATAAGGCATTGCAAGAATTGAAGCCCAGGCAAGTCCAATTCCTAATTCAGAAACGAGAAGTAAATTTGGATCTTTAATAAAGTAGAATGAAATAAATGCAAGACCGCCAATAACCATACTTATCAAGTGTACAGTTTTTCTGTTTGTTAACTTTGAAAGCCAAACAAGTACAAAAGCCATTATTGCAGCAAAACCATTGTATACAGCCATCAGTACTCCAACCCAATCAGCACCCTTATTATATAATTCTGATGAAGGATCAGTTGCACCATAAATATGATGAGTAACAGCAGGTGTTGTATATATCCACATTGCAAATAAAGCAAACCAAGAGAAGAACTGAACAAGCGCAAGCTGCTTCATTGTTTTTGGCATCTTATAAAAATCATTAAACACAGTTACAAAACCACCGCTATCACTTCCTTTATTTGAAAGAAAACCAACAATGATCTGCATCAATCCGAAAATTATTGAACCTACGAATAAAACATAAAGACCGTAATCAGTTTCATTTAAAACAAAATATAAAATAGAAGAGCCTACAAGACCAATTAAAGTCCAGATCGTTCCGGTTTTATAAAATTTTTCTCCGGGGAAATTATCAACTCTTAATTTTCCGGATTTACTTTCGCTATCAGATTCAGAATATTTTTTAAGTTCTTCAGGGGAATATTCCTTTGTGCTGAAGACAGTCCACAAAACAGATAAAATAAATACAGCACCGCCAATGTAGAATGAGAATTTAACAGAAGCCGGGATCTCTCCGGAAGGAGCTGTGTTTGAAATGTTGAACCAATTTGTCATCATATACGGCAAAGCAGAAGCTACAATTGCACCAATACCGATGAAAAAACTTTGCATTGAAAAACCAATTGTTCTTTGCTCTGATGGAAGCATATCTCCAACAAAAGCACGAAAAGGTTCCATAGAAATATTTATGGATGCATCCATTATCCAAAGCATTCCGGCTGCCATCCAAAGTGCAGGAGAATTTGGCATTATGAATAAAGATAAAGAAGCTAAAATTGCACCGGCAAGAAAATAAGGTCTTCTTCTCCCTAGTCTTCCCCAGGTTCTGTCACTCATGTGACCAATTATTGGTTGAACAATTAATCCTGTTACAGGAGCTGCAATCCAAAGAATTGGTATGTCATCAATCTTAGCTCCAAGGGTTTCAAAAATTCTACTAACATTTGCATTTTGCAAAGCAAAACCAAATTGAATCCCAAGAAAACCAAAACTCATATTCCATATTTGCCAAAAACTTAAACGAGGTTTTTCCATCGGACAAGCTCCTTATAATTTTATTGGAATACTTTTATTGAACTATAGAATATAAGAAATTTTTCATTTTATCTTATACACTCCGTTTGAGTAGTTCTTTAAAGACATATTGCAATCCATAATCTTTATTTATTATTTTTACCACTTCAAATAATAAGACAAAATTTTGATTATAGTAAACTACTAATTTTTATTGTGGGTGGAATATGCTTTTTAATTACAGAATAAAAAAAACAAAATACCTGAGTCTATTATTAACATTTATTTTTGCTTTAAATGTTAATTTATTAGCTCAAAAAGTAACAACTGTTAATTCTGTTGAATGGTCAAAGAATGCAAGTATTTATGAAGTTAATGTAAGACAATTTACTCCTGAAGGAACATTTAAAGCTTTTGAAAAGCATCTGCCTGAATTAAAGAACCTTGGAATTAAAATTTTATGGTTAATGCCTATCAACCCAATTGGAGTGAAAAACAGAAAAGGTACATTGGGAAGTTACTATTCTATCAGAGACTACAAATCAGTAAATCCTGAATTTGGAAGTTTAGATGATTTTAAAGGATTGGTTAGCAAAGCTCATCAAATGGGTTTTAAAGTTATAATTGACTGGGTTGCCAATCACACAGCCTGGGATAATGTTTGGATAAAATCACATCCTGATTTCTTTACAAAAGATTCAAATGGAAATTTTGGTCCTCCTGTTAAAGATTGGTCAGATGTAATTGATCTTAATTACAACAACCATAAATTATGGGATTATATGATCGATGCTATGTCATATTGGGTAAAAGAAACTGATATTGACGGATTCAGATGTGATGTAGCCGGAATGGTTCCAACTCCTTTTTGGAACGCTGCAAGAGAAAAGCTAGATAAAATAAAACCGGTTTTTATGTTGGCTGAATGGGAAAATGAAGACCTTCACGAACACGCTTTTGATATGACCTACGCTTGGGAATTCCATCATATAATGAAAGAGATCTATAAAGGTAAAATGAATGTTGGTGATTTAGATGCTTTTATAAAAAGAGACGAAAAAAGATTTAATCCAAAAGCATACAGAATGACATTTACCTCAAATCACGATGAAAACTCTTGGAATGGAACTGTTACAGAAAGATTTGGTATAGCACAAAGAACATTTGCAGTTTTAACATTTCTTGTAAAAGGTATGCCTTTAATTTACAGCGGGCAAGAAGCAGGACTAAATAAAAAATTATCATTTTTTGATAAAGATAAAATCGATTGGAAAAAGAGTGATTACAGAGATATATATAGAGTGTTAGTTCATTTAAAAACTAAAAATAAAGCTTTATGGAACGGGACATTCGGCGGTGAAATGGTAAGACTAAAAACTAATGATGATAAAAATGTTTTTGCTTTTACAAGAGAAAAAGATAATAACAAGGTTATTGCAATTTTTAATTTATCGCCAAATGAAAAAACAGTAAGAATAGATAATAATAATTTAGATGGTATTTACAAATCATTATTTAAGGGTAAAGAATCCAAATTAACAAATCACATTGAAGTTGATCTTAAGCCTTGGGCTTACTCAGTATTTTATAAATAATTTACTCTGAGTGATATAATGTTGACCTACTAAAAATCTTTATCACTCAATTCTGTAAGCGAATTGCAGGACTACCCCACCTGTGATTCGCTTTTTTATTTTTAAATAAAAAAACTCAGAATAAATTCTGAGTTTTTAATATTTGCGGGCTTGCCCACCTACATTACATCTCGGTGAACAGGTCAGTCTTCGTAATTCGTACTTCGACTAACAGGTCAGTCTTCGTAATTCGTACTTCGACTAACAGGTCAGTCTTTGCTTGTTTTCTATTACAAATTAAAAAACCCTCCACTATGGGAGGGTTTAATAATTTGGCGGGTTTACCCGCCGAAGCCACAATTTATTGTGGCGAAGGCGGGGCCGATCCGTCAAAACTTCGTTTTGCCGAGACAAGCGAGACAAATTCTCGCGTTCTTTTGCAAAACAAAAAAGCCTTACAGAAAAACTGTAAGGCTTAATTTTATAGCGGGTTTACCCGCCGAAGCCACAATTTATTGTGGCGAAGGCGGGGCCGACGAGACTCGAACTCGCGACCTCCTGCGTGACAGGCAGGCGTTCTAACCAACTGAACTACGACCCCAATATTTTTTTTTAAGAACTATAAATTAAACTATTTAATATTTTAATTTCTTTACGACCTTCCCAAATATATCGGGACAGACATTATAATTTATCCTAAAAAAAGAAGTTCAAATATATAATTATGAGCCTCGAGAATCAACTTTTTAAAATTATGTTTTAGTTATTTTTTATTGACTTAAACACCGAAAGAAATACCAACTGATTTTGCAACTTTAACTGCTTGTGTATTTTCTTTTACTAATTTTAAATTAGCTATTGCTTCATCAATACTAACGTGTTTAATTTCAGTTCCTTTTAAAGCAGCCATTCTACCAAATTTATCCTTAGATGCCATTTCTATTGCATAAGCGCCATATTTGGTAGATAAAATTCTATCAAATGGTGTTGGGCTTCCGCCTCTTTGCAAATGTCCTAAAACCGTAACTCTTGTTTCTCTTCCAGTATTTAATTCAATATTGTATGCAACTAATTCTCCAATTCCACCTAATCTTTTTGGATCTGTTCTTTTTTTATCAGTACCTTTTAGCACCATATCTTCACCAATAGCTTTTGCACCTTCTGCAACACAAACCAAGCTGAATTTTTTTCCCAATAATTCTCTTTTATGAATTTGCTCATATACTTTTTCCCAGGAATACGGAAACTCAGGGATTAGAATTATATCGGCTCCTCCTGCTATCCCACCGTGTAAAGCGATCCAACCGGCATATCTTCCCATAACTTCTACTACAATTACTCTGTGATGTGAAGATGCAGTTGTATGTAATCTATCAAGTGCTTCTGATACAACAAAAACAGCAGAATCATGCCCAAACGTTTGATCTGTTGCGTCAAGATCATTATCAATAGTTTTAGGAACTCCAATTACATTTATACCTTCCAATCCCAGTTCTTGTGAGATATGCATAGTTCCGTCCCCACCGATAGCAATAAGCGTATCTAAGTTCCAGGCTTCGTAATTTTTTTTAACATCTTCTACTCTATTTTCAATTACAATTTTACCGTTCTTTTCTACCGGCCAATGAAAAGGATCACCTTTATTTGATGAGCCTAATATTGTTCCGCCTTGAGCAAGTATTCCTGAAACATCACTGTTTTTAATTTCTTTTGCTCTTCCTTCCACTAATCCCTCAAATCCATCAAGAATTCCTAGAACGGACATACCATAGTCTTGAGCCGGTTTTGTAACACCTCTTATTACTGCATTTAATCCAGGACAATCACCACCTCCGGTTAACAATCCAATTCTTCTTACTTTTTTTGCCATATTACTTAAATTACTTTTTTTGTTGTTTTAAAATGAATTTTTGCAACTTTATTTAATTCTTCTTTGCCAAATATATTTATAAATTCTTTAGCAGTTAACTCTACATTATTTGAAGCACCTTTTAAGAAATTCATCTTGTATTTCTTTTTTGATGTTTGAAACCATTTTACAAATTTATCTCTTGCTAAAATAGATGCTGCTGCAACTGCTGTATATCTTTCAGCTTTGGTGTATTGATGTAAAATTAATTGCTTGCCTTTTTCTTGTAATGATCTAATAATTAATTTTTCATCACCAAATTTATCACTAATTGACTCTTCAGCCGAATGTTTTGTTAAAATATTTTCTAATACTTTTGCATGAGCCCAAGCTAATAATCTGTTTAGATTTCCTATCTTTGAGTATAGTTCGTTATATTTCTCCGGATTAATTATAATAATATCTGATCTATCACTAACAATTTTTTTTATTTTATATGCTAAATCAGAGATAGCCGGATCCGTTAACTCTTTACTGTCTTTTACTCCAATTTTTCTTAACTCAATTATAGAATTTCTATCTACTAAAACACCGGCAACAACCAAAGGTCCAAAAAAATCTCCTTTACCGGATTCATCAGTGCCAATATACTTTTCTGGTTCATCTAATTCTTTCTTGTTAAGGTCAAAAAGTTCTTCACCAAATATTAATTCATTTATCTTATTATAAAAATCACTTTCTTTATTGCCCTGTAAAATTTTTTTAATTCCTTTCTTGCCAAAATAGACTAATAATTTTACATCATCTTTACCGTAGTGCAAATCACAATTAAAATTATATTTATCTTCTTTTATACCGGATACAGCTATTCCTTTTTCAGCTAAAAATTTAATTTCTTGCTCGATTAGTTTTTTAGCTTGTTGTTTAATTTTATCCAAGTTGAGATATTAAATAATGAAAATAAAATACGAATAGATAAAAATATTAAAAATATGATGAAATGTATATCAGCTTATTCTGATCTTGAAAGAGGAAGTGTAATTATAAAGGTACTTCCTTTATTTTCAACACTTTCAATTTTAAAAGTGCCTTCATTTTGTTTTATGTATTTAATAACTAATTGTAAGCCCAATCCTGTGCCAAATTCTTTTTCAGTACCTTGAGTGGAAAATACATCTTCAGTAAATATTTTGTCTAGACTTTCTTTTTTCATTCCAACACCGGTATCTTTTACAATCAATTCAACTTTATCGTTACCATCAACATTTTTCTTATGTGCTGAAATTGAAATATTTCCCCGCCTTAAAGTAAATTTAATTGAATTAGAAATTAGATTTTGGATAACGGAATTCATCATTTCTTTATCGGCATAAATGAAAAGACTTTCCTCTACATCTACATTAACAGAAATTTGTTTTCTGATGTAATTACCTTTTAAGATCAAGAGATTTTTATTAACTAATTTATCAACATTTAATACTTCCGGTTCATAAACTATTTTGCCAACCTTAAATCTTGAGTATTGCAGAAGATTAGTTGTCATCGTATAAAGATTTTTTGAGGAT
>Ga0210038_1000954_pt1 | contig 15844 bp, 12 predicted proteins | sample CryGeyCG2114_020_FD_183970 | JGI IMG/M metagenome (GOLD analysis project Ga0210038, IMG submission 183970) | Groundwater microbial communities from aquifer - Crystal Geyser CG15_big_fil_post_rev_8/21/14_0.20 (SPAdes) (version 2) | ecosystem: Environmental > Aquatic > Deep subsurface >... | reverse complement strand
CTTTTACTCAAACTATGGATATAACTTATTAGAGTCTAAGCAATTAGAAGAATGGATATCTTTAGTATTTCAAAAAAAATAATTGTAATTATTTTGTTAGCATCATTTTCTTGGTTTGCGTAAATACACCTGACTTACTTACTACCAATAATCTATACAAATAAACCCCGCTTGTTAAAGATTTAGCTGTAAAATTTACATTGTAAATTCCTACATTTTTTTCTTCATTTAATAAAGTAGCAACTTCTTTACCAAGTATGTCATATATAACTAATGATACTTTACTAATTTCAGAAATTTGATAACTTATAACAGTTGAAGGATTAAATGGGTTTGGATAATTTTGCATAAGAAAAAAATTACTTGGCATAGTATTTTGTGCAATTATATCAGTAACAGTTATTGGGAATATTTTTGTAATTGAAAAATCTACCCAATAAAGACTATATAAATTCGGAATTGAAGATATCAATTCTTGACCAATAGTTTTAGCGGGATCTTTTATTGTATTCCACCAAAATTCATCTGCCGGAAAACCGTAATGGTAACCAACTTTATTATTAGAAAAATAATTTGCCCACTCAATAAAATTAGTTTTCATATCATTAAATGATGCATATTGCTGACCGTCATTAATAAAAATAATATCACCTCTGTAGGTTGGAGGCATCCATTCAGTTCTGAAATGTATTAGAAATAAATTATAATTTTCATTATAAGATTTAACTTTTACTTCCCAGGATATCGCGGCAGAATCACTTACTTTTCTTCCGTCAGAATATTTATCAGCTTCATACCATTCTATATCAATACCCAAACCAACAACACAAGAATGATGTCCATATCTTTTAAATACCATATCTATCAAAATATCAATATTTGCAGAACCCGGTTCCAGCTGTAAATATACTTTAAATCCTTCTTTATCAAATCTTGTTAAATATTCTTCGTTTGTATCATAACCAAAACCAAGAATTTTACTTGATGGATCATCTTGAACTGGAAACCCCATTCTTGTTATTCCATTTCCTTGATAAATACTAACTAGCCATAAAGATGAAGGAGTAGATGAATTTAATTTATCTGACATACTGTTTCCAACGTGTGTCCAATAATCCTCATTAGGGAAAGTACTATCAGGGTAAGAAGTTAGAATTCTAGATGCTCTAAATCCTGCAAGAATCAATCCATTATTATTTGTGTTCTGTGCAAAATTATCTGCTTTAAAAACACCAATAAATAGAAATGAATAAAATATTATTAAAAATTTCTTCATCAGTTCACAATTTGAATTTATTTAACTATCAATAAAATTTTTAATTTTACTTTCTTCAGGTAGGAGGGATACCTAGAGATGTATACTTATAATAATTTAGCTGTATTAAAATGTTTAAATTTTCTATAAATTACATTAAATATTCGTCAAGCAGTGAGCAATTATCGATATTCGGAAAAATAAAAAGATGAATAATAAATTAGCAGAGAATAATTATTTGTTTCTGAACTAGATAAGCACTAATTATTTTCTTTCATAAATAACTATTCCATCAAAAATCGTCATATCTACTTTAACATCTTTTATTTTAATCGGATCAATTGTAAGAAGATCATCACTAAGAACTATCAGATCTGCAAGTTTTCCAACTTCTATACTTCCTTTTATTTTCTCTTGATAAGCAGCATATGCACTATTTAAAGTGTAACATTTAATTGCCTGTTCAATAGTTAATTTTTGTTCAGGCAGCCAGCCGTTTGGATTTTGTCCATCATCTGTTCTGCGGGTAACTGCAGCATATAATCCCAACATAGGATTTAAATCAACAACAGGCCAATCAGTTCCGAATGCAACTACTGCGCCTTCATCAATTAGGGATTTATAAACATGCGTTAATTTTGCTCTTTCCTCACCAATTCTTTTTGCTGCCCAAATTCCGTCATCAAGTAAGTGCTCTGGCTGAACTGATGCAACTACACCTATTTTTTTGAATCTTGGTATATCTTCTTTTCTTAAATGTTGTGCATGTTCAATTCTAAATCTTCTGTCCCAAGCAGGATTTTCTTTTTTAATTTTAGAAAATATATCTAAAATATATGAGTTAGCTTTATTACCAATAGCATGAACAGAGATTTGTAATTTGTTTTTATCTGCATCAAAAGCCCATTTTTCAAATCGACCGTCTGAAATAATATCGTTGGGTAAACCGTAAGTTGTTGTATCTTGATTATATTTTTCGAAAAACCAGGCTGTTGTAGAACCAAGAGAACCATCAGCATAAGCTTTTAATGAACCTAATTGTATTTTATCTCTCCCAAAATTATTTTGAATTCTTAGGTTCACTAAATTTTTATAAATATCAATTGGAAGTCGAGTATAAAATCTGCAGGTAAGTTTTCCATTTTTTTCAAACTGCTGAAATGTTGTTAGATCATTTATTTCGGTAATATCTTCTACTGAAGTAACACCCAATTCACATGCATATTTCAAAGCTGCTTCAAAAGCTTCAGCATATTCTTGATTAGATGGTTCCGGAATTATTTTAGAAATTAAATCCATTGCATTGTCTTTTAAAATCCCTGTTGGTTCACCTGTAACTTTATCTTTTACAATAAATCCGCCTTCCGGATTTTTTGTATTCTTAGTAATTCCCGCTAATTTTAATGCGACAGAATTAGCCAAGCCCATGTGCCCATCATATCTTTTTACAAATACAGGAGTCTCTTTTGAAAAACTATCTATCATTTCTTTTGTAGGAATTTCTTTAATTTTCCATTTTTCATGATCCCATCTTTCACCGGTAATCCACCTGCCTTTTCTTGTAGAAATGTATTCTTTTAAAATTTCTTCAAATTCATTAATGCTTTTAGCTTTTGATAGATCTAATCCTAATAAATAAAAACCCCCGCTTGTAAAATGGGTGTGGTCGTCAATAAAACCCGGAAGCATTAATTTGCCTTTTAGATCAGTTACTTTGGTTTCTGTTGTAATAAATTGTTTGGCTTCTTCGTTTGTACCAACAAATAGAATTTTATTGCCTTCAGTTACAACGGCTTCTGCAAAAGGTTGTTTCTCATTTACAGTATAAATTTTTCCATTTATAAAAGCGTTTCTTTGAAATTGAGAATATGTTAAAGATGAATTCATAATAAAAAATGTTAAGATTATTAAAATAATTTTTTGCATAATTCTTTTGTTCACAGTTTCGTTAATAATAGATTTATTTAGTTTTATTAAATTAAGCTAAAAATTATGATTTTTAAACCGATAGAAATAATTAGTTTACAATAAAGTTATAAATTCAAAAATAGCAATCAAAAAATAAATTGATTATTTTTTATTCCAATAAATATATTTGTGAGTAATTATATGAATCTTGATGTTTTAGTTTTTGCTGCTCATCCCGACGATGCAGAATTATCTATGGGTGGAACAATAGCCAGATTAACTTCAAAAGGTAAAAAAGTAGGGATAATAGATTTCACTCAAGGTGAAATGGGAACTAGGGGAACTCCAATACTAAGATTAAAAGAGGCGAAAAGAGCAGCTGTTGCTTTGAAAGTAACTGTTAGAGAAAATCTTCACATTCCAGATGGGAACATTGAAATTATTAAAGAAAATTTAGATAAAGTAATTTGTGAAATTAGAAAGTACAAACCGACAATAATTTTTGCTCCTTATTTTAATGATCGTCATCCTGATCATATTGATGCAAGTATAATTGTAAAAAAAGCAATGTTTACTTCAGGACTTACAAAAGCTGTAACAAAATTTAATGGCAAAATTCAAAAAGCATATAGACCTAAAAAATTATATTACTATATGCAGACATATACCTTTGAGCCAACATTTATTGTGGATATTACAAAATATTTTGAAATAAAAATGAAATCTGTTAAAGCATATAAATCACAATTTCATAATCCCAAAAGCAGTGAGCCGGAATCATTTATAAGTAGTTCAAAGTTTATGGATTATATAAGTGCAAGAGCCAGTTTTTATGGATTTCAAATAAGAAAAGAATACGGTGAACCATTCTTTTGTGAAGAAGCACTGGAAATTGATCCAAATAATCTGATTTAGATAATTAATGTAATATATATTACATTATTATTTGTTTGAGATTTATACTTTATACTGATAATTCTAAAAAAAAACCTCAAAATGGAATACTTAATAGTAATTTTTGCAATATTACTTATCTCTTATTATAATGGAGCTAATGATAATATAAAGGGAGTTGCAACTCTTTATGGATGCGACACAGTTAGTTATAGAAAAGCTATACTTTGGGGTTCTTTTACAACTGCAACCGGTTCCATGTTTGCATTATTATTAGCACAAAAATTGATCGAAAATTTTTCTGGTAAAGGTTTATTTCCCTCAGAAATACTTAATACTTTACCAATAAACATTCCTATTGCTTTAGGTGCAGGTTTAACTGTATTATTAGCTACAAAAATAGGGATGCCTGTTTCAACAACTCATAGTATTTTCGGTGCTTTACTTGGTACAGGATTGGTTGCAGCTGGTAGTGCTGTAAACTTTACAAAATTATTTTCTGTTTTTTTAATTCCTTTATTGTTTGGTCCATTGTTTGCTTTTTTTTTAAGTTTTGTTTTGTATAAATTTTTTAGATCAGTAAGAATAAAATTGGGCATAGATGAAGAAACTTGTGTTTGTGTAGGTGAAAAAATTTATAATATTGCACTGCCTGTAAATACTTCTTCAAATATTTTATTACAAGAAGTAAAAAAAATAGATGCTTCTGTTGAAAGTATAAGCAGTTGTAAAAAAATATACATAGCTGAATTTTTCGGAATAAGTGCTCAATCTATCTTGGATACTGCACATTTTATAAGTGCTGGATTTGTTAGTTTTGCAAGAGGATTGAATGATACACCTAAACTATTGGGATTATTTATCTTTTTTAATTTTATTGATCCCAAGATTAGTTTATTAGCTGTTGCAGCTGTTATGCTAACAGGAGGATTTCTTAGTTCTAAGAAAGTTTCAGAAACAATAAGTAAAAAAATAACTCCTCTGAATGATGGACAGGGTTTTACTGCTAACTTTGCAACAGGTTTATCAGTAATTACAGGCAGTTTATTTGGTCTACCTTTATCAACTACACATGTTTCTATTGGTGCAATATTTGGCATAGGTGCCACAAACAAGGATAAAAATAAAAAATTAATAAAAGAAATTATTTATTCTTGGGTGCTTACTTTACCCGTTGCAGCAATTTTGGGAGCTTTATTTCACTTAATAATAGTTAAGTTTATATATTGAGGTACAGGATATCATATGGAAAATTATCTAGACACAGTAAAAAATTTATATAAACAAGTTGCAGTAAATCCTGATAAAGGTCTTTGCTGTACAACAACACCAATATGGCAATTACCTGAATTATCTATCCCTAAAAAAATGCTGGATATGAATTACGGATGTGGAAGTACTGTTAATCCAAGAGATCTAATTAATAATCCTAAAATACTTTATGTTGGTGTGGGAGGAGGAATGGAGTTACTTCAATTTTCATATTTTAACAGAAATGAAAATGCTGTAATTGGTATTGATCCTGTTGAAGAAATGCTTGCAGTATGCAAAGAAAATTTAAATGATGCTGAAGAAGAAAATAAATGGTTTAAATCTGAATTTATTAATCTAAAACTAGGGGATGCTTTAAGACTACCTGTTGAAGATGAAAGTATAGATGTTGCAGCACAAAATTGTTTATTTAATATTTTTCATAAAAATGAGTTAGAAATTGCACTAAAGGAAATGTACCGTGTTTTAAAACCACACGGTAGATTAACCCTATCAGATCCGGTTTCTGAATTTCCAATGCCTGATAATCTTAAAAACGATGAAAGACTCAGGGCTTTGTGTTTAAGCGGAGCTATTCCACTTCAAAAATATATTGATAGAATTACTTCTGTAGGATTTGGGACAATTGAAATTAGAGCAAAAAGACCTTATAGAATATTAGACCCATTTCATTATGATACTGACAAAAATATATTGATAGAAAGTGTAGAGATTTGTGCTATAAAAGATCCAATACCTAAAGATGGACCTTGTTTGTTTACAGGTAAATCAGCTATCTATTTTGGGAAAGAAGATGCTTTTGATGATAAGAATGGTCACCTTCTTATTAAAAACCAACCACTTTCAATATGTGATAAAACAGCGGCTGCAATTAAAAATTTAGGAAGAGATGATATTTATATTTCTGAATCTACTTACTTTTATGATGGCGGCGGGTGTTGTTGATTATTCGTAGTAACACTATATATAGCGTCTCTACGTTTAATATTATTATGTTAAATTAAATCTTTCATCAGGGTTTCCATTTTCTAATTTTAACACACCTCTTGGACAAACTGCTGAACAAATACCGCAACCAACACAGGAAGCTCTTACAATATTTTCTCCTCGTTGTGCATAAGAACGAACATCAATCCCCATTTCGCAATATGTTGAGCAATTACCGCAAGAGATGCATTGGCTACCATTTGTAGTTATTCTAAATCTCGATTTAAATCTTTGAATAATACCTAAAGTTGCTGCCATTGGACATCCGAATCTACACCAAACTCTGTTACCCATAATGGGATAAAAACCAACTCCAACTATTCCTGAAAATACAGAACCAATTAAAAATCCGTATACTTTAGAAAATGTAAGTGAAATATCACCAAGCACAGCCCCTTTCATTGCAGAATTTATCCAAAGTAAAGCAGTTGTTATAACAATAAAAACTAAAACAGAATGTATCATCCATCTTTCTATTTTCCAGGCTTTTAATGAATTATCTGACAAATGTCTGAATGGATCTCCAGCAGTTTCAGCTAAACCACCGCAACCGCAAACCCAAGAGCAGTACCATCTTTTACCAAAAAAGTAAGTTAAAATTGGTGTAGCAATAAATGTCATTATTGCTCCCCAGAAAACCATAAAGTATCCGATCCCACCGCTTTTAATTAATCCGTTAATCGTGTTTGGAAAGAGGTAATGATATTTTAAAGGCCAAAAGTAACTGAAATAAAATTCAGGCTGATTTAACTTATGTAGAATTGCCGGAATTAAATAAGCAAATCCCAATTGAAAAAACATTACAGAAAATGTTCTAATAATTTGATAACGGTTGTGTCTGTATTTTATTATCATTTTTACACCCATCACTAAAATAGCAAGTGTGTAAAATGTTCCGTATAAAAACCACTGATCAGATTTTATTCCTCTAATTGTATAGCTAATTGGATCTAACAGTCTAATCCAATTTTCTAAAAGGTTTGGAAACCAATAAAGTAAAACATAAAATCCTGTTATTATAATACCAGTTATCCAAGCAATTGTACCTTTAGAAGTAAAACTATTAAAGAAAATTTTATTGTTTTTTATTCCAGGAGTTGCTTCTTTATATTGTGGTACACAGTAAGTTAATGCACCTAAAATGCTAAATCCAAAACTAAGTATTAAAAATAAAATTGGTGCTGTTGATGAAACTCCTGTCAGACTTACGAGCAACATCAACACTCCAAAACCTAATATAGTCAACCCTATTTTTTTTATGGTTTCTAATTTTTTATTAGGGTTGTAAATTTTAAGATTATCAATACTCAATGGTTCCATCAAAATTCCTTTTAAGCTAATGCTTTTTCAATATTTGAATTAATCAATTCAGGAAATTGGTTCTCAAATTCATTTAAAATTTGTGTTTCAAAATTTTTAAAAAATTCAGGATCAAAATTTGCTACAATTAAATTGTTGATGACATAATTCACTGTCTTTTTAGTTTTAATCCAATCTTCAAAAACCTTATGTTTTAATCTTATTCCAAAAACATTTACTCCTACTACAGAATAATCTTTTTCATTAAACACTACTCTTAAAGCTCGTTTCATATCCTTATCTTGCCATAAAAATGTTTTTTCTCCATCCCTTCTAACATTACTTACAAATCCATATGTCTGATATTCAAGATCCAAAAATTTTGCTGAATTAAACCAAATTCCTCTTTCGTACTTTGTTCTTTTACCACAAATAGTATTTGCTAATACTTCACCGTGCATTCTTCCAGTATACCATAATTGTTCAAATCTATTTCTTTCATTTTCTTTTGTTGCTTTAATTTCTACACAATCACCTGCAGAATAAACATTAGGAATGTTTGTTTCTAAATAATCGTTTACAAGTATGCCCTTATCTGTTTCTATTTTTGAATCTTTAACAACATCAATATTTGGGTGAACACCAGGAGTTAGTCCAACAAATTCACATTCAATTTCATTACCGTTGTCTGTTCTAACAGCACGGACTCTTCCATTTTCGCCTGCCAAAATCTCTTTTAAGTTAGAATTTAAAATCAGGTCAAAACCGTGAGTAAGAATTTCTTTACAAATTAATTCAGAATCTTCTTTTGGTAAAATATTATTCCAATAAAGTTCTTCTCTAATTAAAAATGTAACATGAATATTTCTAGAGTGTAGCATTTCGCCTAGTTCTATTCCAATTAAACCACCACCTACAATTACAGCATGTTTAATATTTTTTGTATTCTCTTCAAGCAGATCGAGATCTTGTTTTGAATATAAGCCCTGAACTCCGGGTAAATCTTGTCCCGGCCAGCCAAATTTATTTGAATGAGAACCAGTTGCTACAACAAGTTTATCGTAAGAGATTTTATCTCCATTATTAAGAGATAATGATTTACTGTCGGTATCTATTTTATCTACGTGAGCATAAACCAAATCAATTCTATTCTTTTCCCAAAACCAATCTTCGTAAGGTTTTGTATCTTCAAACCTCATATGTCCCATATAGATATACATCAACGCAGTTCTTGAAAAGAAATATTTTGACTCGCTGGAAATAACAGTGATTTTCATATCACTTTGTTTTCTAACATTTCTGGCAGTTGTTATTCCGGTAACACCATTTCCAATAATTACAAGATGCTCCATTTAATCCTGTTTATTTTATATAAAATATAAATGTTAATATGAAATATAAAATACAAAAATAATGTCGTTCTATTTACAATAGATTAATTAAAACTTTTTTTTATTTTAAAAACTGAATCAATTACTGTTCCATCGACCCATTTTATTATAGCAACCACTTTATTTCTATCTACTTTAGGTTTATCGGGTACACTTCCACAAATTTTATAAACTTCTTCTTTTAATTCTACAATAGTTTTTATAGGCAGTTTTGATTTTTTTACTTTTTGCAGTAAATCTTTTCTTCTGGGATTTATTGCAATTCCTCGTTCGGTGATTATTACATCAATTAGTTCACCTGGTCCGCAAAGTGTTGTTACTTCATCAATTATCACCGGGATTCTATCTCTAAAAGATGGAATAGCAAGAATAGTACATTTAGAATAAAGACAATTTTGCCAGCCTCCAATTCCGTGAAGCAAGTATCCATCGGAATGACTAACTACATTTGCATTAAAATTTACATCAACTTCTGTTGCACCTAAAACTGCAACATCAACCATTGAAGCGAAATTTCCTTTTCCGTGAAAATTATAACTTGTAAAAGGACTTGTATTTACATGGTTTGGATTTTTCCTCATACTTCTTACCCCTTCAAGGTCAAAAGTCTGTCCGTCAAGAATATAATCAGTTAATCCTTCTTCTAAAGTTTCAACTAAATATTTTGTACTTCCACCACGCATAAATCTTGCTTTAACATTTTTCTTTTTCATCCTTTCTTTTAAGAAAAGAAGAAATGCAAGGTTTGTTCCGCCGGCACCTGCCTGAAGAGAAAAACCATCTTTCATAATTCCGGCTTCATCAATAAATTGAGCGACATACTCTGCTATCAATAACCTGTCAGGAGATTTAGTTATTTGTGTTGTACCTGAAACAATTTTTGATGAATCACCAAGTGAATCTACTTTAACAACATAGTCAACATTATTTCCTTGAATTTGCCAAGGGATGCAAGGGAAGGGAACGAGATTATCAGTAACAACAATTACTTTGTCAGCATATTCGGAATCTGCAAGAGCAAAACCCAAAAGCCCGCAGGCAGATTTACCTGTTACACCATTTGCATTTCCAAAAGGATCTGAAGTAGGTGAGGCAATTACAGCAATGTCAATTTTTACTTCACCATCTTGAACAGCTGAATATCTTCCACCGTGTGAACGCAAAACTCCAACACCTTTCATCTTATCTTCAGAAGTAAATTTACCCAAAGGTCCGTTCATACTTCCTTCAATATGATGAATAGTACCGTCTTTTAAATATTTAATTAAATGGCTATGAACCGGAAATGAAGCACTAGGGAACCAGCGTATATTTTTCACACCCATTTTTTTAATTGTATCAAAAAGAGTGTTTGTAAGTACATCACCGTTTCTTAAATGATGATGAGTGGAAATTGTCATTCCGTTTTTTAGTCCGGCTTTAGTTAAAGCTTCTTTTAAATTTTTAGTAAGTTTATTTCCATCGGATGGAAAATCAATGCAAGAACGAATTGGAGGTCCAGAAATTTTTCCTTTTGGTTTGTATTTATTAACACCTTTAAAAGGGATTTGTTTTTGTCCGTTTACTTGAGTTGGGACTAATCTACCGGCAGCATTTTTAACTAATTTCATCTAATTTTATTTTTTTGTTTTTGCTAATTCCAAAACTCTCATTGCTCTTATTACTACAGGTGGATCTATCATTTTACTACCCAACGATACAACCCCTAGTCCTTGTTTTTCAGCTTCTTTAAATGCTTCAACAATTTTTTTAGCCTTTTCTATTTCCATTTCTGATGGAGCAAAAGTTTTGTGAACTACTTCAATTTGTCTTGGATGAATACAACCTTTTCCTTCAAACCCAAAAGATTTGGCTTCTATTATGCTCTCTTTCAATCCTTCCATATTGCTTATGTCTGAATAAACAGAATCAATTGCCTGTATACCTGCAGCTTTTGCTGAGTTAACAATCATTGAACGGGCAAATAAACTTTCTCTGCCTTCTTCAGTTCTTTGAGTACCAATATCGGCTGTATAGTCTTCAAGTCCGATTGTTAAAGCGCAATTTATTTTTGAAGCTGATGCAATTTTGTACGAGTTAACAATTCCCAAAGCACTTTCAATTATAGGCATAAGATAAATTGTATGTTTTATATTATGAATTTCTTTTAATCTTTTAATCTCATTTTCTACATCAATAACTTGTTCTTTAGTTTCACATTTAGGAATTAAAATAACTTGAACGCCATGAGAGACAACAAATTTAAGATCATTAATTCCTTTTGGAAGTTGATTTATTCTTACCATTCTTTCACAGTCGTAAAAATCAACACTCCTCAATGCATTACGAACTAAATATTTTGCTGATTCTTTTTCCTTTGGTGAAACACTGTCTTCCAGATCTAAAATTATTCCATCAGGTTTATGCAGACCGGCGTTTATAAAAAATTTTGGTTTATTACCGGGCAGATATAATCTACTCCTTCTTATTCTGTCTTTTGTAGTTTTTATTAAATTTTTATTGTTAAAGGGAAGTAGATATTCTTTTTTAATTTCAGGTTTTAATTTTTTTATTGTGTATTCAAATCTTGCAGCAATTACAAATGGAAGAGCACCTGAATCCTCCATTTTTATATTAGCATTTTTAACAGTAAAGAATTTACACATATCAATAATTTGTTTCTTTATTGATCTTCCGTACAGTATTCCTACTTTACTGTTAATGTCAATTTTTAATCCACCAGATTTTTTTAATTGAATTTCAAATCTGCAATCTGATCTTATTTTTGTTATTGCCATTTTTTATACAATTAATTGATTCATAAAATCATTAGCATTCATTTCTTCACAATTGAATATCATATTTTTGATATCTTCTTGTTTCTTCGAATCTAATAATTCAGAAGATAATGAATTAAACTTTATTTCCAAATCTTCTAAAGTCATTGGTTCTCTTGGATCACCCTTAGGATATTCTTTGTACTCTGAAAATTCTTTTCTATCTTTAGTTTTAATAATAACTTTTGATGGCTGTTTCTCCGGGAACATCTTTTCAAATTCTTCAGAAGCTTCGCCTTTAATTTTATCAATTACTTCCCAGATTTTTGGGTCTTTTAATTTCTCTTCTGAAAAAGATTGTGTTGTAAGTTTTTTATCTACAATTGCTGCTGCAACACAATAGGGAAGCGAATGGTCAGCAGTTTCTCTTGATTCCGGTCTGTATTTAGTTGGATCAAAAAGTATATCGCATGCACGGGCAATAGTGGTAATGGTAACTGTATCTATATCATCATATTTAATATCATTTTTCTTAACAGCATTAATAACTGCAGTTAAGTGAACATGAGAAAGTGCTTCGCATGGAAATGCTTTCATACTGCATTCTAATATTCTATAGCTCTTTCCTAATCCTCCTAAAAGTTTATCTAAATTCCAACTCCATTCTTCTTCAAACTCTCTGCCTTTCATTTTAAGAGCATTTAATTTTTGTTTTTTTACATCCCAACCGAAAAAGCAATCCATAAAACCTTCTTTTCCTTCAAACACATCCTCTGTTCCTGAAAAACCTTTTTGAGCCATCAATGCTGCAAAAACTCCGCTTTGCACAGCCATTGGGTCAACTGTGTTTTTCATCATTGTTAGTTTACCAGCAGTAGAACATCCGATTGTATGATTGTGTGAACCGCTGATTCCAATTGCATTTACCATTTGGTCAACAGTAAGTCCTAAAATTTTTCCGGCAACAATTGGAGAAACAAATTGAGTAAGAGTTGCGTGATGCCATTTTCTTTCCCTTATTCCCGGGACAGCAAATTCACAAAGTCTTTGTTCAAATTCATATGCTAAAACAATTGCAACAATAATATCTTTCATAGATGCACCAACTAATTCGCCTGTTGAAAGTGCCGCCGGTATTAAATCAGATGGATGAGAAGGATCTTCTTTCCAATAAATGTCATTAAAATCCAATGCTCTAATCATTAAAGAATTAACAAGAGTCGCATTAACTGCAGGAATTTTTTTTCCAAAACCGATTAAAGTTACTTCTTCTTTTCCTCCCATATTTACATAAATGTCTTTTAGAATATTTACATCTTTAGTGTGGTATCCACCAAAGGCACAACCGATGGAATCGTATAAATATTTTTTTGTTGTTTCTACAACATTTTTTGGGAGGTCTTCAAATTTTAAGTTGATCGAGAATTCTGCAATTTGTCTGGAGATAGATTTTTCCATATTTATCGTATTAGTTTTTAATTTTTTCTTTTATCCAATTATTTAATCCGCCGTAAACAATTAATTCTTGTGCTGCTTTACCCACGGAATCAAAATCATATTGTTTACTATCAAATGATGCTTTTGAATTTTCAAAATTAATTAATATTTCAGTATTAGTATTTTCTGTAAGTGATTTACTACCATATTTTGATTTTAAATCTTTTACAAGTTCAGGAATTTCAACTAGTAAAAATCCATTATTGAACGCATTTCGTTTATAAGTTTCACTAAATGATCCGGCTATGACTAATCTAATTCCTTTATATTTTAATGCTGTTGCTGCTTGCTCACGTGAGCTGCCTGTTCCAAAATTAAATCCACCAACAATAACATCTCCATCTTTAGCAATTGACTGAAAATTCTTATCGTAATTTTCCATAGCAACTTCTGCTTGTTGTTCGGGTGTCATATTATCCACATAAGTATATTTGCCCGGATAAATCCCGTCAGTATTTAAATTATCCTGATGACAGAATAAAACATTTCCTTTAATTTCTTTTGGAAAATCTTTTATTATCTCTATTTTCTTTTTAGTTTTTTCTTGTATTGAATTTATTTTAACATCTTCAAAAGTTAACAGAGGGCAGTATTCCCAGGCATAATCAATATAACCGGCAATTGCAGATGCAGCAACTACTGCCGGGGAAGCTAAATAAGAGTGTGCATTTGGTGAACCCATTCTGCCTTTGTAATTTCGGTTTGTAGCTGAAATTCCTACTTCGCCGTCTTTTAACAATCCCATTCCAAGTCCAATACAAGGTCCGCAACCGGGTGGAAGAGGTTTAGCACCGGCTTCTAACAATGCATTCCAATCACCATTAAGTTCACTTTCTTTTTGCACTTGTGATGAAGCAGCAGCAAGATAAAATTCAACTCCTTCAGCTATTTTTTTGCCTCTAATAATTTCTGCTGCCTGATGAATGTCATCAACACGGCTGTTAACACAGGAAACTAAATATGCTTTATCAATTTTTATTCTTTTAGATTTTAACTCGCACATTGTTTCCATTTTCTTTACAGAGTCAGGACCAGAAACAGAAGGAAGAACAGAAAACAAATCTAAATTTATTTCTTTTGAATAAAATGCATCACTATCAGCTTTTAATATATTTTTCTTTAAATCATTTATTGCTGTTTTATTTATCCTTTCATTTTCTCCATACTTTTCTATTCTATTATTATACCAGTTAATGGTTACATCATCTACGGGAAATAATCCTGCTAAAGCTCCCCATTCAGTTGTCATATTTGCAATTGTTAGTCTATCATCAATAGATAAATTTTTAATTCCTTCACCTGTAAATTCAACAACATGATTTAGAACTTCATCTTTATTGAATTTTCCGCACAGTGTAATTATAACATCTTTACCAGTTACACCTTCATTAAGTTTTCCAAATAAATTAACTTTTGCAATTGGCGGAACCTTCCACCAAGTTTTGCCGGTTGCCCAAACTGCTGCAGCATCTGTTCTTACAATTGGAGTACCTAAAGAACCAAGCCCTCCGTACATATTTGAATGACTATCTGAAGCAACAACCATTGTATTCGGAAAAGCAAAACCTTCTTCGCACATAATTTGGTGACCAATACCTCTACCAGCAGGATAGAAATGTGTACCCATAGTTTTAGCAAACTCTTCTATCTTTTTATATTTAGCTAAATTAGTTTCACTTTTATCTTGAACATTGTGATCTAAAGTAATTACAACTTGATCTGGGTTGAATAATTTTTTTGCCCCGATAGAATTAAATTTTGGAATGATTGCACCTGTGTTATCGTGGGTCATTACATAAGCAGGCTGGATGTAAATAAAATCACCGCTGTGAATTGGACTGACATCGTTTTCAACAGCAAATTTTTGTACTATTTTTTCAGTCAGTGTTTGTGTCATATTAGACGATAGACGAAAGAAGAAAGACGAAAAACGATTTTGCCTTAGTTCTTTTCATTTTCCTTTAATTTTTTAATTAAATTTGATAGCATAGCAAATATATGATTAGATTTCTCTGAAAATTCATCTAGATTTTCTAATTTTATATATTTCAATTTTGTAGCAATCTCTATTTGTGTGTCAACTTCTACAAGAGAAGATCTTGATATATCTAAAAATCTAACGGTCTCAACTTTTGATGTCCTTGCAAATCCTTCAGCTATATTTGAAGCAATTGAAACTGATGCTCTTCTAATTTGTGATGTTAAACCAAATAATTCATCTTTTGGAAAACTTTGAGTAATAGCATAAACTTCAGAAATTAATTCAATACTCTTTTTCCAAACATCCAAGTTTTTATGATTCAATTTAATCATATCATCTACTCGTCTTCCGTTTTCCGTTTATCGTCTTACTCCTTAAATGGTTCAAAACTTACAAAATCTGCGTGATGAACAATTATTGCTTCCACACTTCTTTTTGCCAGATCACCTTCTTTTGAATGATATGCAATAATGTGCTGCACTTCTGGAGGAAGTTCAAATCTATCTGCAATAGAAACTCCACTGAAAGGATGCCTTAAAAGTTTACCTGCTTTACTTGTAGTTAATTTGCCGTCAACTTTATCGTATTCAATTAGTTTACCAAG
>Ga0210038_1000949_pt1 | contig 15884 bp, 9 predicted proteins | sample CryGeyCG2114_020_FD_183970 | JGI IMG/M metagenome (GOLD analysis project Ga0210038, IMG submission 183970) | Groundwater microbial communities from aquifer - Crystal Geyser CG15_big_fil_post_rev_8/21/14_0.20 (SPAdes) (version 2) | ecosystem: Environmental > Aquatic > Deep subsurface > Groundwater... | reverse complement strand
TTGAGTTAAAGAGTCAGGGAAAACCCGATCAGGGCAAACCAGTGCAATTTTTTCAAATAAACCAACTCTACCGGCATCGCCTCCAAATTTTGCCATCTCGGCAGCCCCCTCCGCAGTCTCTATGTAGTTCAGCAAAGCATCGGCCACTTTTTTTGGGAACCACTTCTCGGTTAAAGAAACAGGCTCCTCTGGCTCCACTAGCCCAAGGTCCACTGCCCGTGGTCGACCCTCTCTTATTGGTGATGGTTCGCGCACTCTCCGCATGTATAGACTATTCCCACTCAATCGTGGCAGGTGGTTTATTTGTCACATCAAAAAATACTGCATCGACACCATTAATTGCCATAACTTTATCGGCAATCTCAGTTAGGATTGATCGATCAATCGGATAAAAATTTACCGTCATAGCTTCTTCAGATTCAATCGGACGCAACACAATCGATTCTCCTCCATTATAAGACAGTGGCACTAGGATAACCGGGAATTGCCAAATAGAATCGTACACGCCCCTCTCACGCACCACAGCATCGACCACAGCATCGACTTCGCGCAGTAAATCTAAACGATCTTCAGTTAAATAGCCTTTTACTACTTTAGGATGCGACGGATCCACTGGGCCAGCCACTTGCAAAACAACTCTATTAACATCTCCGATCGCATTTGTCAGGGTAGTAGAAATATTATTCAGCTGTTCCCATGCCAAATCAGCCCCTCCCCACAAGATAGCTGGGTGCTGATAAGATCTTTGATCACCTTGAACACCAACACTACGGATTGGCAAAACCGCCCCTTGTAAGTCAGTGCCTTCTAATAATTCTATAATTTGTTCATTAACCTGAGATTCGTTATCAGCTGGTTCAGGAGAACCGTCAGAACACAGGCAACGGATCGACAAACCCGGACCTGGAAATGGCCACCTGTTAACCAACTCGTCTGGAAGGCCTAATTCACGACCCAGCGCACGCACCTCGTCTTTGTACAATTGAGACAACGGCTCAACCACCAGGCCTTTGTTAATCATCTCCACAATTTCTGGAATCCGGTTGTGGTGCGTTTTAATTGTATCCGAGGCATCAGTGCCACCACTTTCAATTGTGTCTGGATAAATTGTCCCCTGACCTAATACCCACTCATGCTCGTTAAAGCCGAGCTCTGCAAAAACTTCCTTTTGGACCGTTAAAAAATGTTTTCCAATAGCGTTACGCTTATCTTCTGGTTCAACCATTTTAGCAACCTCTTTCAAAAAACTTTCACTAGCGTCAACTACCTGTAGATTATCAAAACCAGCCTTCGCCAGAGCCTCCTTTACTAACATGGATTCACCTTTACGCATAAATCCATTATCTACATGAAGACCGTAAACACGATCTCGACCAAAGACTTCCTCCAACATGGCAAAGGCCACTGACGAATCAACTCCTCCGGAAACAAATAAAAATACCTTTCGATTACCAACGTCCTTTTTTAGCTCATCTTTTAGCTCAGCAATATACTCTTCCATGCTCCAGTTTGGGGTGGCCTGACAAATATCCAAAACAAAATTCTTCAGCATCTGCATACCATTTGGTGTGTGCTGCACCTCCACATGAAACTGCAAACCATAACGCTTCAACTCGTCGTTAGCCATGGCGCTCACCTTAGCAGTATCGGTGTTTCCAATGATACGAAAACCCTCCGGCACTTCCTCAACTGAGTCCCAGTGACTCATCCAAACCTGCTCATCATCATTCAAGCCAGAAAATAAAGACCCTTTATCCAAAATATGAACTATAGCCTCACCATATTCACTTTGATGCGCCTCTTGAACTCTACCTCCGTAGTGATGAGTCATTAGCTGGTGTCCATAACACAAACCAAGAATAGGTACCGGTAAATCGAAAATTCCCGGATCATACGGGAGTTTTTGAGCATTAACCGATTGTGGTCCACCAGATAAAATAATACCAACCGCATCGTGCAAGTCATGTGCATTGACATCGGTGGGATAAATTACCGAACGCACACCCAATTGCCGAACACGCCGTGCAATCAAGTGCATGTACTGCGAACCAAAGTCTAGGATGGCGATGTGTGGGCCTATCATCCCCTAATTCTAGCACTTTTTCGACTAAAATGCAAGCTATCATTTATAGAATTAACCAGGATATACTTCCTGCTTAGCCGCGCCTGCCAAATAAAATTTAACTCACTGAGAAGCCGTCACGCATTGCCCTCGGCTCGATTTTTCCCTACAATAAGAGGAACACTAACTACCCTTCTATGGCAAAAGTTTTACCAATCCGCGAAGCGCTAACCTACGACGATGTTCTGCTGGTTCCACAATACTCATCCATTTTGCCAGCGGATGCTAACTTATCTACTAAGTTGGGGCATTTATCATTTGAACTACCGCTTGTTAGCGCTCCAATGGACACCGTCACGGAGGCAACTATGGCTATCGCTGTCGCTAAAGCCGGAGGCTTGGGAATTATCCATAAAAATATGAGCGCCGCTGCGCAAGCTGGTCAAGTTAAAAAAGTGTCTGGTAAGGGTTATAATGTTGGAGGAGCCGTCTCAGTCGGCGATGAACAGTTCGATCGCGCACTCCAATTGGTATCCGCTGGCGCCACCGTTCTGGTAGTAGACTCAGCTCACGGTCACTCGGCCGGGGTTATAAATCAGGTAAAAAGACTTAAAAATAAATTCAAGAAATCAGTTGTTATTATTGGTGGAAACGTAGCAACCGCCGCTGGTACACGCGCCCTAATTCAGGCTGGTGCAGATGTAGTTAAAGTAGGCATCGGCCCAGGATCTATTTGCACCACCAGAATTGTCGCTGGCATTGGCGTTCCTCAACTCACTGCCATTATGGACTCAGTAGCCGAAGCTAAAAAAACCAAAACTGCTATTATCGCTGACGGTGGCATTAAGTATTCCGGTGACATCGTTAAAGCCTTAGCCGCTGGATCAGCCGCTATTATGGCCGGTGGCTTATTTGCCGGAACTGATGAGGCTCCAGGAGATGTAGTGACAGTCGATGGTGTAAAAATGAAAACCTACCGTGGCATGGGGTCAGAAGCCGCTATGATGCAAGGCTCTAAAGATCGCTACGGTCAAAAAGGTACTACTGACAAGAAAAAACTTGTGCCCGAAGGTGTAGTTGGCTACAAACCATATAACGGCAAAGTAACTGACGTCATCTACCAACTAGCCGGCGGCATCCGTTCTGGTATGGGTTATAACGGAGCAAAAGACATTGCCACCCTACAAAAGGTCGCGGAATTTGTCAGAATCAGTAACGCTGGCTTGGCTGAATCACATCCCCACACACTAGCCGCTATGCAGCAATCGATAAACTACCAGAGCAAAAAATAACTACTCTAAATGCGATACCTCTCTGCGCTTCCGGGAACATTCATTGCTCTAATTGTCATTATTTTCGCTGACTTATTTTTACCAAAATTTGGAAATTCTACCGATGTTGAAATCATTCTAACACTAAGCACATTCCTCTTTGCCATATTGTCAGGATTTGTCATTTCACGACTAACCTCACGCTACGATGGTATTAGAAATAATGTTGGGTCAGAAGATAGTATTCTTCTATCTCTCTACAAAACCAGTCAACACATAAGCAAAAAACATAGCGGCAAAATGGCAGAACTGATAGATAAGTATTACATATTATCTTACGATTTTACGCTATCAAACGCTCATCTAGCATACAAAAAAACTGCCCCGGTATTAATTGAAATGTGGGATGAGCAAATGAAAATAGATATTCAAAAAAACTCTTCGGCATACCAAGTAATTGTCACGCAACTCACAACTCTCGAGGACAAAAGAAATATGGCATCTGTAACATCTGCAGAACGACTAGGTATTGGAAATTGGATTATCCTACTAACACTCGCGATGATCATTCTCGTCAGTGTGTTCTACATTAGAGCAGACTTACTATACACGCATTTTATTACTATCGCTCTATCAACTGTTCTCGTATTGATAATACTCATTATTCGTGATCTGCAAAACCTAATGCTAGGGGGGACAAGCCTGCTTGAGGAGTCTGGTCAAGAAGTATTAAATATTATCGGTAAGCCACGATACTACCACGAATCATTTGTTCGTCGTGGTATTGCAAAACCACCAAAAGGAACACCTTACCGATTAGGTCATCACGAACCTGGCACAGAGCCATTTAATATAGAATTTGTAAAGGGTTTAGGGGAAAAATAGAAGCTATTCTCTAAACAGAGCCTTGAGGATTTATAGTCACTTACAGAAAATGGAGACTAAAAAATCAAATTCGGTTACTAAAATAGAGAAATGCACTCACTTTCTCAGTGCTTTGTTACCTTGCGATATTTTTTCGGTACTCTTTTTCTAAGCGCTTGATGTTGTGACTGGAGGCTATCCAACAATGATGTTTCGCTAACAATATTATGGATGCGGTTGGAAATAATAAACTGTCCGTTGATCATTAAATCGCGCACATTACGACCACCGTGCGTAATCATGTTGCCAATAATTGTAGCGGGATTATTCTCATCGTAAGGAATAAAGCCACGGTCACGCACCTTCCAAAAAGCTAAGTCAGCTCGATAGCCTGGCAACACGCGTCCGCGATCATTTAAATGCAGCATATCAGCAGCATTAGAGGTCATCATTTTGAATAAATCCTCGTAAAAAATAACGAATCTCTCCTGATGCATAATTCTAGCCTGCAATGCCTCAGATAAAATATCTAAACTGTTTTTTGAGATGACACTATCAGTTCCAAGAGCGATTCTATCGGTCATGCCATATTTAGCGTACAAAGGATATGGAAAATCTCCACTCCTATGTAATTTATTTGAAGTGGGAAGATGAACTACCCCAATCTTGTTCTGAGCAATAAGTTTAATTTCCTCTTCTGTAAAATGAACTCCGTGCGACAGAATGGTCCTCGAATTCGCTAATCCATATTTTTTTAGTGTAGTGATAGTTGGCGAACCGTGCATAGCCAACTGGTCAATCAGTACCTGCTTAGTTTCGGCGGCATGAGTGGTAAACAAAGCTTTATACTTCTTAACTATCTCTGCAACTTTTTTCAAAACAACCGGTGATGCCTTGTGCGTGTAATGAATAGCTACCGCCACCTGAGTAGTATACTTATCTCTATTTTTCAATAATTTTTCAACATAAGCGGGAGTGTTTTCCGGGTGAGAGTTAGATACAGCTGACACAGCGTTGATCACATTTTGTTTCACTAGCTTTGCGGCCTCCTCAATCGGATCAAACACGGCATAATGCGATAGCGTAGTAGTAATACCGTTCTTTTGCTCTTCGGTTAGGTCGCCAATAGCTGACACCGCAAAATCGTCTTGCGTCATACAGTTCTCCAGGGTGTACATATCCTTGAGTGACTTTTCCAAGTTCTCACCCTTTTCGAGCATCAAAGATGACCGCAAAAGATACATCGGCGGATGAGCGTGAGCATTAATAAATCCGGGAGTTACCGCTAGTCCACCGCGCTTCCCAGCATCAAACACTAAATCGACTTCACTGAAGTCTACCTTCTTTTTGTTCGAATCAAAAACTTCTTTGATGACACCATCTTTAATCAAAATAGAGTGGTCTTTGACCACCGTCACCTTACCCTTTTCATTTGTCGTCATGATGAACTTTGCCTTGTGCACCAGAACAGTCCGCGCTCCTCCATTAAGGTTCACGTGGGTATACCGACTGCGTTTCTCTTGCAGTGGATATGGCAGCTCTCCCTCCTGCACGCGCCGAATCGAATTGATCATTGCGTGATCGTTGCCAACTTTCATGACTAGAGTATACCAAAAAAAAGTCTTTTTGTCTAGAGTGGCACCTTTGAAAAAAAGAGGAGCCCCGCACGCCGCCCGAGTGGATGTCCTCGGGTAGCGTGCGGGGCGGACACCAGCTGGGGGTCAGTGGATCCCCAGGCGGTGGGCGGTGTAGACCTGGTCCACACCGTTCATGTGCTGATCGACGGTTGCACTGCCGCAGATCGGGTAGTGCTCGGGCGAAGTGCCCCAGGCCTTGGCCGGGAGACCGTTGGCGCAGTGCGAGGCGCCCGGCAGGTCACGCCCGGACTTGGCGGGCCGCTGGTGGTGGCGCGGCGGCGGGGCCGGACGACCACAGACGACGGAGGCGCCGCGGGGACTGACCTCGACGTGGCAGTTGCCGGTGCTGACGCCGACACGCACCGCCACGGGCTTGGCCTCGGCGGAACCAGTGGAAGCCAGCATGGCAACCAGGGCCAGCAGCATCAGGGGGGTCTTGGACATGGGATCCTCCATCACTCAAGGCAGAAACTTCCGCCTAGGTTCACATGCATTTCGAGCTATGCGAACGCGCAATAATAGCAAAAAAATGGTCATTTGTCAATACCCTCTTAAAAGAAACTCTTAATAACAAAACACCGCCCAAGGGGGCGGTGTTTATAAAATTGACTTGAAAACTACTTGTCTTCGCCAGCGCTATCGGCTGCCACTGCCTGCTTTTTGGTCTTATCATGCACTCCAAATCCAGTACCTACTGGAATTAGCTTACCAATGATAACGTTTTCCTTAAGGCCCTGCAGACGATCGATCTTTCCGGTCACGGCCGCATCAATTAAGATACGAGCCGTTTCCTGGAATGAAGCTGCTGATAGGAATGAGTCTACCGATAAAGAAGCCTTAGTGATTCCTAGCAGTACTGGCTCAACCACAGCTGGCTTACCTTTACGTCCGACTGCATCACGGTTGGCGGCGTGGAGGGTTTCACGAGAAACCACATCGCCCACTACCAGATCAGTATCCTTGGCGTCTAACACCTTAGATCGGGAGAACATCTGTCGAATGATTACCTCAATATGCTTATCGTTCAACTTCTGTCCCTGTGAAGAGTAGATGTATTGAATCTCCTTAATGATGTACTTCTGAACGGCCTCAAGCCCCTTCAGTTCAAACAATTGATACAGATCAAGCGATCCTTCAGTCAACTGCTGACCAGAAGCTACTACCTCACCCTTCTTCACCCAAGTACCATATCCAGCAGGAATTGGATATTCCATGATTTGATCCTCAGCTCCAAATAGGTTCAAGGTTTTTTCTTCTAGCTTCACAGTTCCAGCTAAGCGCGCTGTTACCTCACCATCTTTCTTGCTGGTGAATAATAATTGACCACGCTTTACCTTATCGCCATCCTTGATTTCAAGTACATCTGATTTCTTAATGGTGTACTTCTCATTAACGTCTGCCTTATGTTGAATCTTAATGACACGCTGTTTACCATCCTCAACAATATCGGTAACCATTCCATCTATATCAACTATAATTGCAGATTTCTTCAGTGGACGTGCCTCAAACAATTCTTCAACTCGCGGCAAACCTTGAGTGATATCAGCTCCCGCCACACCTCCAGTATGGAAGGTACGCATGGTCAACTGAGTACCCGGTTCACCAATTGACTGAGCCGCAATGATACCAGCCGCTGTTCCCAGCTTGCCAACATCGTTACTACCAAGGTCATAGCCGTAGCATTTCTGACAAACTCCGCGATCCATTTCGCAAGTCAGCACAGAGTAGACTACCGCCTCTTCAATTGTTTCACCATGTAATTTTTCAACATCCTCTGTTGATACCAAGCTATTCTTGTTCAGTAAGACATCACCCTTGTCGTTACGCAGCGTGTCGTTCAAAACTCGACCCCACAGACGATCAACTAAGTCTTCGTTCATTTCCTCAGACTCTTTAGAGGTAATTGTAATACCATTGCTGGTTCCACAATCCTCTTGAACAATGACTACATCTTGAGCAACATCTACTAAACGACGAGTCAGGTAACCGGCATTAGCCGTTCTCAGAGCGGTATCGGTCAAACCCTTTCGAGCTCCATGCGTGGAGATAAAATACTCCAACACATCAAAGCCCTCTTTAAAACTAGCCTTAACTGGCAGCTCGATGGTTTCACCGGACGGGTTAATCACCAATCCCTTCATACCCATCATCTGGGTTGTCTGACCCCATGAACCACGAGCACCGGAATCAATCATGGCAAATACCGGACCGTCCTTTGGCAACACCAACTGACATTGTTCAGTGATGTCAATTTTTGCCTGCGTCCAAACTTCAATGACTTTAGTTCGACGCTCATCGTCTGTCAGTAATCCAGTAGTATAGTGACCGTAAATTTCATCAATCTTTCCTTCCGCTGCTGAGATGATCTCCTTCTTTTTCTCTGGAATCATGATGTCATCCATACCCCAACTCATTCCTGATTTGGTGATATATTCAATCGCTAAATCTTTTACATCATCCAGCAATTGGACGGTACGAGCAGTGCCTTCCTCTGCGAGCGTTTCTGCAATCAAGGCTTTCAGGCGACGCTTATCAACCACCTCATTCAGATACTGTAAGAACTCAGGCAAAATTCGATTGAACATCAAGCGACCGGCAGTTGTATCGATGATCTTATCGCCAACTTTTACCTTAATAGGAGTTTGAATGACCATGCGACCAGACTGATAGGCAAATAATGCCTCATCAGAATTAGCAAAGGCCAAGAATCTTTTATCCTTAGGCTCATCAATAGTGGTCATATAATAGGTACCAAGCACGATGTCCTGAGACGGGGTAACAATAGGTTCTCCAGTAGCTGGCTTCAACAGATTCTTGGATGACAACATAATTTCTGATGCCTCCTGACGCGCCTCTTTTGAAAGTGGTACATGAACGGCCATTTGGTCTCCATCAAAGTCAGCGTTAAAAGCTGGACAAACCAGAGGATGAATCTGAATAGCCTTACCCTCAATCAAGATTGGTTGGAAAGCTTGAATTCCAAGTCTATGCAGGGTTGGAGCGCGATTCAAGAGCACGAAAGATGCAGCAATTACCTCTTCCAAAATATCCCAGACTTCTTCACGGTTAGATTCAATAAACCGATTAGCTGATCTGACATTGTAAACCAACTCTCGTTCAATCAACTTAGCGATTACAAATGACTTGAACAGCTCCAAGGCCATTTTCTTTGGCAGGCCACACTGATTAAGTTTCAGATGAGGACCAACCACAATTACTGAACGACCAGAGTAGTCAACACGTTTTCCAAGCAAGTTCTGACGGAAGCGTCCCTGCTTACCTTTCAACATGTCCGCCAGAGATTTCAACTGTCGCTTCTGACCAGTCGATGCAGTTACAGTTTTACCATGCCGGGCGCTATTATCAATCAGAGCGTCGACTGCTTCTTGCAGCATTCGCTTTTCATTTCTTTGAATTACTTCAGGCGCATTTAACTCCTGCAAACGCTTTAAACGATTGTTTCGGTTAATGACTCGTCGATAAAGGTCATTCAAATCAGAGGCTGCAAAACGACCACCATCCAACTGCACCATTGGACGCAAGTCCGGTGGAATAACTGGCAATGCATCCAGCACCATCCAATCTGGACTAATGCCATTCTTTATCAGATTCTTTACCAACTTCAAACGACGTAATAGTCGGAAGCGCTTATTTTTGCTAGCACCAGACAACTCAACTTCCAAATACTCTGCCATCTCTTCCAAGTTGATCTTTGAGAGCAATGATTTCATTGCCTCTGCTCCAATCATAGCTGTGAAAACGTGGCCGTATTTAAGAGAGAGATCGAAGTACTCACTTTCAGAAACAATATTCAATGGCGCTAGACCCTTTAATTCCTTACGGGCAATGTCAGAAGCCTCGTCAAGATCTTTGAGCTTCTCATCACGCATAACAGCAGCGTTGACCATCTCTTGCTCAAAAGCCTTTTCAGCATCTTTCTTCAACTTACCAGCAGCCTCTTGCTCTGCGTGGTCACGACGTTGCTTGATATCACCCATCTGTTGAGTGATTTCATTTCGAATCTGTTTTCGTTTTTGATCAAGTTCTGCATCAATTTGCTCCAGGGTCTGTTCGCGCAGTTTTTCGTTGACTTCAGTTATAATGTAGTTCGCAAAATAGACCACCTTTTCCAAAGATTGCGTAGACAGATCAAGCAACAGACCAATCTTACTAGGCACGCCACGCAGAAACCAAATATGGGTTACCGGAGCGGCTAAGTCGATATGAGCCATTCGTTCACGACGAACGATAGATCGGGTGACTTCTACACCACATTTATCACAAACAATTCCTTTGTAACGAATGCGCTTGTATTTGCCACAGTAACATTCCCAATCTTTGGATGGACCAAAAATCTTTTCGCAGAACAGGCCATCTTTTTCAGGTTTTTGCGTGCGATAATTAATTGTCTCTGGTCGAAGAACTTCGCCATGAGACCAGGTACGGATTTGTTCGGGTGAAGCAAGCTTTAACCGAATCGCTTCGAAATCCGTAGCTTGAGTTGCGTTATCGTAGAATGACATATGTGTATGGTTTCGGTTAGCGACTTAAGCTGCGTCTTTGTCTACTCTGATGACACCTTCTTCATCAGAAGATTCGTTGGCGCGCTCACGATATTCGAATGGGCGTTCATTGCGCTCAGCTTTCGTTGCGTCAATATCAATCGCCTTATCGTCACTATCGAGCAACTCAACATCAAGACCAAGTCCCTTCAACTCACGAACCAGCACGTTAAAGGATTCAGGAACATTTTCCTTGATAATATCCTCTCCCTTAATGGTAGCCTCGTAAGCCTTTGAACGTCCTGGAACATCATCAGATTTAATCGTCAACATTTCCTGAAGAGTATGAGCGGCTCCATATGCCTCAAGTGCCCACACTTCCATTTCTCCAAAACGCTGTCCGCCAAACTGAGCTTTACCACCCAGTGGCTGTTGAGTTACCAAACTGTATGGACCAATCGAACGTTGGTGAATCTTGTCTTCAACCATGTGATTAAGTTTCAGCATGTATGAAACACCACACATAACTGTTCTATCAAACTTCTCACCGTTACGGCCGTCGTTCAACTCAATCATTCCATCTCGTGGGAATCCAGCACGTTCAAGTTCGTCACGAATAGTATCGTCTTTTACTCCATCAAATGGCGGAGTAGCAACTTTGTACCCAAGGGTACGAGCCGCCAAGCCAAGATGAGTTTCCAGCACCTGTCCTAGGTTCATACGAGATACCACACCGAGTGGATTCAAAATAATATCAATCGGCGTACCGTCGTTCATGTAAGGCATGTCTTCTACTGGAACAATACGTGAGATAACACCTTTGTTTCCATGACGACCAGCCATCTTATCACCAACTTGGATCTTACGAAGTTGAGCGATAGTTACCTGAATGGTTCTAGTTACTCCTGCTGGCAACTTATCGCCGTTCTCCTTGCTAAAAATTTTAACGTCAATAACTTTTCCATGCTCACCGTGAGCCAAGTATAAAGATGAATCTTTCACGTCCTTAGCCTTCTCTCCGAAGATAGCACGAAGCAGTTTTTCTTCAGCTGAAAGTTCAGTCTCACCCTTTGGTGTGATTTTTCCAACCAAGATATCACCAGAATAAACCTGAGCGCCAATTCGGATAATACCGTGCTCGTCTAAGTTCTTCAGCTTCTCTTCAGAAACGTTAGGGATATCACGAGTTACCTGCTCAGGCCCAAGCTTGGTGTCACGCACATCAACGCTATAATCTTCGATATGAATAGAGGTGTAACGATCAGCTTCAACCAAACGACTAGAGATCAAAATAGCATCTTCATAGTTACCACCTTCCCATGGCATGTATGCCACAGTTACGTTTTGTCCAAGCGCTAACTCACCACCATCGGTAGCTGAACCATCAGCTAGAATCGCTCCAGCTTCAACTTTTTGACCTCGGTCAACAATTGGCCTTTGGTTAATAGAGGTAGAAGCGTTAGAACGAACAAAGCTCTTCATTGGATACTCTCGAATGCCTAGCTTGCCTTTAATCAAGACACGATTGGCGTCTACTGCTTCTACAGTTCCAGCCTCTTCCGAAACCACAACCTGTCCAGAATCTTTAGCTGAACGATGTTCAACGCCCGTACCTACCACTGGGGAGTCAGGCTGAATGCAAGGCACCGCCTGTCGTTGCATGTTTGTTCCCATCAGGGCACGAACAGCATCGTTATGCTCAATAAATGGAATCAGCGCCGTTGAAATCGAGATAATCTGCTTCGGCGATACATCCATGTAATCAATTTTTTCAACACCAGCCACAATCGGTTTCATGTGCTCTCGAACCTCAGCCCGCTCTGCCACAAAGTATCCGTTCTCATCAAGCTCTGTCGTAGCAGCCGTGGTTGTTAGTTTTTCTTCGGTAAAGGCATCAATATATTCAACATCATCACTAACACGAGGCTTAACTGGGACAGCCTCAAGCTTCTGCATTTTCTTAGCTTGATCCTTAGTGATTTTATCACCGGCCTTTGCAACAACTGAACCGTCGACCTCGATGTCTTCTCTGGCAATCTCGCCCTCAGCCTCAGCTGGAATTGGATCGTGCACAACTTTTCGGAAAGGAGTCTCAATGAAACCAAAATCATTAATCCGAGCGTAGGAAGCCAAGTGACCAACCAGTCCAATGTTTGGACCTTCTGGAGTAGCAATCGGACAAATACGACCATAATGAGTGCGGTGAACATCTCGAACTTCAAAACCAGCGCGTTCACGAGACAAGCCGCCTGGACCCATCGCAGATAAACGACGTTTATGTTCAAGCTCTGCCAGAGGATTGGTTTGGTCCATGAACTGCGACAACTGTGAGCTCATGAAAAATTCCTTCACTGAACCAATCACCGGACGAGCGTTGATTAAAATTCCAGGAGTCAGAGTTTCAACATCCTTAGTAGACATTCGATCTTTTACGATACGCTCCATTCGGGACAAACCAATCCGGAATTTGTTTTGCACCAATTCACCCACTGCTCTCACGCGTCGATTTCCAAGATGATCAATATCATCTGGTTCTTCCTGAGTGATGTTTAAACGAATAACTTCACTAACAATTTCAACTAAATCTTCACGGCGTAAAACACGAGTGTCAGGAGTATTAGGAATGTCAAAACCAAAACGCTTGTTAATTTTATATCGACCAACTCGACCAAAGTCATATCGATCGAAGTTAAAGAACATGGCGTGAATCAAAGAGCGCGCATTATCAACTGTAGCTAGATCGCCTGGTCGAATACGTTTGTAAACTTCTTTTAAACCTTCCGCTTCTGATTTAGCAACGTCTTTCTCCAAAGTAGCAGCAATGTACTGATTGTTCGGATCAATATCAACATCCTTAAATAGTTCCAGAATTTCCTCATCGGTGCCATATCCCAAAGCCCGCATCAAAGAAGTTACTGGAACTTTACGCTTACGGTCTACCTTCACATAAATAACATTGTCATGATTTGTTTCGATCTCAAGCCAAGCACCACGGTTTGGAATAATCTTGGCACCATAATAAATGTTGCCCTTCATGAAGTCTGAGGTGAAAAACACACCAGCCGATCGGATTAACTGAGACACCACAACACGCTCAATGCCATTAACCACAAAAGTTCCTCGATCAGTCATTAGCGGAAAGTCGCCCAAAAATACTTCCTGCTCCTTAACTTCATTAGTCCGCTTGTTAACCAGTTTCGTGTTCACCCGCAGTGCTGCCTCGTAGGTCAGATTTTTGTCCTTGGCAATTACCTCATCAAAACGCGGTGCGTCCAAATAATAATCCATGAAGTGCAGCTCGAGATCACGACTGGTAAAATCCTCAATCGGCGAAATCTCCTCAAATAGCTCCTTTAGACCAGTTTCCATAAACCAGTCATAAGATGTCTGCTGAATCTTGATCAAATCTGGAAGCTCGATAGCCTCGTGGCTAGTCGTAAAGTACTTCCGCTCTTGAACTTTATTGGGCATATGCGGTCCTCTTAATATATAGAACTGAATTAGTAGAATTGGAACTGAAAATCGTGCCTCCTAGTCAGAGCTATGTAAAATCCACCGCGCACAGACAGACTAAAAACCCCACGTCCTTATGTCTATTAGGGACGAGGGTCACTGCTACCTTACAAGTTGTACGGGAGAGTAGAGATGGACACGCCGATTTACAGGCTTTCTGCCAAAATTTGACAGAATCAGATTGTTTGCATCACGCCATCACGAAGTCAGGAAAGTCGGGAATTAGTGTACAAATTTTTGGAGCCCCTGTCAAGAAACCTAGTATTACCTGTCAAGAGGTCCGTAATCAGCATTTTTTATGCTAATATTAGCGAAGAACGAGTAAATGAATTTTTGCAAGTGATTTTCTATCCTCATTTGTTCACGAAAGTTACCCACATTCTCCACAGTTTTGTACACAGGGCAGTTTAGATCATTTTTACCTTCCGCATCGCCTCTCGTGCCACCTCCCTGTCGTCCCAATTTATCTTCTTACCTCCAGCTAAACACATCTTTTGTTCAGCTCCTTTTGCCGTCAAAATGACCACATCTCCAGGCTTAGCTAAAGCACAAGCCTTAACAATAGCCTCAGATCTGTCCAAAACACGCCAAAAAGTCTCACCTTCTACCTTACCGGCCTTGAGCACACCTTCCGCCACCATATCTATAATCACTTGTGGATCGTCATCATACGGGTCCTCGTCTGTCACGATGACATAATCACAGAGCTCGCCCGCCACCTGACCGTTTGGCGCTCGTCTACCAACGTCACGGCCGCCGCCAGTTGAACTTATTAAAGTAATTAATTTGTTGCCTGATTCAATTCGCGCCCGACAAAACTCATAAAGCAGTCGCAAACTCACCGGTTCATAAGCATAATCAACAATCACTGCATAATCCTGCCCCTCGTCGACAAACTCCATACGCCCCGGCACCGGCTCAAGTTCCGCCACAGAATCTATCATTTCTGGCAGGTTAATTCCCACAGCCGAACCAATTCCCATGGCCATCGCCGTATTCATAACATTCCATTTTCCCAACAAAGGAATGCGAGCTGGCCTACAATCAACTTGGAATTCCGTGCCATTGATCTGTTCTCTAATATCAGTCACATAAATGTCATTTGGCTCTGTTGTGCCAACTCTCACTTTAAGGTGATCACCGATGGCTAAAAAATCCTCAGCAAAATCAGAATCAGTATTGATAACACTGGCCTTCTCTATCTTCTTTCCGTTAATCACCTTGCTTGGCAGAGCCGACAAGTGGGTGAATAGTTTCAATTTTGCAGCTTTATAATTATCAAAACCACCGTGTGACTCCAGGTGTTCTGGTGAAATATTTGTAAAAGCGCAGACATCAAAATGAATACTGGAGTGCCTATATTGTTTAATTCCCTCTGAAGTTGTCTCAACCACGGCTACATCACAACCCTCTCGCCACATTTCTCGTAGTAAACGTTGCATTCGAAAACGACCCAGCATCGTCATTTTGGTATCGTTCAACTTTTGCTTATTGCCAATTCTAAAATTAATAGTTCCAGTAACACCAACCGTATGCCCGGCGTCAGTCAAAATCTTCCAAAGAATATTACTGGTCGTCGATTTTCCTTTAGTTCCGGTTACTCCAATCACAATCATTTTACGAGATGGGTGCTGGTAAATAACCGCTGCTAGCCACGCCACCGCTCGATAATAAAAGTCCATCACTTGAGATGGAGTCAACTTCCTAGCTAATTCTTTTAAGCGGTAAAACATAACAATTAGTCCTCTTTGCCCTGAACTGGAGGAATCAGATGCCCCAACAAATATAATACAATCATCACCAGCGCTGTAGAAACTATGGCTGTCCAATACCACCCGACACCAACCGCCATCCCAATCGCAGCGCACAGCCAAACACTAGCCGAAGTAGTCAGTCCCCGAATTTTATCATCACGAAAGACAATCATGCCGGCACCAAGAAAACCTACCCCCACCACAATCTGGGACATAATCCGAGAAACATCTACCCCCGACTGAAGTTCGTGACCTGAAAAACCATACAGTGAGATTAACGT
>Ga0210038_1000945_pt1 | contig 15909 bp, 14 predicted proteins | sample CryGeyCG2114_020_FD_183970 | JGI IMG/M metagenome (GOLD analysis project Ga0210038, IMG submission 183970) | Groundwater microbial communities from aquifer - Crystal Geyser CG15_big_fil_post_rev_8/21/14_0.20 (SPAdes) (version 2) | ecosystem: Environmental > Aquatic > Deep subsurface >... | reverse complement strand
ACCGCCTCAAGGGCCGTCTGGAAAGTCAGGTCGGCAAGGCCATCGGCGATTTCAACATGATTGAGGACGGCGACACCGTGATGGTGTGCCTGTCCGGCGGCAAGGATTCCTACACCCTGCTCGACATTCTGCTCACCCTGCAGAAACGCGCGCCAATCGATTTTAAAATCGTGGCGATGAACCTCGACCAGAAGCAGCCGGGATTTCCGGAAACCGTGCTGCCGAATTATTTGCAGAAACTCGGCGTCGGGTTCCACATCGAGACACAGGACACCTATTCCATCGTCAAGGAAAAAATTCCAGAGGGAAAGACGACCTGCTCGCTCTGTTCGCGCCTGCGGCGCGGCATCATTTATCGTGTGGCAGGAGAGCTGGGCGCAAACAAGATTGCGCTGGGGCACCACCGCGACGACATGATCGAGACTCTGTTCCTGAATATGTTTTTCGGCGGCAAGTTGAAGGCGATGCCGCCCAAGCTGGTCACCGACAAGGGTGACCACATCGTAATCCGCCCGCTGGCGTATTGCGCCGAGAAAGACATCGCCCGTTACGCGCGCGGCATGGAGTTCCCCATCATCCCGTGCAATCTGTGCGGCTCGCAGGAAAACCTGCAGCGGCAGAATATCAAGGAGATGCTCACCGCGTGGGAGCGCCAGTATCCGGGACGAAGCCAGACCATCTTCACCGCCATGCAGAACATCAAGCCGTCGCATCTGCTCGATGCGGGCTTGTTCGACTTCAGAAATCTGCAATTGGGAACAGCGGTGGACGAAGGGGACGTGGCGTTCGACTGACAGGTTTTTTGCCTGTGCGGGTCGGACTTCAGTCAGCGCTTCCTGCCGGGTTAAAACCCGACCCACAACGATTACGCGGGGTTCACCGCCACCTTGAAGATCACCTTGCGCACCTGCCCGTTGCCAACCAGCGGCGCGTGCGCATCCTCCGGAAAGAAGATGCAGAAATAATCGGGCGGCACGGCGATCCAGGAGGCGGGCGCGTCGTGGAAGAAACGGATGTCTTTCTCCGTGCTGTGCTCGCTCATCGGATTGTGGCAATCCGCCAGCGGCTTCCAGCCCATCGTCTCGTCGCCTTCCAGTACCAGCTGAATGTCGATGTATTGGCGATGCGCCTCCAGCCGCGCCATTTCTTTTGTCTTGCCCGGAACCTGTTCCACGATGGCAATCAGATCTTCGCCGGCGATGGTGTGGCGTCCCGGCGCGAGGGCGATCAAGTCGGTGGCGCGAATGTAGTCGAATGCGCGCTGGAACAGCGGGTGCAGCACGGCGTAGTGTTGGGCTTGGGATAGGTTGGCGAGAATCATTTTTGATGCGGCAGCATGAGGTTCAGGGTGTTGTCATGTTTGATGTGATGATGGTACAGGGCGGCCAACACATGGATGCCGATCAGGTAATACCCGGCGGTGCCGATCCATTCGTGCACTTCCTTGATCTGCTTGGACAGCTCTTTGTCAGTGCCGATCAGCGCGGGCAGTTCCAGGCCGAAGAACGGGATCGGCTTGCCGGCGGCGCTAAGCATGAGCCAGCCCAGAATCGGCATGACGACCATGAGGGCGTAAAGCGTCAGGTGCATGAGTTTTGCCGCGCGTTTTTGCCATGCGGGCGGCGCGGGCACGATGACCGGAGTCTGTCCGGAGAAGCTGGCGGCAATGCGCAACCAGATCAATATAAACACCAGCAGCCCCAGCGTGAAGTGCCAAGCCTTCAGCATATCGCGCGGCTCGCTGCCTTTGTCGAACAGTTCGCGCAACTCGATGCAGCTATACACGGCGATGAACAAAAGCAGCATCAGCCAGTGCAGGCCGATGGAAAGTGATCCGTAGCGGACGGGGGTGTTGTGCCAATTCATGTTTTGTCTCCTGCTTGGTGGTAGAAGGCGGCTCGGTGGACACGCAAAATCCCCCGCAGTTCGGAGAATTTCAAATAAACCGCGCCACCATGCCCTTTGCCAATTCGCCCTGTAATGGAATCTGCACACGATGGCCGCTGCCCGGCGCGACGGTGACGGCTCCTCCTTCAAGGTTCTGCATCACTTTCAATTCGACGATGTGATTGCCGGACGGGTGGATGATTTCCAGTTTGTCGCCGACGGAGAATTTGTTTTTCACCTCAATCTCGGCCATGCCATTGGCACAGGCGACGATGTCGCCAACATATTGCTGGCGGAAACTTTCCGAGTGGCCGCGCAGGTAGTTCTGCTGTTCGTGGGTATGGTGGCGTTCATAGAAGCCGTCGGTGTAGCCGCGGCTGGCCAGCGCATCCAGCGCGCCAAGCAACTCCAGATTGAAGGGCCGACCTTTCATGGCGTCGTCGATGGCCTGGCGGTAGACCTGCGCGGTGCGCGCCACGTAGTAGATGGATTTGGTGCGGCCTTCCACTTTCAGCGAGTCGATGCCGATCTTCACCAGCCGCTCGACGTGCTCGACTGCGCGCAGATCCTTCGAATTCATGATGTAAGTGCCGTGCTCGTCTTCCAGCACCGGCATCAGTTCGCCCGGATGATCCTGGCGCGAGATGACGTAAACCTTGTCTGCCTCGGGATGGCGCGGCTGCGCGCCGCAATCGGACAGCGGGCTTTCGCTCAAGGCCTTGTCGAAATCGAAATCGATTTTCTGGATGTCACCCGTGCCGTCCTCGATCGCGTTATCCACTTTGTAATCCCAGCGGCAGGAGTTGGTGCAGGTGCCCTGGTTGGCGTCGCGGTGGTTGAAGTAGCCGGACAGCAGGCAACGGCCGGAATAGGCGATGCACAGCGCGCCGTGGATGAATACCTCGAGTTCGATATCCGGGCATTGCTGGCGGATTTCCTCGATCTCGTCCAGTGACAGTTCGCGCGACAGGATGACGCGGGTGAGTCCCAGCGATTGCCAGAACTTCACCGCCGCGAAATTCACCGTATTGGCCTGCACCGAAAGATGAATCGGCATCTCCGGCCAGCGTTCGCGCACCATCGCAATCAGGCCGGGGTCGGCCATAATCAGCGCATCCGGCTGCATCGCGATGACCGGTGCCATGTCCGCCATATAGGTTTTCACTTTGGCGTTGTGCGGCATCAGGTTGCTGGCGACAAACAATTTTTTGCCCAGCGCATGCGCTTCAAGAATGCCGGTGCGCAATCCATCCAATGTGAATTCGTTATTGCGCGCGCGCAACGAATAGCGCGGCTGCCCGGCATACACCGCATCCGCGCCGAAGGCGTAGGCGGTGCGCATCTTGGCCAGCGTGCCGGCGGGGAGGAGGAGTTCGGGAGTTTTCATTTCAGAACCTTACCCGCAGATTACACAGATTCACGCAGATTAAAATTGCGGAAGATACCAAAATCCGGCCAAGAGTTTTCATTGTTTCCAAATCTGCGTCAATCTGCGCAAGACATGCTTTTACGCGCGATAGCCCAGCCGCTTCAGGATTTCCATCGAAGCAGTCGCCTGATTCAGCGTGTAAAAATGCAGCCCCGGTGCGCCCCCGGCGATGAGTTTTTCGCACAGCCGGGTGACGACATCGAGACCGAAGTTTTGTATGGATTCCGCATCGTCGCCGTAGCCTTCCATGGTCTTGCGCATCCAGCGCGGAATCTCCGCGCCGCAGGTGTCGGAAAAGCGCGCGAGCTGCGAGAAGCGCACGATGGGCATGATGCCGGGCACGATGGGGGTGGTGACGCCGAGCTTGCGGGTCTCATCGACGAAGCGGAAGTAGGCATCGGCGTTGTAGAAATATTGGGTGATTGCCGAGTTGGCGCCGGCGTTGATCTTGCGCTTGAAGTTGAGCATGTCTTCGCGCGCCGAGTTCGCCTGCGGATGGAACTCGGGATAGGCCGCGACCTCGATGTGAAAGTGCTCGCCGGTCTGTGAGCGGATGAACGCCACCAGTTCGTTGGCGTAATGAAATTCGCCGATGCTGGCCATGCCGGAAGGCAGGTCGCCGCGCAAGGCGACGATGCGTTTGATTCCCATGCTTTTGTAAGTGGCCAACAGCGCGCCGATGTTTTCGCGCGTCGCGCCGACGCAGGACAGATGCGGGGCCGCGTTGCGGCTTTCAGCGTGAATCAGCTTGATGGTGTCCAGCGTGCGGTCCTGGGTGGAACCGCCCGCGCCGAAGGTGCAGGAGAAGAATTCCGGCTTGAGCGCGACCAGACGTTGGCGCACGGCAGTCAGCTTTTCCGCTCCCTCCGGCGTCTGCGGCGGATAAAACTCGAAACTAATCGGGATCAATGTGTTGCCCATTTTTTCTCACCAGAAGTTGAGCGGCGGCTGCGGACAGCGCCCAGGAAAAAATACTGTACAGAACTGCGCCCAGCACACCGGGCCAGAAACCGTCCACCACGAAGCCGCGCAGGATGGAACCGGCGAACCAGAACATCAGGCCGTTGATGATGAAAATGAACAGGCCCAGCGTGACAACAGTGGCCGGCAGCGTCAGCACCAGAAAGACGGGGCGGATCAGCGTGTTGACCAGGCCGAGGACGAAGGCCGCGATGAAAGCGGCAGCGAACCCGTCCACATGGATGCCCGGCACGAAGCTCGCCACGGCGATCAGTGCCAGCGAATTCAAGGTCCAGATGAGTAGCAGTCGTATCAGCATGTCGTTGAGTGTACCAAGTACCACCTTATCATTTCCGCACAGGCGTGTAGGTCGGGTTTCAACCCGACGCTGTTTGGCCGTCCCTCGAAACTCGCCGCAAGCGGCTCGTTTTGTCGGGCTAAAGCCCGACCTACAAATTCCTGCCTGTGCGGGAATGACGGAATCTCAATAACGATAGTGGTCGGCCTTGTACGGGCCTTCCTTCGGCACGTTGATGTAAGCCGCCTGCTGGTCGGTCAACTCGGACAATTGCGCGTTCAGCGTCTTCAATTGCAAACGCGCGACCTTCTCGTCCAGATGCTTGGGCAGGGTATAAACGCCGACCGGATATTTGTCCGAGTCACGTTCTGTCCACAGCTCGATCTGGGCGATGGTCTGGTTGGCGAAGGACGACGACATCACGTAGGACGGATGGCCGGTACCGCAGCCGAGGTTCACCAGACGCCCCTTGGCCAGCAGGATGATGCGTTTCCCATCGGGAAAGATCACGTGGTCGACCTGTGGCTTGATTTCTTCCCACTGGTATTTTTCCAGCGAGGCGACGTCGATCTCGTTGTCGAAGTGGCCGATGTTGCACACGATGGCCTGGTTCTTCATCTTCTTCATGTGGTCATGCGTGATGACGTGGAAGTTGCCCGTCGTCGTCACGAAGATATCGGCCTTGTCGGCGGCGTATTCCATGGTCACCACGCGATAGCCTTCCATCGCAGCCTGCAGCGCGCAGATCGGGTCGATCTCGGTGACCCACACCTGTGCGGACAAAGCGCGCATGGCCTGTGCCGAGCCCTTGCCCACGTCGCCGTAGCCGCAGATCAGCGCGACCTTGCCGGCGATCATCACGTCGGTGGCGCGCTTGACGCCATCCACCAGCGATTCGCGGCAGCCGTATAGATTGTCGAACTTGGACTTGGTGACGGAATCGTTGACGTTGATGCCGGGGAACTTCAGTTCGCCGCGTTCATGCATCTGGTACAGGCGGTGCACGCCGGTGGTGGTCTCTTCGGTCACGCCCTTGATTGCGGCGAGACGGGTGGAATACCAGGTCTTGTCTTGTGCCAGCTTGGCCTTGATCGCCGCAAACAGGCAGGTCTCCTCTTCCGAGCCCGGCTTGCTGATCAGCGAGGCATCTTTTTCTGCGCGCGCGCCCAGATGTAGCAGCAGTGTGGCGTCGCCGCCGTCGTCCAGAATCATGTTGGAGTAGCCGCCGTCCGCCCATTCGAAGATGCGGTGCGTGTAGTCCCAGTATTCGGTCAGCGTCTCGCCCTTGACTGCAAACACCGGCGTACCGCCGGCGGCGATGGCGGCGGCAGCGTGATCCTGTGTGGAAAAGATGTTGCACGAAGCCCAGCGCACTTCCGCACCGAGCGCGGTCAGTGTCTCGATCAGCACGGCGGTCTGGATCGTCATGTGCAGCGAACCGGTGATGCGCGCGCCTTTGAGCGGTTGGGTCTTGGCGAATTCTTCGCGGATAGCCATCAGGCCGGGCATCTCATGCTCGGCGATAGCGATCTCTTTGCGGCCCCATGAGGCCAAGTTGATGTCGGCGATGACGTAGTCTTTAGACATGATGCACTCCATTCATAATGAAAAATGAATGGGCGCCGTTGCAACATGTTGAGCCATCCCTGTCGAGCCTGGCCGAATCGAATCGGTCGCAGCGCCCCTCGGCGGGATGGGTGATACACAATATTTTTTTGTGGGTCGGGTTTCAACCCGACAGCGGTCCGAAACAACAAACCCGTCGGGTTGAAACCCGACCCACACAACCAGATTTACAGCCCTGCGTCTGCGCGCAATGCCGCAGCCTTGTCCGTGGCCTCCCAGCGAAATTCCGGCTCTTCACGACCGAAGTGACCGTACGCCGCCGTCTTCTGATAGATCGGGCGCAGCAGGTCGAGCATCTGCACGATGCCTTTCGGACGCAGGTCGAAATGTTTCTGCACCAACTCGGCGATTTTTTCGTCCGAAATTTTTCCGGTGCCGTAAGTGCTGACCATCACGCTGGTGGGACGCGCCACGCCGATCGCGTAGGAAATCTGGATCAAACACTTGTCGGCCAGGCCCGCAGCGACGATGTTCTTCGCCACATAACGTCCGGCGTAAGCGGCGGAACGGTCCACCTTGGACGGATCCTTGCCGGAGAACGCACCGCCGCCGTGCGGGGCTGCGCCGCCGTAGGTGTCCACGATGATCTTGCGCCCGGTCAGCCCGCAGTCGCCCTGCGGGCCGCCGACCACAAAGCGTCCGGTCGGGTTGACCAGGTATTTGATCTCACCCTTGATCAGTTCCTTGGGCAGGATTGGTTTGATGATCTCCTCGATCGCGGCTTCGCGAATCTGTTCCAGCGTCATCTCCGGCGCGTGCTGGGTGGAGAGCACCACGGTGTCGATGCGGTCAGGCACGCCGTCCACATATTTCACGGTGACTTGCGATTTAGCATCCGGGCGCAGCCAGCTGAGGCGGCCATCGTGGCGCAACTGCGCCTGGCGCTCGACGATGCGGTGCGACAGGTGGATCGGCAGCGGCATCAGCACGTCGGTCTCACGGCAGGCATAGCCGAACATCAGGCCCTGGTCGCCCGCGCCCTGGTCGAGGCCGTCGTCGTAGGCCTTGTTCACGCCCTGGGCGATGTCCGGGCTTTGCTTGTCGTAGGCGACCAGCACGGCGCAGCCCTTGTAATCGATGCCGAACTCGGTGTTGTCGTAGCCGATGCGCTTGAGCGTCTCGCGCGCGACCTGGATGTAATCGACGTTGGCGGCGGTGGTGATCTCGCCCGCCAGCACCACCAGCCCGGTGTTGCACAATGTCTCGGCGGCGATACGGGAATGCTTGTCCTGCGCTAGAATGGCGTCCACGATAGCATCGGAAATCTGGTCTGATACCTTGTCCGGATGGCCCTCGGACACGGACTCGGATGTGAAGAAATATTCGCTCATGGCTCTCCGATTGCTGCTTCAGTGGTTAAATGGGCGCGCAGTATAACAAATTCCCGTCGCCACCAACCTACAGGCTCATTGCATGGTTTTTTTGTTCGATCTGCTGGCCCGCCTGCCGTTGCCGCTGTTGCACTTTGCGGGCGCGATGCTCGGCCGGCTGACGTTTGTTCTTTCTCCCCGTTACGCCGCGCGGCTGCGCGAGAACCTGCGTTCATCCGGCCTTGCCGACTCCAAAACGGCGTATCGCAAACTGTTGCGCGACAATACCCGCGCAGCGGGCAAGGGGGTGCTGGAGTTGCCGTGGGTTTGGCGGCGTCCGCTGCCGCAGGTGATTGCCGCCATCCGGACTTGCGACGGCTGGGACGAAGTCGAAGCCGCCCGCGCTGCCGGGCGCGGCATCATCATGCTGACGCCGCATCTGGGTTGTTTCGAGGTGGTCAGTTTATATATCGGCACCCGCATGCCGATGACCATCATGTATCGCGCCCCCCGCTGGCCCGCGCTGGATCGCCTGATGCATATCGGGCGCGCGCGCGGGCAGATCAAGCTGGTCGGTGCCGATCTAAGCGGCGTGCGCCAGATGTTCAAAGCATTGAAACAGGGCGGCGCGATCGGTGTGTTGCCGGATCAGGCCCCGGGCAACGGCGAAGGGGAATGGGCGCCGTTTTTTGGCCGACCCGCTTACACCATGACGCTGATCGGTCGCCTGGTTGTAATCAGCCGCCCAACTGTATTCATGTGTGTCGGCGAGCGCCTGCCGCGCGGCGCGGGTTACGCCCTGCATTTCTCGCCGCTAACTTTTGATTTGGATCGCCCGATTCCGCAGCAGATAAATGCCGCACTCGAACGCGCCATCGCGCGCTTCCCCGCGCAGTATTTGTGGAGCTACAACCGCTACAAAGTGCCGCGCGGCGCGCCGCCCCCCAACGCGGCAGGAGGCGTTTGATGCAGGCGCGCATTGGTGTCTTTATTCTGTGGCTGATCCATTTTCTGCCGTTCCGGTTGATCGTCGCCATCGGCAACGGACTCGGCCTGTTGCTGTGTTCGTGCGTGCGCACGCGGCGGCGGATCGGCGAGATCAATCTCAAGCTGTGTTTTCCCGAAATGAGCGATGCCGAACGTGCCAGGCTGCTGCGCGCGCATTTCAAGTTATTCATGCGCGCCCTGGTCGAGCGCTGTCTTTTGTGGTGGTCGGGCACGGCGCGCATCAATGCGCTGATCCGCGTCGGGGGGCGCGAGCACTTTGAATCGCTCAAAGGGCAACCGATGATTTTGCTGGTGCCGCATTTTGTCGGCATGGATGTCGGCGGCCAGTGGATCGCGCAGCAAGTTGATGCGTCGTCGATGTATGCCAACCAGAGAAGCCGCTATCTGACCCGATTCCTGTTGCAGAAACGCGGGCGTTTTCGCACCCAGCACCTTTTTTCGCGCCAGCAGGGACTGCGTCCCATTCTCAAGTTATTGCAAACGGGGGTGCCGTTCTTTTACTTGCCCGATCAGGATCAGGGTATCAGGGACGGCGCGTTCGTTCCCTTTTTTGGCGTGCCCGCCGCGACCATGACCTCGGTTTCGCGCATCGCCAAAATGACCGGCGCCAAAGTTGTGCCGGCCATCACCCGCGTGCTGCCCGGCGGACAAGGCTATGTGCTCACTTTCTACCCGGCATGGGAGAATTACCCCAGCGGCGACGACGTCGCCGACGCGCGGCGCATGAACGAATTTATCGAGCAGCGTGTGCGGGAAATGCCGGAGCAATATTTCTGGCTGCACCGTCGGTTCAAGACGCGGCCAGAGGGCGAGGCGAAGTTTTATTAAAACTTTTTTGTCCGCAGATTACACAGATTCACGCAGATTAAATCTGGACTAATCTGTGTAATCTGCGGACAAGAATGGCTTTTGACTGTCGGGGTATATCCAATGAAATATAAAGACCTGCGCGACTTCATTGCACAACTGGAAACGATGGGCGAACTCAAGCGCGTTAGCGCGCCGGTCTCCACCCATCTCGAAATGACCGAGATCTGCGACCGCGTATTGCGCGCGCAAGGTCCGGCGATCCTGTTCGAGAATGTGGCCGGACACAGTATGCCGGTGCTGGCCAATCTGTTTGGCACACCGCGCCGCGTGGCGCTGGGTATGGGCGAAGAGAATGTCAGTGCGCTGCGCGAAGTGGGCAAGTTGCTCGCCTTTCTGAAGGAACCCGAGCCGCCCAAAGGACTGAAAGACGCGTGGGAGAAATGGCCGATACTCAAACAAGTATTGACGATGTCGCCCAAAGTGCTGTCGTCCGCGCCGTGCCAGGAGATCGTATGGGAGGGCAGCGATGTCGATCTTGCCAAATTGCCCATTCAGCACTGCTGGCCGGGCGATGTGGCGCCGCTCATCACTTGGGGACTGGTGGTCACGCGCGGTCCGAACAAGACGCGGCAAAATCTTGGCATCTACCGCCAGCAAGTGATCGCGCCGAACAAGGTCATCATGCGCTGGCTGGCGCATCGCGGCGGCGCGCTGGATTTCCGCGAGCACTGCGAAAAAAATCCCGGCCAGCCGTTTCCAATCGCCGTGGTGATCGGCGCCGATCCGGCGACGATACTCGGCGCGGTCACGCCCGTGCCAGATTCATTATCCGAATACCAGTTCGCCGGTTTGTTGCGCGGCAGCAAGACCGAACTGGTGAAGTGCATCGGCAGCGATCTGCAAGTGCCCGCCTCCGCCGAGATCGTGCTGGAAGGCGTGATCCATCCCGGCGAGACCGCGCTGGAGGGGCCGTACGGCGACCACACCGGCTACTACAACGAGCAGGACAAGTTTCCGGTGTTCACGATCGAGCGCATCACCACGCGCCGCGATCCGATCTACCACTCCACCTACACCGGCAAGCCGCCCGACGAACCGGCGATGCTCGGCGTGGCGCTGAATGAAGTGTTCGTGCCGCTGCTGCAAAAACAATTCCCCGAGATCGCCGATTTCTACCTGCCGCCGGAAGGTTGCTCGTACCGCATGGCGGTGGTGAGCATCAAAAAACAATATCCCGGCCACGCCAAACGCGTGATGTTCGGCATCTGGAGCTTCCTGCGCCAGTTCATGTACACCAAGTTCATCATCGTGGTGGACGACGACATTGACGTTCGCTCGTGGCCCGAAGTCATCTGGGCGATCACCACGCGCATGGACCCGGTGCGCGACACCCTGCTGGTTGAAAACACGCCAATCGATTACCTTGATTTTGCCTCGCCGGTCAGCGGTCTCGGCGGCAAGATGGGACTGGATGCGACCAACAAGTTCCCCGGCGAAACGCAGCGTGAATGGGGCACGCCCATCGTGATGGATGCGGCGGTGAAGGCGAAGGTGGATGCGATGTGGGGCGAGCTGGGGTTGTAGTTGAGTTTCCGGTTTGGCAGGCAACAAAAAAACCGGAACAAGTCCGGCCTTCTGTGCGTTGCGTTGAAGATGAGGTGCCTGAAATCTGCTGTAGCGAATCATTTTTTATTTGCCACCCACTCGACCAGCGCGTCCTGCGCGTCCTGGCCGCGCTTGGCGTAAGGGTGGTTGATGAAGAACACCACGATCCATTCCTTGCCGCCTCGTGAGCGCACATATCCCGCGATGGTCTTCACGCCTTCCAGCGTGCCGGTCTTGAGGTGGGCATGGCTGGCGGCGGGGCTGTCTTTGAGGCGTTTCTTGACCGAGCCATCCACGCCGAGGATGGGTAGCGAGGCTTGCAGTTCGGCGCTCAGGGGGTGGTGCGCGGCATGATCGAGCAGTTGCGCCATGTGCGCCGCGCTGATGCGTTCGTCGCGCGACAGGCCGGCGCCGTTCTCCAGCACCAGTTCGGCAAAATCCAATTGCTCGCGCGCCAGCCAGTTCTGCAGGGCGAAGATGCTGCGTTCGATGCTCATCTGCCGCCGGATTTCCGTGCCGGAAAAGACGGCGGGTATTGCGACGCTTTCATTTTCCAACGACAGGGTTTCGCCCAGCGTCAGAAAGAGTTGCCGCGCCATCACGTTGTTGCTGAATTTGTTGATGTCGCGAATGAGGTTGCTCAAGGGGTCGGAGCGATGCACTGAAAACAGTGTCGCCGTTGTGCTTGAGTTGTCTTCGCGTTGCACGCCGTGCAGCGTGCCGCCGAGGTTTTTCCACATGGCGCGGAACACCGCCTCGATATAACGGGTGTGCGGCATCACGCTCAGGTTTTGTTCGCGCTCGCCGCAGCCGATCGGATAGTCGCCCTGCAACACCACACTGTCGCCGCCGGGTTGCACACTGAAGTTATCGTCCCAGTTGTCGCAGTTCCCCTCTTCGCTGTTGGGGACGAGCTGGTTGTCCAGTTGCATGCCGTCCAGGGGCGGTTCGCTGACGACTTTCAAGCCACTGCCGTCCGGCATGTAGCGCAAACGCAACGTATTGAAGTTGAGCAGCAGCGCATCGGGGCCGACGTTGTAGGCGCGCACCGGATCGTTGTCGAATTCTGCCGGGTCGTGCGGCGGCAGATCAAAATAGCTGCGGTCCAGCACCAGATCGCCGCGTATGTCGCGCAGGCCGCGCGCCCGCAACTCGGTCAGCCAGAGCCAGAATTGTTCGATGGTGAATTTCGGGTCGCCGTAACCTTTCAGGATCAAATCGCCGTCCAGCACGCCGTCCTTCAACTCGCCGTCGAGCCAGGCCTCGGTCTTCCAGGTGTAGGCCGGGCCGAGCAGGTCGAGCGCGGCAAAAGTGGTGAGCAGCTTCATGGTGGAAGCCGGGTTCATCGGGCGTTGTGCGTTGATCTTGATGAGCGGGGCATGTTTGCCCACCTCGCGCACTTCGACAGAGATGGCGGATTGCGGAATGCCGGCTTTCTTTAATTCTTGATTGACGCTCGCGGGCAATCCGGCGGCGTAAATCGGGAGAGTCAGGATAGATGCAAATAACAAACCCATTGAAATGGCGAAACGCGACACTAGCCCTCCATTTCTGCGCGGTGGGGAATCTGTAGGTCGGGTTTCAACCCGACGCTGTTTGGCCGTCCCTCGAAACCCGTCGCAAGCTGCTCGTTTGGCCGGGCTGAAGCCCGACCTACACGACTGCCGGAATGACGGAATGATTTTCATGACAGAGCGTCGATGATGGCGAGTGTATGCGTGACCAGCATCTGCATTTCCTCCTCGCTGAGGATATAGGGCGGCATGAAATACACCGTGTTGCCCATCGGGCGCAACAACAATTCGTGCTGCAGGCCGAGACTGAAACAGCGCTGCGCGAAATCCGCGTGCGGCGTGTTCACCTCGAAGGCCCAGACCATGCCGGTGTGGCGGAAGTTCCGCACCTTGGGATGTTCGCTCAAGGGTTGGGCGATGCGGTTGAAGAAAGCCGCTTTGTCGCGGTTGGTATTCAGCACATCGTCCTGTTCGAAAATATCCAGCGTGGCGAGCGCGGCGCGGCAAGCCAGCGGGTTGCCGGTGTAGGAATGCGAATGGAGGAAGCCGCGCGCCGCCTCGTCGGCGTAGAACGCCTGAAAAATGGCGGCGGTGGTCATCACGATGGACAGCGGCAGATAGCCGCCGGTGATGCCTTTCGACAGCAACAGGAAGTCGGGCAAAATCCCTGCCTGCTCGCAGGCGAACATCGTCCCCGTGCGGCCCATGCCGACCGCAATCTCGTCCGCAATCAGATGCACGCCGTATTGCGAACACAACTCCCGTGCGCGTTGCAGGTAGATCGGGTGATACATCGCCATGCCGGCGGCGCCCTGAATCAACGGCTCGACGATGAAGGCGGCGAGCCGGACGTGATGTTGCTGCAGATGCGCTTCCAGTGCATCGGCACAGCGCAGCGCAAACGCTTCCGCGCTTTCTCCCGCTTCTGCCGCGCGCCAGTCCGGGCTTGGCACGGTGGCGTTTTGTTTGATGAGCGCGCCATAGGCATCGCGGAACAGCGCGACATCGGTCACCGACAACGCGCCCAGCGTTTCGCCGTGATAGCTGTTTTGCAGGCTGATGAATCGAGTCTTCTCCGGCTGGCCGCTGTTGCGCCAGTAGTGAGCGCTCATCTTCAATGCGATCTCGGTGGCCGAGGCACCGTCCGAACCGTAAAAGCAGTGCCCCAACCCGGCGGGCGCGAGGGCGCGCAATTTTTCCGAGAGTTGCACCACCGGCTCGTGGGTGAAACCGGCCAGCATCACGTGTTCCAGTTGGCCGAGCTGGTCAACCAGGGCGGCGTTGATGCGCGGGTTGCAGTGGCCGAACAGATTCACCCACCACGAGCTGACCGTGTCCAGATAGCGCTTGCCGTCGAAATCGTAAAGCCAAGCGCCTTCGCCGCGCGCGATCGGCACCAGCGGCAGCGTTTCGTGTCGCTTCATCTGGGTGCAGGGATGCCACACGGCGGACAGGCTGCGGGCGAGAAGGTCATGATTGGATGTCATGCGCGGCATGATAACGTAAGATGCCGACATCATAATTTTTGCCGAAAGCGAATCATGCGGATTTTCATCACCGGCGGAACTGGCCTGATCGGGCGCGCCTTGTGCCGTGCGTTGCGGGCGGCCGGACATGAACTGACGGTGTTGAGCCGTCATCCGGAAACGGTGGCGGCGAAATGCGGCGCCGGCGTGGCGGCGATGCGCTCGCTGGCCGAATGGACGCCGCAACGCGCCTTCGATGCGGTGATCAATCTGGCCGGCGAACCCATCGTCGATGCGTATTGGTCGGCCAAGCGCAAGCAAGTGTTGTGGGACAGCCGCGTCACCCTGACCGAAGAATTGGTGCGCCGGATCAGGCTGGCCGAACATAAACCGGCAGTGCTGTTGAGCGGCTCGGCGGTGGGGTATTACGGCGACCGGGGCGACACCGTGCTGAATGAAGACGCTGCAGCGGGCACGGGCTTCTCCGCAGAGCTGTGCAAGTCATGGGAACAGGCTGCGCTGGGGGCGGAAAAACAAAACGTGCGTGTCTGTCTGTTGCGCACCGCGCCGGTATTGAGCCGCGACGGCGGTCTGCTGGGCAAGATGCTGCTCCCATTCAAGCTGGGCTTGGGCGCGCGCCTCGGCGACGGGCGGCAATGGATGAGCTGGATCCATATCGACGACTACATCGCGCTGGTGCTGCGCCTGTTGCAGGATGCCGAGGCGCGCGGTCCGTTCAACATGGCCGCGCCCGAGCCGGCGACCAACCGCGAATTCACCGCCGTCCTTGCGCATGCTGTGCAGCGCCCTGCCTGGTTTGTCGCGCCGGCATTCCTGCTACGCCTCGGCATGGGCGAGCGTGCCAGCCTGATGCTGGATGGCCAACACGTGCTGCCGGCAAAATTCAGCGCTGCCGGCCACACTTGGCGTTTCCCGCACTTGGCGGACGCGCTGCACGACATCGCGGCATGAAATAATTTCCTCCCCGCACTTGAAAAGCAACCAAGTCGCCCCTATTATTGGCACTCGCCGACAGAGAGTGCTAAACCTTTTGTCTTGGCGTTTCGTTAACTCACTGAATTTAGGAGAAATAAGCATGAAAATTCGTCCTTTGCACGATCGCGTTATCGTCAAGCGCATGGAAGAAGAGCGCAAGACCGCCTCCGGCATCGTGATTCCCGATGCCGCGACCGAGAAGCCCGACCAGGGCGAAATCGTCGCTGTGGGCAACGGCAAGATCAGTGACGACGGCAAGCTGCAGCCGATGAGCGTCAAGGTTGGGGACAAAGTGCTGTTCGGCAAATATTCCGGCCAGGCTTTCAAGATGGATGGCGTCGAACTGCTGCAGATGCGCGAAGATGACATCATCGGCGTGATCGAAGCCTAAATAAACAACGAATTTCAGGAGAATAGAACATGGCAGCCAAAGACGTAAAATTCCATGACGCAGCACGTGCCAAGATGGTCGTGGGCGTTAATATTCTGGCCGATGCGGTCAAAGTAACCCTCGGCCCCAAGGGCCGCAACGTGGTGCTGGACCGTTCCTACGGTTCCCCCACCATCACCAAGGACGGCGTATCCGTCGCCAAGGAAATTGAACTGAAGGACAAGTTCGAGAACATGGGCGCGCAGATGGTCAAGGAAGTCGCCTCCAAGACCTCCGATGTGGCCGGTGACGGCACCACCACCGCCACCGTGCTGGCGCAATCCATCGTGATGGAAGGCATGAAGTTCGTTGCCGCCGGGATGAACCCGATGGATCTGAAACGCGGTATCGACCAGGCGGTCGTCGCTGCGGTTGCAGAGTTGAAGAAAATCTCCAAGCCTTGCACCACCAGCAAAGAGATCGCCCAGGTAGGCAGCATCTCTGCCAACTCCGACACCATCATCGGCGAGAAGATCGCGGCGGCGATGGAGAAGGTCGGCAAGGAAGGCGTCATCACCATTGAAGACGGGCAAGGCCTGGAAGACGAGCTGGACGTCGTGGAAGGGATGC
>Ga0210038_1000928_pt1 | contig 16095 bp, 20 predicted proteins | sample CryGeyCG2114_020_FD_183970 | JGI IMG/M metagenome (GOLD analysis project Ga0210038, IMG submission 183970) | Groundwater microbial communities from aquifer - Crystal Geyser CG15_big_fil_post_rev_8/21/14_0.20 (SPAdes) (version 2) | ecosystem: Environmental > Aquatic > Deep subsurface >... | reverse complement strand
GTGTGTTGTCCCGCATTAATGTCCTCTCGGTAAAAAAAGAAGACTACACAAAACCAGCATTCCATATGCTGAAACTAAACCAAAGGAAAATAAGGTGGATTGCAAGGGAGATAGAGATAGGTAGCTTAAGCACATACAAGATAGCAAAAATACAGAGAATAACTCCAAGACATGCAAGGAGAATTTACAAAAGATTCAGAGGAATTCAAAAACCAAGACTGAAGCCATGCGGTTGCAAGCCGAAACCAATAAATGAAGAAGAAAAGAAAATCATTATCAGGGCTTACAATGAGATGCAGGTTGGAGCTGTTAATTTAGAGGTTTCATTAAGGGAGAGGGGTATTCTCATGTCGCATAATAAGATCCATAAGATTCTGAAGAAAGAAGGCCTAGCCAAGGACGAGCCAAAGAAGAAGAACCAGAGAAAATGGGTCCGTTATGAGAGGAAGCATAGCAACAGCCTGTGGCATGCGGACTGGTTTGAACTGGATGGGGAACAATTGATACTGATAGAAGATGATGCATCAAGAATGCTCGTCGGTTTCGGAGCTTTCAAGAACGCAACAGCAGAGAACTCAGCCAGAATACTTAAAGAGGCTATTGAAGCTTACGGCAAACCTAAGCAAATGATGACTGATCATGGGGTTCAGTTTGTAAGTTTGCCAAGGGAAGGTTGCCAAAACCCAGAGTCTAATGTGTTCCAAAGAACTCTAGAAGAATACAAAATCAAACACATCAGAGCCAGAGTGAAGCACCCTCAAAGCAACGGCAAGGCTGAGAGGCTTGTTCAGACATTGAAAAGGCATAAGCCGCATTTCAAAACATGGGAAAAGACAACGTTGTTCTACAACTTCAAGAGACCTCATATGAGCTTGTACAATAACCATACAAGAACTCCATCTCAGGCGTTCATGGATAAGATGAAGAAGTGATTAATTTATGAAAACCAATAAAAATCATCGAGAGGACATTAATTCAGGACAACACATGAAGAGGTTCTGAGCAAGATTCATATATGCATAAAACAATAAGTGATATTAGTTCGAATAGTGAAATGAAACCACTGGTAATTTTCTTTTGCACATCAATTGCTTTGTTGAATGGACCATATATGTATGGTTTGAACTTGAAATTTAATTTAAAGTCAAATATTTTCAGCATAATTTCAGGTGTTTTAGCCTCCTTGTTTTTAATTCTCACTGGATTAACTATAGCTGAAGGTTCGCCTATTCACACTATTTTTTGCTTAATGTTTTGTATGTTCTTTATATTATATGAAATTTTCGTGAGTTTTTCAGCCTCAAAAACCAACCCCTCCTTAAAGATTATAGGTTTATCCATAGTTGGGTGTAATCTTTTACTAACTTTAATTCTTTTCATTTTGTACGGTTTAACTGGTATTACAGAAATAACTTTCTTAGGTTTGAATTGTATATGGTTAATAATTTTTGCAACTCGGATTGTATTCTAATTTTAACTCTCAAGACTTCATTATTTAATTATAGAAATAGGTGTTTAGTTTATTAAACAATTAATTATCCATTTAATTTATGATATCACTTAAACAGATTAAATTGGAGCTCCTTAAAGGGAGACAAATAGAAGAAATAATTAAAGATATAAACTGGCAAGACTTCGAAAGGCTAGTTTCAAAAATCCTAGAAAAATATGACTTCAAAACATGGAACAACTTCAGGTTCAAAACATCAAGAAGATATGAAGTCGACATAATAGCAACAGACAATAATGCAACATTTCTGATAGACTGCAAACAATGGTCTGCTGGCAGATACAAATCATCGGCATTAAAAAAAGCTATAAAAGATCATGAAGAAAGACTTGAAGAATTTCAAAAATTTACAAAAAATAACCCAATCGCTAGAACGAAATTCAGAATAAAAAACAGCCAGAAACTAATTCCAGTTATTATTACATGGTACGAAGAGAATCTGATAAAACATAGTAAAACTTTGATAATTCCAGTCTGGAAATTAAACGAGTTTTTGCTCAACAAGGATGGCTACACTTAAAAATTAACCATTTAAATATATCAATCAAGATAATAATGTAAGTGGGGATCATGGCAAAGAAATTCGATATAAAGGTTGAGAACATTGTTGCTTCTGCGGCTTTCGGAATAAGGATACCTCTTGAAATGTTAGTTGAACACATTGAAGGAACCGAATATGAACCAGAACAATTTCCTGGTTTGGTCTATAGAGTAAAAGACCCGAAAGCTGCTACATTAATTTTCTCTTCCGGAAAAATTGTCTGCACTGGGGCAAGAAGCGTTGAAGATGTTACGATAGTTATCAAAAAAGTTGTCAAAATCCTGAAAGAAAAAAAGATTGGCAATCCTAAGAAATACAAGATCGAAATCCAAAATATTGTTGCTTCATCTAAGCTTGATGGCAAAATAAACCTAGACCACATTGCATTTGAGCTTGAAGATTCTGAATATGAGCCTGAGCAATTTCCTGGATTAGTTTACAGGATGAAAGACCCTAAAGTTGCTTTTCTATTGTTCAGCTCTGGTAAGATTGTGTGCACTGGGGGAAGAAAAGTCGAGGACATAGAATATGCGGTTAATGTTTTGTCAAAAAGATTAAAAGATATAGATGCTATTAAAAAATAGTTATTATGAAAAATAATGATATCATCGATCAATTCACAGAATTCTTAAGGGAAAAATACTATAAAGACCTAGCTTTAGCTGTGAGTCAAGGCTCAAGAACGCTTAAGGTAGACTTCAGCGAGCTTGATAAATTCAACCCTGATTTGGCTGATGCTATTCTCGAAAAACCTGATGAAAATCTTGAAATAATAAACGAATCCATAAAACAGATAGACTTCCCAAAAAAAGGAGAGATAAAAATAAGATTTTTTAACCTGCCAGAAAATACCGGGCTAAGAATAAGAAACATAAGAGCAGAGCATATCGGGAAATTCTTGACGGTCGATGGGATTGTTAAAAGGGCTTCTGAGGTAAGGCCAGAAATTTCAGAGATAGTTTTTGAATGCCAGGAATGCGGCCAGAGAATGAATGTAATACAAGACAAAAAAGAAAAAACAATAAGCTATCCTGTAAAATGCGATTGCGGGAATAGAAGGAATTTCAAAGTTATAAAGGAGAAATTGTTCGATGCAAGATGGGTGGCAATAGAAGAGCCTTATGAGATAACAACCGGCGAGAGGCCTTCGGAAATAATGATCTTCCTGAAAGAGGATTTGGTATCGCCTAAACTCAGGAATAAGTCCGAGCCCGGAAACAGGATAAAGGTATTTGGAATATTAAAAGAAGTCCCAAAAAAAACAGCCAAAGGGACAAAAACTAGGCAGATGGAGATACTGATAGATGCCAACAACTTTGAAACATCAGAAGAAGAATGGGATGAAATCGATATCAGCCCAGAGGATGAAAAGAAGATTAAAGGATTTGCAAAAGACCCAGAAATATATCAAAAACTAATCGGATCGCTCGCTCCTAGCATGTATGGCTTGGAGAATGTCAAGCTTTCAATTATCCTTCAGCTGTTTAGCGGAACTCCACATTTCCTGAAAGACGGGACAAGGATTCGCGGCGATATTCACGTGCTTCTTATAGGAGACCCAGCAGTCGGCAAGTCCATGCTATTAAAATTGGCCTCAGATATAATACCAAGAGGGAAATATGTAAGCGGAAAAGGAGTCACTGGACCTGGGTTGACCGCCAGCGTGATTAAGGATGAACAATTCATGGGGGGATGGGTTCTTGAGGCAGGTGCACTAGTTCTCGCAAACAACTCTCTTGTCAGCATTGATGAATTCGAAAAAATGAACAGCGATGACCAAGTTGCAATGCATGAAGCGTTAAGCCTTCAGACAGTTTCAATAGCAAAAGCTGCAATTGTAGCGACTTTGCCAGCGAAAACATCTGTGCTTGCAGGCGCAAACCCGAAGTTCAGCAGGTTTGATCCTTACATTCCTATCCGCGAGCAAATCAACATAACAGAAACACTGCTGTCAAGGTTTGACCTCAAGTTTGCCTTAAGGGATATCCCTGATGCTAAAACAGATGAAAAGATGGTCGACCATATACTTGATGCAAGGCACTTCAAGCAAGATGAATCCAAGCCAATAATTGAAACTCAATTTCTTAAAAAATACATAGCTTATGCAAAGATGCACTGCAGGCCGGAATTAACCCAAGAGGCTGGAAAAAAATTGAAAGATTTTTATGTCGGCTTAAGAAGCAAGTCAACAGGCGAAGAATCTCCAGTCCCAATAACACTCAGGCAGTATGAAGGGTTGATTAGATTGTCTGAAGCAAGCGCTAAAGTAAGGCTAAAGGAAAAAGTCGAAGAAGAGGATGCCCAAAGGGCGATTGATGTGCTGAAATATTCTTTAAGGCAGTTTGGATTTGACCCGGAGACCGGGCTAATAGATATTGACAGGGCAGAAGGAGCCGCTGCAACAAGCGCTCAGAGAAGCAAGATAAGAATACTTCTTGATGTGATTGATGAGCTGAGCCAGTCAATAGGAAAAAACATCCCAATCGAAGAGATAGTTAAGCTCGCCAAGGAAAAAAATGTTGAAAGGCCTGAAGAAATAATCAAGAAGATGAAAGAAGAAGGCTTGATCTTTGAGCCGAAGCCGCATGTTGTGCAGAAAGTCTAGACAAACCATAAAAGTTTAATATCATATAATAACAGGCATGGAAACACTAAGGCAAACAACAAAGTTGACAAGAATATCTGATATCACCGATTCCAAATTTATCAGAAAAGAAGGCATGGAACCCAGTTATGTCCTGACAAAATTCGGGGAAAAAATATCGCGCGCTAAAATTGTTGGAACGGTTGTCGAAAAATTCATGAGCGAGGATGGCAACTATTCTTCTGTGACGATTGATGATGATACAGATGGTATAAGGGTTAAAGCTTTCAAGGAAGATGCTGATTTTTTTGAAAAAGTAAATGTTGGCGAAAATGTTTTTTTGATAGGCAAAGTCAGGGAATACAACGGGGAGAATTATATTATTCCTGAAATTATTAGAAAAGCCAGCAATAACTATGAAGCTTACCACAAATTGAAAGTGTTAAAAGAATTGGTGCAGAAGAAAAAAATATATGAAAGAGTTCAGAAAAACAAGGACAAGTTTGCTGATTTTGAGGAGTTAAAAAAATTCATGATAAAGAAGTATGGCTATGCTGAGAAAGAAATCGACGGTATGATAGAAACTTTAGGCGAAAAGGAAAAAAAGAAAGAGCATGACCATAAGCCTATGCTGATGGAGTTGATTGAAAAATTAGACAAGGGAAAAGGCATCGAAATAAAAAGGCTGCTTGAAGAGTCGAAAATTGATGAAAATTCGTTTAAAGAAGCTGTGGGCGAGCTGCTATCGGATGGAATATGGTATGAGCCGAAGCCAGGCGTTGTTAAAAAAGTATAAATCCTGGCTGCCCTAAGAGAGTGTTTATATGAAAAGTTATGAGGATATGCTAAAAGAAGCGGAAGAAAATTTGCCGCAAAACTCCGAAAAGAATGATAGGCTAGAAATACCTAAGCCTGAGATTCAAATCCAAGGCAACCAAACATTCATAACCAACTTCGAGGAAATAGTTTCTGTGATGAGGAGGGACCCGAGGCATTTTGCAAAATTCCTGTTCAGGGAATTGGCTAAGCCCGGTCATATTGATGGGAAGAGGCTTATGCTTCAGGGAAAGGTTTTTCCAAAATTGGTTGAGAAGAAGCTTGAATCGTACATCAAAGAATTCTTGTACTGCAATGAATGCAACAGGCCAGACACAAAACTGGTGAAAGAAGGCAGGATCATGCTTATGATTTGCGAAGCATGCGGCTCTAAAAAAGCCGTAAGAAATATATGAAAGATTCTCCAATAACTTAAGCATGAAAAAAATTGTTTTTCTTGTTTTGATAGTTGTCTTGATCAGCGGATGCACAACAAATGAGCCTACTGGCCATGTCACCAAAAAGTCAACAGTTGTCATGGAAGATGAAAAAAGAATGGAAGTGTATTTTTGCCCGCAGGATGGATGCAGGGAAAAATTAGCTGGCCTGTTAAAGAGTGCGAAGCAGTCGATCCATTGCGCGCTGTTTGATCTTGATCTACCCGAGGTTAAAGATGCATTAAAAAGGGATGACATTGATGTTAAGCTGGTCACAGATGTTGACAATGAAAAATCTTCTGCTGAGCTGAAGCCTGTTGTTAATTTTGGCTATCAGTTGACACACAACAAGTTCTGCGTAGTGGATGGGAAAACTTTCTTTACAGGATCGTTCAACCCAACTGAAAATTGCAATTTCAAAAACAATAATAATATGCTGATAATAACTTCAGAGCACCTTGCAAAGAATTACGAGGATGAATTCGACGAGCTGTATAATGAAATATTTTCTGGAGGGTCAGAGGTTGAATATCCAATCGTCTATCTGAAGGATACTAAAGTTGAGAATTACTTCTGCCCTGATGACAGCTGCTCCATTCATGTGATTGATGCTTTATCGAACGCGAAGAGCGAGATATATTTCATGACATTCAGCTTTACTGATGATGGTATTGGGGGAAAAATAGTTGACTTGCATAATAATGGAGTAAAGGTTAAAGGTGTTTTTGAGAATACTCAGGTAAGCGACTATTCTGAATATAACAGGTTTTTGGAGAATGGAATGGATGTCAAAAAAGACAACAATAAGTATAATATGCATCATAAGGTTTTTATTATAGATAATGAAACAGTTATAACTGGATCATACAACCCTTCTAGTTCTGGCGATGAGAAGAACGATGAGAATATATTGATAATTCATGATAAAGGCATCGCTAAGAAGTTTCTTGATGAGTTTGATAAGGTTTGGAACTATGATGGCGGATTAATTTCTCAGTGCATTCCTGCAAAAGATGTTGTTATTTCTGAGGTTTACTATGATACTACTGGCAAAGACAGCGAAGAGGAATATATCAGCATATACAACCCTACTAACCGCGATGTTAACCTGGACTATTATTTTATTTCCAGAGGAGACAGCAACCAGAGAATGAGCGGAATTATTTCCAGCAATGGGACGAAAAAGTTTGACCCTAAATTTTCTCTTCCGAATTCTGGAGGTTATGCTGTTCTTAGCAAAGGTGGCTACGAAGTTGATTATGTTGAATGGGAAAGCGATTGGAAGCTGGTAGCTAAAAAAGGCGAAGTTCTTTCTAGGAAAAGTTTTGGCAAGGTTAATTGCGAAGAGGAATGGAAATAAATTCAAATAGAAAAGCTTAAATAGTTAACAAATTATGTTAATAATTAATATTTGAGGTTAATAAATGGGGGTAAAAGATTATCCGATAATGTTAACTAATGAAGATATAATTGATGTAAAATTAAAAACAGAAAAGAACAAAGTCATTGGATTTGCAATAAATTTAAGATGTAAAATAGACGATGCATGGTATGCTATCTACAGGATTGACACAGCTCATGGTTATCTACATGAACAAAGATTTTGGATAAGTCCAGAACCAATAAAATTGCCAACAATAACAGGAATGTCTTTGAAAAATATCTTCGATTTTTACCTTAAGCATTTGAGGAAAAGTTGGAGAAGATATAAAAAATATTATGAAGAAAGGATGAAGTTGAGGTGTTTGTAATGAAAGATGAAGCAGAAGAGATGAAATGGGATGCTATAAATAGGTTTTTTGATAAAGTTTTTGATGATCCTGATGCCTTTCCAGATAGTGCTGCAATTTTTGCCTGGACAGATGAAGAACTGGTGAAAATTTTCACGAAAGAAAGATTAAGAACTATAAAGACTATAGCAAAAGATAAACCGAAAACTGTCAAAAAATTGGCGGAATTGTTAAAAAGAGAAGTTCCAGCGGTATCTAGAGATTTAAAAATATTGGAAGATATGGGGATAGTCAGATTGGAAAGAAAAGGCAGGATAGTTCAGCCTCTAATCGATAAAAAAGTGCTGATAATTCCATTAATTTCAGTAAAGCCGCAGACTATAGAGCAATATGAAAAGAAAGCAATAGTTAGGTAAATCATTTTTTGATTGTATCTAGCATCTCATTCACAAGCTTATCTACAATCGTTATTTTCTTGTTTTCCCTATTCACATGAATATAATTCACTTCTTCGAATTTCTTTTCCAAGTCTTTGACTTCTAGAAAAAGCTTTTTCAAGGAATAATTTTTTACTTTATACATGCCTGTGAGTTGCCTAACCATCAGTTGACTGTCTGAGAAGCAGTTTATTATCCCGCCAGAAAGTTTGCCTGCAATCTTCAGCGCCTTTATCAATGCTGTATATTCTGCTGTGTTGTTTGTTCCTCTTCCCAAGAATTCAGAATGCTGCTTCAGTATTTTGCCGTCTTTGCCGCAGATCAGGACGCCTATTGCTGACATTCCTGGGTTTCCCCTTGACCCGCCATCAGTGTAAACATTCAGCTCATCGATCATGGCATCTATTAATTATTTTGCATTAAAATCATATAAAAATGTGAAGAAAATGAAAAGGAAGAAATGCCCTGCATGCAAGTCAACCAATGTTTTCTTAGATACTGGAGGGATCACAGGGAAGTGGAGATGCAATGACTGCGGCTATGTCGGGGTGCTGGTTATAACAGAGGATGTGTGATTTAATGGATGAAAAAACAATCGAATCAATCAAAAGAGTGGTTTTGCTGATTGAACAGATGCGCGGAGAAAATGGCTGCCCGTGGGTAAAAAAGCAGACATTTCAGAAGCATTTAGAAGAAGTCAAGGATGAGTTAAGAGAGTTAGAAGACGCTTTCAAGAACGGCGATAATGAAAACCTGAAAGAAGAGCTTGGTGATGTCCTTTGGGATGTATTAACACTGATAAGAATTTCTGAGGATGAATATGCATTCAAAACAAAAGATATTGCTGATGGAATCTGCGAAAAAATCATAAGAAGGAAGCCATATATTTTCGGGAATGAGAAAGCTGAAACAGTCGAGGAAGCGGTTGCAATCTGGAAGAGAATCAAAGAAGAAGAGAAGAACAAACATTAATGTAAGACAATAAATTGGGCGGGAAAAGATTTATTTTTGAAAATTTTCTGGTAAAAATTTTTATGATATGAATTATATTATAATGGCTCAAGGAGATTGTGTATATCGTGGAAATTGTGAGACCCTAAGAAAAAATGGGTATTGCCCAAGAAATTGTTCTAATTTTCTAAGTTATTATAATAGAATGGGAACTCCTAAAGAAGTTTATAGGGGTCGAGTAGATATAAGGACGGGAAGAAGAAATGGGATGAGAAAAGATGAAAATTAATAACCTAAAAATAATCAACTATCCTTCTCTGCTTTTTCATCATATCAATAACTTTGCTTTTCTTCGACCAGACATCGCTCTTGATCTTCAGCATAATATTAACCCTCTTCAAAGCATATTCCAAAGAATCAAAAGCAAGAGGTTTTTTGCTCATGGCTTCACGGACAGCCTCCCTGACTTTCCATACGCCAACCTCCGAGAAATACTCAGGCCTTATCTCACGAATGATCAGCACTCCAGCCTGCCTTCCAATCTTTTTCAAATACTCAAGAACAGCAAGCTTCCCAGAATAATAAGCGCCGGCAACATCCTTGGCATAAGCCTTCCTGCCCCAGTAGAACTCGTAATCGCTGATAACATTCACATCTTTCACACCTTGAGACCATAAACCCCCAGGCAAAGCCATCTCAACCTGTTCAAACATCCACCCAGTCGGCATCAAAAGGACTTCAAAGTAGTTGCCAATATAGTTGCTTTCGAAAAGCAGAAACTCGTCAACAGAAGGATAAGTTTTAACATCCCCCAATAGCCTGTCAGCAAGAATTGAATCCACTGCGGTGATAGACCATCTTGTCGGGACAAGCTTCCTTTGTTTTTTTAATCCCAACAAACCAACAGACAGCAGCTTCGTCAAATCATAAACATCCTGGCCGTGATTATACAAGTCAACAACCCCGCCAGCGGCCTTGAAATCAACATCTGAAGTAATATACTCCACTCTCTTTTTGACTACAGGGTTCTCAGTGATTCGAGCTTTCTTAACAGTTTCTGACGGGCCAAACGGGGAAGCGTTGAAGTCGAAGCTCATGGAAAATTTAGGGACTTTTGCCAAGACAACTTCTGCGTCGATTGGTTTGGATGATAAGGCTATCTCCTGGACAGTTTCGAGAAACTTGCCTGGCCTGACAGCATCAACCTGCTCTTTTTTTCGGGAGTTGATTAGGGATGACCTGTATTCTAGGATTTTTCCTATATCCATTCTTTTCTCATGCCACATTTTAGGCGAGTCCATTACTGAAGTGTCGCCATGCTCTGAAGGCAGCAATATGCCTACATTTATGTTGGGATAGCCGTATCTCCCGATGAAAGTCGCTGGCGGGCTTGAGCCGAATATTTCCGGCGATTTTATCGCTTCTTTCATTTTGAATTTAGCCTGCATGCTATCTAGAACAGGGCACCTAGAAGCCCCGCACCAATTTCTCCCTTTGCATGCTAGACACATTGATGCCATGTAAGCACTTTAACAATAATTGAATCTTAAAGCCTAAATTCACCCTTCATTCAAGAAAATTTTTGCTTTAATTCTGATTGATGATAAAAAAATTAACTCTAAAAGTAAAATCTATTTATATTGCGTGGAAAAAACATTTATACGGTGGTTAAATAAAGAGATTCTTGGTTAGTTTGCTGGTTGTGGTTTCACTTTTTTCTTTGGCTGAAGCGGTAATAATAAGGAGTTTGTTGAAACAGGAAACATTTGCATGCCCGCAAGGCAATATTTATTGCAGGCTTGAGGTTTACAGAAGCGGAACAAAAATTTGGATGATGAAAATAAATCCAGGCGGGTCGCTGGATGCGAGATTGTATGGATATCCTATCGAAGCAACCACGACTACTACCGCAGCCACTATTCAAACTACAAGCACTGTGCCAATAACTACAACTACGGTTACATCAACGACAATAACTACGACTACACTGCCGCAGAAAGAATATCAAATAGATTGTGGCAGTAAACCCAGCTTGTATTTTCAGGAAGAGCCGATAGGAAATATCAGCCGTGTGGATAACACGTGCAGGATAACTAATCTAGGAAATGTATCAATCAAGGAAGTAAATGTTTGTGCAAATTATTCTGGGAATATAAAAACGCAGCTTTTCAGGGGGACATATATGACAGGCTTTGTGAATATACCGAGCTGCCCAAATAAAGCGGATATTGTGAATCTAACAGTTCCAGGCGGGCCTATAGGATATGCTTTTGAAACACTGCAAACTAAAAAGTCGATTACGCTTTATAATGCCTGGATTAATTATACAAATGCCTATTATGAAGGGAACTTAACATGGGATGTTGAGTGGGTTTAGATTGGGTTTTTATTTCTGAATATTTGATGGGATGAGTTTTTACTTTGAGCATTGCATAAGAACTGACTTCTCATCCATTTTTAGGTCAAGATTGTATTTCTCACAGTAGTTGGTTTTTTCTGGGTTTTCGTAATTCCATATTATTCACCTTACCTTTTACTAATATACTATTAGTAATATAACTATATATACTTAAGAGTAATATATTAAAGCTTATATACTACTAATCACAATAATATAACATGGCGAATATAAAACTCAAAGGATATAGATGTGAAAGATGTGGGCATGAGTGGTTTCCAAGAAACGATGAAAAGCCGAGAGTATGCCCCAAATGCAAAAGTCCTTATTGGGATAAACCCAAAAGTAAATAGGTGTGGTCATGAATACAACACATAAAATAAATTTAAGTAAAAAATGAGGTAATGATGATTGCCATATATTTTTGTAGTCGATGAAAAAAATTTTTGGAAATGTTTACAAAATAAAATATTTGGAATCCCCGCTACTACTAAAGCAGTTGGGCAAATAATGAATGTTAAAAAATACGAAAAATTATTTTTATATGTATTTGGAAAAAGGAAAATTTTTGGTGTATACAAAGCTATTTCCGATCCCTTCAAAGAAGAAAAACCTGAAAGAGGACCTTGGATTCAAAGAAAATATGATGAAAAACATGGATATTATCCTTTTAGAATAAAAATAGATGTCGAAAATGGATTTGGGATTGGTTTACCTATAGAAGAATTAGAAAGAAGAAACATTGGTATAACTCGATCATTTTTTAATGGAAAAAGTGTTGGATATATTTCAGAACATCAGGCAGAGATTATAGAAGACTTATTGAAAGAAATTAACATAAAAAAGGAAAAAATAGAAATAAATTTTTCTGAATTTCCATCTAATATAATACCCTTAAACCCTTTGGAAATTTACAAGGAAAAAGAATCCATCCTTCAGGTTCTTGTTCAACAAAATATTGAATTAATAGAGAATGAGATTAAAGTTGTTGACTCGTATTTTCCTGTTAAAGGATATGGGTGGGGTGGTGAAATAGACATATTGGCAAAGGATAAAGATCAAAATTATGTTATTGTTGAACTTAAAATTGGAAATTTACCACCACAAATTTGGAGTCAGTTATTAAGCTACTCTTATGCTATTAGAAATATTTTTGCTAAAGTAGAAAATGTCAATGTGAGAACAGTTGCCATAGGTAAAGGATTTGAACAAAAGGCACTTTATGCATATCCTGAACTTAAATTGTTGGTGAAGAATCCAGATTCATTAAAAGTATTCAAATATCAGTCTGATTTTAGAAATAAATTGGTCTTAGATGAGGTTAAAGTTAGTACATAGGGAAAGTGAATACATTATATAATCCCTTATCCATCTTCATCACAAAAAAAACTTATATTATCCCATATACTTACTTCCAAATTAAAGAACTGTTTAAATTCCGGATAATTTTTTAGGAATTTTTTTAATAATGCTATTTTAGTTTCACTTTCTTTTTTCAGGTATTGGTAGGACCAATTAACTATTGGGATGACGTCCCAGTTTCGCATATTCATGGATTTATACCAGAGCATGGCATCAGCAAAATATCCATAGTTTGGATGTTCCCAATCTATAGTTACCACTACGAAAGCTCCCATTATTTTTGCTGTTGCTCTTATTCTATATCCATAACCTTCGTTCAACACAATTTGATTTTCATTTTTCAGCAAAATCCTCGAAGTCATACAGATCTGATCTTTTTTGACTATATAAAAATAACCAATCTTCATTAACTATTGTATTCCCCCACCACATGCCTAACACTTTCTAAAACACAACAAAAAGTCCGAAGAAGCGCTTGTTAACGGTCTTTCACTTTATTTATAATTTAAAGTCCAATAATAAGCTATAAAGGGGTTGAAATTCACGAAAAAACTGAACCAGCAACCCGAATAAAAACTAAATTTATGTCATTTGAGGTGGTTATTTTTGCCAGAAGAAGAAGCAAAAGAAGAAATGAACGAGCCTGTTGAAGAGGAAGTTGACGAGGAAAAATCCAACCTGCCGTTCCCGATGGCTCCTATAGTAAGGGTAATGAAATCCAACCTGGACGCGCATAAGCTGATCAGAAAGCAAGTCAAGGAGCAGATGAATTTATGGCTAGCAAAGATATGCTCGGAAGTAAGCAAAGAAATGAATATCAGCCCCTACCCGACTGTAGATGTGCCTTTATTCAGGCAGGCTATTCAAAAATACGAGAATGTCGAAGAGCTCAAGAGGGAAAAGGAAAGGATTGTAGTGGCGATGCAGAAGATCAAGCTTGACTGCGACTCTCTTATAAGGGATTTAGGCCATAAGTTTGATGATGAGTAGATGTTCTTCTACAAGCTGCACAGATCCCGCGCGGAGAATTATGAGCTAGTCCTTGGCATATGCGACAAAGAGCTGGCAGGAAAGGAACTGAGGAAAAACCCTAAATTCATGGTAAGCAGGGATTTCTATTGCGATAAGGAATGCAACGAAGAGGAAGCTATTAAACTAATGAAAAAATGCACAATAGCGAACTTAGTCGGAAAAAATATCGTAAAGCTGGCATTAGAAAAAAACTTTATTACAAAAGAAAACGTTATTTTAATTGAAGGTATACCGCATGCCCAGTTTTTCAAATAAAGCGCAGTTTTTTATCCTGACATCTGTAATGATAGTTTTTGTTTTCTTCAGCTTAAGCAAGTACGTCAACCAATATTCCCTGATAGACACATCTAAGGTAGCAGAAGGCGCGGAAACGTTCATGTTTGAAAATATCAAGGAAAAAGCGATTAAAACAATCCATATCAGCAATTTCAATAATGTAGATGGAAGGCTCCAGACATACAAGGATTTTGTCCAGGACATGGCGAATGACAGAGGCTACAAGCTTACTTTTGATTATCAAGTTGTGCCTCCGAAAGTTTTTTTTAATATGATTCTTATGTCTGAAAAGTATACAATAAGCTCCCAATTCCCCGTGATAATACCCGGAGACTGCGATAGCCTTTGCACTTATTCAGGTTATGACCGTGGCACTTGTGAAGAAAATTCTTTAGGCCAATGCGAAGTAAAAGGTGGGACATATAGTCAAGATGGAGATACATACTGCACAGACGGACCTAGCGCGGATACATGCTGCTGCTGGCCGAATCCTTAATTTTTATTCAGCAAATCAAGAAAAGGCAAATATTCCTGCCTTATTTTTTTAGTTGAGCAGTGCAACTTCTGGGATAATTCAAGCAGCTGCTCTTTTTCATTTGCCCTTTTCATCTTTGTCATTCCGAAGTATTTTATTCTATCCGGGTATTCAAACCTGGAGAATTTCCTGTACATCTCTTTTTTGGAAAGGGCAACGCCGCCTGTCATCAAGTCAATCATATACTTCAGCAATTTCCAGTACTGCCTTTTAGAAATCCTTCCCCGAAAAATATCCGCTTTCGACATCATATCATAAGCTTTCGCGATTTCGTCTGGCTTCTCATACTCATTTGCTATGTTCTGCTCTATCCACCAGAAGATTTCGTCAGGGTCTTTTCCTGTATTTTGAATAGACATCCTTGCCGCCTGAATGGATTTGGTCTTGAATATCATCTTCAAGGAGTCAAAAATATTTTCATCCCTTTCCCTGCTTCCAAGAACCTGCAGGTCATCCAGCAATATTTCACTTCTCCCGCTTGATAGAGTTTCCAAGTCGTTTATAGCCGAGCGCAAATCGCCGTCAGACATTTTCGCCAATTGCTTCAGCAGGTCTTTGCTGCATTTGATGTTTTCCTTCTGGCAGATTTCTTCCAATCTCCTGAGCACGCCCCAGAAGTTGACTTTTCCAAAATTGATAAGCTGACAGTGTGTCTTAAGGCCAGACAATTTCTTATTCCACTGGTCATTTGCTGTCATGACAATCGGGAACTTCGACTCTTCTATAATCTTTACTATTTCTTTTGATCCGCCCCTGTCTTTATTCCCAGAAATGCCATCCACCTCGTCAATAAGAAAAATCTTTCCCTTCTTGAAAATAGAGTGCTGCTTCATTGACTGCCCAATGACTTCTTTTATCTGCGATGCTGTACGATAGTCTGAGGCGTTTAATTCTATAACCTCAAGGTTCTTTTCTGATGCCAGCGCTTCTGATAAGCATGTCTTCCCAACGCCAGGCGACCCTGTCAGCAAAGCTGCTTTCTTTCCGGGTTTCCAATTTTGATACCATAGAGTGAATTGCTCTACGGATTTTTTTTGACCTACTACTTCTGACACTGATTTAGGAGAGTATTTTTTTGACCATATCATAAAGTAGTTTTAGTCATTCAAAGATTTAAGAAGTTCTTATTGCTGGTCATATGCAGAAACAGTAACTAAGATTTGGTTTTTTGGTATTCCATCACCATACCTAAATTGAAGTTCTTTACCTTGAATTCGAGCTGCTAGACCCAATACATCAGTGGGTTTCCCATTTTTACTAGATGCTAAAAAAAGCCAAGGTCCTGAACTACCCACAAAAACTAGATGGTATTCTCCCCCAATAGACATTGAGGAAGCTATATCTCTATAATACACCCCTTCATATACTTGAATTTCTTCTGCCATCCTAATAATAACCCAAGACTGTGGGACAAAAATAATTCTTTAATTCTTTAGAACTACAACATATGCCCTTTTACCCATGTGTTTCTTTTGGGCGTCTAATT
>Ga0210038_1000926_pt1 | contig 16101 bp, 15 predicted proteins | sample CryGeyCG2114_020_FD_183970 | JGI IMG/M metagenome (GOLD analysis project Ga0210038, IMG submission 183970) | Groundwater microbial communities from aquifer - Crystal Geyser CG15_big_fil_post_rev_8/21/14_0.20 (SPAdes) (version 2) | ecosystem: Environmental > Aquatic > Deep subsurface >... | reverse complement strand
ACGTGCGGTGGATGGCGATCGGGCCTTCGTCGAGGCTGACTGCCGCGATCATGGCGGGCAGAAAGCGGGCCCGTCCTTTCGGGCCAAGCGGCGTTCGTGGATGGAAGCGGAGCGCCGGAGATGCGGCGAGGATGCCGCGGCTTTCAAGATATGCCTTTGCCGGACTGGCACGCAGTGGCTGTGCATCGCGCCAGATCCTCAGCGCTACCGCCGAGGGTTTGCGGGTGCTGGTCGTTTCAGGTTCGTTGGTGATCGCAGAAGCTGAAAAAAGCGAGGTTGCGTCGACACCTTCACGCGCCAAAGCAGCCAGCACGCTCTGCTGATCGCATCCCGCGAAACAGTGGAAGAGGATGGCCTGTCGGCCGAGCGACACACCGAGTGACGGCGTGCGGTCATCATGCGCGGGGCAACAGGCCATGCCCTTTGTGCCGGACCATTTGCCCCCTCGCGATTCGCAAATGCGACGGGCGGTCTCGGCAAGCGACCGGTTGGGATGAGTTTGGACAGACAGGGACATGCGAGCTCCTCAGCATGCAAATTGGCCCCCTCAACAGCGTTCCTCTCCTCTCCCAAAGGCAGGCATTCGCGGCTTTCCTACAGGCACATGTTCTTTTTATGTTCTCTTTCGATTCGAATCAATGGAGCACAAGTCGAGATGAACTGCCTCAATTGTCTGACCGCGCTAGCGGTCGCCTGTCTGGGGATGATCGCGACCTCCTCACAGCAAGTTCGCGCCCAGGATTTCACCTTGTTCGAGCACGCGATCGTTCCGCCGAAGACGGACCAGCAGCCGGCAAGGGAATATCTTCCTGCAATCTACCAGGCCGAGCCAGCAAACGTATCCTACCGGGAAGGCTTGTATATGGCGGCGATAGCCGAGGCTGAACGCCGGTACGGGCTTCCGACCAACCTGCTTCGTGCTCTTATCTGGGCTGAGTCCCGCTTCAATCCGATGGCTGTTAGTCCAGCCGGTGCTGCCGGGCTGGCTCAGCTTATGCCGGCCACGGCGAGAGAACTGGGCGTCCGGAACCGTCATGACCCTCTTGCATCGATCGACGGTGGCGCCAGGTACCTTCGCGATATGTTGGACCGGTTCGACGCAGTCCACCTGGCCTTGGCTGCTTACAATGCTGGCCCAGGTGCCGTCTCCCGATCACGCGGCATTCCCAACAATGGTGAAACGCCGCAATATGTCCGGTCTGTGTTGGGACGTTGGCAAGCAATTGGTACGTACAATTGACGAAACTACCTGATTTCCGGCTATTGTCTGAAATCATGTGCCGGAATGAAGACGGACAACGCCAGTGAATGAGACCCCCGGTGAGCCGTTCGACTTTCGCAAGGCGTTGAAGGCACAGAAGCGCCGGAAGCTGAGAAAGGAGATCGCGTTGGGTTTGGGAGCATTCGCGATCGTATTTGCTGGAGGGATGCTGGCACTCAACTGGCCAGTCCATGATGCCAGCCTTGCTAACGACGATCAGCAGCCTCAGACTTTATTCCAGCAAGCAAGCTCCCCGCAATTCGACATCTGCGGATCCACCCGGCGCACATGCGTCGTGGATGGAGATACTTTCTGGCTTGATGGCGTGAAGATCCGGATTGCCGACATCGACACTCCCGAGATCAGCGGGCCTCGTTGCGACTATGAATACCAGCTCGGCATGCGCGCGACGCACCGCCTTGTCGAATTGCTGAATGGCGGGCCCTTTGAACTTAGGACCATCGGTAGCAGAGACGAGGATCAGTACGGTCGCAAATTGCGGGTTGTAACGCGCGGCGGCCGCTCGCTTGGCGATCAGCTGGTCAGCGAAGGCCTGGCGCGAACCTGGACCGGAAGACGTGAGCCATGGTGCTGAACCGCGATCAGGAATTGTGGGCCGTCGCACTCTGGGTCGAAAAGAACCATGGCGAGGAGGGAACCGCTTATATCGCGCAGCAAATCCAGCGGCTATCCATCGAAGGGGACGAGGCAGGCATAGCAACGTGGAAAACTGTTGCTGAGCGCTTCGATCAACTTAGCTGCCAAAGCTCTACGAACTGAGGCTCGGCACGATGCGGAATTGGCTTAAAGTCTGGGGCATCAGAATTGAGTTCGCCTTGCTCGCGTCAGTGTCCCTTATAGGGCTGGTCCTGAGCCTTCAATCCTGCATTGGCTGAGAAGAAATTCGATCTCCCGATCAACCCTTCGCAAACTTCCCCATGATGACCTTTCCTCCTGTCCGCAGCTCATCGAGGTAGTCGCTCCACCATTGAGCCATTCGCACGCGCTCGTCCCAATGCTTGCCGCGATGGTAGATGCCACGCACAACATTGCTGTCGCCATGTGCCAGGGCACGCTCGATCGCATCGGGATTCCAAAGGCCCGACTCGTTCAGGAATGTCGATGCTGTCGCACGGAGTCCGTGCGCGGTGACTTCTTCTTTCGAGTATCCCATGCGACGGAATGCGGCATTGAGCGTGTTTTCACTCATGGGACGCTTGGAGCTGCGCGCAGATGGGAAAACATATCCTTCGCGGCCGAGCATCTCGGCCAGATCAGTGAGATAGCCTCTAACCTGCTTGGAAAGCGGGACGGCATGCGCTCGGCGCGCTTTCATTTTACCGGAAGGGATCTTCCAGACCCCATCGACGAGGTCGATCTCATGCCATTCGGCGTGCCGGAGTTCGCCGGGGCGTACGAACACATGCGGCGCTATCTGCAAAGCTAACTTCGTCACCATGTAGCCAGTGAAGTCGTCGATTGCGCGCAGCAGCCCGCCTAGCTCGGTGGGCTCGAGGATTGCTGCATAATGCGTGGCTCTCGGCGTTACGAGAGCGCCCTTCAGCATACTGGTCGGATCGGATTTGCAGCGGGTGGTAGCAACACCGTAGCGAAACACGCGGCCTGCGAACGAGCGGCATTTCTTCGCAGTCTCGTGCTTACCAGTGGCTTCCAGTCGTTTGAGGGGAGCCAGGACTTCGAACGGCTCGATCTCGTTGATGGGTCGGTTCCCGATGGCAGGCGCAAGCTTGTCGAGGAAATAATTGGCCTTGACGATCGTGCCATCGGCACGGCCATTCTGGACCATCATCTGTTCAATATACTCACGTGCGACTGCCTCGAACGTCTGTGCAGAAAGGAACTCGGCGCGGATTTTCCGCTTCCGCTTCTCAAAGGCCGGGTCGCCCCCTGAAGCAACAGTTCGTCGTGCCTCGTAGGCTTCGTCTCGCGCTTGCTTGAGACTGATGTCTGGATAGCTGCCGATGCAGAGCTTCTTTTGCGCGCCGCCGATCCGGTATCGGAATCGCCAAAGTTTGCCGCCGGTCGGCGTGACCTCAACATATAGGCCGCGCTCATCGGTTACCTTGTACGGCTTCTCCTTGGGCTTGAGTGCGCGGAGGCGAGTATCTGTCAGCGGCATGTGGGGGCCTTTTCATCTGGGCCTTTGCGAAACGGCCTCAAAAGGCCCACAAAAGTGTCTGGAACCCCCGAGAACAGGCGGGACGATCCGGAACGATCCAAGGGCCAAATCCCTAGGATTTCTGCGGGTTTTATAGATTATTTGAGAGAACGTGAGAAGAACAAATGGTGCCCAGAAGAGGACTCGAACCTCCACGCCCTTGCGAGCGCCGCCACCTGAAGACGGTGCGTCTACCAATTCCGCCATCTGGGCACACTGTCGCTGGCCGGTCATCAAAGCCCGGCTGCGGGTAGGCGCGGGCCACTAGCGAAGGCGGGCGCCCCCTGTCAACGCCTTTCGTCAGCGCCGGAACGCTTGCGGGAAGACGAAAGTTGGGGCTAGGGCGCAGCAAACGAGACACCTTCGAGGAATCAGGCGAATACCATGGCGAAAAGCGGCGCATTGGACGGCAGGCTGGTGGTGCTGATGGGCGGCAGCGGCTTCATCGGCAATTACGTGGCGCAGGCACTGCTCGAGCGCGGCGCGCGCGTCCGGATCGCCAGCCGCCATCCCGAACAGGCGTTCAAGCTCAAGCCGCTCGCCAATCTCGGCCAGATGCAGTTCGCACGCTGCGACGCGGCCGACCGCCAATCGGTCGAGCGCTGCATCGCGGGCGCCGATGCGGTCATCAACCTCGTCGGATCGTTCAGCGGCAATCTGCGCCGGCTCATGGGCGAAGCGCCGGGCTGGATGGCCGAAGCTGCCGCACGCGAGGGCGCGAGCGCCTTTGTCCATGTCAGCGCGATCGCGGCAGAGCCCGGGGAGCATACCGAGATCGAATATGCCGCGGCCAAGAAGCTCGGCGAAGAGCGCGTGCTCGCGGCCTTCCCCCGGGCGACGATCCTGCGCCCGGGCATCCTGTTCGGCAAGGACGACAATTTCATCAACATGTTCGCCGGGCTGATTGCGAGACTCCCCGTGCTGCCGGTCTTCGGTCCCGAGGCCAAGTTGCAGCCGGTCTATGTCGACGACGTCGCCGAGGCGGCGGTGCGCGCGCTCGAGGATCCGGGCGCATTCGGTGGCAAGACCTTCGAACTCACCGGTCCCGAAACGCTCACGATGATGGACATCAACGAGGCGATCGCGGCAGCGCAGCACCGCCGCCGCAGCTTCCTGCCCATGCCCGATGGGTTATCCGCATTGTTCGCTGCGTTGCCCGGCACGCCGATGAATGGCGATCAGTGGCATCTGTTGAAGCAGGGCAATGTCGCCTCGGGCAAATTCCCCGGTTTCGACAAGTTCGGGATCACGCCGAAGCCGCTCGACCTGTTTCTCGACCGGTGGATGGTACGCTATCGCAAGCACGGTCGCTTCGCCGACCGGGTGAGTGCCTGAGCTAGGTCTTGGCGGCGTCCTCGCCGCCGAGCAGCGCCACGGGTTCGACCAGCAATTCGGCACCGCGGCTGCCGGTGATGCGCACCCGTGACCCTGCAGCTGCATCGGCGCCGCGCGCGATCCATTCGCTGTCGCCGACCTTGACCCGGCCCGCCCCGCTTTCGATCGCCTCCGTCACCATTGCGATTTCACCCACCAGCCGCCCGGCGCGGTTGTTAAGCAGCGGATCGGATGAGACGATCGGGCGATCGCGCAGCCAGCGCTTGGCCGAGAAGGCGAAGATCAGCGACAGCGAGACCCATGCGATGACCTGCATCGCCAGCGGCGGCGCGGAAACGAAGGCAAGTACGGCAACCGCCAGCGCGGCCATCGCCAGCCAGATCAGGTAGACGCCGGGCACCAGCATCTCGAGCAGCGCCAGCGCAAGGCCGGCGATCAACCAGATCCAGTAGGTGTCGATACCATCCATGCGCGACGGGCCTAGCCGTTTCGCGAGGGCGGTACGCTGGGGCGGCGCACCGGAGCTCGCTCACGCGGGTCCGGGATCGCCGTGCCCGCATCGACGGTGCCCTCGCCCTTGTCGAAGGTGCCCTTCACCAGCTCGCCGATCCCGCCGAGCGAGCCGATCAGCTGCGTCGCCTCGACCGGGAAGAGGATGGTCTTGGCATTGGGGCTTTCAGCAAATTTGGCGACCGCCTTGGTATATTCCTGCGCAACGAAATAGTTGATCGCCTGGCTGCCCGAGGAAGCGATGGCGTTGGAGACCATTTCGGTCGCCCGCGCCTCCGCCTCGGCCGCACGTTCGCGGGCCTCGGCATCTCGGAACTGCGCCTCGCGCTTGCCCTCGGCCTCGAGGATCGCCGATTGCTTGCGCCCCTCGGCGCGCAGAATCGAGCTGGTCTTGTCGCCTTCGGCCTCGAGAATCTCGGCACGCTTCAGGCGTTCGGCCTTCATCTGCCGCGCCATGGCCTCGGAAATGTCGACGGGCGGGCGGATGTCCTTGATCTCGACGCGGGTAATCTTGATGCCCCAGGGCGAGGTCGCATGGTCGACCACGCTCAGCAGGCGGGCGTTGATCTCGTCGCGCTTCGACAGCGTCTCGTCGAGGTCCATCGACCCCATCACGGTGCGCAGATTGGTGGTCGTGAGCGCCATGATCGCCTGGTAGAGATTGGCCACCTCATACGCCGCCTTGCCTGCATCGAGGACCTGGAAGAAGACCACCGCATCGACCCCGACCATGGCATTGTCGGCAGTGATGATCTCCTGCCCGGGGATGTCGAGCACCTGCTCCATCATGTTGATCTTGTGCCCCACCCGATCGATGAAGGGGATGATCAGATGGAGGCCGGGATCGGCCGCAAGCGTGAACTTGCCGAGCCGTTCGATGGTGTAGACATAGCCCTGCTTCACCACCCGCACGCCCATCATCAGGAATAGTACGGCGAGCAGCACCAGCAGGATCAGGACCAGCGAACCTTCGAGCATGGGGCCCTCCTCTCAGGGGTTCATCGTAACGCGGGACGAGCGCGTCGCAAGCGAAAGCGCGTCACAGCGCCGCCGAATAGGTGGCGAGCAGGCGGCCCCACGCGCGTTCGGCCTCTGCCTCGTCGTAGGATGGCGAATCGGGCACGCACCAGCCGTGATCTCCACCGTAGACCTCGATCTCGGCCTCGGCACCCACGGCAGCGGCGGCTTCGCGCAGCGCGATCTTGTCGCCGGGCGCCTTGGCGTCGTCGTTCCTGGCGATGGCTATGAGGTAATGCCCATCCTCGCGCATCATGCGGTGTGGGCTCCCTTCTCCCTCGCGGACCAGCCCGCCGCCGTGGAAGCTGGCCCCGGCCATCATCGCAGCATGCGCTGCCGGGGCGAGGAGGGCGAAGCTGCCGGTCATGCAATAGCCCTGCGCGCCCATGCCGCGATCACCATCGACCGCATCCTGGACGAGCAGCCACTGCGCACATCCCGCAGTATCGCTGACGATGGTGTCGACGGTGAACTTCTGACGCCATGGTGTGACCTTCTGGAAGCCTCCCTGCCCGGCGAAGTCGGCGAAGTCGGCAAACTGCTGGCCCTCGACATCGCGGTAATAGGGATTGGCGAGCAGCACCGCATAGCCTTCCTTCGCGAGCCGGCGCGCCATCTGGCGCTTCGCCGGGCGGATGCCGGCGATGTCGGGCCACAGGATCACGCCGGGGTGCCGACCCGTGGCGGGATGGAAGAATTCGCCATCCATCGTACCATCGGCGATGGCGAAGCCGACCTTGCGCTCGGCCAGCGGCGCAGGGCTGCTTTCGCCCGCCGTTCCTTCAATCGGAGCGCAGGCTGCGGCCCCTGCGGCGATCGCCCCCGCGCCGAATGTCCGCCGGCTGACGGCGCCCCTTGCCCAGCGGGCGAGATCCTGTTCGTCGCACATGCTCGTCTCTCCTTCTGCCCGTCATCCTAGAACGCAGCGAGCGATGGACAAGCCTTCGCTCGCGCGGCAGGATGGGTTTCATTGAGCGACGTAAATGTCGCCGGGGAGAGAGCGATGCGAGGGATCGGATGGGCGGCGCTGGCGCTGCTGGCACTGGGCGGCTGCAGCATGGGGGCGAGCGAAACGTCCGACGGCGGGATCGACAATGTTCGTCTGGTCAATGCAGGCGATGACCCGGCCAACTGGATCACGCACGGCAAGACCTATTCGGAACAGCGCTATTCTCCGCTCGACCAGGTCAACCGCGACACGGTTGCCGACCTCGGCCTCGCCTGGTTTGCCGACATGGACACCGCGCGCGGACAGGAAGCGACGCCGCTGGTGATGGACGGCAAACTCTACGTCACCAGCGCGTGGAGCAAGGTTTTCGCTTTCGATGCCGCCACTGGCGAGCCGCTGTGGAGCTACGATCCGCAAGTGCCCGGCGAAACGGGCGTGAAGGTCTGCTGCGACGTTGTGAACCGTGGTCTCGCCGCATGGGGCGATCGCCTGTTCCTAGGCACGCTCGACGGGCGCCTGGTGGCGCTCGATCGCGACAGTGGCGAGGTGATCTGGGAAAAGGTCACGGTCGACCAGTCGCAAAGCTATTCGATCACCGGCGCGCCGCGGGTGATCGACGGAAAGGTACTGATCGGCAATGGTGGCGCCGAATTCGGCGTGCGCGGATATATTGCTGCCTACGACGCCGAGGACGGCAAGGAGCTGTGGCGGTTCTACACCGTGCCGGGCGACGAGGGCGAGGACGCTCCCGAATACCTCAAGGCGGCTGCCGAAACCTGGAGCGGCGATGTGCTGGGCAGTGACAGTGGCATCGGCGGGGGCGGCACGGTGTGGGATTCGATGGCCTATGATCCCGCGCTCGACCTGCTCTATTTCGGCGTAGGCAACGGTTCGCCCTGGAACCGCGCCTATCGCAGCCCCGGCGCGGACGGCGCGGGCGAAGGCGACAACCTCTATCTCTCCAGCATCGTCGCGATCCGGCCCGACACTGGCGAATACGTGTGGCACTACCAGACCACGCCGGGCGAGACCTGGGATTACACCGCCACGCAGCACATCATCCTGGCCGACATGGAGATAGACGGGCGCGAACGGCAGGTGCTGATGCAGGCGCCCAAGAACGGGTTCTTCTACGTGCTCGACCGCGCGACCGGCGAGTTCATCAGCGCCGAGCCTTACATCCCGTTAAACTGGGCGACGGGCATGGACGAGAACGGCCGCCCGATTGAAAATCCCGAAACGCGCGTCGATGTGACCGGCAAACCCGCGCTGGTCATGCCCGGCCCGCTGGGTGGCCACAACTGGCACCCGATGGCCTATCATCCGGGCGAAAACCTCGTTTACATCCCGGCGTTCGAGGCGGCCATGCTCTATGCGCCCGAAGCCGGCTGGAAGCCCGATCGCAAGCGCGGTTTCAATATCGGTTTCGATATCGGCGCTGGCGATTTGCCGCCCGATATGGGCTTCCGCCGCGAAGTGCAGGGCACGATCAAGGGCAAGCTGATGGCCTGGGACCCGGTCAATCAAGAGGCCAAGTGGACCGTTGAACATCCCGGCCCTTGGAACGGCGGCGTGCTGGCGACCGGTGGCGGGCTCGTCTTCCAGGGCAATTCGGGCAGCGAGTTCGCCGCTTACGACAGTGCAACCGGAAACAAGCTGTGGAGTTTTGCGGCGCAGACCGGCGTGGTCGCCCCGCCAATGACCTATGCGGTAAATGGCGAGCAGTATGTAGCCGTGCTGGCCGGATGGGGCGGCGCCTTTGCAATCAGCGCCGACGGTACGTTGATCGACCAGATGCACCCGGTGCGCAACATCAGCCGCCTGCTGGTGTTCAAGCTCGGCGGTGACGCACAGCTACCTCCCGAACCGGCACTGGCAGCCGCGCCGCTCGACCCGCCGCCCAGCCGGGCCAGCGCGGAGACGATCGAACTCGGCCGCACCAAATATGCCCGCTATTGCGCCGTGTGCCATGCGCCGGGCGCGGTGGGCTCGACCGTGCTGCCCGACCTGCGCCGCTCGGGCGCGCTCGACAACCGGCAGGCCTGGCTGCAGATCGTCCACGAGGGCGCGCTTCAGGATAATGGCATGGCCAGCTTCAAGGGATCGCTCACGCCCGCGGAAATCGAGGCCATCCGCGCTTACGTGATCAAGCGCGCGAACGAAGACAGGGAGATGGAGAACGCCCGCGCTGCGAACCGCGTCGTACGGCGCTGATCAGCCTCGGAAGACAATTGTCCGCTGGCCGTTGAGCAGGACGCGGTCTTCGAGGTGGAGACGCACCGCTTCGGCGAGCACCCGGCTTTCGATATCGCGGCCCTTGCGGACCAGTTGCTCGGGCGTGTCGGCATGGCTGATCGGTTCGACATCCTGGTGGATGATCGGCCCCTCGTCGAGGTCTGCGGTGACGTAATGCGCGCTCGCCCCGATCATCTTGACCCCGCGCTCATAGGCCTGGTGATAGGGTTTGGCGCCCTTGAAGCCGGGCAGGAAGCTGTGGTGGATGTTGATGCAGCGCCCGGCGAAATGCGCCGCCTGCGCGTCGGAGAGGATCTGCATGTAACGTGCGAGGACCACCATTTCGGCACCGCTCTCCTCTGCGATGGCGCGGACCTGCGCCTCCTGCTCCGACTTGGTCTCCCGCGTGAGCGGCAGGTGGTGGAAGGAAATATCGCCAAGATGCGTGTGTTCGATCGCCTCGCGCGGGTGGTTGGAGATGATGCCCACCGGCTCCATCGGAAGCTCCCCGATCCGCCAGCGGTAGAGCAGGTCGGCGAGGCAGTGGTCGAACTTGCTGACCATCAACAGCACGCGCCGCGGCCGGTCGCGCAGGGCAAGTTTCCACTCCATGCCATAGTCGTGCGCGATGGTCGCGAAATCCTCGCGGATAACCGCGCGCGAGGCGGTGCCGGGATCGAATTCGACACGCATGAAGAAGGCATCGCTGGTCCGGTCGTTGAACTGCTGCGCTTCGAGGATATTCCCGCCGCGCTCGAACAGGAACGAAGCAACCTGCGCGGTGATACCCGGGCGATCGGCGCAAGACAGGGTCAGGACAAGCGGTTCGGACATGCCGATGCCATGTCCTCTCACGCGCTGTCCGCGCAAGCCCAAACGCATTTGCCGGCCGCCAAGCCAACCTTGCTCAATCGATCTCGAACACGACCTTGCGCATGCCGGCCTCGAGGAGAGCGGCTTCGACCCTCGCCCGCTCGTCCTCGCCAAGCGACGTTTCGCAGCTCACGATATGGGCGACGGGCTCGCGCAACTCGAATGCGCCTTCGGCCAGAACCTTGCGAATGGCCCTGACGATAGTGTCTTCGAGATGACGGGGATCGGAGACGATCGATGTGCAGGATGAAAACGGGTAGTTCGCCGGCTGATCGGCAAACGTCTGGGTGGCGCGGTGCGTCACCTGCACCCGGTCCCTGTAGATTGCGATATCGACGTCGAGACGGTGGATTGTCATGTCAGCGTCGGGTAAGCGCCTCCTCGCTCTGCGCCATCAGCTTCTCGATGATTAAGGCGACAGGCTCCTCTTCCTTGAGCATCCCGACCGACTGACCGGCCATCAGGCTGCCGTTTTCGACGTCGCCGTCGATGACTGCGCGGCGCAGCGCGCCCGCCCAGTAATGCTCGATCTGCAATTGCGCTTCGTTCATTGCGATTTCCTCGCGGTCCAGAACGCCGGCGACCTCGATCTGTTTCCGGGTAAATTCCTCCGTGCCCTTGTTCTTGAGCGCGCGCACCGGAATGACCGGCAGGCGCGGATCGACCTGGACGCTGGCCACCGCATCGCGCGCCGAGGCGCGGAAGAAGGCCTTCTTGAAATCGGGATGCGCAATGCTCTCCTGCGCGCAGGCGAAGCGCGTGCCGAGCTGGACGCCCGCCGCGCCCATTTCGAGATAGCCGGCGATCGCCTGTCCGCGCCCGATACCGCCGGCGACGAAGATCAGGTGCTCATCGGCCAGTTCGGGGAGCATTTCCTGCGCCAGCACGCTGGTCGAGACGGGGCCGATATGCCCGCCCGCCTCCATGCCCTCGATCACCAGCGCATCGGCGCCCGACCGGAGCAGCTTCTTGGCCAGCGCCAGCGTGGGTGCGAAACAGATCACCTTAGCCGGATTGTCGCCGCCCTTGATCGCCTCGACGCTGCCCTTTGGCGGGATACCGCCGGCGAGCACGACATGACCCACACCATGCTTCTCGCACACCGCGATCAAATCGAACAACTGCGGGTGCATGGTGATCAAGTTCACGCCGAAGGGCTTGTCGGTCAGCGCTTTGGTCGCGGCGATTTCCTTGTCCAGCAGCTCCGGGTCCATCGCCCCGCAGGCGATCACGCCAAAGCCGCCTGCGTTCGAGATAGCGGAAACGAGATTGCGTTCCGACACCCAGCTCATCGCGCCGCACAGGATCGCCGTTTCGCTGCCGAGGAATTCTGCCCCGCGCTGCATCAGGCGGGCGGTCTTGGGAAAAATGCTCATAGGCAGGGCGCTTAGGGGCAGGCGCAGCCCGCGGCAAGCGGATGCAGCCTGTCGCAGGCCACCATCCATTCATCGAACCTGTCGCAAGGCTGACAACGCTGCTCCCGCACCGTTCAGCCGAGCGCGCGCAGAAGCATGGCTCCAATCCGGCGCGTCAGGTGGACGGACCCGCCCTCAAAGGAGACAGACCATGAGGAAAACCATCCTGCACACGACCCTCACCCTGGCGGTCGGCACAGCCTTGCTGGCGACGCCCGCACAAGCCTTCGATAGCGGCTATCCCTCGCCCGCCGAAGCCGCCTCGGTAGGCGACATGGCGTGGCAGCACGGCGGCCGCGATCGCTGGGACGACGACGATGATGACGACGACCCCCGCTGGCGCGATCGCCGCCACCGCGATCGCTATTACGGCCGTCACCGTGACCGGAATTACGACGAGCCGATCTATCGCGACACGCGCGTCTGGCGCGGGCGCGATGGCCGGACGTATTGCCGCAAACGCGACGGCACCACCGGGCTGATCGTGGGCGGCGCGCTGGGCGCCATCATTGGTCGTGAAGTCGACAGCCGCGGCGACCGTTCGCTGGGCACGATTCTCGGCGCGGCCGGTGGCGCCTTGCTGGGCCGCGAGGTGGCACGGGGCCGCTGCCGCTAATCGCCGTACAGGATATGGACCTTGCCCGCCGCGGCCCTGGCCTTGCGGCGGGCTTCGTCCGTATCGCTCGCCGTGGCCAGCGCTACGCCCATTCGGCGATAGGGCCTGCTGGTGGGCTTGGCGAAGATCCGGATATCGGCGCCTTCGGCCATCGCTTCGGCCAGGCCTTCGTAGGCAAGGCTCGCGCTGTCGCGTTCGGCGAGGATGACCGCGCTTGCCGCCGGGCGGGCACGCAGTTCGGCGGGGATCGGCAGGCCCAACACCGCGCGGGCATGAAGGTCGAACTCGGTGAGGTTCTGGCTCACCAGCGTGACCATGCCGGTATCGTGCGGGCGCGGGGAAAGCTCGGAAAAGATCACCTCCTCGCCACGCACGAAGAATTCGACGCCGAACAGGCCATGTCCGCCCAGATCGTCGACCACCTTGCGCGCCATATCCTGCGCCTTGGCGATCGCCGCGTCGGACATCGGAGTCGGCTGCCAGCTCTCCTGATAATCGCCGCGCTCCTGCCTGTGGCCGATCGGCGGGCAGAAGGTCACCCCGTCCTTGTGGCGCACGGTCAGCAGCGTGATCTCGTAATCGAAATCGACGAATTGCTCGACGATCACGCGCTGCCGGTCGCCGCGCATGTTGGCGCAGGCATAGTCCCACGCGCCGTCTAGTTCTGTTTCCTCGCGCACGGTCGACTGGCCCTTGCCGCTCGACGACATGACCGGCTTGATCACGCAGGGAAAGCCAGTGTGGTGTGCTGCGACCTTCACCTCCTCGAGGCTCTTGGCGTAGCGGTATTTGGAGGTGACGAGGCCGAGTTCGTGCGCCGCGAGATCGCGGATCGCGTCGCGGTTCATGGTCAGCTGCGCCGCGCGGGCGGAGGGAACGACGGTGAAGCCCTCGTCCTCCAGCTCGGCCAGCACCGAGGTGCGGATCGCCTCGATTTCGGGGACGATAAAGTCGGGCCGGTGCTTCTCGGCTGCTTCGCGCAGCTTGTCGCCATCGAGCATGGAGAACACCTCGCGCGCATCGGCCAGCTGCATTGCTGGTGCGTCGTCATAGGCATCGCAGGCGACGACATAGGCCCCCAGCCGCTTGGCCGAGATAACGAATTCGCGCCCAAGCTCGCCCGAACCGAGGAGGAGGATTTTTGCGGTGTGGCTCACGCCGCCTCATCCGCAGCATCCAGCCCGTAAGCCGTGTGCAGCACGCGCACCGCGAGTTCGGTCTCGTCCTCGTCGATCATCACGCTGACCTTGATCTCGCTAGTGGTGATCGCCTGGATGTTGATCCCGCGATCGGCGAGGGCCTGAAACATGGTCGCGGCGACGCCCGCGTGGCTCTTCATGCCCACGCCGACGACCGAAATCTTGGCGATCTTGCTGTCGGTGATCAGGCGGTTGTAGCCGATCTCGTCGCGCCGGTCCTCCAGCAGTGCCTGCGCGCGGGCGAGGTCGGCCTGCGGCACGGTGAAGGTCACGTCGGTCTCGCCCTTGTCGCGGCCGACGTTCTGGATGATCATGTCGACATTGATGCTGGCGGCAGCGAGCGGTTCGAAGATATGCGCCACCGCGCCGGGCTTGTCGGGCACACGGGTGAGGATCACCTTGGCCTCGTTCTTGTCGTGCGCGATGCCGGTCACGTGCTGGCGTTCCATATCGCCCTTCTCCACCAGTTCGTTCATTTCTTCTTCCGACACTATCATCGTGCCGGGGTGTTCGTCTGCGGGGACTGCATCCTCGCCGACGAAGCTGGAGAGGACCTGCACACGCACGCCCTCTTTCATCGCCAGGCCCACCGAGCGCGTCTGGAGCACCTTGGCCCCGACGCTCGCGAGCTCGAGCATTTCCTCGTAGGTCACCGCCTTCTGCTTCCTCGCCTTGGCGACGATGCGCGGGTCGGTGGTGTAGACGCCGTCGACGTCGGTATAGATGTCGCAGCGATCGGCCTTGATCGCGGCTGCCACGGCCACTGCCGAGGTGTCCGAGCCGCCGCGCCCCAGCGTGGTCACGCGGCCATCGGAACCACACCCCTGGAAGCCGGGAATCACCGCGATCTCGCCGGCCTGCATGCTGGCGACAAGCGCTTGGGCGTCGATCTCTTCGATGCGGGCTTTGGCATGCGCCTCGATCGTGCGGATCGGCAACTGCCAGCCGAGCCAGCTGCGCGCCTTGCAGCCTAGCGACTGGAGGGTGAGCGCGAGGAGGCCCGAAGTGACCTGTTCGCCGCTGGCGACGACCACATCGTATTCGGCCGGGTCATAGAGCGCATTGGCCTCGCGGCAGAAATTGACCAGCCTGTCGGTCTCGCCCGCCATGGCGGAAACGACCACCGCAACCTCGTGCCCGCGCGCGGCCTGCTTGCGCACGATATTCGCCACACGCCGGATGCGCTCGGTCCCCGCCATCGAGGTGCCGCCGAATTTCATCACGATACGGGCCAAGCGCAAGGGTCTCCGTGCTGGAATGCGTGAGGCTAGGCTGCTAGCCACGCCGCATGAGCGATGCAACCACGCAAGAGCGTAGCAAAACTTCGGGCGGCCAAACGATCCGGCCCGACGAAGCCACGCATTTCGGAAAGCTGGCCAGGGATTGGTGGGATCCTAAGGGCAGTTCGGCCATGCTCCACCGCCTCAATCCGGTCCGCTTGCGGTTCCTGCGCGAAGCGATCGACCTTCACTGGGCCCGCGACATCGAGGCGCGCCGCCCGCTGGCGGGCAAGAGTGCGCTCGACGTCGGTTGCGGCGCCGGGCTGTTGTGCGAACCGCTGGCCCGGCTGGGCGCCGAGGTCACGGGTGTCGATGCGGCGCCCGAAAACGCCGCTGCCGCAGCCGTGCATGCCGACGGCGCAGGGCTCGACATCCGCTATATCGCGGGCGAGATCGGCACCCTCGACATCGGCAGCTTCGACCTCGTCACTGCGATGGAAGTCATCGAGCATGTCGCCGACAAGCGCGCCTTCGTCGCCGCGCTTGCCGCCAGACTTGCGCCGGGCGGGTTGATGGTGCTTTCCACCCCCAACCGCACGCCGCAATCGCGACTGTTGATGGTCGGCGCCGCAGAGGGCTTCGGAATGATCCCGAAGGGGACGCATCACTGGGACGATTTCGTCACTCCCGAAGAGCTGGCCGAACTGCTCGACGAAGCCGGTCTGGAAATGGGCGACCCCAGGGGCATCGGTTTCTCGCCCGCCAAGGGGCTCCACCTGTCGAACGACCTCGCGCTCAACTACATCGTCACCGCCCGAGCGCGCTGACGACCAGCGCCGGATCGTCGGTGAATACGCCGTCAACGCCCGCGGCGCGCAACAACTGCGCGAGCGCGGCCAGATCGCCCGTCGCCCCTGCTCCCGTGCCGCGCTGCAAGGCACCGGGGAGGAAGACGTTTTCCTTGCGCAGCGTCCAGGGATGCACCTTCAGCCCCGCCGCATGGGCGTTCGCGACCAGGTCGGTCGGAGCGCCGTCGGCATCGAGCACGTGGCCGAGATGGGGCCCTATCGCATCGGCATAGCGGGCCACCTCGGCGAGGCCTGAAGGGGTCATCACATCGGTCCAGCTCAGTGCCGGTTCATCGAAGGGGCCGCCTTCGGGGCCGACCAGCAACACCAGCGGCGTATCGACCAGCGCGTCGAGGCGCTTGAGCGGCCCGATCTCGAAGATCTGCACGAAGACGCGGTCGTCCGCACCGTCGAGACCGGCCTTGCCAAGCGCGGTGGCGAGCA
>Ga0210038_1000925_pt1 | contig 16107 bp, 13 predicted proteins | sample CryGeyCG2114_020_FD_183970 | JGI IMG/M metagenome (GOLD analysis project Ga0210038, IMG submission 183970) | Groundwater microbial communities from aquifer - Crystal Geyser CG15_big_fil_post_rev_8/21/14_0.20 (SPAdes) (version 2) | ecosystem: Environmental > Aquatic > Deep subsurface >... | reverse complement strand
GCGGAAATCGTGATCGGCATCGTAGAGTTCGGCGATCTCGCGCGCCTCGGTGTTGTCGATGAGGCGGACTGCGCGGCGGGTAAAAATGCCGCGGTCGCCGCGCAGATAGCTCGCCCAGGCGGTGTCGGTAACCTCGGTCGAGAGCGCCTTGGCGATGTCGATGGCGTTCGAGTTGAGGCTCTCTGTGATCAGCGCCACGCGGCGCGAGAAATCACTGTCGACCTCTTCGGTGGCGCGCTCGCGGGCATGGGCGATACGGTTTTCGAGGTTGCCGGTCAGCTCGTTGACCTTGGCCAGCTGGTCGCGCAGCTGGCGGGTCACCTCGCGCCCTGCCTCGGCGGAACGCCCCGTCGCCTGGTCGAGCGCCGTGATGGCTTCGGCGGTATGCTCGCGCAGGGCGCGGTCGATGGCAGCCGCGCTCTGTTCGCCCACCCGCTCGGCGATCCGCGCGATGCGTTGCGCCTGCTCGTCCTCGATTGCCGCCAGCGCCTCGCGTGCGCTATCTTCGAGCGCTCCGATGGCGTCGCGCAATTCGGCCTGCGCCCTTTCCGACAGGGCAGCGCTTTCGTCCGCCAGCGCAGCCACGCTCGCGCGCAGGCTGTCGACGCTGCCGGCCTGTTCGCTCGCCGTTTCGCCGAAGCGCGCCTGGAATGATTCCACGCTGTCGATCGCGTCGCGGCTTCGGTCCTCCGCTGCCGCCATGCTTGTGGTGAGCGCTTCGCCTGCCTCCCTCGCCTGCTCAAGGAGGGCCTTGACCTCTTCCGCGCGGTTTTCGATGCCGGCAAGGCGGGCTTCGCTGGCTTCCATCGCCTCGGGCAGGTCCTCGCGACTGTGCTTGGCGCTGGCCTGGATCAGTTCGAGCAGCCGCACGCTGGCATCGGTCAGCGTTTCCACCGCCGCATCGGTCCCATCGAGCGCTTCGCGGCTCTCCGCGAGCTTGGCGGTGAGTTCGGCGATCCCTCCCGCGAGATCTTCCCGCGCGGCCCGGCCCTGTTCGGAGATGGTCTGGAAGATCGTTCCGAGCGCGGCGATACGCTCGCCGAGCTCTTCTCCTTCGGCTGCCATGATCGATAGCTGTTCGGCCTGCGCGGCGCGCCGTTCCGCAATTGCTTCGTCGAGCGCGGCAAGGCGTTCGGTGAGTCGCGTTTCGGCTTCCTCCTCGGCCTCGGCAAAGGCGCTCTGGCGCTTTGCTGTATCCGCACCGAAGGTCTGGTTCCGTTCCGCGATCCGGGCATCGACCGCCTCGGCTTCGGCGGCGAGCGCAGCCAGCTTCGCATTGGCGGACTCAATAGCGGCTTCGTCGACGCGTTCGACCTCGGCAATGGCATCGTGGAGGCGCTGCTGCAGCCCGTCTATCTGATTGCGCCAGGCAGTCAGGGCATGGGCTTCGCCTTCGCGAATGGTTGCGCCAACTTGCAGCGCCTCTTCACGCAGCGCGGCCAGCCCCTCGCGAAGACTTTCCATCGCCGCCTCGCGCTCGGCACCCGCAGCAGCGTCGGCTTCGGCCAGTTCGCTCCGCAGCGCCTCGAATCGCGAGCGGATGGCGGCGAGGGCATCGACCTCGCGGCTGTCGAGCTCGCCACGGAAGCTTTCGCTCCGGTCGCGCAACTCGGCGAAACGCTGGTCGGCGATCGTCCCCAAATGGTCTGCCTGGGCGGTGAATGCGTCGAGCGCCGCATCGACGCGCTCGCGCAGCGAGGCGACCTGGCGCTCGCTCGCCGCGCCGAATTCGTTGAGCCGTTCGAAGCCCTCGACGAGTTCTTCAAGGTGCGCCTGCGCTGTCCGACCGGCGCTGCCGATCTGGTTGGAGACATCCTTTGCCGAAGTGGCGATAACCGGAAGGTTGTCGCGCAATTTATCCATGTTTTCCAGAGCTGTGATGCTCACATTTGCAATCGATTCGACTCGTTCGCCGTTCTCGCCGATCAACGCCTGCAGGCGGTCGGCATGTTCGGACAGGCGCTCGGTCGCGGTGCGGCCGAGATAGTCGAGTTCGCGCGTCTGGCTCGAAAGGAATTCGCGCGCCAGGCTCAGCTCGCGATTGACGCGGGCCAGCCGCGTTTCGAGTTCGGCGGAATGACGCGAAAGGCTGTGCGCGACCTCCGAAAAGCGCTGCGCCTCGCGTGTCGAATTGCGCATGGCGAGCAACCAGAGTGCGAGAACCAGCAGCACGGGGATCGCCCACCGGGCCAAGAGATCGATCGCGTCACTAGGGGATGGACGGGCAAGGATCGTGGCCTGCTCTGCCCAGAGGAAGAAGGCCGTCCAGCCCGCTACCGCGGCGAAGGCGAGCGTGGGAAGGATCCAACCGGAACGGCGGGGAGGCTCCGGCTCCTCGATCCATTCTTCCTCGAACATTCCCTCTTCCATGTTCGAGCTTTCTTCGACAACCCCTTCGGAAACCTGAGCTTCCGAATGGCCTTCATCTACCGGCTGTTCGACGGCCTGGATCAGCGAGCGCTTTCTCATCGCTGTCGAAACTATCACCAAAGATGCCGGGCTTAAACCACCATTAACCGATTGGGGGCAGGCTGTGGCGATGGCGTATCACTCCATTGCATTCGATGCCGCACTGGCGAGCGCGGCGGGCGACGATCTGGCGCTGAGGAGCGAGCTGCGTGCTGCCTTTGTCGAGAGTGCTGCGCGGCAGCTCGATTTGCTGCGGCGGTCGCGCTGCGATGCGAATTGGGAGGTTGCGGCCGAGCGACTCCACGCGGTCGCCGCCAGCTTCCATGCCGCCGAACTGATGGGACTGGCAGCCGAGGCACGTTCGGGCGTACCCGGCGAACCGGGCGTTATCCGGCGGATCGACGCCTTCATCGCTGCGCTCGGCTGAGGGAAACCGGCACCCGCCCCTTGGCGATCAGGGCAGGGCGCCCCTAGAAGCGGGTTTCGTCCAGCCTTTCGCAATTCGGAGTAAAGCGTGCGCATCGCCCTGCTGTCCGTGCTCCACAGCCCTGCCGATATCCGCACGGTGCCAGCGCCGTTTCGCAAGCTGGCGGGCGCGCGACTGGTAGATCGCCAGCTCGATATCGCGCTCGCGGGGGGCTGCGAAACCGTCGCCTGTCTTGCCAACACAGTGGGGCGCGAGGTGATTGCATTGCAGCACCGTGCCGAGGCTGCCGGTGCCCGGTTCATCGCTCTGCGCGATCCGCACAAGCTGTCGGGCATCGTCGCGGCGCAGGACGAATTGCTGGTTCTCGAAGCCGGGGTGCTGCCTGACGAGGAGTCCGTCCTGCGCCACCTTGCGAAGCCCGGTGTACTCGTATTCCCCGAAGATCCTGCGATCGCACGGGGTTACGAGCGGGTCGATGCGCACTTCGCCTGGGCGGGGGCCTTGCTCGTCCGCGGAAATGCGGTCGAGCAGCTGGCACACCTGCCCGGCGACGTCGATGCGCCTTCCGCGCTTCTGCGTATCGCGCTGCAGTCCGGCACGCGAACGTACCCGCTCGAGAGGCGCCTGCTCGAAGAGCATGGCTGGCTGCGCGATCCCTCTGCCGAGGAACTGGCCGCACGCGAACGGAGCTGGGTGTCCGGCCATGCCGATGTCGCGCCCTTCACCGCGCCGGGGCTGGCTATAGCCGAGCGGCTCGGCGTAAGGCTCGCGCAGGATACGCTGGTGGGAAACCTGCCGCGAATACTCGCGCTGAGTTCGGCGATCGCGGGTCTGCTTGCCCTGACCTCCGCGGTGGCGGGGTGGGTGGTTCTAGGGTTCGGCCTCGTAGCGCTGGCGGCAATCTTCTTTGCCATGGAAGAGGTGGTACGACGGGTTGCCCATGCCGGGCAGCTGCGTCCGCAGGTACCGCTCCTCGTTCGGGCCCTCACCGTCTTGCTCGATCCCCTGCTTGTCATTCTCATCGCTCGCGCATCGCCCGAAGACTCTGAATGGCTGCGGCTGTTCGTCCCGATCGTCCTGTTGGGCCTGCTCCATCTGGGAGAACGGAATGCGGCCCGGAGCTGGCGGCGCAGCTATGCCGATCGCGTAACGCTCACGGCCTTGCTGGTCCCCGCGGCGATCTTCGGTATCGTGCAGCCCGTGGTGGCGATACTTGCGCTCGCGGTCTTGCTATCGCTGTTCCTGACCTCCGAACCGCAGGGATAACGCGCAATTAACCATGGCGATGCTAATTCCGGACGATGACGATGCCTGAAACCGCATCTCCCAAGGTCGTGTCGGACCAGGATGCCCTGCGCGAAGCGCTCGAGGCGGGGAACGCTGCGCTCGTGCGGATTGCACCGATCCTGTCGCACCTCCTGAGCACGCCCGATCATTCGCTGTTCAGCGACGAAATCGTCGCGCGCATCCGCGGCATGTGCCAGCATCTGGCCTGGCAGGTGCTGCGCGCACAGGCCGAAGCCGCGGGTCAGGCAGGGCGCGAGGCGTTCGCCGAGCGTCACGGCGCTGCACTGGCGGAGCATTTCTTCGGCAGCCCGGCGCTGCTGGCCCATTGCCACGCCCTGGCCATCGAATGGCAGCTGACCGAAAAGCTCGAGGTGCGATATGGCATCGACCCGGTTCTCTCCCCGTTGGTGCAGGAGCTGCTCGCCGACCAAGACAGCAGCCTCGCAAGCGCGGCGATGGCCTCGCTGACGGCGCAGGCGCGGTTTGCGCAGAGCCAGCGGCGGATGGAGCTTCCGCTCAGCGAATTGCCGGGCGACCTGTTCCACGATTTGCTGATGGGCTGGCGCGCCTATGCGGGCCAGGTGCGTTCGGATGCGATGATCCGTGCCGAAGCCAAATTGCGCGAGGCATTCGACGAAGGCGCGACGAGGATTTCACTCATGGCACGTGTGGTCACAGCCATGGGCAGCGACGGGCTGCGGGCGCTCGACATCGATCGGGCCGGTACGGCTCTGTTCGTCTCCGCGCTCGCGATCCGCTCGGGACAGTCGCGGGTCGATGCCATTCTGTCGACCAATCACCGGCAAACGGCACGTCTGTCGCTGGGATTGCGCGCTGCCGGACTCGACAGCACCGATATCGAGCGTCAGGTGCTGCGGCTCGATCCGCAGGCCAATCCGCCCCGGGGAATGGCGGGATTCACAGTGGAGGAGGCACGCCGCTTGCTCACCGAAACACCCATTTCTGGAACCGAGTGATCATGGCGACTGTCGGAACGCGATATCTTGCGCATGCCCGCACCGATGGCGAGGGCAGGCTGACCGAGGCCGACGAGCTTCTCGCGCAGCTGCAGGTGGCCTGCGGCGGCGCGGTCGGCACGCGCGTTGCCATCCCCGAACTGCTTGCGCTGGTCGAGAAGGCCCAGCGTTATGGGCTGAGGCTCGCGCGCCAGTTCGAGGCGGTGGACGGGGAACACAGGATAACCGCCTGGGTCGAAATCGCTCCGCTGACGGATGAGGCGGGCGAGGTCGATGGCTGCACGATCGATGTTGTCAGCTGGCAGAGCGAGGACCTGCCGCCCGAAAACGATATTGCGGCGGCGCGGCGACGCATCGAGATCAACCGCCACCTCGCCGACTGCACCGCGCGGCTCGATTCGAACCAGCGCCTGCTGTCGGTGGAGACCGAAGCGCCCGATCTTGCAGACTTCGCGGAGAAAGCGCTCGCCAATGTCGGCAAGCCCTGGACCGATTTCGTCGATTTGCCCGGCAATGCGCACCAGCAACCGCTGCACTGGCGCCTGCTTGACGGGGCGCGGTGCGAAATCGACGGCTCGCAGCGAGGTTGGACCGCACATCTCGAACCGCTTGGGCAGCCACAGCCGGGGAGCGCGGGCTTCGTGCTTTATCTCAGCGCCGATCGGCCCCTGGCGATTGCGGATGAGGGAGCTGCGGCGGATACGAGCGAAGGCCCCTCGTTCGGGCGCGACCTGACTCCGGTCCTGCGCCAGCCGATCAACCGTATCATCGCCAATGCCGAGACGATCCGCACCAAGCTCGCCGGTCCGCTGGCCGACGAATACAGCTCCTATGCCGCCGACATCGCCACCGCCGCGCAGCACTTGCTCGCACTGATCGACGACCTGTCCGATCTCGAAGTGGTCGAATCGGAGGACTTCACCACCGCGCCGGACCGCATCGAACTGGCCGACGTCGCGCGGCGCGCTTGCGGAATCCTTGGCGTCAGGGCGCGGGAAAAGGGCATTACGCTCGTCGCGCCCCCCGAGGGCGAAAGCCAGCTGGCGATCGCCGAATTCCGCCGCGTCCTGCAGATCCTGCTCAACCTCGTCGCCAATGCGATCCGCTATTCACCCGAGGAAAGCCAGGTTTGGATCCGGCTCGACCGCATCGGCAGCCGCGCGCTGATCACCGTAGCCGACCAGGGACACGGGCTCGACGAACAACAGCAGGAACGAGTGTTCGAGAAATTCGAGCGGCTCGGACGCAGTGGTGACGGCGGTTCGGGACTCGGGCTTTACATCTCGCGCCGGATTGCGCGGGCGATGGATGGCGATCTGACGGTTGAGAGCGCGCCGGGGCAGGGCGCGCGGTTCACGCTTTCGGTTCCGGCTGCCGACGATCTGCGGCAGAAACCGCGCTGATCAGCGGCGGCGCGATCCGCGCCAGAACAGCAATGCCCCGATAAGGAAGGTGATCGCGCCATAGAGCGCCCACTGCCGCTCGGCGAGCATGAAGCTCTCGGCCGGCCACATGACCAAGCCGAGACCTTGGAGCGCCCACAGGCCTCCGGAGAGCATGAGTGCCACTCCGAAGACCATGAGAACGAAGCGCATCTCAGCGCTGCCCGATGGGAACGTAATCGCGTTCGGTCGGACCGGTGTAGAGCTGGCGCGGACGGCCGATGACCTGCGCGGGATCGGAGATCATCTCGTTCCACTGCGCCACCCAGCCGACGGTGCGGGCGAGGGCGAAGAGCGCGGTGAACATGGTGGTCGGGAAGCCGATCGCGTTGAGGATGATCCCCGAATAGAAATCCACGTTCGGGAAGAGCTTCTTTTCCTTGAAGTAATCGTCGTTGAGCGCGAGCTCTTCGAGCCGCAGCGCGGTTTCGAAGACCGGATCGTTGACGTTCAGGGCATCGAACACCTCGCGCAGCGTCTGCTGCATCACCGTCGCGCGCGGATCGTAGTTCTTGTAGACGCGGTGGCCGAAGCCCATCAGGCGGAACGGATCGTTCTTGTCCTTGGCGCGCTCGATATAGTGCGGGATGCGATCGGGCGAGCCGATTTCCTGCAGCATGTTGAGCGCCGCCTCGTTGGCGCCGCCATGCGCCGGTCCCCACAGGCAGGCGATGCCGGCAGCGATACAGGCGAACGGGTTCGCGCCCGACGAACCGGCGAGGCGCACGGTCGAAGTCGAGGCGTTCTGTTCGTGATCGGCATGGAGGATGAAGATGCGGTCCATCGCGCGTTCGATCGCGGGGTGGATCTCATATTCCTCGGCCGGGACGCCGAAGGTCATGCGCAGGAAGTTGCCGGTGTAGCTCAGCTCGTTCTTCGGCTGCATGAAGGGCTGGCCGACCGAATATTTGTACGCCATCGCCGCGATCGTCGGCATCTTGGCGACTAGCCGGTGGCTGGCGATCTTGCGCTGTTCGGGGTCCGAAATGTCGGTGCTGTCGTGATAGAAGGCCGAAAGCGCGCCGACGACGCCGCACATGATCGCCATCGGGTGCGCATCGCGGCGGAAACCCTGGTAGAATTGACGCAATTGGTCATGCACCATGGTGTGGCGCGTGATCGTGTAGGTAAAGTCGTCGAGTTCTTCCTGGCTCGGCAGTTCGCCGTTCAGCAGCAGATAGCTGACCTCCATGAAGGAGGAGCCTTCGGCGAGCTGCCCGATCGGGTAGCCGCGGTGGAGCAGGACGCCTTCTTCGCCGTCGATATAGGTCAGCGCGCTTTCGCAGCTGGCGGTCGACTTGTAACCCGGATCGTAGGTGAAGTTGCCGGTCGCGCCATAGAGCTTGCGGATGTCGATGACGTCCGGCCCGACACTGCCCTGCAGCACGGGAAATTCCTGGGTCTGACCGCCCAGATCGAGGGTTGCCTGCTTGTCGGCCACGCGTGTCTCCTCACTCGTTCTCATCGGTGCCTGCGGGAAAGGCCTGCGCGTCGATACGCGCGAGCGCTTCTTCCTTGCCCAACAGGACCAGCACATCGAAAATGCCGGGCGACGTGGTCGTGCCCGTCAGCGCCGCGCGCATGGGCTGCGCGAGCTTGCCGAGACCCAGCTCGAGAGCCTCCGCATACGATTTCGTAGTGGCTTCCAGCGCCTCGATTGTCCAGTCATTTTGCACATGCAGCATTTTCGACAATCCGGCGAGCCGCTCGCGCGCTTCCTCGTCGAGCAGCGCGGATGCCTTCTCGGTCATTTCGAGCGGACGATCTGCAAATAGAAAGGCCGAACCTTCAACGAGTTCGTTGACCGACTTGGCGCGCGTTTTAAGTACGGGCATGGCTTTGGTCAGCAACGCGACATCGGCTTCCGGGCCGATCTTGCTGGCGACGATTTCGGCCAGCCGGGCATCGTCGGCAGCGCGGATGTAATGGCCGTTGAGATTTTGCAGCTTCTTGATGTCGAAGCGCGCGGGGCCCTTGCCGACGCCGTCGAGGTCGAACAGTTCGATCGCTTCCGCCTTGGTAATCTCCTCGCGATCGCCATGACCCCAGCCGAGCCGCAACAGGTAGTTGAACAGTGCCTCGGGCAGCACGCCCTCTTCATCGCGATAGGCCTCGACGCCGACCGCACCGTGGCGCTTCGACATCTTCGCCCCGTCGGGCCCGTGGATCAGCGGGACATGTGCATAGACCGGATCGGGCCAGCCGCCCTCGATCCGGTTCATCGCGCGGATGATCGGCAGCTGGCGGAAGGCGTTGTTGAGGTGGTCGTCGCCGCGAATGATATGCGTCACGCCCATGTCGTGATCGTCGACCACCACTGCGAGCATGTAGGTCGGGGTGCCGTCGGCGCGGAGCAGGACGTAATCGTCGATCTCGGCATTGCGCACGGTGACCTTGCCCTGGACCTCGTCCTCGATCGTGGTTTCACCCTCGGTCGGAACCTTCAGACGGATAACGTAGGGTGCGCCCTCGGGCGCTTCGCTCTCGTCGCGATCGCGCCAGCGGCGGTCGTAGCGCATCGGCTGCTTGTTGGCGCGCTGTTCGACGCGCATCGCCTCGAGCTCTTCGGGCGTGGCGTAGCACTTGTAGGCGTGCCCGGCGTCGAGGAGCTTCAGCGCGACTTCGGCATGGCGTTCGGCGCGGTCGGACTGGAACAGTGGCGGTTCGTCGAAATCGAGACCGAGCCAGTCGAGCCCATCGATGATCTTGTCGATCGCGTCCTGCGTGCTGCGCTTGCGGTCGGTGTCCTCGATCCGGAGCAACACGCGGCCGCCGTGGTGCCGGGCATAGAGCCAGTTGAACAGCGCCGTGCGCGCGCCGCCGATATGGAGATAGCCGGTGGGCGAGGGGGCGAAGCGGGTGACGACCGGAGGGGCCTCGTTGCCACTATCGCTTGCCATTGTCTCTCGCTTCCTTTCAACTCTGGGCATGGCGACACTTGGGACGCCTTCGGTACCGATGGGGGAGGCGGGCGAAGAGGCCCGCGATGCAGTGCCGCGCACTTGGCGCATGCGCGCCGGATTGTCCAGTTTCCCCGGACAGATCGATGCCTTCCTCGAACGGGCGGATTTCGATCGTGGCCCTTGGCTGGTGGTGGCCTTTGCCGCGGGCATCGGGCTGTGGTTCGCGCTTCCCGCACCCGGGCACTGGAGTGCCGCCATCGCGGTTGCGCTGGGTGGTGCAGGCGCGGCGGCGCTGCTGTGGCGCAGGCAAGAAGCGCGCAGCCACTTGCTCGCCGCATCGATCTCGCTTTCACTCGCGCTGGCGCTGGGCCTTGCGCTGGTCTGGGCCCGTTCGGCCCTCGTCGGCGCGGAACCCATCCCGCACCCGCGTTTCGAACGGATCGACGGCCGCATTCTCGAGCGCGAGGAACAGCCGGCCGAGGAACGCGTCAGACTGGTGCTGGCGACCCGCGATGGAAAGAGCGGGCGGGCGCTGGCCTATCGCGTCAACGTGCCGCTTGCCGAGGACCTGCCGGGTTTGCGCGAAGGCGCGCGGGTGCACCTCGCAGCGCGATTGATGCCGCCGTCTCCGCCAATCGTTCCGGGTGCCTACAATTTTGCCCGCCGCGCCTGGTTCGAGGGGCTCAGCGCTACCGGCAGCCTGATCGGCGAGATCGAACTGGTCGAGCCCCCGCCATCGCGCGCATGGTCGCTGGCTGCAATCCAGCGCGACCTTTCGGCGCATGTGCGTGCGAACCTCTCGGGGACTCCGGGTGCGATTGCCGCGACACTGGCGAGTGGCGATCGCGGTGCCATTCCAGTGGCCGACGAGGAGGCGATGCGAGATGCCGGCCTCACGCATCTGCTTTCGATCAGTGGCTTGCATGTCAGCGCCATTATCGCCGCGACCTATCTGCTCGCGCTCCGCCTGATGGCGATATGGCCGTGGCTGGCATTGCGGCTGCGCCTGCCATTGGTCTCCATGGGCGTGGCTGCGGCTGCAGGTGTAGGCTACACGCTGCTCACCGGGGCCGAGGTACCGACGGTGCGCAGCTGCATCGGCGCACTGCTCGTCCTGGGCGCGCTGGCGATCGGGCGCGAACCCCTGTCGCTGCGGATGGTGGCGGTGGCCGCCGGCGCGGTCCTGGCGTTGTGGCCCGAGGCGCTTGTCGGACCGAGTTTCCAGATGAGCTTCGCTGCGGTGATTGCGATCGTCGCCCTGCACAATGCAGCCGCAATCCGCGCCTTTCTTTCCCCGCGCGAGGAGAGCTGGCTGCGGCGCGCCGGTCGCCGGACGGCTGTCCTGTTCCTGACCGGACTGGTCATCGAGTTCGCGCTGATGCCGATCGTCCTGTTCCATTTCCACCGGGCGGGGGTCTACGGCGCGGCGGCCAATCTGCTCGCCATCCCGCTCGTGACTTTCGTCACCATGCCGCTGGTGGCGCTGGCGCTCGTGCTCGACCTGTTCGGGGCGGGCGGGCCGGTGTGGTGGCTGGTCGGGCAATCGCTCGAGGCACTGCTCGGAATCGCGCACTTCTTCGCCGACCAACCCGGTTCGGTGAAGCTGGCGCCGCGCATCCCGATGGCCATGATCGTGCTCTACGCGGCAGGCGCCCTGTGGCTGGCATTGTGGCATGGGCGGCAACGCATGCTGGGCCTTGTCCCGATCGCCGTGGCAGCGGTGCTGATCGCCAGGGCCCCCGTACCCGACATCCTGATCACGCGCGACGGGCGCGATATCGGTGTGGCCGGCGAGAGCGAGCAGCTGCTGGTGCTGCGCGAGGGCGGCGAAAGCTATGCGCGCGACAATCTGCTCGAACTCGCCGGCAGCACGGACGAGCCGATCCCGCTGGCGCAATGGGCAGGCAGCCGATGCAGCGACGAATTCTGTGTGCTGGGGCTGGCACGGGGCGACCGCGACTGGTCGGTCCTAGTCGCGCGCAACCGTGAATTGGTCGAAGAACGCGCGCTCGCGGCTGCGTGCGCGAAGGTCGATATCGTGATCGCGGCGCGTTTCCTGCCCCGCAGCTGCCGTCCGCGCTGGCTCAAGGCCGATCGCCGGTTTCTCGAACGCGAAGGCGGTACGGCAATCTATCTCGCGCGTCGGCGGATCGATACCGTGGCGCAGGAACAGGGTGCCCATGGATGGTGGCGCGCGTCCTATCGGTGAACGCGCGCCAGCCAGTCAGTGGTAGCGGCGCAGGAGCCCTGCAAGCTTGCCCTGCACCTGCACCCGGTGCGCCTCGTAGATCTGCGGTTCGTAGGCCCCGTTTGCCGGATCGAGCCGAATCCGGCCGGCATCGCGGCGGAGATATTTGAGAGTCGCCTCTTCATTGTCGACCAGCGCGACCACGATTTCGCCGTCACGCGCGCTGTCGGTGCGCTTCACCAGCGCGAAGTCGCCGTCGAAAATGCCTGCCTCGATCATCGAATCGCCCGAAACCTCGAGCGCATAATGTTCACCCGGGCCGAGCAGGGCGGCGGGCACCGGCATGGAAGACTGGCCCTCGATCGCCTCGATCGGGGCGCCGGCGGCGATGCGGCCATGCAGGGGCACGTCGATGATATCGTTGGCGGCTTCGGGCGCGACCGTCTTGGTCGGCATCGCCGCGCCGACCGCATCATTGGCCGCGGCGGGCTTGGGCGAGCCCATCACCGCATCCTCGGGCAGCTTGACCACTTCGAGCGCGCGCGCCCGATTGGGCAGGCGGCGGATGAAGCCGCGTTCCTCGAGCGCGGAAATCAGGCGATGGACGCCCGACTTGCTCTTGAGGTCGAGCGCTTCCTTCATCTCCTCGAAGCTCGGCGAGATGCCGGTTTCCTCAAGCCGTTGCTGGATGAAGCGGATCAATTCGTGCTGCTTGGCGGTCAGCATGGTGCGAACTCCCGTATCGCCTGTTCACAAGGCTGTGAACGAATGCGGAACAAGTAAGCAACTTGATTCGCCAAGTCAAGCAATCGCGCCGTTTCTCCTGAGGATGCGCGGAACAGGCGTTCACGCTTTACCCCTTTGTGGAGTCAGCCTTGCAACAAAGCGCGGGTGGCCTTTGCGACGTCGGCCTGTCGCATCAGGCTCTCCCCGACGAGGAAGGTGCGTACGCCGCTCTGCGCGAGACGCAGGCAATCGGCATGCGTGGCAATGCCGCTTTCTCCCACAAGCAAGGCGTCCTCGGGCGCCAGTCGGGCGAGCCTCTCGGTCGTCGCGAGATCGGTGGTGAAGCTGCGCAGGTCGCGGTTATTGACCCCGATCAGGCGCGAACGCAGCCGCGTTGCGCGCTCCATCTCCGCCTCGTCGTGGACTTCGACCAGCACATCCATGCCTTGTTCCAGGGCGGCAGCCTCGATTTCGGCCATCAGCGTGTCGTCGAGCGCGGCGACGATGATCAGGATCGCATCGGCGCCGATCGCACGAGCCTCGAGCACCTGCCAGGGGTCGACCATGAAGTCCTTGCGCAGCACCGGCAGATCGCAGGCGGCGCGCGCTTCGACCAGATAGTCCTCGTGGCCCTGGAAATAGGGGGCGTCGGTCAGCACCGAGAGGCAGGCGGCGCCACCCTCGGCATAGGCGCGGGCGTGGTCCGCGGGTTGGAAGTCCGCGCGGATCAGGCCCTTGGATGGCGATGCCTTCTTGATCTCCGCGATCAGGCCGAAGCCGCGCCGCTGGGCACGGGCGAGCGCGGCGCGAAAGCCTCTCGGAGCGGACTGACCGGTGGCAAGCGCTTCCAGTTCGGCGAGTGTGCGGGCCGCCTTGCGCGACGCCACTTCCTCGCGCTTCGTGGCGCAAATCTCGTCGAGCTTGTTCATGTCAGGCCGCCATTTCGATCCACCGCTCGAGCAGGTCCTTGGCCTTGCCGGCATCGAGCGCCTCGGCAGCGATCTCTGCGCCCTCGGTCCAGTCGTCGGTGCGCCCGGCGACGATCAGCGTCGCGGCGGAGTTGAACAGCACCGCGTCGCGATAGGGGCCGGGTGCGCCCATCAGCAGCGCCTGCAGCGCGCGGGCATTGTGCTGCGGATCGCCGCCGCGGATCGCCTCGACGGGCGCGTGCGGCAGATTGGCCTGCACCGCCACCACCCGGCGCATCTCGAAATCGTGGTCGACGACATCGGCGAGTTCATTGCCGCCTGCCAGGCTGAGCTCGTCGAGCCCCTCGTCGCCCGAGGCGATGAAGGTTCGTTCGGTCCCCAGCTTGGCCTTCGCCGCGGCATAGATCGGGACGTAGGCGGGCCGCGCGATGCCGATCAGCTGGCGGCGCACGCCGGCGGGGTTAGACAGCGGGCCCATGAGGTTGAAGATGGTGCGCACGCCGAGCGTCTGGCGGATGGGCTGGATGCGGCCCATCGCGGGGTGGTGGTTCTTGGCGAAGAGGAAGCAAATTCCCAGTTCCGCCAGTGTCTTTTCGGCGCTTCTTCCCGCCGCTTCCATGTCGAGCCCAAGCGCCTCGAGCGTATCGGCTGCGCCCGCCTTGCTGCTTGCGGCGCGATTGCCGTGCTTGGCTACGGGTACGCCGCAGGCCGCCACGACCAGACTGACGGCAGTCGAGACGTTGAGCGTGTGATGGCCATCGCCCCCGGTGCCGCAGCAGTCGACCGTGCCTTCGGGCGCATCGACGGGAATGAGCCGGGCGCGCAGGGCGCGGGCGGCCCCTGCGATCTCGTCCGAGGTCTCGCTGCGGGCAGACATGTCGACGAGGAAGCGCGCAATCGCCTCGTCGGATGTTTCGCGATCGAGGATCCAGCCGAAGACTTCCTCGGCTTCGGCTTCTTCGAGGTGCTGCCTGGCGTCGGGGAGGCTCTTCATGCCGGGACCTTTGCGGCGATACCGCAGATTTCGAGGAAATTGGCGAGCAGCGCGTGGCCGTGCTCGGTCGCGATGCTCTCGGGGTGGAACTGGACCCCGTGGATCGGCAGCGCGCGATGGCGGAAACCCATCACGCTGCTGCCATCGAGACCGGGAGTCTCGCTGGTCGCATTGACCACCAGGCAATCGGGGATGTCCTCGACCACCAGCGAGTGGTAGCGCGTCGCGGTGTAGGGCGAGGGCAGCCCGGCGAAGACGCCGCTGCCGTCATGCGTCACGGGCGAGGTCTTGCCATGCATCAAGCCGCCACGCACCACGCGACCGCCGAAATGCTGGCCGATCGCCTGGTGCCCGAGACACACGCCGAGCAGCGGCTTGCCCGCCTCGGCGCATGCCGCCACGAGCTCGAGGCTGACGCCGGCCTCGTTCGGTGTGCAGGGACCGGGCGATATGAGATATCCGGCATAATCCGACGCCAGCGCCTCGTGCGCCGAAATGGCGTCATTGCGCACCACCTCCACGCCTGCGCCCAGCTCCATCAGGTAATGGACGAGGTTGAAGGTGAAGCTGTCGTAATTGTCGACTACGAGGATGGAGCGGCTAGCGGTCATGTTCGGGCGTCAATGCGACGGCGACGCTGGCCTTTCAAGCAAGGAAAGCTGCAGGGCGCAAAATGTCGGCACCTCGTCACGGGATCTTGCCGGCCAACTGGTCGGTCGCCCGGACGAGGCCGTCGATAATCCCCGGCTCGCCGGCGCTGTGGCCCGCATCGGGGACGATCCGGAACTCGGCCTCGGGCCAGGCCTTCTTCAGCGCCCAGGCGGCGCTCGGCGGGGTGCAGATGTCGTGCCGGCCCTGGACGATGATCCCGGGGATGCCGGCGAGCTTGTCGACATTTTCGAGCAGTTCGTTCTCTTCAAGGAAGAAGTCCTCGAGAAAGAACTTCGCGCAGATGCGGGCGAAGGGAACCGCCTTGGCCGGATCGCCGAAACTGTCGAGCAGTTCCTCATTGGGCAGCAGCGTGGCGACGTGGCCCTCCCACAGCGACCATTCGCGCGCGGCGGCGAGGCGCGTTGCCTCGTCTTCGCTGGTGAGGCGCTCATAATAAGCGCGGACGAGGTCGCCGCGTTCCTCTTCGGGGATCCGGCCGGTGAACTGGTCCCATTGTTCGGCCATCACTTCGCTTGCGCCGTAGCGGTAGAGCCAGGATTTCTCCTGTTGCCGCGCAAGGAACACGCCCCGCAACACGAGTTCGCTTACCCGTTCAGGATATTTCTGCGCATAGGCGAGCGCGAGCGTCGAGCCCCAGCTGCCGCCGAAAGCCTGCCATTCTTCATGGCCGGACATTTCGCGCAGCCGCTCGATATCGTCGACGATGCGCCAGGTGTCGTTGTACTCGATCTCGGCGAAGGGCAGCGACTTGCCGCAGCCGCGCTGGTCGAACAGCAGTACGTCGTAGAGCGCGGGGTCCCACTGGCGGCGATGGTCGGGTGCCATGCCTCCGCCAGGCCCGCCATGGAGGAAGACCGCCGGCTTGGCGCCGGGCGTGCCGACCCGTTCCCAATAGAGCGAATGGCCCTCGCCGACATCGAGCATGCCGGTCTCGTAGGGCTCGATTTCGGGATAGAGCGTACGGCGGTCCTGGGTCATTCGCTGGCCTTCTTGCTGACGACGACGATGGGGCCGATCGGAGCGCCCGTATCGAGGCGACCGGTCGAGGGGTTCCACAGCAGCGAAACCGTGTCGTCGAGAAACAGAGCGTTCTTCACCTCGAGTTCGTTCCGGTAGAAACGGGCGAGCTTGCCGAAGGAGATCGGCGCGTTGG
>Ga0210038_1000917_pt1 | contig 16243 bp, 29 predicted proteins | sample CryGeyCG2114_020_FD_183970 | JGI IMG/M metagenome (GOLD analysis project Ga0210038, IMG submission 183970) | Groundwater microbial communities from aquifer - Crystal Geyser CG15_big_fil_post_rev_8/21/14_0.20 (SPAdes) (version 2) | ecosystem: Environmental > Aquatic > Deep subsurface >... | reverse complement strand
TGCAGACGGTGTGGTAATGAGTTAGAAGTAAATAAAAAATGCAACATATGTAAAAAAGAAAACCAATTCTATTGTCATAAATGTGGGTATATATCTGAAGAACAGATTCACTTTCAATGTGTAATGGCTAGTCTTAATCAAGCATCCATTACAAACTAATTTGATACAGAAATAAATTATACCATGCTTAGTGATATCCATGGCAGATAAAATTACTGCAAAAGAACTAATGTCTCAAAAAAATGATTTTGTCATTATTGATGTCAGAGAAACAGATGAACTAGACGAAGGAATGATTGAAGACTCTATTCACATGCCTTTAGGATTAAGCATTAGAAATGCAAAGAAAAAACAAATCGAAGAATACAGAGATAAGAAAATCTGTACCTATTGTGGAACTGGTTATCGAGGAAGCATTGCGGCTGATGAACTAGTCAAAGAAGGATTCAATGCCATTACTCTTGAAGGTGGCTATACTTCCTGGAACCAGTGTTGATTTTTTATTCATTCCAAATTGCTTGGGTTTTCAGCCAAGCAATCAAGTCTTTGTAGAGTTTACTTTTTTGCATGTTTAATACCCCAATTTCAAGATTTGTGGATGATTTCACTGTCTTCGTATATTTTTCATATTTTGCAAAAACTATTTTGTCTAAAAACATTTCATTTTGCATTTCTTTTTTTGCCAATTCCTCTGACTCTGTCATTGCAAAACTTGCAAACAAAACTTCATCTACCCAGTATGCATTTGTAGCTTCTAATGATGACATCATACCGATTAGATCGTCTAGGTTTAGCTTTATCATGTCTCGAACATAGATTTTATCATATGGTTTATGGACAAATTCTGTCATGATGTGACTTTTTTTGTTTGGTTTAAAGAACATTTGGAAATTTTATAACTAGTTTTTCATAAATGGCATTATGAATGAAATTCCTGATGATTTTTCTGAACATGACGTATTTGTGACAGAATTTCCAAAAAAAGGATTTGGGATTGTAGATTATCTTCAAGGCAGAGTGCATTTTTCCATAATGGATCAAATGAAATTAATGCACAAATCTGGAATGAGTCAAATCCAAATTAAAGAGATGATACTTGCAAGTGTAACTGAAATTATAGACAATTTTGAGCCTGAATCAAAAAGTCCTTGATTCTAGTTTTGATGATTTTGCCATGATTATTTTGTGACATTGACAGTAGCAATTAGTATGTGGCATGTCATTGTCCATTCTATACCTACATTCTTTGGTGTGGTCAATCATTGACATATTTGAAATTTCACTTGGTATGTTATAGTGTTAGCGAATTTATCTATAAATGCAGTTAGTTTTTTATTGCAATGACTGCTTTAATTCAAAATATTGTGTTATTGCATCGCTGAAATCCTTTAATTTTTCCTCGTCATAATTAGATTCTTTGAGAACTTCCCATCGCTTTTCAATGTTTTCTTTTAGAGCAAACAGCGTTCGCTTGTCATCACAATGCATGATACATTATATAACATTCTGAATTTATTTATTCTTTGACTCTGCTGTGGATTATATTGAATACTGATTTTCTTTTTTTGCAACTTTGATTGCAATTATTCTCACTATTCCTAACACAATGGCTAATGTCTCATCAAGTTAGCAGAACTTGAATTAAAAAATAAACGCTTTAGATGGTTCTAAAGCACTTCATCCGTGTTGTTAGACTTCTCTAATTTACACCAACAGTTTGGGCTACAGATATTTTCTGGCATTTTATTCATCTGAGACAAGCCAAGAAAGACCAATTACTTCTTCCCAGTTTTGTTGATTATTGTTATCTTGCATATGATACAATACAGAAATTTCTATTTAACAAAGATGAACGATTTCTCAGTATTACTGATTCGTAGAAAAGAGTAGTGATACTTTATATTGAATTTTAATTATTACTACTAACCGACCATACTTGGTGAGATTCAATCTAGATTCGTTTTGAGTCTCGCCTTTTTTAATTCTGAGAGTTTGCAGTTTTCTCATAATAGTACTCTTGTCTTTTCAAATCTTTTTCAGATATTATCCTGCATTTTCGCATTGGAACTAGTCGTGAAATTTGTTCATACGTGTTCATGTCTCTAACATCTGCCGCATATGCTATTTGCAATAATGGTGATTTTTCCTCTATCATTGGTTTTGCTTGTTCGTATCCTCCACTCTGTCTCATCCCAGTTCGAAATAATCCCAGGTGGTTGTTATTTTTTGAAATCTGAGGATCTTGATAACAACAAATCGCAAACTCATCGTTTTCTTTTTCAATGATTGTCAATCTGGTGAACTTGTCACTCCAATCCTCTATTTCTTTGGCAATTGCAACTGCCTCTTTTTTGTCCTCAAATACTGTTGAAATTACTAGTCTGTCCTTTTCATATGCCCATGAAATTCCATAAAAATTCTTTTTCCAATCAATCTCCAATGACATGCATATTCTCAAAGAATTATCAAATTAATGCTTTCTAATTGCAATCTGGTTTCTTAACAGTTTGTTTGATGATCTCCATCATGAGCCATCTCTAACTTACATCTGCAGTTATTTTTTTTAAAATAACATCTGGGTGGAATTGGGAAAAACATGTTTACAGCCAATCTGTTGCTGGAATTAAACTCATCTATCAGATCGTCCTCAATTTTGAGCCTGAATAAAAAAACTAAACTAGCATTGTCTTTCGCATTCACATTGTCTACTTGTAAACAATTTTTTGAATGTTTCAAATTTTGACTGACTGATTGTAGGTTTTTCTCTTCCAACAATTTTGAATAAATTGATCCCAGTCTCAGCGCTAGTTCCTTTTAGTGCCCATGATCCATTTTTCATAAGATATGGTTGTGGATTTTTCATTGACACTTTTTTTCGTGCTTTGATATCATAGGCCTTTATGTTTGACATATGCCATAATTACACAATTACTATTACCGATTCAAAGTAAATTTTTTCTCATCGATTAGTTGAAAAAATCATCAATTTCTTCTTTGTAGTTGTTTTCTATGCATTGCAGTACACAACTTCAGAAAAATGATTTTACATTGAAAATTGTTATGGTTTTTTAGTTTGAACTAAACAAATGTTTGAAAAATGATTAATCTGAGTTTTATATCTTGAGGCTAGATGATATGTGACGCCTTCGATTAGTGGTCTAGGCATGCTATAAACGATCACTATTCCAAGACGTTATTCAATTTCGTTTTTTTAATAATGCCTCTTCTGGTGATTTTTCTTTGTTTGCCTCCCAATGCCAATTATGATGTTTCTTCCAATGTGCTTCTAATTCTTCTGTAGCTGGTTCTTTTCCCAAAGGTGTGCCGCATAATTTACACTGAATCATTTTTCTCATCTTTCGTTTTTTTCTTTTTTAGTTTTATTGGATGACATTGTGCTGGTAAATTCTCGTCATCCATGATACATGCTAAAATCAATTTTAAATTAAGAGTTTGCATTTATGTTAAAAATACTTATTTCTTTATGGCCTGTTTCTTTGTTTTATATTTCTCTTTTTTTCTTTTTCTTTCCAACTCCATGATTTCATATTTTTTTCCATATTCACAAAGCTTCATCTCCCCTGAATATTCATCATGTATTGACTCAAATGATCCGTTTGATAGTAGTTCTCCTACAATACTCCATGCCTTGTCTTCTGAAACTTCAAATTTGTATGATATTGTTGAAACTTTGGTAAAAAATCCACTTTTTGAATTTCTCATTATGAAACTCTCAACTTTTTGTTCAACCGTTTGATTGGGTTCTCGCTTTTTGAAATTTCTGTAAGGTTTTCTGTCTGACATTTTTATTCTCTTTTACTCTGATGTGTTATTCTGCATTAAGTGTGTCTGGATCATTATTTCCTGGTAAATATTTGTCCCCTAAGATGTTTGTCATTTTTTCATCAAATTCCTCTTGTAATCTTGTAAGGTAAATCTCAGCTTCTGTTTCATCATCTGGAATTCCTGTATTTGTGTCATAGTTGAATCCAGTTGCTAAATGATAAAACGCTTCAAAAAATTCTTTGCAGTCAATTACATCTGCCTTCTTGTCAATTGATGTTATTAGACAATCATTATCCATTCTATAATTAAGACATACTTCCTCTTCAATCATAATATCTGCCATGACTGCCATTAAATATGCCACATATTTTTCCTCAATCTTTCCTTGACCCTTGTTTGCAATGCATAATTCATTATCTTCTAACATATAATCAAAAGTTCTAACGACCACATCTCGTACATCAGAATCTGGATATGTCATTTTTGATTTCCAAGAATTTTCTTGAAAACTCTTAGGTTCTACATACACTAAATCAAATCTTAAATTTTCGTTTAATTGTTCAAATTCCCAAATCTGTTTATTGGTCCACATTGGTGAGAATCTTTCTATGGTTTTTCTAGTTGTTTGATCCAATAAGTTGTCTCAATTTACCTATTGTTTAATCTTATCTTGAACTAGTTAATCTCTGATTTAAGAAATTCTATGGTGCATTCGGCGAGCTCTTTTCTTGAATGTTTTTCAATATCATGTTTACAATTAGGACAAATCCCTGTTGATTCATCAGCAAATTCTTCTCCTACTTGTTTCATACAACACTCCATTAATTCACTAGTTGAATGCGATTCCATTGCAAGTTTGCAGGTTGGGCATGTTGTCAAATTACATTTTCATGGTGTTCTTATTGTTAATAAATTGTTTTTTTGCAGTAAGAATAATTAATTGATGTTGGTTTTGAGTTGTATGATTTTAGATAGATTTCAAAATAAAATAAAATGTGTTTGTAATGAATTTGTAATTTTTGACGTTATAGATAATATTGAATGTGATTGGGGTTCTCATATAGTAATTCAATGTCCAAACTGTGAAGAGTTATTCTCTACAGATGCTGATTGTCCTGCATTTTCAAATATTTCAAAATTGTTTCAAAATAATCCTTCCCTCTACTCTGCCGATGAAAAATTAACTTATTACTCCAATTCCCATACTCGATGTATTGGCCACAGATAAAATTGGTAATCAATGTCGAATTGCGTTAGAGCGATTACCAATATCCAGCTCTTCTATGGCAATGATTCGATTTTGTATTTTTTCATAAAATAAAAAAAGTATGTAAAAGTTGATTCAAAAACTCAATAAATTCAATCAGCCTAAAACTTTGTTATTTTGGTAGAAAGTTTTAGTTGTTGTTACTTTGTTGTTTTGTTATTGAAAGCAATTTTTGTCATAATTGTATCCGTAATTATTACAGGATATGTGATGTATTCTGGTTTATTGCCTGTAGATTTTCAAAATCCTGTCAAAGTACTATCCCCTATTCCTGAAAAAATTCAACAAATTTCTAATGCTATTGTTTCACACGAAAACAAAACCATCTATTACTCGTTTGAAGATGTTCCGTCAGTACCTGATAAGCAAATCCCTGTAAATGCATTAAAAAAGGCAATTCAAACCTGGGAGGCAAATAATTCTAATTTAAAATTTGTACAATCTGAAAACTCTAACATCGAAATTAAATGGCAAGCATATGCTGCATCTACACACACCGGCCTCGCAACATGTAATTCCGTACTGTATGGAATTTTGAGTCACTGTGTTTTAGATATTTCTATTGGTGCTGAAGATTGTAATGGTAATTTTGTTCAAAACGATGAAAACATGGTGTCGAATATTTTGATGCATGAGATTGGACATGTGCTTGGTTTGGGACATACTAGTGAATCTGGACACTTGATGTATTCTACTGAATCCCCGCAGATTTTTTTTGACACTAAAGGATACGTAATTCCGGATCGATTAAACGAACTATACGTTGGGCAGTCTGCACTAATACAACAAGAAAAAGAGCTTCGCGTAGAGATTGACTCACTTGATGTTAAAATATCTGGAGAACAATCTCAATATGACGAGTACCGTAAACAGTATGAATACTATGAAGGAAAAATACTTTCTACTGATGAATACCGAAAAGCCCAAAAAGCCTTTGATAAATTAAATTCTCAAACTGAAAAAGTAAATGAAATAATTGATCAACAGAATGAATTAATCAAAAGACTCAATGATATTATTAATGACCTTGGATGCAATCCTAACTTTGATGTTGTATCTTGATTAACTAAACAACAAAAATAATCCTACAATTAACGCGGAAACTGAAATTCCCATTGAAATATAGAATTTTTTCATCATAGTTATGTGGGAAATTCACTGAGATTAATAGTTTAGAATTGAGAAAGCAAGCAAGTCTGATATCCGTTATCATCTGCCCTTTGGGGGCTACAGTTAGATATCAAACCCGCAATCATCTTGCTTTCAATATTTGTATTGATTTGCCTTCTCAAAAATTCATAAAATAAAACATGTCTTGAAATTTAATCAAAAAGGGTTGAAAAAATGATCCTTGTAATGTTGAGCCTGAAATGTATTCCTTTGAGTGATTCTGTTCGAATTGCACACACTATTTCTTTTAATCTGATTTATGCACAATACAATGAGTCATCTGTTTGACGGCGTTCATACATTTGCCTTAATTGACCATGCCCTAGAATTCGTTAGCCGTCAAACATCCATTTTTTGATATTGCCAGTAATTTTTCAAATATTTTCGTTGCTACAAAATAAAGAATAATTTTATTCTCTATTAAAATACTGTTTGTCATGAGTGAAGGCCTTGTTATAGATTGGACGCCAGATTATTCTTTAAAATGGTCTGACTTTAAAGCCGAATCCAACCCCTCTGTTTATGAGGATTCTCATAGTGTTGTGAAATATAGATTCACTTGGACAGTAAATTCTGATATCGTTGATAAAAAAATAATGTTTTTAATTGATAATATCTTACTTTTTGTAGAGTTTCATCCTTTGTTATCTTGGATCCGATCTGAATCAAACGCGGAATTGCTTTTACATGAACAAGGATGCTTTGATTTAGCTGAATTAGTTAAACGTGAAAATTTTACAAATTTACAAGATCAGTTTTATCACAAATACTATCCTACAAGAGGCCAAAATGAAGAACAAAGAAAACAGTTTGCAAAAGAAGATTCAGGAAAAATGATTGCATCTGAGATTGAAAAACTGCAAAAACTATATGATGAAAAACGTAAAAAGTACCAAGAAGATACAAACTTTGGTCAAAATTTTGACGAACAATCAAAATATGATTTACTTTTCAAACAATTAAGACAATAATTGTCTTGCACTGTAAACTGACACGTTATAATCTATTGTTGTTATGATTGTTCATGGAGACTGCAAAGTTGCCTAAATTCAAATGGAATGAATTATCTGAATTAAATTCAGGTCATACCCAAAATGAATGGGGGATACAAAAGAAAAAATCAACCTCTATGACGTTCGTATCTTACACTGTATCTTGGGATGTCTAAGTTCTATTTTCAAGAATTCTATTCGCGGGAATTGAGCTGATGTAGTTTACTAATCCTCTATAATATTTTAAATGAAATTCTAAATCTCTGATCTCTGTTGCTTTTAACTCTTCCAGCTCTGGACCGAAGTCTCTACTGTCTAATTGAATATGGTTTAATGTATTTTCATTAACTTCGATCATGTGAAATAGACTGTGAAGCACCTCTGTTTTAGTCAGTGTTTTATCGCATGATTTTTTGAGTAAGACTTCAACCCAATCCATATTTGTGTTTGATATGATTGTATATCCGACCCAGAATTTGAAAAATTCTGACTTTTACTCTATTTTTTTTGCTCTAGGCTGCTGCGATTGTTTTCGCTCTTTTTCTTTTTTCCTATTCATTATTTCCTTGTTTCGTTCAATATCTGAATGAATCTCTACATGGTCATACAACTGTTCTTTTGAATCAAATATTCGTTCACAATAGTAACATTGATGCATTTCTAAATTACGTCAATCTCAGATAAATTACTTTTCCCCTTTCTCAAAAAACCTGTTCCTGACATTGTGACATAATTATTGTTTTAAAATAATGTGGATGATAATCTGAATCGATTATCTACCATTCTGTTCTCTAACTTTTTGTGCTAGGTCACCGAAAGGATCCTCGTGCCATTTTTCTTTATTTAAATCGGCTCCAAAAGTTCCTGTCTTTGGTAACAATCCTTGTTCTGCTGCAGGAGCTAATACTGCATCGTCAGGAATGTAGTTTTTTTGGTTTTCAGTACCATATGCAATTGCTGCTGCCATTGCTGCAACGCCGACTGCAATACCAATGTAAATCATTGCGTTTGACATAAGATGGTGAGCCGATTTTGCCTATTAATCAAGTAAGACTTCAGTGCATTGCACTGAAATGATCTAATGTGTTTTTATCTTTATTTCTGAATTACACACAGGAATGTCTCCTGTCTCTTTTTTGAAATTTTCAATTAATTGTAATTGCATCTCTTTTGGATTCTCTGCAAACACTCTTTGATATAATGAAGTCTTTTGTTTACATTCATTTCCTTCAAAATTAGTATCATAATATTTTGTAAATGTAGCCTCTAAATTATCTGTCTCGCCAACGTATATGGGATCTTTGTTTCTGTTATACAAAACATATACTCCTGAATTTGGTTTTACATATTTGGAACTTTCTACCCAAACTCTCATTTTATCATCTAATAGTTCCATGACATTTTATAATTTTACTAGATATTAAACTAGATTGTGAAAATGATGATATTACAAGAACCTTCATGCTTTTAATATTGATAATGATGAGATGTAATCCTGTCTCTTTTAGAAAAATTTCCTGATCACTTTACTCCTAGGGATATTCAAAAAGAAATACTTTCCAAGATAGAAGAGAAATTAAAATCAGGATACAAAAAAATTATCCTATGTGCTCCTACTGGAGTTGGAAAATCCCTTGTTGGTGCAACTGTTTCAAACTATTTTGAGAGTTCATTTACCGTAACTGCGTCTAAACATCTTCAGGATCAATATATCAAGGATATTCCATTTCTAAAACCAGTAAAAGGAAAACAAAATTTTCCATGTCTCAAATTAATGTCTGCTGAGAAAGTGGATAATGACAGAAGAGCCATGCGATGGGGCCTGACATGTGATAAAGGTGAGTGTCAGGAAAGAATAACTAAAAACGGCAAAGAGGTTTTTGAGGTATGTAAATTCAAGCCTACAATTAAACAAGTTGAAGAAAACACCCAAGACTCTCAATCTTGTCATTACTATCTGCAAAAATATCATGCTCTAGTAGCAAAGCATTCTTTGTGGAATTATCATGCATTTTTTACAATTATGAAATTTAACAAGAAACTTTTTGAGGATTATCTTGATAGGCAGGTAACTGTTTTTGATGAAGCACATAAAATCGAAGACCAAATCATTCAGTTTGTTGGATTTGACATATTCAGTGGGCAAGTAGATGAATGTAATCTTAATTCAGAAAAATATGATTTTAGAGATTTAGATTCTGTAATACAATTAACTGATGATATGGCATTTTCATATGCAAAAAAAATTAAAGACATCAAAGAAGGCTCTGCATTTCAAAAAGATCCTGATTATGAATTAATTGCAGGATTAGAGCGTCGTTATGATAGAACGGCACAAGCTAAAATCGATATTTTATCTGACAAGGATAATTTTGTTGTGAATGATCCTATAAAAGATCTGAATGGAAATTTTAGAACTATATCTGTAAAACCAATCGATGTATCGAAATTTGCAAAATCTTTTTTTGAAACTGACTATCAGCTTTTCATGTCTGCAACAATTGATCAATCAAGTTTTTGTGAAAATATGGGATTAGAAAAAGATGATGTAGCATTTGTTGATACGGAAAAATCACCATTTCCAATCGAACATAGAAAAATTGACTTGCTTAACATTCGACGATTAAGCTATGGTTCCACTGAAGAAGATGAAATTGAAGTAATCAAAACCATTGATAGAATAATGGATGAGCATTCAAATGAACGTGGATTGGTATTGACTTCCTCAATTCCTAGGTGTCAGAAAATTATCCGATATCTTTCGCCAAAAAATACTAAAAGAATCCGTCTCTGTCATAGTAAGAATCAGGATGGCAAAACACAGGATGAGGTAATTTCAGAGCATGCATCTGATCCTACAGGTGTTTTGCTCTCTTCCTCACTCTGGGAAGGTGTTGATTTGAAAGATGACTTGTCAAGATTTCAAATTATTGCAAAGATTCCCTATCCAAATTATACTGAAAAAAGAACAAAAGCCAAGATGGATAAATTCCCGCTATGGTATACTTCTCAAACTCTTACCAAGATCCTACAGGGATTTGGTCGTTCAATTAGAAGCGATGATGACTGGGCCAAAACATATGTTTTAGATACTGCTATTAACAATGTCTTTTTCAAAGGACAACAAATGATTCCCAAGGCATACTATGATGTATTGGGAATGGAAACTAATTAGTCTCAAAATATTATTTTCTTTGCGCACAACCACATTTTACATAAACCATCTTGAATTCCCCATTTGTTTTGATGTTGTGTGACATTGGTCTACGACACTGTTGGCACTCTGTAAATCCAAAATATTCTTCAACTTGAACTATTTTATAATCCCACGATTTTTTCTTTTCATTCCAGAACACAGAATTTATTTCAGATGGTCTTTCCATATTCTCTGTTACAGAATAGTTTCTTTAATTAATTTCCTATGGGTTTAGATTTTTAAAATCCATGCACTTTGAGTCAAATTCGTTTAGATATTTTTTAGCATTAATTTTATGATCCATGACGTATAATTCGCATGTTTCTGAATCTATTAATTGGTTAGAACTATTGTTAGTCAATACTTGTAATGCAAGGATGCACACTAGTACCATGATTACCATTATTGCAAATTTGTTTGAATAGATGTCCATTGTTTCTCTTTATTCAGTTTAAACTTAAGTTTGATCTAATGTGGATTTGGGTACATGTATTTTTTAGAAAACCTGTAGTAGATAGCAGTAATATGATAAGCATAATGTTCTTTTTTTCTGTTATCTCTAATGGTTATTTTATATCGCGATCTATAAAGCTTGTGGACAAATCATTCCTCTATGGATTTGCAGTGGTAATTGCACCTTGTGCAGCTGAGCCTACAAGCGTTGCATATTTTGCAAGAGCTCCTGTTGTATAGTTTGGTTCTGGTTTTTTCCATGATTGTTTTCTTTTTACTAGCTCTTCTTCTGAAACATGAATGTCTATGATACATGTTTCAGTATCTATTGTAATTTCGTCACCATTTTTGACTAGGGCTATTGGTCCTCCAACATACGCTTCAGGTGCAACATGTCCTACCATGAATCCTCTGGTTCCTCCTGAGAACCTTCCGTCTGTAACCATTGCTACTTTTTTGCCTAATCCTTGACCTACTAGTGCCGCAGTTGTTGCAAGCATCTCTCGCATGCCTGGCCCTCCCTTTGGCCCTTCGTATCTGATAACTACAACATCTCCTTCGTCAACATCCCCTTTGGCAACTGCATCAAATGCATATTCTTCTCTGTCATACACTTTGGCTTTGCCTGTGAATTTTGTCATCTCAACTCCTGCTGTTTTAATTACTGCACCATCTGGTGCAAGACTTCCTTTGAGCACTACTGCTGTTCCTACTGAATGCAATGGATTTTCAATTGGTCTGATAATTGATTGCTCTGGTTCTGGAATAGTCATTGAATCAAGATTCTCTTGTATTGTTCTGCCGGTAACTGTAATACAATTTCCGTTTAGTAACCCTTTGGATGCTAATCTCTTGAGAACAAATGGAATTCCACCAATTTTATCAAGACTATTCATCACATAATTTCCACCAGGTTTCATGTCTGCGATATGTGGTGTCTTTTTTCTAATCTTTTCAAAATCATCATAAGTTAGTTTGACTCTAGCTTCATTTGCCATTGCCAACAAATGTAATATCCCATTTGTAGACCCTCCAACTGCATTTAACATAATTATTGCATTTTCAAATGCCTCATATGTCATAATGTCTCTTGGTTTGATGTTTAGTTCTAGTAATTTTGTACATGCTGCCCCTGTATCGTACACCATTTTGTTACGTCTATCATCTTCTGCAGGTGGACTGGCACTTCCAGGTAATGCTATTCCGATTGCTTCTGAAATTGATGCCATTGTATTTGCAGTAAACATTCCGCCACATGATCCTGAACTTGGACACGCAGTGTTCTCAATATTTTTTAACATCTCTAGAGATATTTGACCTGAGTCATATGCTCCAACCGCTTCGTATACGTCCACTATTGTTAACTCTTTACCATCTAGAATTCCTGGCATGATAGTTCCGCCATACACAAATACTGATGGAAGATTTAGTCGTGCCATTGCCATCATAGTGCCAGGTAAACTTTTGTCACATCCTGCGATACCTACAATTCCGTCATACTGGTGAGCCCTAACCATTAACTCTATTGAATCTGCTATGACTTCCCGAGAGATCAATGATGATTTCATCCCCTCATGACCCATTGCAATTCCGTCACTTACTGCTATTGTGGAAAATATCCTTGGGGTTGCGCCGTTTTCTGCAACTCCTCTTTTTGCTTCTTCAGCTAATTTTGGCAATAATATGTTACAAGGTGTTGCCTCGTTTCCTGTGTGACAAACTCCGATGAATGGTTTACTAAGATCGTTATCATTTAATCCCATAGCTTTGTACATTGCTCTGTGTGGAGAATGTGCTGTACCGTCTACAACATTTTTACTAGAAATTTCCATGACACAGAAATTTTAGATTGCTATAATTTAGACTTTGTTTTCATGACCAAATCCTTTATTGAATAATCAATAGTAAGCAAGCAATGGAAAAGTCAGACAAAATATTTTTAATTTGGGGAATTATTGTGATAGGATTTGTAATAATAGTTGGAATTAGCGATACCACAGCAGAACATGTTGAAACCTATGGAATTGTTTCGGCAATAGTAGACTTGTTTGCTATTATTGGATTTTTGGTGTTTGCCCCTTATGTGATTCATAGGTTGATAGTAAAAAGGAAATTGTAACTACTAACTAATTTTCAATCTACTATTCTACAAATTGAGAAAATTCTTGTTCAGGATCTTCTAATTGATCCCATTTACTTTGAATGATTTTGAACATATTTTTCAATTGAAGCATAGAACCAGTATGGAAAATTTGTATTTAACCATGACATAGAAATTATACGTAAAAAATTATCTTCAGATTCTAAACTCTTTTACGAGTCCCAAAATTAGAATTGTTGATTTTTGTTAGAATTGAAACTACAAAGGTATACATGAACGATAGGGAAATAATGGATATGACTAAGAAATTACCCAATGGACATAATATTGGTGGCGGAAATAGCCAGAAAAGACGTCAAGAGCATAAAAAAGAAAAAAATTCTGAATAGAATTACTAATTTTTATTAAAATAATTTTTCTATTTCTGTTTCAAGTAGTTCAATGGATTCTCTTTTTGATTCTAATACAAAAAAGAAATCTACCAAGAAAAAGTCTACGGGTTGGGGATTTTAAACACCAATACGCTTTATTTCAAAAATATGGGGTATTTGCCCATTTACTTAGATTCATGATAACCTCGTTTTACTTACGTTATCCTAAAAGATAATCGTAAATAAAAACAATCCTACTCAAACAATTTCTATATCTAAACTATTTGACTAGAATCTAGACTTTGTTGATATTATCTAATTGAAAACTTTCATTGAGTTTAAATTGTAAATATTTTGGATTATTCTATGGAACAAAAAACTCTCGAATGTCCAGTATGTAAAAGCAACAAGGCTGAGATTGCGGGAGAAAATATAAAACTTAGTGGACGTTTTAAAGATAAGGAATTTCTCACTACTGAATTGACAGTTTTACGATGTTCAATGTGTGGGTATTATATGATGTTTGACAAAAATGCATCGTCATTTACTGCCAAAAATGAATCTTAGTTCTATTCGATTAATTCTTGATTGTCTAATTGTAACAAATATGCTTCAATTTCTTCAGGTGTTTCAGAACCAAATACCACTAAGATTCTATCTCCTTCCATAATCTCATAATTTGTTATATCTGGCACTTGTTCTCTATTGATGAAGAACTTTAGTGTATAGTCATCATTAGTACAAAATGATTTCCCATCTGGAAATACATAACATTGATCATCTAGACCGATACCTATTGTGTCAAACAGATATCCTAAATTCACACCGGTAGCATGTTTGTGAATTGTGGTTCCATCGTTTCCTTCAAAATGGATCCAAGATGATTTGATCTGGAAAGCTGGACTGGAAAATTCAAACGTATCTCCAAAAATCTTTACCAAAATAGCTGCATGTGAATGCTCACTGCCTAATGCACCTGCATTTTCTGGTCCTCCCGGTGCAGTTTCTGTCATGTTGACAAATATCCAACCTGCATATCCCACAATTAACGCAATTCCAACTAAAACTCCAACGGCAATTAATGTCTGTTTTCTTTTTTCATTCGAATGTTTAGTAGCATAATTTTCACGTTTTTCTTCACGTTCACGCCTTTCTTTTCGTCCCATTGGATAGTAAAACTCTGAAATTTACCCTAATTAACTATTCGACATTTTCTTGCCAAATGAAATTTATGATATTTTTTGAATGTACTCAATTTATGACACATTGGCAGTTTATGAAAAAGTCAACCTTTGATCGATATTGTTATTGACAAGGTACTTTGTATTATTATTCAAATCTTAGTGTATGTGAGTTGCAAGGAAGGATTTGTTCATGATTTTGTATGGTTTAAGATATTATCCTCAAAAAGATGCATGCATTGCGGTCAAGAAGAAATCTAAAACTGTCGGATTTACTTTTTACAGTTAAGTGTGCCTATTCTTAGATTCCAGTTATGTCTGACTAGAAACAATAAATAAAATTGTGAGATGTATTTCTCTATGAGTTGTATTTTTTGTGATATTTTAGAAGGCAAGAGAAGTGGTTATTTTCTATATGAAGATGAATACCATGTCGCATTTTTAGATAAATATCCCATAGATGTAGGTCATAGTTTGGTAATTCCAAGAAAACATCATGAAAGAATTACTGATATGGATTCTAAAGATGTCGGAAATGTGTTTGCCATAGTTCCAAAAATCGCAAAAGCGATTCTAGATGCAACAGGAGCTGATGCGTTTAGTTTGGGCCAAAACAATGGAAGGGCGGCAAAGCAAATCATTCCGCATGTTCATATTCATATTATTCCAAGATATAACAACAAAGGAACAGTCTGGACAAAGCGTCAAATATCAACTGATGAGCAATTGCTAGAACTTGCAGTAAAAATCCGTACTTTTCTTACTTAGAGTGTCCTGGATTGTATCTCAGAATTGCACCAACTTTGCCTAAACTTGCAAGCATGTTGCCATGTTCTGCACTTCCAGAAATCACCTCTAATCTAGTCCCTGTTTTTGCTGCAAGCAATTCTAAATAATCTACAATGTCTTGTTCGTTGGCTTCCACTTCCATGGAATTACATTCTGGACATGGGCTGCTTGTAAATTGTGTTTTTTTTGGGATGACTAGTGGTCTTTCAAGTATTTCTTCTTGAATGTGTTGACATCGTTTACACTTTCCTTCTACTCGATTCAAGTTTGTGTTATCTGTAATTAATAACACATCAACAACGTTGTTTTTTAGATACTCAATGACTTCTTTTAATCCGTATGATCCTTTTCCTGTATTACTGTTAATTTCTCTAAACAAATCTTCAACCAATTTTTTCTCTTCTACCATCCTAAAGTCTCCTAAAATATCTGCAGATTTTGCAAATGCTTCTCGTATTCCCTCAGCTCCTGAATATGATGCATCAATAGTGTTTATGATGTTGTTTTGTAATCTGTACTCTAAATAATTTCCATTAATGAAATCTTCTTTTGTAGGTCCTGGACCTGAAATTATCAATCCTTTGACTGGATAAATATCGATAAAATATTCTCTTGTAGTCTGTGCAACTCTGTTGTAAAAATAACTTAATTCCATCTCTCTTAATTTTTGGAATCTCTTTGCTGATTGACCTCCTTGTCTGTGTTTCCCTGCAACTCCTGAACCTGTTTGGCCCAACACCTCGATTTTATCACCATGTAATAATCCCCATCCTGCATCTTTTGCATCGATTGCCAAAAATCCTATGAGGTTGTCATCTTTTAGCATGTCTTTTAGAATGTCTACATGAAAATGATCATCACATCTGTATAGATACTGATTCAAATCTTTTGGAGGATCCACTTCCCATACTGTCACCACCTCACTTCCAAGTGGCCC
>Ga0210038_1000904_pt1 | contig 16437 bp, 11 predicted proteins | sample CryGeyCG2114_020_FD_183970 | JGI IMG/M metagenome (GOLD analysis project Ga0210038, IMG submission 183970) | Groundwater microbial communities from aquifer - Crystal Geyser CG15_big_fil_post_rev_8/21/14_0.20 (SPAdes) (version 2) | ecosystem: Environmental > Aquatic > Deep subsurface >... | reverse complement strand
TTCCGTGCTCGACGGCTGCGACGGCGAATTGGCGCGCCTCGGGTTCAAGGAATCGCGCCTGGGCGGATTGCTGGATTTCTGGGGCGACAACCTGGTCCATGTCGCGGTGTTCGCCGCCATGGGCATCGGCTGGAGCCTGGCGGAAGACGCCGCCTGGCCGCTTTACCTGGCGCTCGCCGCGGTGGTCGGCACGGCCGGCTCGGCGGCGGCGGTCCACTGGTTCACGCTCAGCGGCAAGAGCGGCCACGGGCCGGTCTATACCTCGGTCAGCGGCGGGACGCCCGACCGCCTGAGCAAGCTGATGGACGACCTGTCCCGCCGCGACTTCATCTATCTGGTGTTCGCGCTGGCCCTGTTCGGCAAGGCGTCCTGGTTCCTGGCGCTCACGGCCGTGGGCGCGCCCGTGTTCCTGGTTCTGATCCTGGTACTGGCGGCGCGGAAGGCCTTTACGGAGCCGCCCGCGCCCGAAGCCTGATCCCGTCCCGAACTTACACGTCAGGCTGTGCGGCGAAGCTGCCCGTGAAGGCGCGCCTCGGCGACACGCAAGGCCTCGGGCGTGTCGACATCGAGCCACCAGTTGCCGGTCACGTCGGCGACCCGCGCCCGGCCCAGCCTGGCCAGTTCGCGCAGCCCGTCGGCCAGCCCGTGGCGGCCCTCGGCGGCGGCGAGGCGGAGCCCCTCGAACAGACCGTCCGTGCAGTACATGACGCCCGTGTCCGCGACATCCCATTCCTCGAGATCCTTGGAAATGCCGGCGATGGCGTCACCGTCCAGGCGCACCTTCATCACGTCGTCGATATCCATGATGCCCGTCTTGTCGCGGTCGACGGCCAGGATCATGGCGCCCGGCGCCGGCGGGACGGCCGCGAGGGACAGGGGAAGCGCCGGGTCGTACAAGTGATCGCACATGGACAGAATGAAGGGCTCGCCGGCAAGGACCTCCGCCGCCGCGAGAGCGCTGGCGCCGTTGCCCTTTGCCCAGTCGGCGGCCGTCACGAAGGACATGGGCGGAAGCCCCATCCGTGCCGCGAGCGAGGTGAAATAGCTGCGCACCATGTCGCCTTCGTGGCCGAGGGTGACGATGAAACGCTCGATCCCGAGGGCGTCGCGCAGGGTCGTGACGATCCGTTCGCCCAGGGTCACGCCGGCCGCGGGAACCAGGGGTTTCGGCAGGCTGGCGTTGGGGAACAGGCGCGAACCCATGCCGGCAGCCAGGATCAGGGCCGCCTTGGGCGCGTGAGCGGGGGCCGCGGGCCGCCGCAGTCCGGCGTCCTCGCCATGGACGAAGGCACCCGCCGGGCCGCCCGCGATGAACGCGTTGGTCAATTCCCGGGCCATGGAATCCCGCATCTGAACCGGCGGGCTTTTCATGTAATAGGCCGACGGGGCGTCCAGCGGGCCGCCGATGCCGCGCTCCAGGCCCAGCTTGGCGCAGCGGACCGCGTCGATGACGACGCCGGCGCTGTTGGGGGAATCCTGGACCGACAGGCGCAGTTCCAGTTCCAAAGGCACGTCGCCGAAGCCGCGGCCTTCCATGCGGATGAAGGCGATCTTGTTGTCGTTCTGCCAGGGCACGTAGTCGGACGGACCGATGTGAATATCGTCGCGCGCCATGGGGATGTCCAACTGCGACGTCACCGACTGCGTCTTCGACTTCTTCTTCGACTTCAGGCGCGAATGCTGAAGCATGTTGAGGAAGTCCGTATTGCCGCCGGTGTTGAGCTGATAGGTGCGGTCGAGGGACACCCCCCGGTCGCCGAACAGGCGCGCCAGCTGGCGGTGGACGATCGTGGCGCCGACCTGGCTTTTGATGTCGTCGCCGACAATCGGCACCCCCGCCTGCCGGAACCGCGCCGCCCAGGCCGGATCCGACGAGATGAACACGGGCACGCAGTTGACCATGGCGACACCCGCGGCCAGGCAGGCCTCGGCGTAATGCTTCACCGCCTGTTCGGAGCCCACGGGAAGATAGCAGACCAGGATTTCGGCGCCGCTGGCGCGCAGAGCCTCGACCACGTCCACCGGCGACGCGTCGGCGACGCGGAAGGCCTCGTCGTCGTCATAGTCGGCCATGTGGTCGGCGATGCCGTCGAGGACCGGCCCCATCTGGACGATGACATCGGATATCGGCAGCGCGCGCTGAAAAACGCGCGTGCAGTTCGGCTTCTGGAAGATCGCCTTTTCGACGGGCAGGCCGACCTTGCGGCGGTCGATGTCGAACGCGGCCACGACCTCGATATCCGTCGGCCCCCAGCCGCCGACGTCCGGATGCATCAGCCCCGCGGTTTCGGCGCCCGTGTGGCTCCGGTAATATTCCAATCCCTGGATCAGGGAACTGGCGCAGTTGCCCACGCCCGCGACGGCGATTTTGATCTTCGACATTAGACCTGATTTCAACCTTCTATTCCAAATTGGTTACCATGGCGAACGTCCCGATTCCGGGTCGACTTTCAGACGCGCCTCTGTAGCATGAATGAAACTGGGATTTCACGGACAAACACCCCGATTCGCGGCGTTCCACCGCGATCCGCCTCCCGACGGTCACGACGCGCTCCTCCCCTCAGCGCCGCAAATACGGGAAAACTGCGGCCGAGGTCATGAAGCCGTTCACGAACCGGTCACGATCATTTGTAGCTGACGTCGCAGATTTCGTAGGCCTTGGATCCGCCCGGGGTCGTGACCTCGACCGAGTCCTCGGCCGACTTGCCGATCAGCGCGCGGGCCAGGGGCGAGGTCACGGAAATCTTGCCCTGGTCCAGGTCGGCTTCGTGCTGGCCGACGATGCGGTAGGTGACTTCCTCGCCCGTATCCTCATCCGCCAGCAGAACGGTCGCCCCGAAGCGCACGGTGTCGCCCGTCATGCCCGAGGTGTCGATGACCTCGGCCATGCTGATCACGGCTTCGAGTTCCGCCAAACGACCCTCGATGAAGCCCTGCTTCTCGCGCGCGGCGTTGTATTCGGCGTTTTCCGACAGGTCGCCATGGGCCCGGGCCTCGGCGATCGCCTGAATGACGGCGGGGCGTTCCTGGGTCTTCAGGCGCCTGAGTTCGTCTTCAAGGGCCTTCAGGCCCTCGCGCGTCATCGGTATCTTTTCCATCTCACCGCTCTCCCGCGCCTCACCACGGCGCGTCAAAACACAAAACCCTGGAGCCGGCCCTTCCGCGAAAGAGCCCGTCGGCCGCCGGATCATGTCGGATTGGTCTAATACGTTCGAGAAAAATAATCCTGGAGCGGCGCCACTTCAAGCGTCCCGTGGGCCATCGCTTCCATGGCCTCGACGGCGGCGGCGGCGGCCGTCAGGGTCGTGTAGTGGGGCACGCTGTTCTCCAGCGCCGAACGGCGGATGGAGCGCGAGTCCTCGATCGCCTGCGCCCCCTCGGTCGTGTTGATGACCAGGTGGATCTCGCCGTTGACGATGGCGTCCTCGCAGTGCGGGCGGCCTTCCAGCACCTTGTTGATGCGCGCGACGTCCAGGCCCTGCTCGGCCAGGAAACGCTGCGTGCCGCCGGTCGCCACCAGCCTGTAGCCGAGGGCCGCGAGGCGCCGCGCCAATCCGGCCATGCCCGCCTTGTCCCGGTCCTTGACCGAGATGAAGACGGTGCCCGACGCCGGCAGGCTCATGCCGGCGGCCAGCTGCGATTTGGCGAAGGCGCGCGGAAAGTCGCGGTCGAGGCCCATGACCTCGCCCGTCGACTTCATTTCCGGACCCAGCACCGTGTCGACGCCGGGGAAGCGCGAGAACGGGAACACCGCCTCCTTCACCGCGACATGGGCGTTCCTGGCGCGCGCAGCCAGATCCATGTCCTTGAGCTTCTCGCCGCACATCAGGCGGGTCGCGATCTTGGCCACGGGCACGCCGGTCGCCTTGGCGACGAAGGGCACCGTGCGGGACGCGCGCGGGTTGACCTCGAGAATGTAGATATCGCCGTCCTTCACGGCGAACTGTACGTTCATCAGACCGACCACGCCCAGGCCCCGGGCCAGCGCGTGGGTCTGGCGTTCCAGTTCCTGGATGATGTCGGGGCCGAGGGAGAACGGCGGCAGCGAGCAGGCGCTGTCGCCCGAATGGATGCCCGCCTCCTCGATGTGCTGCATGATGCCGGCGACATAGACGTCGGTGCCGTCGGCAAGCGCGTCGACGTCGACCTCGACGGCATCCTGAAGGTAGCTGTCGAGCAGGACCGGACTGTCGCCCGACACCTTCACCGCGTCCGTCATGTAGCGGCGCAGCGCCGTCAGGTCGTGGACGATCTCCATGGCCCGCCCGCCCAGCACGTAGGACGGCCGGATCACCAGGGGATAGCCGATCCGCTCGGCCACGCGCTCGGCCTCGGCCTGGGAGCGGGCCAGGCCGTTGGCCGGCTGGCGCAGGTTGAGGTCGGTCAGCAGCTTCTGGAAGCGTTCGCGGTCCTCGGCCAGGTCGATGGCGTCGGGCGAGGTGCCCAGGATGGGAATGCCGGCGCTTTCCAGGGCCAGGGACAGCTTCAGCGGCGTCTGTCCGCCGAGTTGCACGATCACGCCCTTGAAGTCGCCATTCGACTGTTCGCCGCGGATCAATTCGATCACGTCCTCGGCGGTCAGCGGCTCGAAGAACAGGCGGTCCGAAGTGTCGTAGTCGGTGGATACGGTTTCCGGGTTGCAGTTGACCATGATGGCCTCGTACCCGGTTTCGCGCAGCGCATAGGCGGCGTGAACGCAGCAGTAGTCGAATTCGATGCCCTGGCCGATGCGGTTGGGCCCGCCGCCCAGGATGGCGACCTTCTTGCGGTCCGTGGGCTCGGCCTCGTTCTCGGGCGCGCGCGCGCCGTCGCCTTCGTAGCAGGAATACATGTAGGACGTCTTGGCCGGGAATTCGGCGGCGCAGGTGTCGACCCGCTTGTACACGGGCTTGATGCCGGCGGCGCGGCGCAGCTCGGAAACCTCAAGCGCCGTCACGCCGGTCAGCTCGGCCAGGCGGGCATCGCAGAACCCCATCTTCTTCAGCTCCAGCCAGCCGCCCGGGTCGGCCGGCAGGCCGGCCTCGCGGACCCGCGCCTCGGCCGCGACGATGGCCTTCATCTGCTCCAGGAACCAGGGATCGTACTTGGTGATCTGCGCCGCCTCGGCCACGGACATGCCCTGGCGCAGGGCCTCGCCGATGGCCAGGATGCGGTCGGGCGCCGGGCGCGAGATGGCGGCGCGGATAACGTCGCGGTTGGCCTCGAACCCGGCGTCGGGCACCAGGCCCTCGATCTCCACCTCATTGAGGCCGGTCAGGCCCGTCTCCATGGAGCGCAGGCCCTTCTGCAGGCTTTCGGCGAAGGACCGGCCGATGGCCATGGCCTCGCCGACGGATTTCATGGAGGTCGTCAGGATCGGCTCGGCGCCCGGGAACTTTTCGAAGGTGAAGCGCGGGATTTTGGTGACCACGTAGTCGATGGTGGGCTCGAAGCTGGCCGGCGTGACGCCGGTGATGTCGTTGGTCAGCTCGTCCAGGGTGTAGCCGACGGCCAGCTTGGCCGCGATCTTGGCGATCGGGAAACCGGTCGCCTTGGAGGCCAGCGCCGAAGAGCGCGACACCCGCGGGTTCATCTCGATGACCACCAGGCGGCCGTTCTCCGGATTGACGGCGAACTGCACGTTGGACCCGCCGGTATCGACCCCGATCTCGCGCAGCACCGCGATCGAGGCGTTGCGCATGATCTGGTATTCCTTGTCGGTCAGCGTCAGCGCCGGCGCCACGGTGATGCTGTCGCCCGTGTGCACGCCCATGGGGTCGATGTTCTCGATGGAGCAGATGATGATGCAGTTGTCCGCGTGATCGCGGACGACCTCCATCTCGTACTCCTTCCAGCCCAGCACGCTTTCCTCGACCAGGACTTCCTTGACCGGGCTGGCGGCCAGACCGCTGGCGACGATCTTCTCGAACTCGGGCCGCGTATAGGCGATGCCGCCGCCGATGCCCCCCAGCGTGTAGGACGGGCGGATGATGGCCGGCAGGCCGACCTCGGCCAGCGCCTCGTGGGCATCGGCCATGGAATTGACGACCCGCGACTTGGGGCTCTCCAGGCCGATCTTCTCCATGGCGTCGCGGAACTGCTGGCGGTCCTCGGCCTTGGCGATCACGGCGGCGTCGGCGCCGATCATCTCGACCCCGTATTTCTCCAGCACGCCGCGCTCGGCCAGCGCGATGCCGGTGTTCAGGCCCGTCTGCCCGCCCATGGTCGGCAACAGGGCGTCGGGCCGCTCCTTGGCGATGATCTTCTCGACGAACTCGGGCGTGATCGGCTCGACATAGGTGGCGTCGGCCATCACCGGATCGGTCATGATGGTGGCCGGGTTCGAGTTGACCAGGATGACCCGGTAGCCCTCTTCGCGCAGCGCCTTGCAGGCCTGGGCGCCGGAGTAGTCGAACTCGCAGGCCTGGCCGATGACGATGGGCCCGGCACCGATGATGAGGATGGAGGAGATGTCTGTGCGTTTAGGCATGGATTTCTTTCATCACCGGACGAACCGCTTCAACCCGTCCTTTAAAAGTTTGGAATTGAAATTGATCAAAAGACCGGTCGAAAATCCGCCGAACCGCAAATAGGTCAGAACCTGCGCTTCGTGTACGGGGGTTAGCTTTTCGACGGCCTTGATCTCCAACAACAAGTCCTTTTCAACGACGATGTCCGCACGAAACCCGCTTTCCAGCCTGTGGCCCTTGTAGGTGACCGCCATGGGCAACTGGCGCTGAAACGCCAGACCGGCGGCCGAAAGTTCCTGGCAAAGACAATCCTCGTACACGTTCTCCAACAACCCGGGCCCCAGCGTTCTGTGAACCTCGATGGCCAAGCCGATCACATTATCGGTGAAAGGGTCTTTCGCCATGTCGTTCCACTCTCAACGGCCTCAGGCCATTTCAACCTGTTAATCAGACACAGAGCACACAGAGAATGCACAGAGACCACAGAGCGGCCTCGCATGGACAATCTTCCTTTTCTTCTCTGTGATCTCTGTGTCTCCTCTGTGCTCTCTGTGTCTTAATTACTCAGGTGAACCGGTCCTCGCCCTCTCCTGGCTCAAACCACATATCCGGCTAGACTTTCTCATCCATCAGCTTCACGAACCGCTTGAAGAGGTAGTGCGAGTCCTGGGGGCCCGGCGAGGCTTCCGGGTGGTACTGCACGGAGAACACCGGCCTGCCCTCGACCCGCAGCCCTTCGAGGGAGCCGTCGAACAGCGAGCGGTGGGTTTCAATGACGCCCTTGGGCAGGCTGTCGCGCTCGACCACGAAGCCGTGGTTCTGCGAGGTGATCTCGACCTTGCCGGTCTCCAGGTCCTTGACGGGCTGGTTGGCGCCGCGGTGGCCCATGTGCATCTTGGACGTCCTGGCCCCCAGGGCCAGGGCCAGGATCTGGTGGCCCAGGCAGATGCCGAACACGGGCAGGCCCGTCGCCATCACGTCCCGCACCATGGACACGGCGTATTCGCCCGTGGCCGCCGGGTCGCCCGGACCGTTGGAAAGAAAAAGCCCATCGGGGCGATGGGCCAGGATGTCCTCCGCCGTCGCCGTGGCCGGCACGACGGTCACCTTGCAGCCCTCGGACGCGAGGCAGCGCAGGATGTTCTGCTTGGCCCCGAAGTCGACGGCGACCACGTGGTGTTTCGGATTCTTCAGCTTGCCGAAGCCGGCGCCCAGTTTCCAGGCCGTGGTGTCCCAGGAATAGGTCTGGGCGCAGGACACGCCCTTGGCGAGGTCCAGGCCCTCGAGGCCCGGGAAGCCCTTGGCCATCTCGACCAAGGCCGGAATGTCGAGCGGGCCGTCCTCCTTATAGGCGACGACGCCATTGGGCGCGCCGCCGTCGCGGATCAGGCGCGTCAGCCGGCGCGTGTCGACGCCGGTGACCGCCGTGAGCCCGTAGGATTTCAGCCAGGCGTCCAGGTGCTGCGCCGCGCGCCAGTTGGCCGGGTCCGTGATGTCGGCGCGCATGACGGCGCCGCGCGCCGCCGGCGTGACCGTTTCCATGTCCTCCGGGTTGGCGCCGACGTTGCCGATGTGGGGGAAGGTGAAGGTGATGACCTGCCCGGCGTAGGACGGATCGGTGAGGATTTCCTGGTAGCCGGTGATCGAGGTGTTGAAGCAGACCTCGCCCACGGAGGCGCCGGACGCCCCCGCGCCGCGGCCCCAGAACACCTCGCCGGACGCCAGCACCACGGCTGCGTTTGCGTTCGGCGGTTGGGCGGCCACGCTCGTGGTCGCGGGCTTGGTACCTTCGGACATGTCTCTTTTTTTCGGGCTGGGGTTGGACCAAGGCGCCCAGGCCCCGCCGACGGCGGAGCCTCGAATGCGTTGGAAACAAGCTTCTACGCGTTGGCCGTGTTCAGGTCAAGACTCGTTTCGGAAAAAATACCCTTATATATCAACAAATTAAAGAATCGGATCGGGTTTGCCTTGGGGGTGAATTTACGCTAGGGTCCGCAACTTCCGCCACAACCGGGGCACACCCCATGCTACGCGAGCAGATTTCGGCTGCGTTGAAGACCTCGATCAAGTCCAAGGACGCCTGTGCAACCGCGACGCTGCGCCTGATCAGCGCGGCCATCAAGGACCGGGACATCGCCGCCCGCGACAAGGGCAACCAGGACGGCATCTCCGACGACGACATTCTCGGCCTGCTGCAGTCCATGATCAAGCAGCGCCACGAAAGCGCCGCCGCCTACGAGAAGGGCAGCCGCCAGGACCTGGCCGACCGCGAGCGCGAGGAAATCACCGTCATCGAGCGCTTCCTGCCCAAACAGATGACTCCCGACGAGGTGGCCGAGGCCGTCGACGCCGTCATCAAGGCGACCGGCGCGGCCAACATCAAGGACATGGGCACCTGCATGGCCGCGCTGAAGAAGCAGTACGCCGGACGCATGGATTTCGCCAAGGCCAGTGCGCTGGTCAAGGATCGGCTGTGCTAGCGAAACCCGAGCGGACCGTCAGGTCCGCGAAGGTTGTTTTGCGGCGACGGAAAGCCTTTCGATTCGCCTCGTTTTCCCACAATGCCGCTGTGGAAAGCCTGTTTAAAACAGCGGGATAACCCGATTTCCTGGGTTTTTTTGCCATGGTGTCTTTGCCACGCGGTCATGGTTTAAGTGGTAGATGGCGATCCCACCGGAATTCCTGGAAGAGCTGAAGGCGCGGCTGCCCGCGACGGACGTGGTGGGCCGGCGGGTCAAGCTGATCCGCTCGGGCCGCGACACCAAGGGCTGCTGCCCGTTCCACAAGGAAAAGACGCCAAGCTTCCACGTCTACGACGACCATTACCATTGCTTCGGCTGCGGCGCCCACGGTTCGGTCATCGACTTCGTGATGGAGACGGAAGGGCTGGAATTCCGCGAGGCGATCCAGCGCCTGGCGGGTGAGGCCGGGCTGGCCATGCCCGAGGAGACGCCCGAGGACCGCCAGCGCCGGGCGCGCAACAAGACCCTGATCGAGGTCGTGGAGATGGCGGCGGCGTTCTTCGAGAAATGCCTGCGCATGCCCGAGGGCCGCCCGGCCCTCGACTACCTGCGCGGGCGCGGCCTGACGGACGAGACGATCCGCCGCTTCCGCCTGGGGTTCTCCCCTGACGGCCGGGGCAAGCTGAAGGCCATGCTGGCGGCCGAGGGGGTGGAGGAGGGGCTGATGGTGGCGGCGGGCCTTCTGGTCCAGCCGGAGGATGCGGGACGGGAGGCCCCAAGAGATCCATATGACCGGTTCCGCGGCCGCGTCATGTTCCCGATCACCGACCGCCAGGGCCAGGTGATCGCCTTCGGCGCGCGGCTGCTCGCCGGCGACGGGCCCAAGTACCTGAATTCGCCCGAGACCAGCCTGTTCCACAAGGGCCGCAACCTGTACGGCCTGGCCCAGGCCAAGGACGCCATCCGCGCCGCCGGCACGGTCATCGTCTGCGAGGGCTATACGGACGTCATCGCCCTGGCCCAGGCCGGGATCGGCCAGGCGGTGGCGCCGCTCGGCACGGCGCTGACCGAGGACCAGATCGCGCTGTTGTGGCGGCTGGCGCCGGAGCCGGTGCTGTGCTTCGACGGCGACACCGCGGGCCAGCGCGCGGCGGCGCGGGCGGCGGAGCGCGCCCTGCCCCTGCTGAAGGCCGGGTTCGGCCTGCGTTTCGCCATGCTGCCGGCCGGCGAGGATCCGGACAGCCTCGTCCAGGGCCGGGGCCGCCAGGCCTTCGACGAAGTGCTGGAGGGTGCCATGGCGCTGTCGGAGCTGGTGTGGCGGGTCGAGTCGGACGGACGCCTGCCGCCGACGCCGGAAGGGCGGGCCGACCTTAACCGCCGGCTCGACCAGAAGCTTCGCGACATTCCGGACCCCACGGTACGGCGCTATTTCCAGGACTTCTTCAAAAGCCGCCTGTGGCCCGACGGGCCCGCCACGGGACGGGGCGGCGCCCGCGGCGGGCGCCGCTTCGGCCGGGACGCCTGGGGAAGCGGCAGATGGTCCGGTCCGGCCCAGCGCCTGCGCGCCGATACGGCCGAAACCCGGCCCGTGCAGAGCCGGCGCCTGCGGGCGGCGATCCTGCTGGCCACCGCCATCAACCATCCGGACCTGCTGGCCGAGGCCGAGGAAGAGCTGGGCCGCATCGCCATCGCCGACGCGGACCTTGACAATTTGCGTCAAGCGTTATTAATCACCCACGCGGGTGGTTTACCCCTTGACACGGAGGGGCTTGTAAACCACTTGTCAGAGCAGGGTTATTCCCAGGCACTGGGCCGATTACTAGGCGCGCAAACGTACGACCACGCCAGATTTGCGCGACCCAATGCGGGACTTGCAGAGGCCAGACGGGGCTGGGAAGCAACCATCAACCACTTGCGCGGAGAGGACTTGGAGTCCGAACTCCAAGCGGCCCAGGATGCAGTCCGGCGTGACCCGTCGGAAGCGAACATGAATTGGGTTGTCCGGGTTCGGCGGATGATGGACGAAAGCGATCAGTCGGGCGCCGCCTTCGACTAGCAAGGCGGTCCGGCGGAAGGTGGTTCGATGTAACGGACGTTGGACGTTACCGGGTAGGCAACGGCGTCAGGGGCCCTTTTGGAATTTGGACCCGGACCGGCCGCCCCATGGCGGCATGGACCGGAGGGGGCGGGGCTCCCCGGACAAGGATTTAGAGGTCGAGCGTGGCAAAAGCACAAGCGAAGGATCAAGACAGCGGCGAGACCCAGGAGGAAGGCGGCGACAGCCCCCTTCTCGACACCCTGGGCGCGGCGGTCAAGAAGATGGTCGCGCGCGGCAAGGAGCGTGGGTACGTCACCTATGACGACCTGAACAGCGCCCTGCCGCCGGAAAAGGTGTCGTCGGAGCAGATCGAGGACACCATGGCGATGCTCTCGGAAATGGGCATCAACGTGGTCGAGAACGAGGAGACCGAAGAGGTTCCCGCCGACGACGAAGAGAGCGCCGACGAAGAGGAAAAGAGCGTCTCCACCGCCGGCAACGTGGACGAGAACGACCTGGGCCGCACGGACGACCCGGTGCGCATGTACCTGCGCGAGATGGGCTCGGTCGAACTGCTGTCGCGCGAGGGCGAAATCGCCATCGCCAAGCGCATCGAGGCCGGCCGCGAGATGATGATCGGCGGCCTGATGGAAAGCCCGCTGACCATCAAGGCGATCACCATCTGGCACGACGCGCTGGTCAACGAGGACCTGCTGCTGCGCGACATCATCGACCTGGAGGCCACCCACGGCGGCGGCCCCGGCCAGGCGAACGGCCGCGCCGCCGGCGAGGGCGAGAGTGACGAGGGTGCCGAGGTCGAAGCGGCCCCCGTCGAGGAGACCGCGGAACCCGAGCCCGAGACCGCCAAGGAAGACAGCAACAAAAAGAAGGCCGCCAAGTCCGACGACGACGAGGAAACCGAAGGCGAGAAAGAGACCGGCGGCGGCGAGGACGACGACGAGGACGACGAGGACGGCGAAAACAACCTGTCCCTGGCCGCCCTCGAGGCCAAGCTGAAGCCGCAGGTCATCGAGACCTTCGAGAACATCACCAAGACCTACAAGAAGCTGCATCGCGTGCAGATGCAGCGCCTCGAGGCCCTGACCTCGGGCGAGCAACCCAAGCCGAGCCAGGAAAAGCGCTTCCAGAAGCTGCGCAAGGAACTGATCGAGTGCATGGAGGACGTGCACCTGAACAACATCCGCATCGAACAGCTTCTCGACCAGCTTTACGGCCTCAATCGCCGGCTGGTCGGGCTCGAGGGCAAGATGCTGCGCCTGGCGACCACGGCGCGCATCAACCGCGACGAGTTCCTGGAGCACTACCAGGGCCACGAACTGGATCCGGGCTGGCTCAAGCGGGTCGAGAAGCTGCCGGCCAAGGGCTGGGGGCGGTTCGCCACCCGCTACAAGGACGACATCGGGGAAATGCGCGCGCAGGTCGCCGAGGTCTCTCAGACCGCGGGCCTGCCGATCCAGGAATTCCGCCGCATCGTCTCGACCGTGCAAAAGGGCGAGCGCGAGGCCGCCAAGGCCAAGAAGGAAATGATCGAGGCCAACCTGCGGCTCGTCATCTCGATCGCCAAGAAATACACCAACCGCGGCCTGCAGTTCCTCGACCTGATCCAGGAGGGCAACATCGGCCTGATGAAGGCGGTCGACAAGTTCGAATACCGCCGCGGCTACAAGTTCTCGACCTATGCCACCTGGTGGATCCGGCAGGCCATCACGCGGTCGATCGCCGACCAGGCGCGCACCATCCGCATCCCCGTGCACATGATAGAAACTATCAACAAGCTGGTGCGCACGTCGCGCCAGATGCTGCACGAGATCGGCCGCGAGCCGACGCCGGAAGAGCTGGCGACGCGGCTTTCCATGCCGCTGGAAAAGGTGCGCAAGGTGCTCAAGATCGCCAAGGAGCCGATCTCCCTCGAAACGCCCATCGGCGACGAGGAGGACTCGCACCTCGGCGACTTCATCGAGGACAAGAACGCCGTGCAGCCGCTCGACGCCGCCATCCAGGGCAACCTGCGCGAGACCACCACGCGGGTGCTGGCGAGCCTGACGGCGCGCGAGGAGCGCGTGCTGCGCATGCGCTTCGGCATCGGCATGAACACCGACCATACGCTTGAGGAAGTGGGCCAGCAGTTCTCGGTCACCCGCGAGCGAATACGCCAGATCGAAGCCAAGGCGCTCAGGAAGCTGAAGCATCCGTCCCGGTCGCGGAAACTCCGGAGCTTCCTGGACTACTGACGCCGGGGCGAACCGACACAGAGCCAAGGGCCGGAGGCATCCCCGCTTCCGGCCTTTGCTTCTCCAGGGGGAGAAGACGGAAAACCGATAAAGGGCCAGTAGCTCAACTGGTTAGAGCCGGCGGCTCATAACCGTCTGGTTGCAGGTTCGAGTCCTGCCTGGCCCACCACTTCCCGCGCCGCCCCGGTCCCGTCGGCAGGCCGGTTCAGTGTGCGCGGGCGTTCGGCAGCGCGTCGAACAACGCGGCGTTCGGACAGAACCGGCGGTATTCCTCGGGCTCGCTCATGCCGGCCAGCCAGACACTGCATTCATCCGTGTTCCGACAATCCCGACAACGCTCGCGCGCAACCTTCAGAGCGCCCCTCGGCACCGCCGCGCCGTCGATGCCATGCATCTTCAACGCCGCGGCAATCAACGGCGGTTGGGAGGACCGGCCTGCCGGCGGTGACTGAACCATGGCGATGCTCCGGAGATTTCTGACCGGACGAGGATTGTTCCGCCCGGGCTTTTGTCGTTGATCCAGATCACTCGGACGGCATCGGGACGCATGTAGCCGCCCCGGTCGAAGCCGGCGCGGCCGCCCGACCGGCGAACCATCCGCGTCATGCAGGCGGGCGGATATCCACGCCGGAGAAAATCGCATCCAAGCGGCCCGCTGCTCCCCCGACACGGGGAGGTGGCGAAAAAATTGACGAAGATCATGGCCGTGCCGGGCCGGACCGGGCAATATTTCCCCAGTGTGGGAACAACCGACAGATGATTTGAGATTGGCAATGTCGCAGGATTTCTTCGAGTGGCTTCCCGAATACGAGACAGGCATCCGCGTAATCGACAACGATCACCGCGGTTTGTTTGAACTGGCCAGAATTCTTGACGACTTCGCCGCCTCAGGCGAGCGCGGGGAGGAATTGGGGCAGCTTATCGACCGTCTGATCCGTTATGCCGACGAACATTTCGCCCGCGAGGAGCGGTTCATGGCGGCCGCCGGCTTCCCCCATTTCGACGAACATACGGCGGAACACCGGCGGGCTACCGAAGTGATCTACGGCATCCGCGATGTCTATCTCAGCGTTCCGGATGACTTGGACATCGAAAAAGTCGCCGTGTTTTTCCGCGACTGGCTGAAGCACCACATTCTGGACAGCGACAAGCAATACGTTCCCTTTGTCCGCGGGGAGATTGCTGGAACCGGGCCGAGACCGCGCCCGGTCGCGACGTCGTTTCAACCGGAGGCGTTCGTCGAAGTGCGGGCCCGCGTGCCGGAAAATAAAGAGGAAATCCTTCGAAAGTGCGCCCAGGTGCTTAATCGCGCGGATGACGGATGCGATCGGCTCGAGGCGCTCATTCGGGAGATCTCGACGGATCCCGGCCCGGAGCATCTTGCGTTCGTCGCCCGCGCCTTCCGGCGATCGAATCGGTAGCCCGCGTCCCAGGCGGAACTTCCGGGGCTCGAACCGGCCGTAGCCGCCCGACCTGCTCCTTAAACATCTAGGCGGGTCGATACTCGGCCCGGCAATTTGGCGTTTCCCACACGATTATTGCATCGAGTCGCGCACGCCCCGCGCTGCGTTCAGCGATAGCGGGTCCCAATATTCCAAACCAGTGCTCCGCCATGCGCTCCGCCGTCGGATGGCACGGCACGATGTACAGCTTCTGCCCCAACCACGTATCGATTGTTGAGACAAAACCATCGCGCTGCACCGTCTGATGAATCTTCTCCGTCCATGCGTTGATTGATCGTTCATCCGTCTCAGGCGAGAATTTCGCCAGCACTTCGACATCTTGCGCGGAAAGTATAAGCCCGTGATCGCAAGGCTCGTCGATCAGGCGCACCATTTCCTCTTTCAGAAAAGCGAAATCCATTACCATATCCGTTTGCTCGCCGGACAAATGGAGACCACCTATCGATTCACAACGGGCTTCAATCGTATATCGATGACCGTGCAAATGGCGGCATTTCGACCCGTGGGTCATGATTCTGTGACCGGCATCTATCTCGATCTGCCGAGTTATGACATGTGTCATTTTGCGCGCCCCTGCGAAAACCTTTTCCAACCGTCGCCACGTAGCGTGCATGCAGGACATTCGCCGCGGCCATATCCCGCCAAACAACAGCTATGCGAATGTTCAACAATCAATTCCACGCGGTCGAATCTCTCCGGCGCCCACGCCAAGCAGGCTGTAGAATCCTGGCCGCTCGGAAAGAGGACTAATGCGCGCTCGGCCACGCTATTCAGCTTTCATGACTAGGAGCGTGTCCTCCTGATGAGGAATCGCTGGCGCTTCCGTATCAAGATGACAAGCTCCGGGAATCAAGGTGCCAGGCGGATGATCTGCGCGGCGGCGTCGTCGGCCTTTTCCGTCTCGCCGAGCACGCGGTAGGCGCGCTCGAGGCGGCGCCAGCCGGCGAGGTCGTCGGGGTTTTCCTTGAGGCGGCCGGCGAGGCGTTCGACCATGGCGCGGATCATGGCGTCGCGGTCCCCGGCGCTCATGTCCTGGGCCGCCTCCATCTGCTCGCGGTCCGGTCCCGGCGCGGCCGCGGCCGGCGGGTCGGCGGGCATCACGGGGGTCGCGGGGCGCAGCACCGGCGGCTGCCGGGCGAGCAGGCCGCGGGCCTCCTCGGACATCGTGACGGCCGCCGGGTCGAGGTTCAGCTGCTCGGCGGCGCGGGCGATCTGCTGGCGCACCACGGGCACCCAGGGGGCGTCTTCCGGCGAGATCGCCACCAGGTCGGCCCAGTCCTGCAGCGCCCCCCGGACGTCGCCCGCCTGGGCCTTCCGGAGGCCCAGGTAGTAGCGCGCCTTGGGCTCGAACGGTGCGGAGCCGCGGACCGCCGTCAGGATCGCCGCCGCGTCGTCCGTCACCTTCATCCCGCCGCTCACGATCAGCGCCTCCGCGTAGGCGACCTCCACGTCGGCGCGCCCGCCGGCGATCGCCCGCGCCCGCGTGTAGGCATTGACGGCGGCGTCGACGCGGCCGATCGAGAGGTAGCTGCGGCCCAGCAGAAGCCAGCCCTCGACGTCGTCCGGAGCGGCCAGCAGCTTCTCCGCCAGGCGGCCGATCATGGCCGCCATGTCCGCCCCCGCCGCCGCGTGCCCGGCCGCGGCGCTGGTTTCCGCGGCGATGTCGCGCGCGGCATGGGGCTGGTCGGGCTGGCCGGGCGAGCCCAGCACAAGGTAGAGGCCCGCCGCCGCCAGCGGCACCCCGGCGGCGACCAGGACGGCGGTCAGGCGCCG
>Ga0210038_1000902_pt1 | contig 16451 bp, 15 predicted proteins | sample CryGeyCG2114_020_FD_183970 | JGI IMG/M metagenome (GOLD analysis project Ga0210038, IMG submission 183970) | Groundwater microbial communities from aquifer - Crystal Geyser CG15_big_fil_post_rev_8/21/14_0.20 (SPAdes) (version 2) | ecosystem: Environmental > Aquatic > Deep subsurface >... | reverse complement strand
ATATAAAGTGGTATGTCCTTGTCACTGAAAATCAGGAATGCGATGTAATATAATTCCGTAACCAGCCCAGCTATAAAAACATAAAGGAGAATATTTTTTTTATCTGTTATAAGCATTTTAATTTTTCTTAAATAAAATCAGTTAAATAATTCCCAAGATATACCAAACCGTATGTTTCTATCCGGCATTGGATAATAGGGAAAAATAAAATATTTTTTATTTGTCAGGTTCTCCCAAGTAAAATAAATAGTAGCAACTTTTTGTATAATTCCGGAAATAGTAAGATCAATTCTGCTAAATGAAGGCACTGTATCTGTTGTTAAATTATTATAATCTATATTTCTAATTCCGTTATGAGTAAATAAAACTCCGGCCTTTAATAACATATTATCATTAAACAAATAACTATAATAATATAACCCTGCTGTAATAATTTGTTTAGGAACAACCCATAAGTTATCATTTGTGGAATTTGATGTAGAATAAAACTCCCCATTGCTTTCAATAATAAAATCGCCTAAAGAAAAATCAAAAATTAAAGAAACACCCTTTAAAGATTGTTGTTCATTATAAAACATATTTGTTGTATAAATATTTAAAGGCTGATAATAATCTTTTCTGAAAAAATATCCTCCACTAATGTTAAAATTATCATATTTATAATTTATTCTTCCTTCGTAGTTTTTTGCAAAGGTGTTAGTGAAATCATTTTTAACAGAAGAAAGACCTATATATAAATTTGTATTTTTATTAAAAATTAATGTAAGATCTGCCCCATATCCATTTCTGGATTTATTGAAGTTATTTGTACCTGTATACTGATATTTATAAAACACCGAGGGTACAATATTTTTACCGAATATTTTTGAAGAAAAAATTACTGAAGTAAAATAATTTACCGTATGAAATGATCTGTTAGAAAAAAAAGAATTTTGTGTTGAATCTGAATTTATATCGGCTGATTCATAGCCTGAAATTAGATTTAAATTAAATAAATCATTTTCATATTTATTATTTAAAATAAACCCATAAAGTTTTTCATTGTTTGTTGAATTTAGCAATGGCAAATCATTTGTTTGGACAATTCTTTCATTGCTGAATCTATAATAAGCAGATAGGGTACTTTTTAAGTTATCTGAAAATTTATACAAGAACTTTAGATTAAAATTTTGTAATCTGAATTCTTTACTTCTATCAACAAAATTGACTGGTGCAAAAACATTATCATAGAGCAAACTGTCTGTATTTTGAGTAATTATTTTAATGCTGTCAATATCTACTCCGCCATTCATTCCCACTATTGATTTCTCAATATTATAAGAAGCAACTACATTTAAACTATTTGAAGCTAAATATTTGATCTTGAATGTTCCCTGCCAATAGCTAAAGTTAGTGTTAAAGTATTTATCGTCCATTTTACGGTTTGTAATATCTAATGAAAAATTAACTTTGTTCGATATCATAGAATTAAAATAAACATCAGCCAAAGCTTCTCCGTCAGGTCCTTGATAATATTTAATTTTTGAATATGGTACAGGTGAAACAAAATCTTTACTTATTAAATTTACACTAACAAGATTGTTTGTTGAACTGTAAAGAAATCCTCTGGGATAATTTATTATTTCTACAGAATCCAATATTTCTGATTGGACATCATTTAAGTCAGCAAAATTAGAATATCTGTTGTTTATTAATATTCCATCTTGCAAAAAACTTATCCCATTGTACCCAACACCATATAATATAGGGATGTTTGGCTGACCAACAAATCCAAAGTTAAGTGTATAGTTAAAAGAAGATTTATTTAAAATATCACCCAAGTATCTATAGTCAATTTTATTGATATTCTTATTAGTAATAACAAAACTGTTTTCATCAATTAAAGAAGTATGGAGGGGAACTAATGTATCAATTATAGCAGTACTATCGTTTATATTTTTTGTATTTAAAGAATCCTGAAATGATTTAATGGATATTGAGAAAGCAGTAGAGGCTGCACAAAAAAATATCACTCCTAAAAATAAAACGGTAATTTTGTTCATACAAAAATATAACAAACACTTAGAATGTAGACAAATAAAAAGATGACTAAACATAGTTTGTTTTTAATTTTTAATTATATATTTTTCAAACGTAATAAACTTTCACATTAATTAAGAGGATCATAAAATGGCATCAAGACCAATGACAAAGGGGGAAATCTTATCTCACCTTTCTAAAAAAACAAACACCACAAAAAAAATAGCTGGTGAATTTTTAAACGAACTTACTACTTTGGCATACAAAGAAGCTAAAAATTCTTTTGTACTTCCAGGCTTAGGAAAATTACAAGTTGCAAACAGAAAAAAAAGAATAGGTAGAAATCCTGCAACAGGAGCTACAATGGTAATACCAGCTAAAAAGGTATTAAAATTTAAAGTTTCTAAAACTGCAGCAGATGTTGTTTTCCCTAGTCAGAAAAAAGCTGCACCTAAAAAGAAAGCTAAATCAAGAAAAAGATAAAATAATATTGCCCGTCTTTTGGCGGGCTTTTTTTTATTCTTTCCGTATATTATTAGTTCCCATTTTTTTAACTAAAAAACTATAAATTTAATTTTATTTTATCTTAGCCTATTTATGGATTTATTTAAATTGATTAAAGATATAGCTGATTTTATTTGGGGTCCGCAAATGCTGGTGTTCATTCTTGGAAGTGGTGTCTATTTTTCACTTCGTTTAAAGGGGATACAATTTGGAAAATTTACTCAAGCATTTCGGGAATTAAAAAAATCTAAGACAACAACAGGTGAGGGTAATATTTCTCCATATCAGGCGCTTATGTCTGCTTTATCAGGAATGGTAGGAAACGGTAATATTGCAGGTGTTGCTACGGCTATTGTAGTGGGTGGCCCGGGATCAATTTTCTGGATGTGGATTTCCGCTTTGATTCTTATGGCAACTATGTATTCAGAATCATTATTAGGTTTTCATTTCAGAGAGAAAGATAAGGACGGTACTTTTTTAGGCGGACCGATGGTTTACATTAAAAAAGGACTAAATATAAAATGGTTATCAACAGCATTTGCAATTGCTTTTGCAGTTAAAACTTTGATTGCCACCACATCAATACAATCCAATTCAATGTCTATTATTTTAAAAAATGAATTTGGAACACCACAGTTATTGTCTTGTACTGTAATTGCTTTTTTTACCTGGCTTGTTATTATTGGCGGGCTTAAAAAAATTGCAAAGACTACGGAGTTCCTTTCACCATTTATGACTATCTCATATTTAATTGGCGGACTAATTGTTCTAACCATTAATTCCGATCATATTTTATTTGCACTAAAACAAATATTCTTTTATGCCTTTAATGATTTTCATTCTGTTGAAGGTGGTTTTGCAGGAGCCACTGTTTTAATGGCTCTTAGGTATGGGGCAGCAAGAGGTGCATATAGTAATGAAGCAGGTACAGGATCAGTAGCAATTATGCATGCAACTGCACAATCAGGTAGTGCAGTAAAACAATCTCTTATTTCAATGACAAGCGTTTTTATTGACACAATTATAATTTGTACAATTACAGCACTTGTTATTTTAACATCAGGTATTTGGACTGAAGGATTAAATAGTACTGCTTTGGCATCTCAAAGTTTTTCTTCAGCTTTTTCAATTGGGAATTTGATTGTGCTCGGTGCATCCTTACTTTTTGGATATTCTACTTTAATTGCCTGGTGTTTTTATGGTGAACAATGTGCAAGTTATTTGTTCGGAGATAAAATTAAAATTTATTATAGATGGTTGTTTTGTGCAGCAATACTGCTTGGGGCAACAAGTTCAGCTGAAAACATTTGGAGCCTGGGTGACTTGTTAAACGGTGTTACTGTAGTTATTAACCTAATCGGTATAATTTTGTTAAGCCCTGTAGTCATCAAATTAACGTTTGGAAAAAAATTTTAACATTATAAATCGAATTAGACCTATATTTTCATATTCTTAATCTTTTAATGCAAACCTTCCCTTATTTTCCTAATAATTAGAAAAATCCGACCAATTATTTCTTAAAATTCATAAATCAATTCTTTTAATCTTAATTAAAGCTTAAAAATCAATATAAATGAACTAAAATGTGTGGAATATTTTTTGTTATAGATCATAAATCTAAAATAATGGGATAATTATGTACAATTCTATAGTAATGGTTAAACAGGTTCCGGATACGGCACATATTTCAGGTAAGGTGATGAAAGATGATGGAACTGTTAACCGAGCAAAATTACCTGCCATTTTTAACAATGAAGACAAAGTTTCTTTAGAGCTTGCTTTGCAAATAAAAGAAAAATATGGAGGTAAAGTAACGGCAATTACAATGGGTCCGCCAAGAGCTTCTGATATTTTAAGAGAATGTCTTTATATGGGTGCCGATGAAGTATATTTAATTAGTGATAGAAAATTTGCCGGCGCTGATACACTTGCTACATCTTATGTATTAAGTGAAGCAATTAAAAAAATTGATAATTACGATTTTGTATTTGGAGGAAGGCAGGCTATTGATGGTGACACTGCACAAGTTGGTCCACAAACAGCTGAGAAACTTAATATCCCTCAAATCACTTATGCAGAAGAAATTATTGAATTAACAAAAGATAAAATTAAGATTAAAAGAAAAATAGATGGGGGATACGAAATTGTAGAAAGTGTATTTCCTGTTTTAATAACTGTGTTAAAAGATGTTGTAAAACCTCGTCCATTTGATGCTAAAAGGGTAATGACTTATAAAAGTGCAAAATCATTAATGGAATTAGAAAAAATGACTGAAGGAAATTCCCTGCTTTATATTGACAAACTTGTTCACGAATTTGAAGAAAGAAATCTTTATATAAAAACTTTGACAATGGATGATCTAAAATTAGATATTGAAAGATGCGGAATAAAAGGCTCTCCTACAAAAGTTCACAAAGTTCAATCAGTAGTTTTGGGCAGCGGTAATCAAATAAATGTAGAACCGACAAAAGAAGGTCTATCAAACTTAATAGATCAATTAATGACAGATCATATTTTCGGATAAAAGGAAATAATATGGAATTTAAAAATGAAGTTTGGGTTTTTATTGAACAAAGAGATGGTAAAGCTGCTGATGTTAGTTTTGAATTATTAAGCAAAGCTCATAAACTTTCAGAGGTAATGTCAGGCAAAGTTAAAGCCATTGTAATTGGAAACAATGTAAATGGCATAGCTTCAGATACATTTAAATACGGAGCTGACGAAGCTTTAGTTTTTGATCATCCTGAATTAGAACATTATCGAACTTTACCTTACAGCAGAATATTAAATAAACTGGTAAAAGAAAATGTTCCTCGCATAGTTTTATTTGGGGCAACTGTAATTGGTAGAGATTTAGCACCACGAGTTGCCTCACATACCAAAAGTGGTTTAACTGCTGACTGTACAGATTTACAAATTGAAGATGTTACTTATCTTAGAAATGAATATCCAAAATTACTTCTTCAAATAAGACCTGCTTTTGGAGGAAATATTATTGCAACAATTATCACTCCGGATGTACCTACTCAAATGGCAACTGTAAGAGAAGGAGTAATGGAAAAACATCTTCTTGATAAACCAAACAAAGAAAAAATTACAATTGCTGATTTTAAGCCCGACCCAATAGATGAATTAGTAAGTATTATTGAACAACACAGGGAAGAAAATAAAGTTAATCTAAAGGCTGCACCTATTATAGTTGCGGGTGGTTACGGGCTGGGTACAAAAGATAACTTTAAATTAGTAGAAGAATTAGCCAACACTATCGGAGCAGAAGTTGCCGGAAGCCGTGCTGCAGTAGATTCCGGATTTGTAACTCCTGACAGGCAGGTAGGGCAGACCGGTGTAACAGTCAGACCTAAATTATATATAGCAATTGGAATTTCCGGAGCTATACAGCATAGAGCCGGGATGCAGGAATCAGCAAAAGTAATTGCAATTAATACGGATCCTGATGCACCAATATTTGGAATATCTAACTATGGAATAGTTGGTGATGCATCTGAAGTAATACCGACTTTTATTGAAGCATATAAAAACAAATTGAAATAGGAATTAAAATGCCAAATTATTTTACAGATAACACCGATCTTCAATTTTATTTTAATAATCTAGATTTAAAAGAAGTTATAGAAATAGCAGAAGAAGGTTATGAACAGGCAAAAAAATATAATTATGCACCCGTAGATTATGAAGATGCAATTGAAAATTATAGAAAAGTTCTGGAAGTATTAGGTGATATTACGGGAAATTATATTTCAGAACGCGCTGCTGATGTAGATCATGAAGGAGCTTTGTTTAAAGATGGAAGAGTAACTTATGCTTCAGGTACTCAGGAAAATCTACAACAGTTAAAACAAGCAAATCTTTTGGGATTTACTTTCCCCAGAGAATTAGACGGAATAAATTTTCCATTTACAATTTATATGATGGCTGTGGAAATGATATCACGAGCGGATGCTTCTTTAATGAATATTTTTAGCTTGCAGGATATTGGAGATACAATAATTAAATTTGGTACAAAAGAACAAGCACAAGAATTTATTCCAGGATTTTGCTCAGGAGAATTCACTGGTGCAATGGCATTAACAGAACCGGATGCAGGTTCAGATCTACAATCTGTAAAATTAAGAGCATATCAAGATGAAAAAGGAAATTGGTTTCTTAAAGGGGTAAAAAGATTTATAACAAATGGAAATGGAAATGTATTACTTGTTTTATCCCGTTCAGAAGTGGGAACCAAGGACGCACGCGGATTAAGTATGTTTGTCTGTTACGGTGATGAAACAGTTAAGGTAAGAAGAATAGAGAACAAACTTGGAATACACGGCTCTCCGACTTGTGAACTTCAATTTAATGATACACCTGCACAACTTATAGGTCATAGAAAATTCGGGCTAATAAAATATGTTTTTGATCTGATGTTCAGAGCAAGAATGGGGATTGGTGCACAGGCGCTAGGAATTGCACAAGCTGCTTATGAAGAAGCATTAAAATATGCACATGATAGAGAACAATTTGGTAAATCTATTTATAATATTCCTGTTGTAACAAATATGCTTATAGATATGCGCGTAATGCTGGAAGCTGATAGAGCTCTGCTTTATAGTTCAGCACAATCAATTGATTTAAAAGAAAAATTAGAAGTAAAAATTGAAAGACTTAAAAAAGAGGGAAAACCATTTTCAGAAGAAAATATAAGACTGAAAAAAATAGTTAGAGAATCTAATTTTTTAACGCCTCTTACTAAATATATAATAAGTGAATCGTGTAACAAAATTACTTACGATGCTCTACAGATACACGGTGGTACAGGCTATATGAAGGAATTTAAAGTTGAAAGATTAGTTCGCGATGCAAGAATAACAAATATATATGAAGGTACTTCTCAACTTCAAATAGTTGCAGCTATAGGAAGTGTTATTAAAGATGTATTTAAAGATTTATTCGATGAAAAAGAAAAGAGACAATATAAAGGTGGTGTACAGCCTCTTGTAAATCATTTGATTACTATTAGGGAAATATTTTATGATTGTTTAAAATATGTGGAAGAGAAAAAAGATACTGCATTTCAAAATGTTGCCGCAAAAGATTTAGTTGAACTTTACAGCTATTTGTATGTAGGCTATTTACTTCTTGAACAAGCAGAAAAAGAACCAAAGAAAGTTTTTATAGCTAATCGATATATACTTACTTCACTTGCAAAGGCAAAAAGTAATTCAGAATCGATCAAAGACGGACTGTTCAATGATATTTTGCACGCTGAAAAGATTTTAGTATAATTTATTAATATAATAACAGAGGTTAATATGCCTGACAAACAAAATTATTATTACAAAATATATGATGACAAAGAAGAATTAAATTATTTAAGATGTACTTTACCTCACGATAAAGTAGAAGAGCTTTTAACTGAATACGAAAAAACTCATCAAAAATATTTTAATCCTGAGTTTATTAGCTATATTCAAGAAAAAGGTTACGAAGCTGAAATTATTAAGGTGAGTGATATTTCGTATTAAAAGAAATATATTTTTTAGTGCTATAATAAGTTACTTTATTTATCATTCCATAATTTTTAGACACGACCTAAAGGTCGTGTCAATTAATATTTTAAATTGTTATTTAATTAATTCTAATCCCCTCTTAAATAAATAAGAAGAAGGTTGTGGTATAATCAGATTATCTTCCACCTGCAGGAAGATTAGTTTCCAAATAAGAAGTTAAAAGTGAATACAAATGAAGTCTTGTCCCGGGACCTTCATAAATACCGTGAGAACGATTAGGATAAGCCATCATTGTAAATGGTTTATTATTTTTTACTAATTCATCTATTAACCTTTCAGTATTTTGATAATGAACATTATCATCACCTGTTCCGTGAACAACCAATAATTTTCCTTTAAGATCTTTTGCAAAAGTAACTGCAGCTGATTGAATATATCCTTCTTCATTATCTTTCAGAAGTCCCATATATCTTTCCATATAAATTGTATCATAAAGCCTTTCATCTGTTACAGGAGCTACGGCCATCCCTACGCTAAAAATATCAGGATAACGGAACATTAGATTGAGAGTTGAAACAGCACCGCCGCTCCATCCCCAAACACCAATTCTTTCAGGATCGATGAAATGATTGTTGTTCATTAAAACTTTCATTGCTTCAGCTTGATCGATTGAAGCTAAAGTACCAACATCTTTATAAATATGTTTTCTAAAAGCACGACCCTTTGGTGCCGGTGTACCTCTGTTATCTATACTAACAACAATATAACCATGTTGCGCAAGCATCATATACCACAAAAATGCACCTGACCATCTATCCATAACAGTTTGTGCTGCAGGATGACCATACAAGTAATAAAGTACAGGATATTTTTTTGAAGGATCAAAATCCGGTGGTTTTACCATCCATCCATCTAATTCAACTCCATTTTCTATCTTTACTTTAAAAAGCTCAATAGGTAATTTTTTAACGGCATCAAATTTTTCTTTTAGTTTTTTATTAGCAACTAAATTTCTTATTACTTTATGACTTGGTAATTCTACCAGATCTATAGTTGCTACAGTATTTATATTAGTATAAGTATGAATTGCATAATTTGATCCGTCAGAGATCTGATATGAATTTACACCGCTTAAATCTTTTGGTGTTATTTTTTCAATTTTTCCATTACCATTTAGTGAAACCCTGAATAAATATCTTTGTGTTGCGTTGTTTGGTGAAGCAATATAATAAATCCAACCGTTATCAAAATCAATTGTTGAAACTGATATCACATCAAAATTACCCGGAGTAACTAATTTCACATCTTTTCCATCTCTTGAAACCACATACATATGTCTCCAACCATCTCTTTCACTAATCCAGGTAAAACTTCTTCCTTCATTAAACCAATGCATATCATCATTAATATCTATCCAAGCATCATCGGTTTCTTTAAGAATAGTTTTCACATCACCGGTTTTAATATTACAAAGCATTATGTCAAGTTTATTTTGTGGACGATTTAATCTTTGTACATAAATTTCATCTGATGTATTAGGCCAGCCCATTCTTGGAATGTAATAATCATTTCTCATATCACCCGGCACTTTCATCCAGGTTGTTTTACCGCCTTCAGCACTTACAACACCAACTCTGCAATTAGAATTTATTGTTCCTACTTTTGGATATTGAACAGGAATTGTATGAGAATAAATTGAATCGGTTGTGTTGATCATTAAAAATTCGCCAATTCCGGAAGCATCTAACTGCCAGTAAGCAATATTTTTGCTGTCGGGACTCCAGCGGAATCCGTCTCTGTCATCAAGTTCTTCTTCATAAACCCAGTCAAAAGTTCCGTTTATTGTTGTGTTAGATCCGTCAAAAGTTAGTTGAGTTATTTTCCAATCTGATAAGTCTTGAATAAAAACATTGTGTTCACTTACATATGCAACTTTTTTATTGTCTGGAGAAAACTTTGTGAACATAAGAGAGGATTCAGGCGCATTTCCACCAAGTTTTTTAAGTTCTTCTGTATTTAAATTTAATACCCAGTAATCACCTTTTGTATTATATCTCCAGACTCTTTTTGTGTTTGTAAATATCAGCAGCATATTTTTATCTGAAGACCATTCATAATTTGAAATAGAAAGGGCGGTTGTATCTCCTTTTGGAATTAATAGTTCAGCAGAAACTAAAATTGTTCTATCACCGGATTCAGTATCATATTTTATAATGTCCCTAGCTCTTTTTACAGTTTCAGAAGGTTCTAAAGTTGTATAACTTTTACCGTTGTCTAAAAACCGAGCCGGACCAAATCTTTCTCCCCTGAATTCATAATTCTTAAAAAGACGATCAATAGTTAAAATAGATTTGTCTGTTTCTTGGGGAATAATTGGTTGGATGAAAAGGACAACAACAAATAAAACTAAAAGCTGCCTAAATGCTTTCATAAATCCTCCAAAGGATGTTTTTTGCAAAAAAAACTCTAATTAATATTATTAATATTGAGAAAAGATGTTTTAAGTACAAATAAATAGGGAAAGTTTTACATAAGTGGTAGAATAGTTATACTTTTCAATTAGATATAAATATTGCTCTCATTGTATTTTTGTAGTGATTAATATTTCTAATTATAAAAATTTTATTTTTTGGGATAACTAACACATCAAATATTCTTTAACCTATTTAAAAATTTTTCTTCATTTATATCTCCTAGCACATATAGTTCTTCATCAATATATAATGCAGGAACAATTAAAATATTTTTAATATTTTTTTTAATTATGTTTTCAATAAACAAAGTCACATCTTTACGATCTTGTAATAGACTTTTAAGTTGATTTTTTACTCTTTCACAAGCTTTACAATTATCAGTTACATATAATGTTAAAATCATTTTTTTAATTTCAAATATATATTAGAATAGAGGTATGTATATGTCGGATTTATGACAGAACTATTTTTAGTTCGTCATTTCTCTTAGTTTTTCTTTGTCATGAATAATTAATTTTCTTCTGTCAAAATCAATTATTCCTTTTTCTCGCAGTTCCGTTAAAACAAAATTCACAGTTTGCCTCGAACAGGCAGTTATATCTCCTAAATCTTGATGTTTGAAAAAGGGTTTAATAAAGATATCATTTCCAAGTTCCTTTCCATATTCATCAGCAATCCTCAACAAAAATGATATAATTCTTTGTGAAGAGTCTTTAAATACAAGTTCTTCTATTTTTTCCGTATAACGTTTTAAACGAAACCCAACTAGTTTAACTAACTCTAAATTAAGTTTAGGTGATTTTTCTACAAATTCCTTTAACTCTTGTTTGTTTATAGTGCATAAAAGACTATCATCCAAAGCTGTAGCAAAATCAGTTCTCTCACCTTCATTAAAGAAAGACATTTCTCCAAAAACTTCACCTGAATTTATAATTCCTAATATCATTTCTTTTCCATCTTTTGATGTTCTGGAAAGTTTTACTCTACCTTTTTTAAGAAAAAAAATAGAGCTGGAAGGTTCATTAGCAAAATATATAGGTTGGTTTTTATTAAAATCTTGCATCTTTGAAATTTTACTTAAATGTTCAATTTCGTTTTTATTTAATCCAGTTAAAAGATTAAAATTTTCAAGATACCATAGCTTTGATCTTTCAGACATATTTTACTATTAAGTTGAATTATAAATCTAATTACTACATTACAAATATATAAATTATTTACAATTATTAATAGTTGCGGTAAGTTAAATCTTATTATATAAAAAAAAAGAAAGATATATTACTCTCTCTCAAATCTTGTACATATATACAACAATTAAATTAAAAAGGTAACTGCACTCCACCTGTGAGTGTAATACCATCCTGTCCATAAGCCATTGCAGTAACAATACCAACATTTGGTTTATTTATAATTCTCATTCCAATACCAGGATTTATATTAAATCTTCCATTAAAACCATCGCTGTCAAAAACCTGTCCCATATCAACAAATGGAGCAAGTTCTATTGTCATTGGACTTCCCATCACATTCATTGTAAAAGCCTGATAACGAAATTCCATACTAGCAAAAACTGAATTTTGTCCATAGAATCTACCTTTATCAAAACCACGATTTGAAAAATCGCCACCAATATTACCTTGTTCAAAAAATGGAACATATTTACTTGTATTTATTAACCAAGTATTTCTAAAAAGGAGAGTATATTTTTGGTCAATTGTTGAAAAATATTTTCTAAAATCAGCTAAAAATCTTCCATAATTTGATATCGTATTGGGATTTGTAACAACTTGATCAGTGATTTGATTATATTCTGCAGTAACTTTTGCATAGAAACCTGATGTTGGCATAAATTCAGAGTTTCTTCCATCATAAATAAAACTAATCCTTTCACCGTAAACTGTAGCACCTTTAATACCGGGTACATTGGCAAATTTACCACCGGTATTTACTTCGGAAGTGGTAAATACATCTTTACCTCTTCTATTTTCTGCACCATCATTTACTGCAACTGATCTTACTTTTCCTCCAACTCCAATTCTAATATGATCTGCAGGCATCCAATAAAAATCTAGTACTGCACCGGTTTCGCTTTGTGCATAATCAGTTCTGTCAATATCTCTGGTACTTGCACCTAAACCATAAAACCTAAATCTTGGGTCTTTAAAAACATCTAGTTGTAACTCGTATCCAAATCTATCATTTTTTCCAAGAGTTAAATTTTCTTTATGGAAATGAATTTGTTTACTTTCCCCATTAGTAGATATTTCCGCTGATAACCAATAGTTATGATATGCTGCAGGACAAGAGACTAATTCAATAGCAAAATTTGTCTTTAATATTTCATTGTGTAAAACCCTTAACTGAAATAGTCCGGTCATAATACCTTCAGGTGTTAAGTTAAACAAAGCAACACTTCCTCCATAAGTAAAACCATTATTTTCTGTGTTGCCCAAAAATGGATTCCATGCAGTTTGGATATGCTTACCGTGATTATCCGGATCCAGCCAAATCCAGTGTAAAAAATTTGGAATAGCTGTACCTTCTTTCCATCTGTATAATATTGAGTTCAAAGGTTCATCTAAAACCGTTATCTCTTCTTTAACTAAAAAATCTGAAGGAACCTTGCCTGTAAAAGGTTGGGGAATTTTTGCTTGAAGAAATTCTGAGTTTTTATCTATTACTACATTTGTTGAATATTTTTCATTTATATGTGTGACCAATTGCCCTGCATTTAATCCCGGTGTATAAGTAATTCTTACAGAAACTTCATAACTACCGTTTTTCACTTCCTTATCAGTAGTAAAAGGAATTATTACACTAATTTCTTCTTTGTAAATTTGAGTATATCCTTTATGAACCGGAACCCCTTCGGTTACAGCCTTAGGATAAATTGGTTCCTCAAAATTGAAATGTTCCAATGGTTCAACTTCAATTAATGTTGCTGCCGGATTCCTTGCCGAAGGGTCGCTGCTGCCCAACCAATAACCTTGAGGTATTTTAAATTTTATTTCAAGAGCAGATTTTTCTAACGGTTTGATTGAATTATTAATGTGAGAAATAGAAATTAGAATAGGGTGTTTATTAGTCTGTGAAAAAATAAAACCCTGAAGTATAAGAATTAAAAGTAAAATTAAATTAAAATTTGATTTATAAGATTCTGTAACATTTTTCATTTTGTATCTATTTATAATTTTTAAAAGTTATTTTAATATTTAAGAAAAACATTACTGTTCTTTATCATTTGTATAAAAATGTAATACTGAAAAATTATTCCTTCCTAAATATAGAGAGATTTTCTATGAACTGGTAATCCATTTACAGAAAACTTATCTAAGTATTAGCTTGTCAGTTAACTTACTAATTGATAGTCTATTTTAATCTCAATTTACTTTTACAAGTTGGGCATTTGTTAATATTCTCTCCCTTTTTAATACTAATTTCATTTTTATTACAACTTGTACTTTTTAGATCTCTATCAAATAAAGAAATATCCCATGCAAAGAATTTTAGTTTTGTACTGGCTGAAGAATAAATTGATACAAAGAATGGTACTAAAAATGTTAAAAAAGTTTTAATAAGATTGATTTTATGAAATTCATAATTATATAAAAACGTGAATTGATTGATAACGTTCAATATCAATCCTACAAGTAATGCAACCTTTAACGCATTGATTATTGAAACCTTACTGATTGCAATATTTTCTAATAAATTTATTTTCCTTTTAAGTTTCAAATTTATTCTCTTGTAGAAGAAAAAATATTTTTAATTGAATCTATAATTCCATTATTAGTATAATTTTTTTTCTGAATATACCAGCCAAGTAAAAGACCAAAAGCTATATGAGCAAGAGTTACAGTTATAGGAAATCCTATTCCGAAATCAACTCCAAAAATACCCACACCTAGTGATACAGCAACAGGGCTTACCATAAATCCAACACCTATTAAAATTCCAAAAATTAAAGCGTACCAAACTTTCCTTTTTCCAACCAAAATAATATAAATTATTCCAAATGAAGCACCGTTCCAAAAATGATATGACCAACCTGCAATATTTGACCAGGTATTTGGTCCAAGGGCAAACCTATCTAAAAGAAGTACTCCCATTAATTTAGGCAAATCACCCGGCATTCCTCCTAAATTAAAACCGATTTCTCGAACAATTTCCAGTCCAACAGTTCCAATTAAACCTGCAAATATTCCGGTTAATATTTGCTTACTTATATCTTTTTCACCAATAATAAAACCTATTCCAATTAAAATGAAGATGAAAATTATTGAAGGGATAAGAAAAGAAATAGCAAGATCACTTAAGTTTGCATATCCTGCTTGTGATACTACAAAGAGATTTGGACTAATGCTTGCTGCGAGTAGAACAAACAGACTTAATATAATTCTTTTGAAATTTTTATTCATAGGAAATATCCATTTTGTTTTTTGTAACTGTAAATACTAAGGCGGTTAAAACAATTTTTTAACCGCTTTATAAATTTGAATAATTTTGATTACTTAGAAATCATACCTGTAAGCATAGCAAGCTTTTTATCCAGCATTTTTCCAATCATACCTACTTCTTTACTTTCAAATGATGCAAGCTGAGATGAAGGCTTAACATAATTAACATAAGTATTTCCATCAGTTCCTTCATAAATGTTTACTCTGATTGGAACTGCTAATCCGGTTCCACGATTTGCAGTAAAAAGCTTTTTACCTATTTGAGGATTTCCAACAAATAAAGCTATACCATTAACCTCTAATCCTGTCATTGACAAAATTTTACCATGATTTACTTCAGCTAATACCATCATGCCATTTTTTGAAATTAATTTACGCAAATCACTAACTGTATCATCAAATAATTTTTTAGATTGAACAGTTACTACTCCATTATCCTGAGCATAAAGCACATTTGAATTTGTTAAAGAACCAACGAAAAATACAGTTAATAACATAACTGCTACTAACATAAAATTGATCTTTTTCATTATTAAGATCTCCTTTTTAATTAATGAATAATACTTTGTTATTAAAATCTTTTATTGTTAAAAATTATTATTAACAATTACTTGGATTAAGATAAACGGGGCAATTAAAATAATCTGACAAGAGGATTACAGTTTCTTTGTTTTTTTATTTTAATTATAAAATAATATGCCTCTTAAATGGAGTAGTTGATAAGTTAAGAAAAATAAAAAAGTCGCCATAATTAGGTGACTTTATACATTCAATTACATATTATATTAAATAAATTAATATCTCATATAAATATTTGCAGAACTTAATATTTCCGCCATTTCTTTAAGAGTTAAAGGTATTAAATACGCAGATATATTCTCTTTGCCTTTTAAAGTTTTCTCTACACTTGTTAATACATTCCAAGTTCCATTAACATAAATTTTAACACCCTTTTTACTTAAATAAGAAAGAAACTCACCAAAATCTTTTACCTTCAAAAAACTATCATTTTTAAATTGTTGGGTAACTAATTTTTTTAAGTCGGCAGGTACTTCGTATCTATCAAAGTCATTTTTCCTATCTTTACCAAATAATTTAAGATTCCAAGCTGCATCAGCATCAAATAACATTTCAACCTTATAGCCTAATTCCACATATGTTAACGCCATATCAAAAGCAACACAAGGTGGCCCGTCATCTTTTTTTATGTTTGTAACTACATGAATTAGAACAGTTTTCTTTTTGGATAGTGCTGCATTTGTATTAATTGTATTTCCAAAAAATACCACAAAAGCTAATGTAAATATCATCCTTGCATAAATGGTTGTTTTCATTTTTCACCTTTTAGTTTTAGAATAAATAATTTTAATAAGTAAAATTTATACAGAACAACAAGTTAAATTTGTCACATCTTTGTCAAAAAAAGAATTATTATAATTAGAACATTGATTAAAAACAAGATGAATGAATACATTCAAATTATGTTGATT
>Ga0210038_1000900_pt1 | contig 16468 bp, 8 predicted proteins | sample CryGeyCG2114_020_FD_183970 | JGI IMG/M metagenome (GOLD analysis project Ga0210038, IMG submission 183970) | Groundwater microbial communities from aquifer - Crystal Geyser CG15_big_fil_post_rev_8/21/14_0.20 (SPAdes) (version 2) | ecosystem: Environmental > Aquatic > Deep subsurface > Groundwater... | reverse complement strand
AACATCTAAGCCATTTATTAAACTAGGATCTTGAGTAGCAACACCTACAGGACAAGTGTTTAAATTACATTTTAAGGATTGAATACATCCTACAGACACCATCATTGCGCGGGCGCTATTACACATATCTGCGCCTAAAGCTAACAGCCTTACAATATGAAAACCACTAAAAACTTTTCCTGAAGCAATTACCTTTATATCTTTTTTTAGATTAAATCCAATTAACGTATTTATGGCAAAAGCCAAGCCATCTCTTAATGGCATTCCCAAGGAATTAGAAAATTCAATTGGTGCTGCACCTGTACCACCTTCACCCCCATCTATTGTAATAAAATCAGGTAAAATTCCTGTTGATAGCATTGCTTTACAAATATTAATAAATTCTTCTTTCTTTCCTATACATATTTTAAAACCAACCGGCTTACCATCAGATAAATCTCTTAACTGTTTTATAAAATGCATAAGTCCCTCTACACCATCAAAAGCTGTGTGTCTTGGGGGAGAAAGTACATCTGTATTTGGTTCAACAAGCCGAATAGCTGCTATTTCAGGTGTGTTTTTTTTAGCAGGTAAAATGCCTCCATGCCCTGGTTTAGCACCTTGAGAAATTTTTAATTCAATCATTTTAACATTTTCAAGAATAGCATTTTTTTGATAAGCTTCAGGAGAAAAACTTCCGTCTTTATTTCTGGCACTAAAATATCCTGTGCCTATTTGCCAAATTATATCTCCACCGTATTTTAAATGGTAAGGACTTAAACCACCCTCCCCTGTATTTTGTGCAAAACCACCTAACTTTGCGCCTTTATTCATAGCCATTACAGCATTTTTACTTAATGAACCAAAACTCATTGCAGAAATATTCAAAAAACTTGCAGAATAAGGTTTTGTACAATCTTTACCACCAACTAAAACCCTGTGTTCTTTTCCTATTTCATTATAATTTTTTGCATATACTGAATGGTCCATCCATTCATATCCGGTATGATAGACATCCATTTGGGTTCCGAAAGGCGTAGTATCAATTTCTCTTTTTGAACGTTGATAAATTAATGATCTAAATAATCTGTTTATCGGTCTGCCCTGTGTATCTGTTTCAACAAAATATTGCATGATTTCAGGCCGTATGGCTTCCATTAAATATCTTAAGTGACCTATAACAGGAAAATTTTTTTTGATGGTGTGTTTTTTTTGGATTATATCATAAAACCCCAATAAAATAAGTGGACCAAATAATATTAAACTCCAAAGTATTTGTTTCCAAAAAAATGAAACTACTATGATAATAGCTAAAAACATTAAAGATATTATTACAAATATTTTTTTTACATTCATATTCTTTTTCAAGTTATAAAACAGAACTTTTAATTACTATTAGTTTTTCTCGAGTCATTTCGTGCATTGAATATTGAATTCCTCCAAGACCAAACCCTGAAGCATCTCTTCCACCAAATGGCATCCAGTCAACTCGAAAAGCGGTGTGATCATTAACCATTACTGCAGTAGCATTTAATTTATTTGTACAATGCAAAGCAGTATCAATGTTTTTTGTGAATACAGATGCCTGAAAATGTACGTCCAAACTGTTAGCAATTTCGATAGCTTTGTCCCGGTTTGAATAAGAATAAATACAAACAACAGGACCAAATATTTCTAAAGTTGAAACATTAACATTTAATGGTGGATTTAGTAAAACAGTTGGCTCATAACAAGTATTTGAAATTCTTTTTCCTCCACATAAAAGTTTTGCACCGGCAGAAACAGCCTCATTTACCCATTCTTCAACCCTGTCTACTTCTCTTGGTAAAATGAGGGGACCAACTTCAGTTTTTTCATCTAAAGGATCACCAACAATTAATTTTTTTACCATTTCTGCTAATTTATTTGCAACATCATCACAAACACTTTCTTGAACAAAAACTCTTTGCACAGAAACACAAACTTGTCCCGCATGATAAAAACCGCCTTTTAAAAGGGCAGGTAATAATTCTTTTAAATCAGCATCTTTTTCAACTATAACAGGTGCAGCCCCGCCGTGCTCTAATGCACATCTGGTTCCCGGTGCTAATTTTGATTTTAAATACCACCCCACTTTTGCAGAACCAATAAATGAAAAATAATTTACTCTTTTATCTGTGACCAATAATTCAGCAATCTCATTTTCACAAATTATTACCTGGCACCAACCATCAGGCAGACCTGCTTGTTTTAAAATATCAATTAAAGCCAAGCAAGAAAGAGGAGTTGTAAGTGCAGGTTTAATAATTACGGGACAGCCTGCCGCAATTGCCGTTACAACTTGATGAACTATTAAATTTAAAGGATGATTAAAAGCACTAACAGAAGCAACAACTCCAATAGGTTCTCTTTTTGTAAAAGCAATTCTGTTAACAGATGCTTTTGTTAAACCAAGAGGAATTTGTTCTCCCTTTAGCTGAGCAATTTGTTCCGCTGCTATTTTTACACCATTTATTGCACGCAAAACTTCTACTTTAGAATCAATATATGGTTTTCCACCTTCATGTGCTGCAGTTTTAGTTAGTTCTTCAATTTTGGTTTTCAATATATCAGCAGTCTTTTCTAAAATGGCAATTCTTTCAAAAGGAGGTATCCATTTTGATTGATCTTGAAATAAAGAATAAGCGGTTGATAAAGCTGATTCAACCTCTTTCTTTCCAACCAAAGGAATTTCTTTTATAAGACTTAGATTATATGGTGATGTTATTTTTAACATTTTAAACTCCAATTATTTTTTATAACAAACATGTTTTTTGTTTTAGTAATACATTTAATATTGAATGATTAAGAGAATAATCAACAGCCAAATCTACTACATGTACACCATCAGTATTTAAACAATTTAAAAATATTTCTTTAAAGTTTTCATCTGAATCAGGCCTGTACCCCTTTGCACCGTAACTATCTGCGTATTTTACGAAATCAGGATTTTTATAATCCAATCCAAAATTTTCAAAACCCATTCCCTCTTGTTTCCATTTAATCATACCGTAAGCACTGTCATTTAAAATTATTACCACAATATTTACACCTAATCGTACAGCTGTTTCTAATTCCTGTGAATTCATCATAAAACCGCCATCTCCACATACTGAAACAACGTTTTTATTAGGGCAGCAAATTTTTGCACCTATAGCTGAAGGAAGACCGGCCCCCATAGAAGCCAAAGCATTATCTAATAATAAAGTATTTGGTAGGTAAGTATTATAATTTCTGGCAAACCAGATTTTATAAATACCATTATCTAATGTAACAATTCCGTCTTCGGGCAGGATATCTCTAATATTGCTTACTAATCTTTGAGGCAGCATGGGGAATCTTGTATCATTAAAATATTTTGTAATATGAATTTTTACTTCTTCTTTTATCCGGACGAAATAAGCAAACTCCCAGTTGCTTTTATTTTTAATTTTGTCGGTAAGTTTTTCAATTGATGTAGCAATATCGCCAACAACATTCAGTTGAGGAAAATAAACTCTATCAATTTCAGCTGGGAAAAAATTAATGTGAATTACTTTTGTTCCGCCTTTTTCCATAATGAAAGGGGGTTTTTCTATTACATCGTGGCCTATATTTACTATAAGATCTGATCTGTTAATAGCGCAATGTAAAAAATCATCATCAGATAACGCTGCTGTTCCTAAAAAGTTTTTATGTCTTTCATCCACAACCCCCTTTCCCATTTGAGTATTGAAGAAATACAAACCGGTCTTATCAATAAATTTATTTAATGCTGCAGTTGTTCTTTTTCTGTTTGCACCGGCACCGATTAAAACCAAAGGCATTTTTGCATCTTCAATCATCTTAGCCGCTTTGTCTAATGATATTTCATCAGCATTGGACCTGCGGTGACCACCAACATCAAAAATTGTTTCAGTACAATCTTCAATTGCAATATCTTCAGGTAACTCTAAATGAACAGCTCCCGGTCTTTCTTCCATTGCCAATCTAAAAGCATTTCTTATTACAGAAGGAATATTATTTCCGTTTACAAGTTGTCTAGAATATTTTGTAATCGGTTTCATTAATTCAACAATATCTAAAATTTGAAATCTTCCCTGTTTACTTTTTTTAATTGGCTTTTGTCCCGTGATGATTATCATCGGCATACCGCCAAGTTGTGCATATGCAGCTGGAGTTGTAAGATTTGTTGCACCGGGACCAAGTGTGGACAAACAAACACCGGGCATTCCTGTTAAACGTCCGTAGGTAGCAGCCATAAATCCGGCGCCTTGTTCATGTCTTGTTAATATTAATTTTATGTTCGAATCTTTTATGGAATTCAGCAAGTCTAAATTTTCTTCTCCCGGTAGAGCGAAAATATATTTAACACCTTCATTTTCTAAAGATTTAACAAAGAGATCTGTTGCTTTCATTTTATACCACCGTATTGTATACCAGTTAGTTTGTGAGTATCATAATTAAAAGTAGTTAAATCAGTATTGTTAAATTTACCAATATCATTGTGTCCACAAGCTCTTGCTAAAACTTTTATCAAACAGTTAGAAGCAGTTAAAAAATTATATAATTGTGTTGCTGATTTTTCTATGTTAAGTCGTGCTCTTAGATGTTCTTTTTGTGTTGCTATACCAACTGGACAATTATTTGTATTGCATGCCCTCATACCCAAACAGCCAATTGCCTGTATTGCAGAATTTGCAATTGCTACGGCATCTGCACCTAACGCAAGTGCTTTGGCAAAATCCTCTGCAATTCTTAATCCACCCGTAATAATCAGCGAAACATTTTTTGCACCATTTTTATCCAAATATTTTCTTGCTCTTGCAAGTGCCGGAATAGTTGGGACACAGATATTATCTCTTAAAACAATTGGTGCAGCACCTGTGCCCCCACCTCTTCCATCAAGAATTATATAATCTGCACTGCTCTTTAAAGCAAATTCAATATCCTCTTCTATGTGGCTTGCAGCCAATTTAAAACCTATTGGTATTCCTCCTGAAATCTCTCTTACTTTATCAGCTAAATCTTTAAAATCATCAACTGTTTTTAAATCAGTAAAGGTTGATGGACTTATAGCAGATTCTCCTTCCGGTAATCCTCTTATTTTTGCTATTTCTGCACTCACTTTATTTCCGGGTAAATGCCCGCCTGTGCCAACTTTTGCGCCCTGTCCACCTTTGAAATGAAAAGCCTGAACATTTTTTAATTTATCAAAACTAAAACCAAATTTTGCTGAAGCTAATTCGTAAAAATATCTTGAGTTGTTTTCTTTTTCTTCCGGAAGCATTCCACCTTCACCAGAACAAATTCCTGTTCCTGCCATTTCAGCACCTTTTGCTAAAGATATTTTAGCTTCTCTTGATAAAGCACCAAAAGACATATCGGAAATAAAAATAGGCATTTCAAGAGTTAATGGTTTTTTAGCTTTTTTTCCAATTATTACTTTTGTATTAACTTCCACTTCATCAAGTAATGGTTTTTTTGCAAACTGAGCCGGGAGTATTTGAATATTTTCCCATTTTGGAAGTGTGTCTCTGTCAACACCCATTGCCGCAGAAGGTCCGTGTTGTCCGGTTTTAGTTAAGCCATTTTGAGCAAGTTGCTTAATATAATATCCGTATGGCTCCGTATTTTCAGGGTGAGTGTCAATGTATTCACCCAAATATTCATCAGAATTAAAACGAGAGGGTAATTTAATTTCAAACTCTTTTACTTCATCTTCATCTATATAAACATATTCATTTTCTACAACAGAATTGAATTTGTGCAGAATTTCGTTAGGATTATATTCACTTATCCCTGTGTCATATCTATAATCCCAAAAATGTAAACCGCATATCAAATTGTTTCCTTCAACATATCCATCACTTAACAAAGCACCTCTATGCAGACATCTTCCGTATAAAACAGAAACATTTTCTTCATACTTAATTAATACAAGATCAGTGTTTAATACCTTTGCATACGTTGGTGTTTTATCTTTTAAAGAATCAATTTTATAAATTTTTACAGGGTTTTTAAAGTTATTCATTTTTCATTTTTTGTTGTTTGAAAAGATAATTAAATAAATTTAATAAAAACTTTGCGTGCAAGCTATTTAAATAAGATAATTTATCAGATATGTGACATAAACAGATTAACTTTTAATCAATTTATGTTGCTTAATAAAAACTGACAGTATAATCAACAAATTTTCCGTTAACATAATTAAATTTTGCACTAAAGAATTTATTTTTATTAAGCCATTCTAAAAAAATTTTATCACCTTTCCAAAGATTTAATGAAGTAAGCTCATCATCTGATATCCATTCAAGCTTTCCTTCAGGTGAATCAATAATTTTTCCTGAATATTCTGTAATTGTAAAAATAAAAACATACCAATCATCAACTCCGTCAAAATCCGGAAATGTTATTATGCCTTTTAAGGTTGGATTTTTAACATCAAGCCCTGCCTCTTCTTTTAATTCTCTAACAGCACATTCTTCAGGGGATTCTCCTTTTTCAAGTTTGCCTCCAAGCCCATTCCATTTTCCTTCGTGGTAGTCATTTTCTTTTTTGTTTCTGTAGAGCATTAAGGTTTTATTATTTTTTAAATCCTTAACATAACAAAGAGTTGCAAGTTTCATTTAATTTTTTTTTAATTTATTCAGCGAGATGTTTTTCCGGAATAAGATAATATTTTACATAATCTTCAACACCACTTTCAAGAGGAAATAAATCATTTGTAAAACCCGAATTTTTAATTTTGTTAATATTAGCTTCGGTATGGTATTGGTATTTTTTTTGAAGATGTACAGGTAAATCAATATATTCAATTTCTACAGGTTTGTTCATTGTTTTAAAAATTGCATTTACAAGATCATTCCATGTTCTTGCTTTTCCGGAGCCAACATTGAACAACCCGTTTTTATCTCTATGCGTTAAAAAATGAAGTGTCATATCAATAGCATCTTTAACATAAATAAAATCTCTTAATTGTTCTCCATCTTTATAATTTTTGTTCATTGATTTGAACAGCTTAACTTTTCCTGTATCTCTGATTTGTTCATAAGCTTTGTGAACAACACTTCGCATATCACCTTTGTGATATTCATTAGGTCCGTAAACATTAAAATATTTCAATCCAACAATGCTGCTAAAAGCATTTTCATTTAAAGCCCAGCTATCAAACAGAGATTTTGAATAACCGTACATATTTAATGGTCTTAATTTTAGGCAGTTTGATTCATCATCATCAAACCCTAAAGAACCATCACCGTAAGTTGCTGCAGATGATGCATAAATAAATCTTGCTTTATTTTTTAAAGAATATTTTGCAAGTATTTTTGTGTATTGGTAGTTGTTTGTTAAAAGATGACCTGCATCTTTTTCAGTAGTTGATGAATTAGCACCAAGGTGAATTATTGCATCTATAAAATATTTATTTCCTTCTTCAATCTGTTTTATAAATTTATCTTTGTGTATAAAATCTACAAAGTTAAGGCCCACCAAATTTTTCCACTTTTCATCGGAGCCAAGTTCATCAACAATAATAATGTTGTTGTGCCCTTGTTGATTTAATTTCCACACAACAGCACTACCTATAAATCCCGCACCTCCCGTTACAACTATCATTTAAATAACCCTTTCAAAATTCCATTGATTTTAGATTAATGCAATTTAATTATATTTGATATCCTTTCAAAAGAATGATGGGTTTAAGTAAAAAAAATACCACTTGTTTTATATATGTTTGAAAAACAAATCAAAATTTATATATTTATTTCAGAAATTATAAGATCTTTTAAAATATTTTCTTATCACGAACGGCTAAGGGATCAGGCCCGTTGACGCCGTAGCAACCGATTTTGCTTTTAGTAGGATGACAGGTGCTAAATCCTGCCCTTAATTAGGGGAAAGATGAGATGAAGACGAAAATTAACCTCTTCTTCTCATCAGAAGAGGTTTTTTATTTTAAACTAATTGGTACAAAGAATGAATTTAAAGGCAGACATTTTAAAAAATATTCTTAATGAACGAATTATGATTCTTGACGGTGCAATGGGCACAATGATCCAGCGGCATAATTTGAGTGAAGAAGATTTTAGAGGAGAAAAACTAAAAGATCATCCGCACGATTTAAAGGGAAACAACGATATACTTTCTATAACGCAACAAGAAATAATAAAAAATATTCACAGAGAATATTTTAATGCAGGAGCAGATATTGTTGAAACAAACACTTTTAACGGTACTTCAATTTCACAGGCTGATTATCATACAGAAGAATATGTTTATGAAATTAATTTTCAGGCAGCAAAAATAGCAAAAGAGGTTGCTGACGAATTTAACAGAAAAAATAAAAGTAAACAAAGATTTGTTGCCGGTGCTTTAGGGCCCACAAACAAAACACTTTCTCTATCTCCGGATGTAAATAATCCCAGTTATCGTGCAGTAACTTTTGATAAAATGGTGGAATCATATTATCAATCAGCAAAAGCTCTTATAGAAGGCGGAGTTGATATTTTGATGATCGAAACAATATTTGATACTTTAAATGCAAAAGCAGCTATTTATGCTGTTGATAAAGTTTGTTCTGAAAAAAGAATAAATATTCCGATAATGATAAGCGGGACCATTGTTGATCAAAGTGGAAGAACATTATCAGGACAAACAACAGAAGCATTTTGGATCTCAGTAGCACACACAAAAAATTTAATTAGTGTTGGACTTAATTGTTCATTGGGAGCTAAACAAATGAGACCTTTTGTAGAAGAGCTTTCCAGAATTGCAAATGTTTATTTGTCAGTTTACCCAAACGCAGGTTTACCAAATGAAATGGGAGAATATGATGAAACTCCCAATATCACCTCAGGGGTTTTAGAAGAATTTGCAGAAGCAGGTTTTATAAATTTAGTTGGTGGATGCTGCGGAACAACGCCTGATCATATTAAAGCTATTTCAGAAAAAGTAAAAAATTATACGCGGAGAAAAATCCCCCATACAGAACCATATTTAAGACTTAGCGGACTTGAACCACTTGTTGTAAGACCAGAATCAAATTTTATCAATGTGGGTGAGAGAACGAATGTTGCAGGTTCAAAAAAATTTGAAAGACTAATAAAAGAAGAAAACTACGAAGAAGCATTGTCTGTTGCACGTGATCAGGTTGAAGGCGGTGCACAAGTAATTGATATAAATATGGACGAGGGAATGATAGAATCAGAAACAGCAATGGTACAGTTTTTAAACTTAATTGCTGCAGAACCTGAGATTGCAAAACTTCCCATTATGTTGGATTCTTCAAAATGGAGCGTGATAAATTCAGGATTAAAATGTCTGCAGGGAAAAGGAATTGTAAATTCGATAAGCCTTAAAGAGGGCGAGAAAGAATTTATAAATCATGCAAAAGAAATTCTTCGGTTTGGTGCAGCTGTTATAGTTATGGCTTTTGATGAAGAAGGACAAGCAGACACTTATGAAAGAAAAATATCTGTATGCCAAAGAGCATATAAAATTTTAACAGAACAAGTTGGCTTTGCACCTCAAGATATAATTTTTGATCCGAATATTTTGACTGTTGCCACAGGAATGGAAGAACACAACAATTATGCTGTAAATTATATTGAAGCAACAAAGTGGATAAAACAAAATCTTCATCTTTCAAAAGTAAGCGGAGGTGTTAGTAATTTATCTTTTTCTTTTAGGGGCAACAATGTTGTTAGAGAAGCTATACATTCCTCTTTTCTTTATCACGCAATAAAAGCCGGAATGGACATGGGTATTGTTAATGCCGGCCAATTGGAAGTTTACGAAGAAATTCCTAAAGATCTTTTAACACTTGTTGAAGATGTTATCTTTAATAGAAACAATGAATCAACTGAAAAATTAATTCATTTTGCTGAAACCGTTAAAGGAAAACAAAAAGGGGAAGCAGTAAAAGATGAATGGAGAAATTTATCAGTAGAAGATAGACTTAAACATTCATTGGTAAAAGGTATTATAGATTTTATATATGAAGACACCGAAGAAGCCAGAAAGAAATATGATAAACCATTAAGCGTGATAGAAGGACCGCTAATGGATGGTATGAGCGTTGTTGGTGATCTTTTCGGATCAGGAAAAATGTTTTTACCACAGGTTGTAAAGAGCGCAAGGGTTATGAAAAAAGCAGTTGCTTACTTAACGCCATATATTGAAAAAGAAAAACAAAGTCTTGGAGATCTAACAGGTGCAGGTAAAGTTTTATTAGCAACAGTTAAAGGCGATGTTCACGATATTGGAAAAAACATTGTAGGGGTTGTTCTCGGCTGTAATAATTATGAAGTTATTGATCTTGGGGTAATGGTTTCATCTGATAGAATTTTAGAAACAGCAATTAAAGAAGATGTTGATGTTATCGGTTTAAGTGGACTGATAACTCCATCACTTGATGAGATGGTTCATGTTGCAAAAGAAATGGAAAGAAAAGGAATTAAGAAACCTCTTCTAATTGGCGGTGCAACAACATCGCGTATTCACACAGCTGTAAAAATTGCACCCAATTATAGTCAAAACACAATTCATGTTTTAGATGCATCTAAAAGTGTTCCCGTTGTTAGTGGTTTGATAAGTAAAGATGATAAGGCTAGAACGGATCTTATTGATAAGTATAAAAAAGAATATTCAGAATTAAGGGAAAATTATTTAAACAAAAGAGAAGAAAAAAATATTATCAGCATAGAAGATGCACAAAAAAATAAACTTAAAATTGACTGGGATAAAACAGAGATTACAACACCTAATTTTTTAGGGACAAAAACATTAAATGATTTTTCTTTAACTGAAATTAAAAAATATATTGACTGGACACCCTTCTTTTTAACCTGGGAAATGAAAGGAAGATATCCAGATATTTTAGAAAATAAAAAATATGGCAAGGAAGCAAAAAAATTATTTAATGACGCGAACAAACTTTTAAATGAAATTATTTCAAATAAGTTCCTAACGGCAAATGGAGTGTTTGGTATTTATCCCGCAAATTCTATTGATGATGATATAGAAATTTTCACTGATGAAAACAGAACATCAATTAAAAGAACACTACATACATTAAGACAACAAAATAAAAAATCTAAAGGAGAACCAAACATTGCCCTTTCAGATTTTATTGCACCAAAAGAAAAAGGTAAAACTGACTACATAGGTGCTTTTGCTGTAACCACTGGAATCGGTTTGGAAGGAATAGTTAATAAATTTGAAAAAGATAATGACGATTACAACAGCATTTTGTCAAAAGCAATTGCAGACAGATTAGCAGAAGCTTTTGCAGAACTTCTTCACGAAAAAATAAGAAAAGAATTCTGGGGTTATTCACCAAATGAAAATTTAACCGGCATAGAAAAAATAAAAGAAAAATATGTTGGTATTCGTCCTGCACCAGGATATCCTGCGCAGCCTGACCATACAGAAAAACCAATTATTTTTGATTTGCTGAAAGCAAGTAAAGAAACAGGAATTACTTTAACAGAAAGTTTGGCAATGCATCCTGCAGCAAGTGTTTGCGGTCTTTATTTTTCACATCCGCAAGCTAAATATTTTAATGTCGGTAAACTTGGCAAAGACCAGGTTTTGGATTACCATCGCAGAAAAGGAATGAGTGTAAGCGAAATTGAAAAATGGCTGGGAAGTAATTTAAGTTATTAGCCGTTTTACTTAATTTTATCAACATTTTAAGCTATTTATAATAAAATATTACCATTCAACACAAAGAATGGATAATGCCTAAAAAAATCAGGACATTCAACTTTAATAATTATAGAATAAAATTATATTGTAACCCCGGTTTATTTTTTCTAGTCAATATAGTATTAAAAGTTTTTAATTAGGAAGAGAAAATATGTTAAAGAAAAATTATAAAAGAATAGTATCTGTTGTTGGAGTTTTGTTGGTTGGTATTGTAATAATGATAGCGCTTGGTTCTACTGAAAAAGAAAGTAACAAAAGAGATTTACTACCAGAGACAAGAACAGTTGCAACACAAACCCTAACATTCGAAAATATGAATTTGGAAATAACCGGATATGGTACAATTCGTTCACAAAACGAACTTAATGTTATTACAGAAGCATCCGGAAAAATTTTATTTGCAAAAAATAATTTGAAAAGCGGTACATTTGTAAAAAAAGGTGAATTAGTTGTAGCGATTGATCAAAGAGAAATAGAAAATAACTTGTACTCATTGCGTTCAAATTATTTAAAAGCAATTGCATCATTACTTGCAGAAATGAGAATTGAAAATGAAGCCATATATAAAAAATGGTCAACATATTTTGAGTCTATAAACATAGAAAAACCGATTCCTGAATTACCAAAAGATCTAACGGCAAGGGAAAAAATAAAACTGAGCGCAAGGGATATTCTTACAAAGTTTTATGATGTTAAAAACCAGGAAATATTACTTACAAAATATAAAATAACAGCACCGTTTGACGGTTATTTAGAATCCAATGGAATTGTTGAAAATAGTATTGTATCAAAAGGTATGCAGTTATTTAAAATAACTGATGCAAAAAACCTTGAGATAGCAATACCGTTATTGACAGAAGATATAAATATGATAGACTTTTCAAAAAATCCTTCAGTGAAACTTTATTCTGAAAAAAGTGATGTGCTTCTAAAAGGAAGAATTATAAGAAAAGAAACAAATATTCAGAAGAACTCACAGACACTTGATGTATTTGTCGCATTTAGAAATGAAAATCTTAATACATATTTTCTACCCGGCAATTATATCCGCACATCAATTCAGGGCAAATATTTAAAAAATGTTGCATTGGTACCCAGACATTTGGTTGATAATGATAACTATGTTTATACAATGGTTAACGATAAACTTGATAGAATTAAAGTTGATATAATAACAATTCAAAATAATTTTGCAGTTGTAAAAAATACGGTGACTAAGGATACAAGAATTGTTACAACTATTCTTCAAAAACCATTATTAGGAATGAGGCTTAAATCAATAAATGAGTCTCTTAAATTAAATACTGATGGACAAAACTTAAACTCTACCACTGTAGGAAAAGAATAAAAACAAAACCTATATAGTAAATAATATGCTAGAAAAATTTTTAAGATATTTCATTAAGCACTCAGTACTTACAAACTGGATAATGATAGTTATTTGTATTGCAGGTGTTTTCGGACTTTTCAACCTAAATAAAAGAGTCGACCCTAAATTAAAAGTTGACAGAATTGAGGTTGACGTACCCTACCCCGGTGCTTCAGCAATTGAGGTTGAAGAAGGTATTGTTATTAAGATAGAAGAAAATTTAAGAGGTGTTGAAGGCATTGAAAAAATTACTTCTAATTCAAGAGATGGTTTTGGTTCTCTTGATGTTGAAATAACTCCAGGTTATGATATGAACAAAGCAATTCAGGATATTAAAAATTCTGTAAATTCAATCAGTTCATATCCAACCGATGCCGAGAAACCAGTAGTCTACCAAACCACACAATGGAACAGAGCAATAATGCTCAGCATTTATGGGCCTGATGATTTATTTACACTTAAAAAAATAGTAGAAGAATTCAGAGATGAATTATTAAGCACAGGAAAAATTTCTAATTTTAGAATTTGGGGAATACCAGACAGGGAATTTTCTATCGAAGTTTCTCCTCAGGATTTAATAAGATATAAATTAACAATTAATGATATAAGCCAGGCAATAAGAAATTCTAACCTAAACCTTTCTTCAGGCTCTGTACTTACTAATCAAGAAGAAATATTAATTAGAACATATAACAAAAAATATCAAGCCGTTGATCTTGAAAATATTGAAGTTACATCAAACATTGACGGACAAAAAATACTCTTAACTGATATTTGCACTGTACAAGAACAATGGCCTGACAATAGATTTTATTCGGAATATAACGGCAAACAATCTGTGGGATTTAATGTAATGTATAACAACAATGAAGATGTTGTTGAAATTGTAGATATAACAGAAGCTCTTGCAAAAAAATATGAAGCAAAATATGACGGATTAGTTCACTTTAATACTTTTATAAAAGAAACAGATGACCTTGAAGAAAGAATAGACCTGATGACACAGAATGGAATTCTTGGTCTTGTTTTAGTAATTGTTCTTTTGGGAGTATTTTTAAATACTCGTCTTTCTTTTTGGGTTGCTCTCGGAATTCCTATTTCATTGTTGGGTATGTTCTTTGTTCTTTGGGTTTTAGATATCAGCATAAATGAGATGAGCCTTTTCGGTGTAATTTTGGTAATTGGCATTTTGGTTGATGATGGAATTGTAATAGGGGAAAGTATTTATACTCAATGGGAAAAACACGGAAAAACACCATTACGTGCTGCAATTGATGGTACAAAAGATGTGATTAAACCTGTTTCCATTTCAATTTTTACAACCATGGTTGCATTTATGCCATATTTCTATTTTTATGGAAATCTTGGAAAATATGTCTGGCAGATTGCTGCTGTAGTAATTATATCTCTTGGATTTTCTCTGATCGAAGCAGCAATGATTTTACCTGCACATCTTGCACATTCAAAAGCTCTTCATATAGAAGAAAAATCTAACAATTTCTTTGTAAGATTAAGAAAATCAACAGACAAAATTCTTGATATATTTTTAACCAAGATTTTTGCAAAAATTTTAAGGTTTAGCCTTGAACATCGATGGGCAGTATCAACATCAATTATTGCCATTATATTTATTATTATTGGTCTTTTTCAAGGCTCACATGTAAGAGCTCAATTTTTTCCGTCAATTGAACCCCCATATGCAAGAATACAAGCCGAAGTACCTGCAGGAACTTCAGCCAAAGTAGCAAATCAAATAAGATACGATTTAATAGATAAATCATTTGCATTTGGAGAAAAGTGGAAAGACTCAATTAAAACAACACTAGATCCCATTCAACATTTTACTTCATGGATGAATGGCGGAACAATAAATATTTTCTTCGTTCTTCCTAAATCAGATAAAAGGAGTTATACAATAGCAGAATTTTCAGATGCATTAAGTGAATACATAGGCTCTGTTCCTGAAGCCGAAAACATAATAGTTGGCGGATGGAATTTTGGCGGAACACCTATTTCGGTAAAATTTCAAAGTACTGATTATATCCAGCTTTTTAAAGCCAAGGAAATGTTAAAAGAAGAATTAAAAAAGATAGACGGCGTTAAAGATATAAGAGATGATACGCCTTTAGGTAATAATGAATTTATAGTAACGCTAAAACCCAAAGGGGAAGCTCTTGGTTTTACTCTTAGAGATCTAACTACTCAACTCAGGCAAGGTTTTTACGGACAGGAAGTGATGAGATTACAAAGAGGAAGAGACGAAGTAAAAGTATGGGTTAGATTTACTAAAGAAAACAGAACTTCAATAAGCCAGATAGAAAACTTAAAAGTGAGAACACCTAGCAATGAATATGTTCCTTTTAAAGAAGTTGCATCTTTTCAGATAAAAAGAGGACTTAGAAGAATTAGACACGAAAACGGGGAAAGATCAATAACTGTTTTTGCTAACATGGATTACACAAAAAATGATCAAGCGGTTGTTTTAAAAGAATTAGACAATGTGGTGGTACCAAAGATACTTTCTAAAGTGGAAGGAGTAACAAGAAGTTACGGTGGACAGTCAGAAGAAGTTACAAAAATGGTAAACTCTATGACTTACTCTATGACAATTGCATTATTAATTATGTTCACAATCCTTATGTTCCTTTTAAAATCGTACATTGAAACATTACTCGTTATGTCTCTTATTCCACTTGGAATTATTGGTGCAGTTATTGGGCATCTTATAATAGGGATACCAATTTCAATTCTTTCATTTCTTGGTATTGTTGCTCTTGCAGGAATAATTGTAAACGATTCAGTTATACTTATTGATAAGTACAATAAACTTTTAAAGAAAGGTGATAAAATAAAAAACGCATTATTTAATGCGGGAATGATAAGATTCAGACCAATAGTACTAACCACTGTAACTACAGCCGGAGGATTAGCACCAATTATTTTATTGAAAAGCGAACAGGGACAATTTCTTGTACCTATGGCAGTATCCGTAGCATTCGGTTTGATATTCGGAACATTCTTAACTTTAATCTTTTTACCATCAACACTTTATGTCATAAACGATGTTAAAGTGTATATTGCATCAAAAACAGGTAAACAAAAAGCAGAACCTGTCCTGATTAAAGAATAACTATTACCGAAATTTGAACGCAAAGTTTTGAAGTAAAAAAACATTTCAATTCCAACTTATTCTAATTGTTTGTAATTTTGAATTCATCTTTCAAAATTATTAAATGGAATAATAATGGAAAACAAACCTGAAGAACAAACCCCCATAGAAAAAAAATCTTTTTCTGAAATAATCAGAAACGCATTTAAAGAACTTAAAGAAACAACCATTGCTTTTGTTAATGCGCCCAAAGCATTATGGGGCGTAAATGTTCCATATGTATTAGAAGGATTGGTTTATTTCGG
>Ga0210038_1000889_pt1 | contig 16569 bp, 18 predicted proteins | sample CryGeyCG2114_020_FD_183970 | JGI IMG/M metagenome (GOLD analysis project Ga0210038, IMG submission 183970) | Groundwater microbial communities from aquifer - Crystal Geyser CG15_big_fil_post_rev_8/21/14_0.20 (SPAdes) (version 2) | ecosystem: Environmental > Aquatic > Deep subsurface >... | reverse complement strand
ATAAACTTGATAAGTATCTATTATAAAATCTTTTCTAAGCAATGGTCTTTTCTTTATTAATGATAATTCTTTTAATAAACTGATATTAGCACCAAAATATTTTTCATCAGTTAGAACAGAGACTCCAACAATATTAGAATTGAAATATGTGTTGACAATATTTTTGTAATCAAATTTATTATTTATTATTCCCTTTGAAGGGCTCTGTTTTTTTAGCTCTGCAATAATGGAAATATTTTTCTCAATATTAATATTTTTAATTAAACTTAAATTATTTGAATCAAAGAATTCCATTTCTCTAAATGATGAAAGTGAGTACTTTTCTTTTAATTTCTGTACTTCTTTTTTCTTATACTCTAATATTTCATTTAGTATGCTCATTTTATCTGTAGTTATTACTCAATTCAATTAATTGTTCTAATTTACTTTTTGCTTTTCCACTTAAGATAGATTCTTCTGCTGCATTTTTACATATCATTAAGTCTTTAGAAAAATTGGAACAATACAATGCCATTGCTGCATTTGCTGTAACTGTAGTAAAACATCCTTTTGTTTTTTTGCCACTAAAAATATCTCTTATAATATTTGCATTAGTTTCAGCCGAACCCCCTTTAATATCAATTAAATTTACTTTCGTATATCCAAATGATTCATTGGAAATTGCGTAATTATTAATTTTTCCGTTACCGTTATACTCAAAAACATTAGATACTCCGTTTAGCAATATTTCGTCATATTTATCTTCACAACAGACGAAGCATACTTTTTCAAAATTAAGGTACATTGAAGCTTCAGCCATAAGCTTTGCAGCTTCATTGCTGAATACTCCAATCATTTGTTTATTTACTAAAGCAGGATTAGTGAGTGGACCGAGCATGTTAAAAATAGTTCTAATAGCCAATTCCTTTCTTACATTAGCAACATATTTCATCGCCGGGTGATAAGAAGGAGCAAATAAAAATGTTATTCCTATTTTATCTATAGCTTCTTTTGAAGCTTCAAGAGGTAGGTTTATATTTACACCTAATTGTTCAAGGACATCCGCACTACCGCTTTTACTTGAGATAGATCTGTTTCCATGTTTTGCTACCTTTACACCAACACCAGCTACTACAAAAGCAACAGCTGTAGAAATATTAAATGTTCCTGAATTATCACCACCTGTTCCACAAACATCTATTACATCATTATTGTTAATATCAAACTTTAAGCTTTTTTCTCTCATAGCTTTTACAAATCCGGCAATTTCCATAGAAGTAACACCCTTTAATCTCATCGCCGTAAGTATACCTGCTAATAATGAATTATTTACATTGCCATTCATTATCTCATCCAATAATGTCTTGGCTTCTACTAAGTTTAAATCTACTTTTGAAAGTAATTTATTAAATAATTCTTTGATCATTGTTCCAACCAATTTTTAATTATATCTTTTCCATTCTTTGTTAGTATTGATTCTGGGTGAAATTGTATGCCTTCAATTGATAATTGTTTGTGTCTAATACCCATAATAGTTCCGTCTTCAGTTTGAGCAGATATTTCTAATTCATTTGGTAATGTTTCTTTTTTAATTATTAGTGAATGATAGCGAGTTGCTTCAAATTCTTGAGGAATATTTTTAAATATTGTTTTATTATCATGTTTAATTATTGATGTTTTTCCATGCATAATTATTTTTGAAGTTATAATTTTTGCTCCAAAAATATATCCAATTGCCTGATGACCCAGACAAATTCCAAGTATAGGAATTTTACCTGCAAAACATTTTATAGCAGATAGTGTAACTTTAGAGTCTTCAGGTCTACCAGGGCCAGGAGAAATTAAAATTTTATCAGGTGATATTTTGTAGATATAATCAGTGTTAATTTCATCATTACGATATACTGTAATTTTACAATCAAAAGAACCTAATAATTGAACAAGGTTATATGTAAATGAATCGTAATTATCAATCACTAATACTTTCATCAATTACCTCTGCATATTTTAATGCTTTAATTAAAACTGCTGATTTATTATAAATTTCTTTTAATTCCAGTTCAGGAATACTATCGTAAACTATACCAGCTCCAGCTTGCCAGTAAATTTTATCCTTGATAGAATAAAGAGTTCTAATAGAAATACACATGTCAAGATTTCCGGAAAAATCTATATAACCTATTGCACCGGCATAAACTCCCCTTGGTTTTTTTTCGTAGTTGTTGATAAGTTCTATTGCTTTTAATTTAGGAGCACCTGAAACTGTTCCTGCCGGGAAACAAGATTTTAATGCATCAATGGAGGATTTATCATCTACCAATTCTCCTTCAACTTTTGAAACTAAATGCATTACATGTGAATATTTTTGAACCTTTTTGTCTTGAAGAACTTTCACAGTATTATATTTACAAACTTTACCTAAATCATTACGCCCTAAATCTACAAGCATTGTATGTTCAGCTAATTCTTTAGGGTCATTTAAAAGTTCAAGTTCCAATTTTTTATCTTTTTGAATTGAATCACCTCTTTTTCTAGTACCCGCTATCGGAAGGACCTGTGCTTTTCCGTCTCTAACTTTTATCAAATCTTCAGGTGAAGTTCCAGTTATTGTAAAATTATTTTCAAATTGCAAAAAGTACATGTATGGGGAAGGATTTATTGTTCTTAAAGCTCTATAAACATTAAATGTATCACCCTTAAATGATGCAGAAAAATTTTCTGATAAAACTAACTGGTAAATATCACCATTTTCAATTCTTTGTTGGCAATCTTTTACTTTTGCAAAGAATTCTGAATTATCAATTTTATCTCTTATATATTTAACAATTGAAAAATCTGAAGAATAATCTATTTGTGCAGATAGTTTTTTTCTAATGTATTTTAACTTTTTCTTAGCATTGTGAAAATCCAAATAAGGGTCAGTTTTTATATTTACTTCTACATTCGTAATTAAAATTATTTGATGCTTTAGGTGATCAAAAGCAATAACTGTTCTGTAGAGTCCAAAGACAGAATCGTATTCTAAATTAGAATTATTTGAAAAATTAATAGAGTTTTCAATTAATGAAATATTTTCATAACCTAAAAACCCAACATATCCACCTGTAAAATCCGGTAATTCATTAAGCTTTGGCTGTTTATATTTTTTTATTATTTCTTCTAAGTGATTAAAAACATTTTTCTTTATTTTCTTTTTATTTTTTCCTTCTTTTACTGTAATATATTCTCCAGAAGTTGATACCGTAATTATAGGATTGTTTCCAATAAAAGAATATCTGGAAATATTATCTTCACCTTCTACGGATTCAAGCAAAAAACTCTGATGCTTTTTACTCCTAAGTTTCAAATAAGCTAAAACAGGGGTAAGCATATCTCCAGTTATTATTTCGTAAACTGGAATTAAATTATAGTTTTGTATTAATTTTTTAAATTTATCAAATTTCATAATATTTTAGATATAAAAAAACCCCTTACAGTAATCTGCAGGGGTTTAATTTTAAAAATTATTTATTTTACAGGTTACTGAGTCATATTATTAATATCATACCACCACCAAAATTTTTTGGTAAATGAAAAATAATTGTAATATGTCTCAGAATTTATTTTCATAATTATGAATGTAAATGTAAGTGCTATTAATTATATAGTCAATACAAAAATGAATATAATGAGGTTGGAACTCATTTGCATCTTGAATGTATATATTTATTATAATTATATTTGATGTGAAAGTTATGCTAAAAAATATTAAAAATATCACTATAATTTTATTGTTAGTTTGTTCAATTCCATTGTATTCACAATTCAAAGACAATAATTTAATAAAAGAATCAGTTACAGATGGAATAATAAATCATAACAGCAGTAAAATATTGGGCATTTTCAATCCCGAAAATTTCCATATGAACCATATTTATAATTTATCTTTTTCTACTTCCGGAAGTAATCAATTAGCTGTTGGTTCTTACACAAACAGAATATTTTATAAATTTAATGATAAAATTAATTTCCAATTGTGGACAATTCTTGTAACAACGCCATATAGTACATTAAATAATTCTAATAATAAATTTGATGGAATTTATATTGATAAAGCTTCTATTAATTATAAACCCTCAAAAAATTTTATGATTGATATTCAGTTTAGTAATAATCCTTATAGATATTACCAATCATATTACAATTATAACAGGTTACCCAATTTTAATTATGGCTATGATTTTAATCCATTTATATATTAAAAAATTATTATAAGTGAACAAAAACACTCAATCCAAATTTTCCACTATAGCAAATAATCTAAAAAACAACCACCATAATTCATTTCTAAATATTATAATAAGTTTGTTGATAATTATAATAATTGTAATGGTTATTTTGTTGGTTTCAAAAATTCAAAATATGAATGAATTAAAAGAGATTGCTGAAAAAAATAAGGTTGTCAATAAAACTATACAGGTTGAAGTCTTGAACGGGTGTGGAATATTGGGAGCTGCAGATAATGTTACTGACCTTTTAAGAAAAATGAATTATGATGTTGTACAAATTGGAAATTACAGAACTTTTGATATAGATGAATCAATAGTAATTGACAGAACAGGAAATATGAAAATAGCAAAAAATATTGCAGATTCTTTAGGCATAAATAGAGCCAATGTTATCCAGCAAATAAATAAAAATTATTTACTTGATGCATCTATAATAGTTGGGAAAGATTATAAACATTTAAAATTAAAAAATTGAGGTAAATTTGGAATCAAAAGTATTATCAAAAAAAATTGCTGACCTAATATTTGAAAAGAAAGGATATGATGTAGTTTTATTAAATCTGTCTAAACATTCTTCCTTTGCTGATTATTTTATAATTTGTAGCGCTGATTCTAATACACAAGTAAAAGCTATCTCTGATGAAATTGATAAAAAATTAAAAAATGAAGGGATTAGATGCTGGCATAAAGAAGGTTATACTTCACTTTCCTGGGTATTGCTGGATTATGTAGATGTGGTTGTTCATATCTTTAAAAAAGATGCAAGAGAATTTTATAATTTAGAAAGACTTTGGGGTGATGTTCCGATAAAAAAAGTATCTGATCCAAAATTTAAAAAAGAGAAAGTAAAAAAAGGTAAAGATTGAAAAAGTATATTTTATCAATTTTCGAAGAATTATCTGAAAAACTAGATTATCTGCAAAACCAAAACTTTTTGCTTGAAGTACCAAAAAATCCTGAGTACGGGGACCAATCTAGCAACATAGCAATGATACTAAGCAAAAAATTAAAAAAAAATCCAAGAGCTATTGCTGAAGAAATAATTTCTTCTCTTACTTATTCAGACAAAATCATTAAAGATATTAAAATTGCCGGACCGGGATTTATCAATTTTTATTTCACAGATTCATTCTCTTCAAAAATAATTGATGAAATTTTAGAGCAAGGGGATGATTTTGGAAAATCTAATTTATTCAAAAATAAAAAAGCTAATGTTGAATTTGTATCTGCAAATCCTACGGGACCTTTAACAGTTGGACACGGACGAAACGCTGTTGTTGGCGATACACTTGCAAATATTCTTGAATGGGTTGGTTATAATGTTGATAGAGAATATTATTTTAATAATGCCGGTAGACAAATGCGTGTGCTCGGTGATTCAGTTAAACTAAGATATTTAGAATTATTAGGTGAGGAATTATCTTTCCCTGAAGATTATTACCAAGGGGAATACATTAAAGATATTGCTCAAAAATTAATTGATGAAAATGGTGATACTTTAAAAGCAGAAAATCCTGAAGGAATATTTAAAGATAAAGCAGAAACGGAAATTTTTGATGATATTAAAACAACATTAGCAGATTTAAAAATCCAGCATGATATATTTTACAATGAAAAAAAATTATACGATGAAGGTAAAATAAAAAGTTTACTTGCAGAACTAAAAAAGAAAAATCTTTCCTACGAAAAAGACGGCGCTGTTTGGTTTAAACTTACCAAGCTTGGAGGAGAACAGGATAAAGTTATAATAAAGACAACCGGAGAACCAACTTACCGTTTGCCTGACATTGCATATCATATTACTAAGTTTGAAAGGGGATACGACCTTATGGTTGACCTTTTCGGCTCCGATCACAATGCAACTTATCCTGATGTACTTGCAGGATTAAAAGCTGTCAGAAAAGATCCGGGAAAAGTTAAAATTGTTATTCACCAATTTGTTACAATTTTGGAAAAAGGTGAAATTGTTAAAATGTCTACGCGTAAAGCTAACTTTATTACATTGGATGAATTAACTAAAGAGGTTGGTAGTGATGTAGTTAGATATTTCTTTAATATGCGTGATGTATCATCACACATGAATTTTGATCTTGCACTTGCAAAAACACAATCAGATGAAAATCCTGTATTTTATTTGCAGTATGCTCACGCAAGAATTTGTTCTATCTTAAAAATGATTAAAGATGAAAAGTTGGAAGCAAGCACAAAACATTTAGAGCTTTTGGTTAAAGATGAAGAGAAAATGTTGATCAAAAAATTAAGACAATTTAAAGATGAAATTGAACTTAGTGCCCGATTATTTGAAACTCACAGAATTTGTAATTACCTGGAAGAATTAGCAGCACATTTTCATAAATTTTATACATTCTGCAGAATTATTGGTTCTGAAAAAGATTTAGCTGAAGCAAGAATTGCACTAGCAATTGCAACTAAAACAGTTATTAAAAACGGTTTGCAGATTCTTGGTGTTTCAGCACCTGAAAAAATGTAATTTATTAAGCAATTGCTGAAGAACAAGCATAAACTTTATCAGCTCCACTAGTTATCAAAACTTTAGCGCATTCGTTAACAGTAGCACCGGTTGTAATTACATCATCAACAAGTAATATATTTTTACCTTGAACTCTATTTATCTTTCTTGTTTTGAATGCATCTTCTACATTTTCCTGTCTTTCTTCTAATGTCAATGCTGTTTGAGTTTGTGTGAACTTAATTCTCTTTAAGATATTTTGTTTTACTTCAATATCTAAACTTTTTCCTAATCCTTTTGCTATGTAAAATGATTGATTATAACCTCTGTTTACTTTCTTTAATTGATGCAGTGGAATTGGAACAATTAGATCAATTTTCCAACCTTGGATCTTCTCTTCACATTTTTCAGCAATTATTTCTCCCAGCCTTTCACCAACCCCAAACTTATTATAATATTTAATTGAATGAATAATATCTTGTAGCTCTTTGTCTTTTTCAAATACAAAGGGAGTAGTGAAACCTGACACCAAATTTTTATAAAGAAATTTTTTTTTGAATTCCAAATCTATTAATTCTGATGGAGCTGGAGTTATAGAATTTATACATCTATCGCAAATTGAAATTTCAATTACGGATAATTTTTGTTTGCAAGCCGGACAGAAACGAGGAATAAAAAAATCTAACAATGATATGAAAAAGTTATTTGACATATTTTAGATCTTATATATTGATAGTTAACTCTTTGGTCATTCTGAGGAATCCGTTAACAAACGGATGACGAAGAATCTCAAATAATAAAAAGTAATAGATTCTTCATCCCGATCTATCGGGACTCAGAATGACAAATAAAAATTACATCATATTTAATCTTTTTCTTATAAACCATTCAATACTAAATAATAACACAATAATTATTAAAAACCATTCATCTGACCAAAGACTAATTTCACTTTTAATTAATTTTGTGGTCTCATTATTCATTTTTTTGTCACTAAGTAGTTTTACAAATTCATTCGCTTTCGAAATAGGAAAATACAATCCATTAGTATTATTACTAATCAATTTTAATAATTCTGAGTTTAATTTAGTGTTCGCTAACTCCTGATCAATCTCACCTATATTAAATTTCCCTGAATCATTTCCGAGCAATTTACCATTTAGGGATGCTGTCCCAGTAAATGAATAATCTTCAGATACATTTGTTTGCAAAACACCCTCGTATAATCCATTTCCTTTTGAAGTGAAATTAATATTCGTAGAAGTATTAGTTTTTATATGTTTTACTATGGCATTTACATCAGCATTAGAAATTGGATTTAATGATTCATCATAAATTTGTGCAGTAAATTCAACATCTTCATTTAATGCAAATAATTTTTTAGCTGGTTTTATAATAATTCTCTTTTTGTTTTCATCGGAGTTCAACCACTTCACACTATTAAAGATTAATCTATCAAAAAAATTATTTTTTCCATTTTCACCTATTAATTTCCATCTCCATATTTCACTTGCAAGAATTGAAATTGATCTTTTCCCGGCTATATTATTTGAAATAATTAATGGTTTTTTAATTTGGATATTATTTAGCACTATCTCTGATAAAACTTTTGCACCGGGTTTAACTATAAAATCAGATATGGATTGATAAACCGGAGGTAAATTATTCCAGCTTTTTAGTATATCTTCATCTGATATTTGTAATATTGGATTTGATAATTCTGATTTTATTACAGAAGGTATAACTTCATTAACATTATTATTAGTATTATTCAAATTAAAAGGCAGCTCATCAATAATGAGATTAAGCATCACAAAATCTATATTATTGGATAAAAGGAATAAAAACGGCTTCTTTTCAATATTAATTTTGTTTTTAATCTTTGTTATGAATTCTGTACTTGCTGAGATTGATGGAAATCCTATTAGAAAATATATATCTGAACTGTCTAAAAGATTATTAATGTTTTCTTTTTCTAAAAAAGTATTATTTGAAATAAGAGTAAGTGAATTTACAGAATAATCTTTATTGCCATTTAGAGTTGTCTTTAATATTGAGAGATCATTTGAAGGCGATCCGGAAATTAAAAGTATTTTTAATTTTGATTTTAGAACATTGATAAAAAAAGTTTTAGTATTGTTATTAATGTTTTCTTCTACAACTAAATTTTCTATTTTAATACTGAGTTTCTTTTCTCCGTAATCCGCAGGTAAATAATCAAAAGATAAATTATTTATACCATCCTTTGTTAAAGCTATATTCTTTCTTTCAATCAACTTATTATCTTCAAAAAAAGATACATAAACAGTTTTATTAGGAAACAATGTATTATTTATTGTAGCGGATATTTGGGTGGGTGTATTGGCATAAATGTATTTATTAAAATCAACCTTACTTATGGACACATCTTTTTTAATTGTAGTATCTCCAATTCCAATTGTATAAATAGGAAAATTTAATTTCTCTGATTCATATATTGGTGAAATACCTTCGGTAATATTTCCATCACTGATTATAGTTAATGAAGAAATATCAAAATTATTATTAGAAATGAATTTAAATATTTTGCTAAAATCCGTTGATGCTTCTGAGTAGTCAATTCTATTTAAACTGTCTTTATCAATTTCAGTTATTTTTGATCCGAAAGTATAAACATTAACATTTTCTTTATTATTAGAATTATTAATTAATGATTTTATCTCATTTATGTTTTTATTAACACTTATTGATTTGGAATTATCAACAAAGATCAAGTTATATGGAGTTATAGTTAGCTTATTCATATATGTTAAGATCGGTTCAAAAATCAGAAGCAATAATAGCAGAACAGCTATAGAACGTATAGTGATTAGAAAGATTTTATATGCTTTACTTATGTTTGGGATTGTAATTCGGTAAGCATAAATAGTGAAAAATATTGCTGATAAAGAACCCAAAATTAAAAGAAAGATATTTCCGGTAAAATGAATCCCAATATTTTCCATTGCTAACATTAAAATATTATTTCACCTTTAATAACTGTAACAGCACTGCCCGATATATAAAGTTCATTTTCTTTTGGATAAAATTTTACAAATACTCTTCCGGTTCTTTCCATAAAATCACCCTGCTCAAATGTTAATCCTTGATTCATTTGTTCATCCGTAATTAAATTTAAATATTTAAGTACCGGTAATAATGGACCATTAACTGAGCCTGTTACCGTGTCTTCATCAATGCCATAAAAGGGCACAAAATATCTGGAATGAGTAAAACTAGTTTCTTCTATTGTTTCTAATGTGAAAAGTGCAAAACCACCTATTTTATTGTTTGTTTCTGATATTCTAATAAGTGCTTTAAAATCAGGTGATAAGTTTTTTAAATCTTCCAGACTTTTAATACAGATATACAAATTTGTATTCTCTAACAAAATCCAGGGAATATCTTTATCTAAATTATTTTCAGAAATACCCAATGCTGATAATATTTGATCTCTTTCATCAATAAATTTTTCCATATTATAAAGAGGTATTTGCATAAAATATTTGTCATCTTCCATTTTGCATTTAAGTAATCCGGATTTTGTATCAAATGTAATAGTCTGACCATTTTTAATTAAAGAATGCTCTTTTAAAAAATGAAGAGAAGCAATTGTACCATGACAACACAGGTCAACTTCCACTGATGGAGTAAACCATTGAAGACGATAATTAGCTTTACCGGAATTTGAAAGGAAGGCTGTTTCAGCAAGGTTCATTTCTTTTGCTATTTTTTGCTTAATTTCGTCAGTTAATCCATCACCAAATGTTACACCGGCAGAATTGCCGCAAAATGGTTTGTTCGTAAATGCATCAATCTGATAAATTTCCATTTATTTTCCGTTAAGCAAATTTTCTATATTCCAACTGCTCATTTTATTGTAAGTTTCATAATCCGTCAAGTCAAAATGAATTGGTGTGACAGACACAAAATATTTATTAATTGCTCCTTGATCTGTTTCAATCTCTTTATCTAATTGAAGAAGATTTCCTGTTAGCCAGTAATAATCTTTACCGTATGGGTCAATTCTTTTCTCATAAATATCATCCCACTTTGATTTACCTTGAGCTGTGATCTTAATTCCTTGAATTTGTTCTTTAGGTAGATCAGGTATATTAACATTTAAAAGTGTACCTGTGGGTAATTCCTTAAAAGGGATATTTTCGATCAATTGTTTCGTTAATTCTGCTGAAAAAGAAAAATCTTTTACGTTATGATTAGTTACAGAAACAGCCATAGAAGGCACATCCATTATTGCTGCCTCACGTGCAGCAGAAACTGTACCTGAATAAATTATATTTATAGCTGTATTACTGCCGTGATTTATACCTGAAACGACTAGATCCGGGGGAGAATCCATTAAATTTCTAATGCCAATTTTGATACAGTCAGCGGGTGTTCCGTCTACAGCAAGACCGAATAAAGTGCCGTTTATTCTGTATTCTATCACTCTGAGAGGCACTTGCATTGTAATTGCGTGTCCAACAGCACTTTGTTCTTTTATTGGGGCAATAACAGTTACATCAGCTATTTTTTTTAATTCTTTTACAAGCGCAAATATACCCGGTGAGCTTATTCCATCGTCATTACATACTAAAATTTTCAAAATACGTACCCTAAAATGTTAAGTTTTTATTATTAGTTTTTGAAATATACTAAATCTTTTAAAAGTAATTTTAATGAATAATTCCCATCATCATTTTTACTTATTTTAGTATATAGTTTCTTATATTTTAATCAGCTATGCTAATAATTAAATCTTCAATATTTAAGAAATATCCTGAATTAACTTTCGGCTTTAGTACAAAAAGAGGTCTAAATAGGTCTGAACCATTTTATTTTAATATGTCACTTTCAGTCGGTGATAAAAAAGAAAATGTTTTAAAAAACAGAGAGACCTTTTTCCATGCTTTGGAGTTAAGTTCCGAAAATATTGCTCTTCAAAAGCAAATTCACAATACAAACATAACAGAAGTAAAAAAAGGTGGAATTTATGAAGACAGCGATGCTTTGATTACCAAGGAAAAAGGAATTGGTCTTGCGGTAAGTTCTGCTGATTGTTCTACAATATTTATATATGATAAACTAAATAAAGTGATTGCAGCCGTTCATTCGGGATGGAGAGGGACAGCAAAAAAAATATTAAAATTTACACTAGATAAATTAACTGCTGATTTTGATTCTTCACCTTCAAATCTTATCGTTTTTATCGGACCTTCAATCAGTCAAAAAAATTATGAGGTTGGAAATGAAGTGGCAGAACAGTTTGACGATAAATATCTTCAAAAAAAAGCGGATAAATTTTTATTGGATGTATCTGCAGTTAATTATGATATATTGTTAAATTACGGTGTTAAAAAAGAAAATATTGAAAAATCCCAATTATGCAGTTTTGAAGAAAATAATTTACTCCATTCATACAGAAGGGATGCGAAAATATCCGGAAGAGCTTTGGGTGTAATTGCGATGAGATAATTCATTTGTTATTTCGTATCCCAAGTTTATTGGGATGAGAAATTTTTTTAATAGTAGTAAAGATTTCTCAGTCGTGCACTCCTTCGAAATAACAGCAGCATACATAAAAAATATTTATAGGAGAATATGGAAAACATTATAAGAATAAAAAAAGCAGTTTTTTACGGATATCACGGAGTCCGTTCGGAAGAGCAAAGTGTCGGTAGCCAATATGAAACAGATGTTGACATTTACACTGACTTTTCACCTACCGCAAAAACAGATAATTTAAATGACACAATCGATTATATGAGAGTATATCAATTTATGAACAAACTTGCTCTAGAAAGGAAATATTATCTAATAGAATCAGTTGCACTAATTATAGCTGAAGAATTATTATTAAATTTTCCGCGAATCACAAAAGTTGCTGTCAGAGTAAGAAAAGAAAATCCACCATTAGGCGGTGTAGTTGACAGTGTTGAAGTTGAAGTAGTTAAAACAAGAGAAGAATTAAATAACAATGCCAAATAAAAATATTGTTTATATAGGTATTGGTTCAAATCAAGGGGATAAGTTAACCAATATTAAAAAAGCCATCACTTCAATAGAAAAACTGGACTCTACAAATGTTGGAGTTTGTTCTTCAATATATTTAACAAAACCGTATGGATATCTTGATCAGGATGATTTCTTAAATATGGTTATTAAAATATCAACAGAAAAAGATTTAGCACTACTCCATCGTGAGTTAAACAAAATTGAAGATAAAATAGGAAGAAATAAGACTATAAAATGGGGACCTAGACAGATTGATCTTGATATCTTATTTTTTAATGATATAATTTATACAGATGATCAAATTACGGTTCCTCATAAAGGGATTATTAAGCGTGATTTTGTAATGGTACCTTTAATTGAAATTGATTCAAACTTAATACATCCTGCATTAAACCTAAAAATTGCTGATATTTGTAATAATGTTTCTCAAAAACAAATAATTAGTAAATTTAAGTTTAATTACAAATCAGATCTAGTTAGCTGAAAATATGAACCAAAATGTTAAATACATTGCTATTGAAGGAGTGATAGGTGTTGGTAAAACATCACTAGCTAAAAAATTAAGAGATAAACTAAATGCTCAACTAACATTAGAACAATTTGAAGCAAATCCTTTCCTTGAAAATTTTTATTTAAACAGAAAAAGATATGCTTTCCAAACGCAAATGTTTTTTCTTGTAAATAGATTTAAACAGCAACAGGAATTAAGTCAGGAAGATCTATTTACCGAATACAATGTATGTGATTATATTTTTGAAAAAGATAAAATATTTGCTTACTTAAATTTGAGCAGCGATGAATTAAAACTTTATGAGAATATTTTCCCCTCTCTTTCACGGGATCTGCGAAAACCAGACCTTGTTGTTTATCTTCAGTCAAGTATAGAAAGACTAATGTATAATATTAAAAGAAGAAGCAGAAAAATAGAACGAAATTTAACCCGAAATTATATTGAAGAATTAAGTGATGCTTACAATCATTTCTTTTTTAGATACAATTCCACACCTTTGTTAATTGTTAATTCAACTGATATAGATTTCGTACATAGTGAAGATGATTTTAATGAACTCTACAAGCAAATTTTCCGTGAAGACAGAGGCAGAACAGAATATTTTAAACCTGAAACTAAAAAGGTAGATAATGCTTAGGTTTTTATTTTTTCTAATAATCTTTTATATAATATTTCAAGGTATAAAGATTTTTATAAGATCTTTCGCCAAAAGAAGACAATCAAACACATACAGAAATAGTAACAACAGAAATGTTGAAGAAGCTGAGTTTACTGAAATAGAATCTCAAATTCACACTCAGGATAAAGACAGTACTGATGGCAAGCAATAATGTATTTTCAAAATTTCTACACTGGTTATTTAAAAAGCTTTTTTCTGTAAAAGAAGTAAAAAGCAAAGACCTTGGCTCACCCAAAAAATTTTTAATAGTTCGACAGCACAACCAATTAGGTGATCTTTTATCCGGAGTGTCTTTATTTAGGGCAATAAAGGAGACCTATCCCGAATCAAACATTACTTTAATTGTTAGCCCATTTAACTATCCTGGTATAATTAAAAATAAATTTATTGATAAAACATTTATTTATAACAATAGAAAAATTTATAATCCTTTTTATTTAATAAAGTTCATAAAATTATTAAGAAATGGTTATGACGTAACAATAGTCCCTGTTGTTGTCTCTATTTCATTTACAAGTAATTTGATTGCTAGGATTTCTAAAAGCAAAATTAGAATTGGCTGCAGTTCATTAGATGGCAAGGTAAATACTAGTTCTTTTTTCTTTGATAGGAGAATAAAATTAGATTGGAGAAAACATCCAGATTCAAATGTTTCTGAGAGAAGTTTAGATATAGTAAGACCTTTTGGAATAAACACTCAAAATTTTAAGTCAGAAATTACATTTGATGAAACTGATAAAATGAGTGCCGAATTATTTTTCACCCAAAATAATTTTAATAAAAATGATAATATTATTGGATTACACGTTGGTGCCGGTAAAATACCAAACAGATGGTCATTACTTAAGTTTACAGAACTGACAGAATTATTGCATAATGACTTTAATGCTAAATTTTATTTAACAGGAAGCACAGCTGATACAGTTGCAATAAATTATATTAAAAATAAATCTAAAATTCCTATTGCAATTTTTATGAATCATAAGATAACAGAAGTTGCTGCATTAATTGATAAAACAAACTTATTTATCTCTAATGACACAGGAATAATGCATGTTGCAGGAACAACAAACACACCCCAAATTTCAATATTTGGACCAACCAATCCCTTTAATTGGGCACCGATTGGAAAGAATAAATTGTTTATTCGTAAATCAGAAATTGTTGACGATATTTCAGTTAAGGATGTTTATGATCTTTGTAAACTATTTTTAAGTAAAAAAGAAAAAGTAAATGAAAGTACCTAATCCCGTTATAGCAGCTATTGATATTGGCACTAATTCATTTCATCTGTTAATTGCAAAAATTAATAACAAAAATAAAATTCAATCCATTTATAAAGCTAGAAACATAATGAGGTTGGGAACTGAGCTAGGTGGAAAGATAAAAAAAATTTCTAAAAATGAGATTAAGCTGTCAATTAAAATATTACTCAAGTATAAAAAAATTGCAGAAAAATATAATGCGGAAATCTTTGCAATTGGTACAAGCGCAATTAGAGAAGTAAATAATAGAAACCAATACATTAAAAAAGTAGAAAAAGAAACCGGAATAAATATAAAAGTAATATCCGGAAAAAAGGAAGCAGAATATATATACAAAGGAATTGAGAAAGTTATATCAATTAAAAATAAAAAAGTTCTTTGTATCGATATCGGTGGTGGTAGTACAGAAATTCTTTATGTAAAAAAAGGAAAAACTATTTTTTCTACTAGCATAAAAGTAGGAGCAGTCAGAATGACCAACAGTTTTTTCCCGGATGATAATTTAAATATTAGGTCTATCATTGAATGCGATAAATTTGTAGAAAAACAAATTAAAAATAAAAGAGGGATTAACTTTAATCCTGATTATGAAATTGTTGTTGGTTCATCAGGTACAATTCACGCAGCTGCTTCAATGATCTATTACAATAGATTCAATAAGCCACTTAAAAAACCAAATGGATATTCTTTTACCAGAAAAGAATTTGATAAAATGTTTGAAAAAGTTATGGACAAAAGAACTCCAATAGAACGATTAGGTATAAAAGGACTTCAGACAAAAAGAGCAGATATAATTCCGGCGGGATTAATTATTTTATCTGTAATATTTGATCTTTTCAAAATAAAAAGAATAATTTTATCTGAGAATGATTTAAGAGCAGGGATAGTTTCAGAAGCAACAAAAACAAATAGATAATAAAGAAAAATTGAAACACTTCAATTATTCTTACACTCTCAGTATATTAACAATCAATTCTTAATAAATTAATTTATGCTTAACATAAGAAATTTTTGTATAGTAGCGCATATAGATCACGGTAAATCCACAATAGCAGATTGCCTTTTGGAAAATACCGGAACAGTCACTCAGCGTGAGGCAAAATCCCAGGTATTAGATGATCTTGATCTGGAACGTGAAAGGGGAATAACAATAAAATCTCACGCAATTCAGATGAAGTATAAATCTGTAAGTGGCGACAATTACATTCTAAATCTCATTGATACTCCGGGTCATGTTGATTTCAGTTATGAAGTATCCCGCTCATTAGCAGCTTGTGAAGGAGCAATTCTTGTAGTAGATGCTTCACAGGGAGTTGAAGCACAAACAATTAGCAATTTATATATGGCTGTTGACGGAGGACTGG